>Ga0180009_10004082_pt1 | contig 16262 bp, 15 predicted proteins | sample OS_PC_MetaG_FD_123537 | JGI IMG/M metagenome (GOLD analysis project Ga0180009, IMG submission 123537) | Groundwater microbial communities from the Aspo Hard Rock Laboratory (HRL) deep subsurface site, Sweden - OS_PC_MetaG | ecosystem: Environmental > Aquatic > Deep subsurface > Groundwater...
TACCGGCTCGTCACAAAGTGACAGCCACTCGAGTATGAAATTGGAACCGATAAACCCAGCCCCGCCGGTTACTAGGATGCACACGTAATCGTCCCCCAATACGTTGGCAGCGTCTTAATCCACATTATGCGGCAACTGTGCTGCTTCACTTCTTTCCTTTCTGGCGCTCCCGTTGAACCGTGATGCTTCGTTGGGCGGCATCCAAAGGTGCATCTTCGACGTTACCTGTGTTCTTGGCGTACTCGTGGCACCATGATTAGCCGATCCATTTGTGCCTATACCTTGGGTTGATCACCATGGATTATGGCGATCTTTTGGCCCTCGGTCTTGGTTCGAAGCCTCCCTGGAGCCTGGTGAGACAGCTGGTGGACACAAGCAAGACGCCCCGCCCAGACCAGGCACCCCAGGGCCAGAAGCAGTTCGGCCGGCTCCTGGTCCCGCCAGATTATGACCCGGCCTATGGCGAACCCGTCCCCTCCGAACACCGCCGCCAGCAACACGTGGCCCCAGACGAAGTAGGAATAGACAAGGAACACCGGCAGGAAATAAAAGGTCAGGGGCCAGGGCGGGGTAAAGCAAGCCAACAGGGAGCGGGCCACGGGCGGCAGCCCCGGGCGGGTCAATATCTTGCCCACCACCAGCCAGCCCAGAGACAGGCCCAATCCCACCAGCATGTACATGACCTGCAAACAGCTCTGCACGGGCTTGAGGTTGTGCAGCGTCATCTCATGCTGGACGTTGTACTGGACGAAAAATGCCGGCGCCTGGAAGCCCAACAGCCGCTCGCCCCAGCTTATCTCTTCCACGGCAACCACCAGCAGGACCAGACCCAACATTAAGGCCGCCCCGGCGTGGCGGGCCAAACCCGCCCGCCTAAATCCGACGGCGGCCCACAGGCTCATGCCGCCCGCCGCCAGGTAAAAGTAAAATTGCAGGTTTTCCAGCAAGCTGTCTTCTTGAATAAGGTTGTGGTAGGCTTGGGGGGCGTAAATCTTGACTCCCACCATGACCAGGGACAGCACCACGGGCAAAGAAAAAATAGTGACCAACCAGGATCGGTTGGCCTCATCCCACTGCAACATGGATATCCGTCCACATTATGCGGCAGCCGCCGCGTTTGGCCTCTGTTTAGGCCTGTTTGAGCCCCCGGTGCATGCTGCCGCTTGGCTGGGCAACATCCAGGGGTTTCGCCGATCAAACGTGCATCTTCTTTCAGCCAGCGCCAACACCTCATGAAAACGATGAGCAATTGGAAACGAAGAAGCAACAGGCATCCACTACCCCGCAAATATCAGCACGGTATCCGGTGCCAGAAGCCGTTGTTCGCCTATCTTACCGCATAATCATGGTTAAGAGGACCGGGCAATAAATGATCTCCCCCCGTTTTTGTGGACACGTGGTCAACTAGTCATTTTAATCATCCCAGGTCCGAGTGATGAACAAGTCTCGGTCCCGGGCAGTTGAACAAGACAAGGCCAAGGCAATTTAAACAAATTATATCAGACGCTTCTACCCGTATTTAACTTTGCTTAACACAAGATCAATTCGGCCACCCGGGCCCTTCAAATCCCCCAGCGCCAGCAGATTTATTTCCCTGGTCAACCCTGTATCCGGGTACAAAACGCCGCCCCAACCGATCAGAACCAGAAGGCGTCCTTGCCGGGAAACCCTGGCGCCCCAAAATAGTTGCCCCTAAAGAAACACTATTCTTCAATTTGTCCCCTGGGGAAACCAAAGGCCGGAGCGGTATTCGAGGTGTTCCGCCTTGCTGGCTTCGCTGGCTTCTCTTTAACCGGCCTCCCGGGGACTTTGGCATGAACGGCCTTATATGCCTCGCCAACGGCATCGACACGATCAAAGGATACGTGGGCCGTTTCGCCTCCTGGATCACCGCCCTTTTGGCGGCGGTGTTATCGGTTGCCTGCCTTCCTTCTCCCCGGCTGCCACCTGATGGTCATCACCTCCCTTGGCTTTGCGGAAAACTCCTTTGCCGTCTTGGAGGGCTCTCCCGGACCCGGGAGCATCCCCCCGCGCTTCATAGTCACAGGTCCGGGAAGGCGTCCCCGCCTGTAATTCCTGCTTCTAAAAATAGTTGACCCAAAAGAAACATCTGTTCTAATTTATCCCCTAGGGAAACTAGAGTCGGGGCGGTATTTGGGATCTACTGCTTTGTCCGCCAACATTTCCTGCGGGGTATCCGTCCACTCAACCCATTGCGTCACGCTTGAGGTCAAGTGACCAGATTAGGAGAGGTGAAGGCATGAAGAGGAGGGAGTTTCTGAAAAAGGCCGGCGCCGGCACGGTGGCGGCTGCCGCGGCTGGCGCGATAGGCGCTCCGGCGGTTCACGCCAAAAAGACCATAAAATGGAAGATGGTCACCACCTGGCCGCCCAAGCTTTCCTACCTGCAGGATGCAGCGGAATACATGGCCAAAAAGGTGGAGTTGATGAGCGACGGCCGATTCAAGATCAAGGTCTTCGCCGCCGGCGAGCTGGTGCCCGCCCTACAGACCTTTGAAGCGGTCAGCCAGGGAGGCACGATTAACGCCGGCTCCAGCGTGGCCTATTATCAGGCGGGCAAGACCGCTGCTGCCCAGTGGTTCGCGGCGGTGCCCTTTGGCCTGGACTCGTTGGGAATGGCGGCCTGGTTCAAGTTCGGGGGGGGACAGGAACTGTGGGAAGAGACTTACGCCCCCTTCAACGTGTTGCCCCGTCCCGGCGGCAGCACCGGCGTGCAGATGGGCGGCTGGTTCAACAAGAAAATCGAGACCATCGATGACTTCAAGGGCCTGAAGATGCGCATTCCCGGCCTTGGCGGCAAGGTGCTGGCCAAGGCCGGCGCCACCGTGGTGCTTACCCCGGGCGGCGAGATATTCACCAACCTGGAGCGCGGGGTCATTGACGCCACCGAGTGGGTGGGTCCGCTACACGATGAGATCATGGGCTTTTACAAAGTGGCCAAGTACTACTACTATCCCGGCTGGCACGAGCCGGGAGCATTTGTGGAGTACATTTTCAACAAGAAGGCATATGAGGAGTTGCCCAAGGAACTCCAGGCCATTCTGGACGCCGCCTGCTCCCAGGCCTCGGAGTGGACCACTGCCGGGTTCAACGCGGGCAACAGCAAGGCGCTGGAAAGTCTGATTTACAAACACAACGTCAAGTTGATGCGCTTCCCGGACCCGGTGTTGGAAAAGCTCAAGGTCTATTCCAAGGAGGTCTTGAACGAAATCGCCGCCAAGGATCCCCAGGCCAAAAAGGTCAACGACAGCTTCCAGAAATTCAAGAAGGTGGTGGGAACCTGGGGCGAGGTATCGGAAAAGCCCTATTACAACTCAATAGCCGACAAATATCCCCTGAAGAAATAAGGCCCCCACGGGCTTTTCAAGGGTTTGGCCCGGGGCGGGGCGGCAAGGCATGAGAGCCTCGCGCCCCGTCCTGGGCCGTAACAGGCTACCGGTTCCCACGCAACGGTTCTAAAACCTATGTTAAAGTTTTGGCTGACGTAGGGCTGGCCCATTTAACCCGCACTGATGTTTGGACCAGATTCCTTTGCCGGCCTGGTCCCCTGGGACTTGACGATGATAGAGCAAACCATCGCCGATAATATCCGCTCCCTCCGCAAAGCCAGGAAAATGACCCTGCGGCGGATGGAGGAACTTAGCGGCCTGAGCAAGGGCTATCTCTCCAAGGTTGAGCGCGGCCTGAAGTTTCCGCCGTTCTCCACGCTTAACCAGATAGCCATTGCCCTGCAGGTCGATATGGCCTTTTTGTTGAAGGACAACCTGCCGGCCAGCGCCGACAGCCGCATCTGCCTGACCAAAAAGGGCCAGGGCCAGATGGCGCGCACCGAAGAGGCCTCGCGCGGTTACAGCTTCGAAATGCTGACCACGGACAAGCCCGGCAAAAACATGGTCCCATACGTTATAGAGGTAGCCCCCAACGAGGAGCAGATATTCCAGCACGAGGGGGAGGAGTTCCTCTATGTGCTGCAGGGCCGCATGGATTTCTTCTACGATGGCAAGACCTACGCCATGGAGGAGGGGGACAGCGTTTATTTCGACTCCGGCGTCCCCCACAGCGGAAAGAGCAATGGCCAGGGCAAGACCAGGCTGCTTGCCATAATGTACAACTACAAGCGGCTCTAGGCCGGGCCGGAAGGCCGGCATACCCGCTGTTGAATCTACCGGCCGCTCCGCGCCCGCGGACCGGCTGCGGAGAGATATATGCCATCCTATAAAGCCAGCCAGGGCGAGGTGCTCTGGAAACCCAGCCAAACCACACGGGAAAACGCCAACCTTTCCGCCTACATCAAGTGGCTAAAATCCGAAAAGGGCCTGGACTTCGAAGGCTACCATGATTTGTGGCACTGGTCGGCGAACCAGGTAGAGGAGTTCTGGGCCTCGCTTTGGCAATACTTCGAACTGCTGCACTCCCAGCCCTATGATCGGGTATTGAACCAGCGCGTCATGCCCGGCGCCCGCTGGTTTTTAGGGGCCGAGATCAATTACGCCCAGCAGGTTTTCAGCCAAGCGAACGATAAGCGCCCGGCGTTCCTGTTCCAGTCCGAGGCCTGTGAACTTAGCCAGATGTCTTGGGCCGAGCTGCGTGACAGCGTGGCCGCGGTGGCGGCGTTTTTGCGCCGGGTTGGGGTGGAGTCCGGGGACCGGGTGGCGGCGTTCATACCCAATACGCCCGAGGCCCTGATCGGCTTTTTGGCCTGCGCCAGCCTGGGGGCCGTGTGGTCCAGCTGCTCGCCGGATTTCGCGGGGCGCAGCGTGTTGGACCGTTTTTCCCAGATCGAGCCCAAAGTGCTGCTGGCCATCGACGGCTATGTGTATGGCGGAAAGGCCTTTGACACCAAGGAAACGGTGGCCCAACTCAAATCTCAGCTTCCCACCGTTGAACAGGTGGTGGTGGTGCCCAGCCGGGACCACGACTTCGGCGGCGAGAGCATGCCGGGCATTACCCCCTGGAGCCGGGTCCTTGAGGAAAAGGGCGAGTTGATCTTTGAGCAGGTGCCCTTCAACCACCCCATGTGGGTGGTCTACTCCTCGGGCACCACGGGCCGGCCCAAGGGGCTGGTGCACAGCCAGGGCGGCATCATGCTGGAGTTCATGAAGTTCCACACCTTCCACCTGGACCTGCACCCCGGCGACTCCTTCTTCTGGTTCAGCACCACCGGTTGGGTTATGTGGAACATCGTGGCGGGCAGCCTCTTGGTGGGCGCGGTGCCGGTTCTGTTCGACGGCAACCCGGCCTATCCGGACCTGACCACCCTGTGGCGCATGGCCGAAAAGGCCAAATTGAAATTCTTCGGCACCAGCGCGGCCTTTATCGGCGCATGCATGCAGGCCGGCCTGCGGCCGGCCGAGCAGTTCGGCCTAGGCAGCCTCAAGGCGATGGGCTCCACCGGTTCGCCCCTTTCCCCGGAAGGCTTCAAGTGGGTGTATCAGGAGGTGGGACAAGACTTGATCCTGGGCTCCACCAGCGGCGGCACCGACATATGCAGCGGCTTCCTGGGGGCCTGCCCCCTCTTGCCGGTGCGGGCCGGCGAGTTGCAGTGCCGCTGCCTGGGCGTGAAAGCCGAGGCCTGGGACGAAAACGGCCAGGCCCTGGTGGACCAGGTGGGTGAGTTGGTCATCAGCCAGCCCATGCCCTCCATGCCCATCCACCTCTGGCAAGACGAGGGCGACCAACGCTATTTGGAAAGCTATTTTCAGGTCTATCCTGGCGCCTGGTGCCACGGCGACTGGGTGAAGATCACCGCCCAGGGCGGCGCCGTGATATTGGGGCGCTCGGACTCCACCCTCAATCGCCAGGGCGTGCGCATGGGCAGCAGCGATTTCTACCGGGTGCTGGATGACATGGAGGAGGTCGCGGACAGCCTGATCCTGGGCTACACCGACACCGGTGGCGAGTACCACATGCCCCTGTTCGTGGTCCTGGCGCCGGGGTTGGCGCTGGACGACGGCCTGAAGAAAAAGATCAACTCCACCCTGCGCGGCGCGCTGTCGCCCAGGCACGTGCCGGACGGCATTTTTGCCATAGGCCAGGTGCCCACCACCTTGAATGGCAAAAAGATGGAGGTGCCCATCATCAAAATATTGTCCGGCATTGCCACGGAAAAGGCGATCAACGTTGACTCCATGAGCAACCCCGAATCAATAAACTATTTCTTGAAATTCGCCCAGGAGCCCCCCTGGTAGGGAGGGGGTTGTTCAGGCCGAATCCAGCCCGAGGGCCCGCGTCATCAGGCGGAACAGGCCGCCGGCTATGGCATGACCTTCCGGGTTTAATTACCGGCCGGCACGGCTGTCATCTCCCAAGGCCATTCATGCAGCCACATCTTTATGTGCTGAATGGCCTTGGGAGCAAAGCTGCCGCCAGCCACCGATGGCAGGCATAACTGCGGGACAGTTACGCCCGGTTATAGCTGGCGGTTGGTTTGGCGGCCATTGATCCGCGGCGCTTTTCTGCCTTGCGGCCAGTCTGCTCGAGGGATGCGCATTCCTTCCCCGCCTAGAAGAGCCCTAAGCCACACAGCCGAATTACGCCCCTAGCCTGCCAACCAGATGCCCTGGGGAAGAGGCACTCCCAAAAACTGCTTAAAGACAAAGTAAAACGCAGTGACCACCACTGCGGTGAGCAGGGCGGAGGTGAGGATGTTGCGTGTCGTGAAGCGTTGGTCCGCCAAATACAGGTTGAAGCAGAAGTAAAATGCGTAGCTGGAGGCCAGGAAACCGGCCAGGGGAAGGAAGATCAGATAGAGCAGGAGGATTCAAACTCCGACAAGCACGTTATCGCGCTCCACCACCGACTCGAAGAAGCGTATACGTTCGGGCTTGATGAATCCCTTGATCGTGATGATCGCCCCCAGAATCACCATTGCCACCACGACGTAATCTATGAACACCCCGCCGAGCTTGCTCAGATGGCGGGCGCGAGATAACGCGAGGGTCTGTTGATTATGCGGGCGAAGACGAAGCTGCCGAATGAGCCGATGATCGTCGCCAGGAAAGCCGCCACCAGCAAGGCCATGATAAAAGCGAAGGTAACCGAGGCATGTTCGCTGAACAATTCGGCCCCCGGCTTCATGCCGTGCAGCATCAGGGCCCCCAGGATAATCGCCGCCGGCGGCGGGCGGAGAAGGTCGTGAAGGATGAATTATTGGCAACGGTTGCGACTTTTCACCGCGACGGCATGTCTATATTATGGCTTCCGGCCACCCAGCAATAAGCATATCCGCCACATGGAAGACCGCTTGAGCGGCCTTGATTACCATGAATTCACCAGGCAGTTTGAGGATGCCGGGGGTAAGTGGCTGCAAATTGACCAAGGGGCGTTTCCCACTTACGACGGCATCCATATGGGCTACAAAACCGCCATCCATTTTTCGCGGTATCTGGCCTGGCGAATGCGCGACAAGGCTTGAAATATATAAATCGCTAAATCTATCCGAAACCCCACGCCGATCATCATCACCATAAATGGCAAGAAGGCTTGGGGCTGCGGCCCAAGGCTAGTGGCGAACCATCAAGGCCCTTACCGCCTCGTCCAGGCCGTCCAGGGTCAGGGGGAACATGGGGAAGACCTTGGCAACGGTGGAGATGGTCGGATGCATCCAGGCCCGCTGGGGCATGGGGTTGAGCCACACGCAGTAGCGGAAATGGTCGGCGATGCGTTGCAGCCAATCCAGGCCGGCTATTTCGTTGTGGTAGTAGTAGTCGATGGCCCCGCCAACGCTCACCAACTCCGAGGGCGACATGAAGGCGTCGCCGACGATTATCACCTTGTAATCGCCCCCCAGGTTTTTTATCAGGCTGCCGGTGGGAACGTCCTCGGAATTGTAGATGTCCTTGTAAACGTCCTGATAAATGCAGTTGTGGAAGTAGTAAGCCTTCAGGTCGCGGAAGTGGCTCATCTGGTGGGCGGCGGAAAATAGGCGGTCCACCAAGCGGGCATAGGGATTCATGGAGCCGCCCGAATCCATGAGCAACAGCACCCGCACCGTGTTCTTGCGCTCGCGGGTGAACACCAGCTCGATCTCGCCGCCCTCCTTGCAGGTCTTGTCGATGGTGGCCTCGATGTCCAGTTGGTCCTCGGGGCCTTCCTTGGCAAAGCGCCGCAGCTTCTTGAGGGCCAGCTTCACCTGGCGCACGTCCAGGGTGACGTCGGTGCGATAGTTCTTGAAGCGCCGCGCCGCGGCGATCTGCACCGCCCGGCCGCCGCCTCCCGGCCCGCCGATGCGGATGCCCGCCGGGTTGGCCCCGGAGTGGCCAAAGGGGCTGGTGCCGCCGGTGCCGATCCAACGGCCGCCGCCGTCATGGCGCTCGTCCTGCTCCTGCAGGCGCTTTTCCAACTCCTTGAGCAGCTCATCCAGGTCCATCTGGCGAATCTTGGCCAGCTCCTCCGGGGGAAGCTCCAGGCGGTTCAGAGGGTCGTCCAGCCAGTCCAGAATCTCCTGGCGGATGTCCGCCGGCAGATCGGCATCCTTGAAAACGTGGGCGAATGCCTGGTCGTACTGGTCGTAGAAGGACTCCGACTTGATGAGGATGGCCCGGGCCAGGTTATAGAAATCCACCAAGCTGGCCTGGGCGTGGCCCTTGTCCAGGGCCTCCATCAGGGTCATCCACTCGGTTACCGACACCGGCACCTTCAGGGTGCGCAGGGAGTAAAAGAGGTTCAGGAACATCGGTTATCCATCCGCGGCAATCGGTTTGCCGCCTTGCAATTGCCCGTGGCGGAAGCATCCGGTCAGGTGATCGTTGACCATGCCCACCGACTGCATGTAGGCGTAGACCGTGGTGGGCCCCACGAAGCCCATGCCCCGCTTTTTCAGGTCCTTACTCAGGGTCTGCGATGTCTCGCTCTCGGCCGGCACCTGGACCGGGTCCTGGTAGGCGTGCCGCACCGGCTGGTGATTCACATAAGACCAGAGGTAGCGGTCGAAGGAGCCGAACTCGCGTTGCAGGGCCAGGAACACCTGGGCGTTTTTTATGGCCGCCTCTATCTTTTGCCGGTTGCGGACGATGCCCTGATCGGCCATGAGGGCTTCCGCCTTGTCCGATCCGTAGGCCGCCACCTTGGCCGGGTCAAAGCCGTCAAAGGCGGCCCGGAAGTTCTCCCGTTTTTTCAAGATAGTCAGCCAACTCAACCCGGCCTGGAAGCCCTCCAGCAGTAGCATTTCAAACAGCCGCTGGTCGTCGTGCAGGGGCACGCCCCATTCGCGGTCGTGGTAGTCCCGGTAAAGCTCGTCGCCACCACACCAGGGGCAGCGGGCCGGGGAAGCCCCGTCCACCCCCTAGTACCGGCTGCGCAGGCCCATGCGGGCGGCTGGTCCGCCGGCCCGGCTCAACGCCACTTCCAAAATCTCCTGGTCCTGTTCCTTCTTTATCAACGCGCCGGCGAAGGGCAGTTCCTTGGCTATCTTGTCCGGGCTCATGCCTCCGGCCACCAGGGCCTGGATCCAGTCCAGCAGCTCACTGGTGGAGGGCTTTTTGCGGAAGCCCTCGATCTGGCGCAGCCAGTAGAAGCGCTTGAGCACCTCCTTGAGCAGCTTCTCGGCCAGACCGGGGAAGTGTACCCCAACGATGCGGCGCATCAGTTCCTCGTCGGGGAACTCGATGTAGTGGAACACGCAGCGCCGCAAAAAGGCGTCGGGCAGTTCCTTTTCCGAGTTGGAGGTGATGACCACGATGGGCCGGTCGGCCGCCTTTATGGTCTCGTCGGTTTCGGGGATGTGGAAGCTCATCTCGTCGAGTTCGTTGAGCAGGTCGTTGGGGAACTCGATGTCGGCCTTGTCAACCTCGTCGATCAACAAAACCACGTCATGGGCATCGGTGAAGGCCCGGCCCAGTTGGCCCAGATGGATGTATAGCTTGATGTCGCTGACGTCGCCGGTGCCGAAGCGCGAGTCGTTGAGCCGCTGCACCGTGTCGTACACGTACAGGCCGTCCTGGGCCTTGGTGCTGGACTTGACGTTCCAAACGATGAGTTTTTTGCCCAATCCCCGGGCGATGTTGTGGGCCAGCAGGGTCTTGCCGGTGCCCGGCTCGCCCTTGACCAGCAGGGGACGGCCCAGGGCTATGGACACGTTGACCACGTCCTTGAGTTCCGGGGAGACGATGTATTTGTCGGTGCCGGTGAAACGGTCGAAGTCGGCGGGCATCTGGACTCCTTGTCCTTGCGCTGGCGGTTGAAACCAAGGCCGCGCTCCCCCGCTTACCGGCGGGTGCGCCACCCCAAGTAGCTACAATGTAACACGTTTGGAGCCATAATCAAGGGCTGGCTGATTCACACCCCAGGCGGGCCACCGCCGTGTTGTTTCTTGACTTTGCGCTGCCAGCCTCCGTATAGTGTGACTACATTGTAGCTGCCGGCAAGACAGCCCAACCCCTTATCAAGGTTGTAGGTTTGGCCGTCGCCGGCAACCGCCGTTCCGGGGGCTCCCCTCCCCCGCCGAGTTGGAGGAATATCTTGCTAGGCATCGCGAGTCCCGAGTTGGCCCTGGCTTACGTGTTATGCATCGCGGCGTCGGTTCTGTGCATAATCTACGGCATCATCAAGTGGAACGACAGCGGGCCGCTGACCGAGGAACTCCGGGACCTGGACCAGTGGGCCCCCGAGCACAAGGGCGAATAACACCGGCCGCGCCGCCGATCCTGGACGGCGCATCACAATAGCGGGCAAGGAGGCAAGATGACCGTCAAGATCATTCTGGCGCTGGTGTATCTGGCCGTGGTCTTCTACCTGGGTTACAAGGGTTGGCGCGAAACCCGCCAGGCCAGCGACTATCTGCTGGCCGGCCGCCAGATGAACCCCTATGTCATGGCCATGAGTTACGGAGCCACCTTCATCTCCACCTCGGCCATCATCGGCTTCGGCGGAGCGGCGGCCCTGTTCGGCTTTCCCTTGCTTTGGCTCACCTTCCTCAACATCTTCGTGGGCATCTTCATCGCCATGGTGTTTTTCGGAAGACGCACCCGGCGCATGGGGGTGGCCCTGGACTCCCACACCTTCCCCGAGCTTTTGGGGCAGCGTTACCAGTCGCGCTTTATTCAGGGCTTTTCAGGGGTGGTGGTCTTCTTGTTCATCCCGGTCTACGCCGCAGCGGTGCTCATCGGCATAAGCCGCATGCTGGAAGTGGGCCTGGGCATCAACTACTATGTGGCCCTTTTGGGCTTCGTGGCCATATTGGCCATCTACGTCATCACCGGAGGGCTGAAAGCGGTCATGTACACCGACGCCTTCCAAGGCAGCCTCATGCTGGTGATGATGGTGATCCTGATCGTCTTCACCTACTCCACCCTGGGCGGGGTCACCGAGGCCCACCAGGCGCTGACCGACCTGGCGCCCCAGATGCCGGCCAATCTGAAGGCCGGGGGCATGCTGGGCTGGACCCAGGGGGCCAAGCCCTTCACGCCGCTGTGGCTGGTGATCTACACCACCATCATCTACGGCGTGGGCATCGGGGTGTTGGCCCAGCCCCAGTTGGCGGTGCGCTACATGACCGTGGCCAGCGACCGCCAACTCAACCGGGCGGTTCTCTTCGGCGGCATCTTCATCGTGCTCATGACCGGCGTGGCCTTTGTGGTGGGCGCCCTGAGCAACGTGGTGTTCTTCCGCGCCCTGGGCAAGATTTCGGTGGCCGTGGCCGGGGGCAACATAGACAAGATCATCCCTCTGTACGTCACCAAAGTCATGCCCAATTGGTTTGAGATACTCTTCCTCCTGGCCATGTTCGCCGCGGCCATGAGCACCCTTTCCAGCCAATTCCACGTGGGCGGCACCAGCCTGGGCCGCGACTTTTACGAAAAAGGCCTGGGGGCCGGCGGGCGCAGCGAGCTGCGCATGACCCGCATGGGCGTGGGCATAACCATCCTGGTAACCCTGGTGTGGGGGCTCTTGTTGCCGCCGTCCATCATCGCCTTGGCCACGGCCTTCTTCTTTGGGCTCTGCGCGGCCAGTTTCTTGCCGGCCTACTTCCTGGGCCTGTACTGGAAGGGCATGACCAAGCTGGGGGCCGTGGTATCCATCGTGGGCGGTTTTGTCACCAGCTTCTTCTTCCTGTTGTTCGTGCACACCAAGGAATCTGCGGCCATCGGCCTGTGCAAGGCGGTGTTCGGCGTGGACAGCCTGGCCCAGAGCGCCGCCCAGGGCTCGGCCGCCTGGCTCCTGCAGTTCACCGACCCCAACGTCATCGCCCTGCCCGTGTCGCTGATCCTCGCGGTGGTGGTGAGCTGGGCCACCCCCAAGATGGAGCAAGAGCACTTGCGGCTTTGCTGGCGAAACCTTTAGAATAGAGCGGATGTTTCGCCGGGCGCCGGCTGGGCCGGCGTCCGGCTCTTCTCTTTTATTCCGGGGGTGCAGATAAATGGCCGAGCATACCAGCGAACCAAATGTCAAATTGGATATCGGGCAGTCCTCCTCACCCAAACCCGCCCCCCCGGGCCCATCCCGCTGGCCCTGGCTCCTGGCCTTGGCGGTGATCTTGGCCGCCGTCGCGGCGCTGTACGTCTATTGGGGTGACATCTCTCCCCAAAGCGCCACCCAACTCAAGCCTTCCCCCGCCACCCCGCAAAAAGCCGGGCAAGATCAAAAAGCCGGCGTGCCCAGCCCCAGCCGGCACGGCGAGGTGATCAAGGTTGACGGCAGCCAGCAGGGCGAGCAGGACCAGCGCAAGAAGCCCTTTGGCCTGGACAAATCGGTGGACGCGGTGGCCCGCAGCGACGAGAGCATCCAGGTGGGGCAAAAGAAAGTCCCCGTGGAGGAGCTGGAGCGCAAGCTGGTGGTGGAGCAGCGCGGCGAGGTGCGCGAAAAGTCTCTCCAGGGCCAAAAGGTCAGCGCCTGGGGGGTGCATGTGGTGCGCCCGGGTGAAAACCTCTGGGGCATCCACTACCACCTGCTCAGGGAATACCTGGCCGGCCGGGGGGTGCAGCTGCCGGCCAGGGCCGACCAACCCCAGCCCAAGGGCTATTCCACCGGCGTGGGCAAAATCCTCAAGTTCGCAGAGCACATGGTGGGTGTCTACAACCTGCGCACCGGCCATATGAGCAAAAACCTCAATCTGTTGGAGCCCGGCCAAAAAGTTGTGGTGTTCAACCTGAGTGAAATATTCGCCCAACTGGACAAGGTGAATCCCCACGAGATCAACGGGATCATGTACGACGGCCGGGTGCTCTTTTTCCCCAAGCCGGAGCAGCGCGACGTGACCACCAAGGAAATGGCTCCCCCGGGCAAGACCCCGTCCCAGTCTTCATCCCTGCCGGAGAAAAAATAGCCATGACCGTGGGGGTAGTGCGCGACCCTATCTTCCAAGAGCATGACACCGGCCCTTATCACTGCGAGGTGGGCAGCCGCTTGGCGGCCATAGACGAGGCCATAGTCCAGTGGGAGGGCCATGGGGCCTTGGACATGCTGCCCCTGCGCCCGGCCAGCGAAGAAGAACTGGCCCGGGTGCATCAGGCCAGTCACTTGCGCCGGGTGGCTGGCACCGCCGGACGCAACACCAGCCTGGACCCGGACACGGTGTGTTCGCCCCGCTCCTGCGAGGTGGCCCTTCTGGCCGCCGGCAGCCTCATCGGCCTTTGCGACGCGGCCTTGTCCGGCGAGGTCGATCACGGCTTCGCCCTGGTGCGGCCGCCGGGACACCACGCCACCTCCACCCAAGCCATGGGTTTTTGCCTGTTCAACAACGTGGCCGCCGCTGCCGCTCACCTTATGCTCAAGCGGGGCCTGGAGCGGGTTCTGGTGGTGGACTGGGACGTTCACCACGGTAACGGCACCGAGGACATCTTTTACTCCGAGTCGCGGGTGCTGTATTTCTCCACCCACCAATCGCCCCTTTACCCCGGCACCGGCCAAGTGGGCGCGGTGGGCCACGGCTCGGCCAAGGGCCGCACCATCAACGTGCCTTTGATCCCAGGCCGGGGGGACGTGGAGCAGCTGCAGGCCTTCGAACACATCCTTTTGCCTGTGGCCCGCCAGTTCCGGCCCCAGTTCATCCTGGTTTCCGCCGGCTTCGACGCCCACCGGGAAGACCCCCTGGGCAGCATGATGGTAAGCGCCGCCGGTTACGCCGCCCTCACCCAGCGCCTGGTGGAAATCAGCCAGGAGTTTTGTCCCGGCCGGGTGGTGGCCGCACTGGAAGGCGGCTACAACCAGGCCGCCCTGGGCCGCTCGGTGGTAGCGGTTTTGGGAGCCCTGGCCGGCCAACGCCGGGAAGACCAGCTCATGGCCGTGGCCTCTGACACCGAAACCATCGCCGAGGTTGCCAAGGCCCGGGAGGTGGCGGGCCGTTTCTGGGATCTGCCCTAGCCCCAAACCGGCTTTCCACCATCCATCCCGCCCATAATGGCCTTCCCCTGCTTGTCCCCATGGCCCACCCGTGATAAAAAACCACCTAGCCCAATTTGGAGACAGGTAATGAAAATCAGCCCTTCGGAGGTGGCCCACGTGGCCGTCCTGGCCCGGCTCAGACTCAGCGAAGAAATGAGCCAGAAGCTCACCGGGCAGCTCAACGACATCCTGACGGCCATGGACAAGCTGGCCGAACTGGACACCAGCGGGGTGCCCGGCACCAACCATGCCCTGGAGCTGAATGGGGCCATGCGCCCGGACCAAGCCCGTCCCTGCCTGGGGCACGGCCAGGCCCTGGCCAACGCGCCCGACAGCGACGGCCAGAGCTTCATCGTGCCCCGGGTCATCTAAGGAGGCCGTGGTGGAACTGCACCAACTTACGCTCACCCAGGCGGTGGAGCTACTGGCCAAGGGCGAAGTCTCCAGCCTGGAGCTGACCCAGGCCCTGATAGGGCGCATCGAGGACACCGAGCCCCGGGTCAACGCCTACCTGACGCTCACCCCGGAGATGGCCCTGGACCAGGCCAAGGCCGCGGACCAGGCCCGCGCCCAGGGGCAAGCCGGCCCCCTGGCCGGGGTGCCCGCCGGGCTCAAGGACGTGCTTTGCACCGCCGGGGTGCGCACCACCTGCGGCAGCAAGATCCTGGAAAATTTCGTGCCCCCCTTTGACGCATTTTTGGTGAGCAGGCTGAAGGACGCGGGCATGGTGCTTTTGGGCAAGCACAACATGGACGAGTTCGCCATGGGCTCATCCACCGAGAACTCCGGCTTCGGCCCCAGCCACAACCCCTGGGACCTGGGCGCCATCCCCGGCGGCTCCTCCGGGGGCACCGCCGCCAGCGTGGCTGCGGGCAGCAGCATCTTCTCGGTAGGCACCGACACCGGCGGCTCCATCCGCCAACCGGCCAGCCACTGCGGAGTGGTGGGTCTCAAGCCCACCTATGGCCGGGTAAGCCGCTTCGGCTTGGTGGCCTTCGCCTCCAGCCTGGACCAGGCCGGGCCCATAACCCGCACCGTGGCCGACGCGGCCCTGGTGCTCTCGGTCATCGCCGGGCACGACCCGGCAGACTCCACCTGCGCCCCCCGCCCGGTGCCCGACTACGCCGCCTCCCTGGAGCGAGGGGTCAAGGGCCTTAAGCTGGGGGCGCCCCGGGAGTTTTTCGTGGAAGGCCTGGACCCCGAGGTTGAGGCCACGGTCAAAAAGGCCATGTCCGTGCTGGAGGGGATGGGGGCGGAACTGGTGGAGGTGAGCCTGCCCCACACCGAATACGCCCTGCCGGTGTACTACATCATCGCTCCGGCCGAGGCCTCTTCCAACCTGGCCCGCTACGACGGGGTGAAGTACGGCCTGAGCGTGCGCGCCGAGGACGGCGGGCTCATGGACATGTACCTGGACACCCGCAGCCAGGGCTTCGGCCAGGAGGTGATCCGGCGGATAATGCTGGGCACCTACGCCCTGAGCGCCGGTTACTACGACGCCTATTACGGCAAGGCCGGCCAGGTGCGCACCCTCATCCGGCGCGACTTCGAGGCGGTGTTTGAAAAAGTTGACGCCCTCTTGGGACCGGTGACCCCCACCCCGGCCTTCGACCTGGGCCAAAAGGTGGACGATCCCCTGCAGATGTACCTGAGCGACGTATTTACTCTGTCCACCAACCTGGCCGGATTGCCGGGGATGAGCATCCCCGCCGGCTTCTCCCGGGCAGGGCGTCCCATCGGCCTACAGATAATCGGGCCCCATTTCGCCGAGGAGACGCTGTTCGCGGTGGGCCACGCCTATCAACTGGCCACGGAGCACCACCTCCGTCAGCCGCCCCTGTAGAGGGCCCTCGTGGACCCCCTGGACAGCCGAGCCTTCTACGACCGGGTGGCCGGGGTCTACGATCAACGCTACGCCTACCA
>Ga0180009_10004083_pt1 | contig 16262 bp, 16 predicted proteins | sample OS_PC_MetaG_FD_123537 | JGI IMG/M metagenome (GOLD analysis project Ga0180009, IMG submission 123537) | Groundwater microbial communities from the Aspo Hard Rock Laboratory (HRL) deep subsurface site, Sweden - OS_PC_MetaG | ecosystem: Environmental > Aquatic > Deep subsurface > Groundwater...
AAATATAGGAAGGGCATCCTGGTATTTCTGATCATCAATGCCTGTAATTAACACTTCTTGTTTTGCTTTGATAATGTCTTTGAGGAAATATTTTAACCCCTCTTTTCCCTTAAATACTTCCACAAAAGTGTCTTCTCTAGGGATTTTGGTCATAGCTTCTAGCTCTGGAAGAATGGAATCTACTTCTTGTTCTTGGATCTCCAGCTTTCTTTTTTGGTCTTCAAGATATTGCTTGATTTTGCTTGGATGAGTGGCCTGGAAGTATTTTTTGGCTCCTCTGTAGATGTGGGTAACCAAGCCTTTATCCATTAATTGCTCAAGTTTGTCGTAAACATGAACCCGGTAAATGCCTGTTTGTTTGCCTATTTCGTAAGCCGTGCTAGAGCCTGTTTTAAGCAGGTTTAGGTATATTTTGATCTCGTTCTCTGTTAAGCCTATTTTTCTGAGTATGTCTGTGTCCATGCTATTGTGTAAGTAGAGGTTCTATTTAAAGATTTCGTACCTATCTAGTACGACAAAAATTGATATAGTTATTGGTTGTTACTAATTAGTGACAATAAAGCCGTGCGGGCTTAAAGCGCAGGGGTGAAAGAAAATGGAAAGAAAATATAGGCTGAGGGAAGATGACACAATTGTTGTTGAAGGCATGAGACTGTCAAGGATTGAGGCCCTGGTTGATTTTGCCGATGTAAAGGCCGGCGACCTTGGCGGTTATGTCGCAGACGAGCACAGACTTTCGCATGAAGGGGATGCGTGGGTATATGACCGGGCCCAGGTAAGAAAAGGTGCGCGGGTAACTGGGGATGCAATTGTTAAGGACGATGCAAAGGTCACCGGCTGGGCGCATGTATATGGCAAGGCACAAGTAGGCGGCAGTGCGATTATATATGGCGACGCACGAGTATACGAGAATGCACGGGTAGAATACCATGCAATGGTATACCAAGGAATTGTAAGAGGCAATGCGATAGTAGGCGGATATGCTACGATAGACGCAATCGTTCAAGGCGAAGCGCGGGTACAGGGCTCTGCAAAGGTAAATGGATGGGCTGTTGTTGAAGGCCATGCGCTGGTAGAAGGCCATGCAGAGATAGATGGCCGTGCGCGGGTAGGAGGCGATGAGGTGGTTGGTGGTGATACAGTAATATTCGTGCCGTGGGATGGGTAGTGAGTGGCTGGATTCACTTGCGGCATAATTTTTTATTTTTTGTCATTCTCCATATAAGCTGTTATCCCGAGACCGCCTAAAGTGGTTGTTGAAGACCAAAACTGAAAATGTGATAGCACAAATGTATAAAACCCATCAAAACCTTTTTATACTATTATGTATTAAATTGTAAAAAGGGGGCTTTTGGAATCTGTTTTGACAACAGGGGGTGTGAGGACTATGAATAATAGGTGTTTAGCTTTTGCGTTTGTTCTGGCAGTGGCTTTGATGTTCTTGGCTGGCTGCGCAGCTCCGCAGGCAGAGCCTGAGGAGACAAAGGAGCCTGTGACAGCTCCAAAGACGACAACGACTACTGAGAAGGTCTCTGAGCCTGAACCAGAGCCGGAAGTTGTTGAAGCACAGCCTGATCCTGCCAAGGTCCCTTCAAAGAAGATCCAGGAGCTTCTCCAGAAGCATGTCGGAAGGGTCAGCAGCCTGAGGTACATGTACCAGGACCTTACGATCAAGCCTGAGGAGTGGGAGACATGGGTTGATGGCAACAAGATGCATGTCAAGCTCAGGGAGATGGACAATGTCCAGGGTGATGTATACATAGACAATGTGTATCTTGACCTAGGCGCAAGGAAAGCCAAGGGGTACTGTGTGAGGTCTGTCTACAGGTGCACGGATCCCAACTCGCCTGTTGATGTGAGCTTCGGTAAGTATTACAGGAAGACGCCTTTTGAGTGGATCCAGGAAGTGACTTATGCCGAGAAGGTGGCAGAGGAGCAGATGCAGCAGAGGACTGTCTGGCAGATAAAGTACACTGAGGGCAGCAAGACAGTGACGATGTGGGTCGATGACTACTACGGTATCCCTATGAAGGTCAGGGTGGTTGATGGCAGCGTCAAGAACGATTACATCTATGAAGACATAGCGTTCAACGGCGTCGAGGACTCTGATCTGCAGCACGGCCTCATAACACAGACCTACAACTGATTTTGTTTTTTTTCTTTTTCTTTTCATTTATACCATGGACGAAAAAAGCTCTCCGAAAGAGTCTCTCCGCATCCTGAATACGCGTGAGAAGAAGGGGATCAACCAGCAGGTCAGTTCACAGTGGGGCTGCGAGCTCGACAAGTCCCTGGTCTGGCTTCTCAGCAACAAGGACAAGCTTTATGTCGCAGACACTGGCATAGGCAGCATGGATTTCAACAAGCTGAAGATCGATAAGATAGGCCTTTACGTATGCACGGTCTCTGATAAAGGTGTCCGCCTGAGCATCGAGGGCTCCCAGATCATCGGGCCTTGCGCGAACAAGAATGTCGTCGCTGTATCTGATGATGAGCTGAAGGTCTGGTTCCGTGGCGAAGACATAGAAAAGACTGTCGATGGCTGCTCAGGCTTTGTCATACTGAAGCATGATGATGATTTCATAGGCTGTGGGAAAGCCACAGAGAAAGGCATCCTTAACTTCGTGCCGAAGACTAGAAGGGTTCTCAGCGGAGATTGAGGCGGTCAGCCTATGTCATGGTATTTGCCGATGAGCATATAGTAATCGGTCTCGCTCTTGATGGCATCATGCTTATTGAGGCCTCTGCGCTGCTCGTCGATGTGCACACTTCCTGCCTTGTCCACCTTCACTGTCTTCGTGGCCTGGACATCGGTCTCCAGGTAGGTGACCCTCAGGCCGCAGACCTTGAGAGCCTCTTCAGCCTTCTCCTTGGTTAGTGCGTGGTCGACGTAGACCATTACCCCTTCTTCAGTAGCCCTGTTCTCCCTAAAGTTTCCGCCTATCAGCAGCGCTTCGATGTTGTCTGGTGAGACGCCCCCTCCAACGCCAGACCTCTCTATGAACTGCCTCAGGAGGCCCTCGACAAGTTCGTATGGATTGGGTGCGTCCATCTCGTCCAGATGCATGACTGCGACTTCGGGTGTCGCGGCGCTCCTCAAGATGATGACCGCGCCTGTCGTGACATCATCTATTGTGTACGGTCCTTCTCCATACACAGTCCCACCGCACTTTATTTTTTCTTCTTTCATTTTGTATAGCCCGCATATAGTCCTATGGAAATATCCTCTTGAGCATGTTACGGACGACCAGCGCTTCAGGCATCCTCATGTACATCGCCTCCCTGAGCTGCTTCTCTGTCTCTTCCCATGTCCAGTGGCTCAGGGCGGATGTCCTGTCCCTTTCCTTGAGCCAGATGTCTCTTGTCTTTATCTGGCCTTCGAATCTTTTATTGTGATAGTCGAGATTGAACTGCAGCCTCTTGTAATACTCGATCCTGCCGTACTTGCCGACTCTTCTTTGGGGGTGACTTATGTCGTCCTGGAGATGCATTATCGCGTTGCTCACGCGGGGCTTGTTGAATTGCCTTTTCAGCCTTTCAAGCACTGCATAGCAGGCGAGGTCTCCGACATCGCCGTTCGGCTCGAGCACCATGTCAAATTGGCTCCTGAACACCCTCCGAAATTCCTTTTCGCTCATCCCGTTAGGATAACCGAGCACTATGGTGAAAGCGTATTTGTCTGTTATGCTCCTCTTCCTCATGTTAGGGTCGTTTTCGTCATAGAACAGCAGGTCGACAAGCTTGTCGACGTAGCGTCCTGCTGACTTGACCCTTGTCACGATGGCGTATACTGCACCTCCTTTCTCAGGGTATGCCCCATTCATGGCAGCTGTCGCGTCGAGAGGGCTGCCGCATTGCGGACAGTCCTGCGTGTAGTATTTAGGGTCGAGCCCTTCCAATGGCATCCTTTTCAGCCAGGCCTCCTTGAAAGGGATCTCATGCGCATACCCGGCCCTATTCTCGGTCCCGATAGGATGTACTGTGATGGACTGTATGTGCTTTGTCTGCCCAGGGCACCCTTCTTTGGTGCATTTCGTTATGACCTCATACTTCCTTTGCACAGGGTCTTTGGCATATCTGGAGAGCAACGCCTCGCCCAGTGTCTCCAGGACTGTGTCGCTTATCCTGAGATCCTCGACTATCGCTGCCCTTATCTCATCTATGTCTATTATGTGGACTTCGAGATTGTTCCTGAGGTCATGTGTGAGCGCCTGCCTTACAGTGTCGATCGTCTCTGGCGTTCTGTCTAGAGATATTCCTAAATTCCCGGTTATCTCACTGCAGATATCATCAAGAGACGGCCTTCCAGCATCCTTGTTGCCGGCGTAGTCGCCTGGGGACAGCTGCTCCAGCTCCCTCAACTGTCGGAAATAGGCTTCACGAGCCTGCACTACCTGTCTAATGTCTGCCAGCAGCTCTCTGACAATAGGGTTAAAAGTAGTATATATTAATTGCTCCTCCATACATTATCTGCCAAAGAAGTGATTTATAAAACTTTCGATTTTTATTCCGGTCCGGTAGTAAAATTCCAGACATCGTCACCGACGTAATGGAGGTTCAGCACAACCTTCCCGACCTCCATCTCCTGCATCTCATCCTTTGAGAACAGGCTCTGGCCTACCGCGATGGGCTTCAGGTTCTTCTCGTCCACTATGGCCACTATGCTGCCTTCCTCCACATACGCATCCACCCCCACTATGCCTGGCCTCATCAGGTCAGCGCCCTTTGCTATGAACGGCACAGCTCCCATGTTTATCACTATGTTCTTGAGGAAATTGTTCTGCAGTATGAGCCGCAGGGATGGCAGGAGCAGGTCCTCCTTGTAGAAGAACATGATCTCGCCGTCCCTGAGTATGTACGTGTCCTCTGCAAGCGCCACGAAATCGTCTTTTGAGAAGAACTCATCTATGCTGTAGTGCGTGCTGATCTCGCTGTTCAGGCCTTTGATCTCCTTCTTGCTGAGGGTTATCTGTCTCATATTGGTCATCTGTTGAATATCAGGATCCTTGATCAGATATCCTTGATTATCTCAAGGAGCTGCTTCATGCCTGTTATCTCGTAGTCTACATATTCGAAATGGTTCACGCCCTGCATCTGCGCCCAGCTGCCGTGCTTCATCCAGACGGTCTTCATGCCGAGCTCCTTCGCGAGCTTGAGATCGACTTGGGGCTTGTCTCCGACCATGATGCACTCGTTGGCGCGGACATTGAGTTTCCCGAACACCTCTGAGTAGAATTTCATGTCAGGCTTGTTCACGCCTATGTCGTCGCTCATTATGAAAACGTCTATGAGACCAAGCAGCCCGACCTTCTTTGCCCGGTCTATCTTTATCTTCCTTTCTCCGTCAGAGTCTGTTATCACAGCTATCTTGTATTCCTTCTTGAGCTCCTGCAGCACGCTCACGGCATCCTGCATCGGCTTGACAGATTCCATCATGTGCTGCCAGTAAAGCTGGACGCATTCCTCTATCTCGCCCTGCGCAGGCGGGATGCCCACGCGCTTGAAGTATTCTTCGAACCACAGGTGCCTGTCATAGTTGCTCGGGGAGGAGTGCATGCCTCTTATGCTGAACATCCTGTCTATGTCGTAGAGCAGCCTGATTGTCGTCGGCCCATACACCCCATGCTTCTCGAACAGTGCCTTGGCGAGATTCTGGTGTGTGTAGTCTATGGCTGTCTTCAGGTCCACTATCGTGTCGTCGAAGTCGAATATGACTGCTTTCAGGAGGGGTTCTATCTCGACGGTAATCCTCTGGCCCGGGTCTTTGAGCTTCTCGACCAGCTTCCTGTCGAGCTGCTTGGCGGATTTTGTCGCCCTGAACCCGAAGGTCCTGTCTGAGCTGAACTCCGAGAACCGTATCACGAGCTCTTGCTCTGAACTGAAATTCTTGTTGACAGTGAACTCTATCTCATCTGTAAACTCTCCTGCCTTTATCCTCATGCGCAGCTGCGAATGGCTCTTTGCCAGCTTCTGCAGCTCATCGATCGAGAAGTCCGCCTCAAGCCCGAGGATGCAGTCTCCGTCAAGGCTCATCTCCTTGTCCTTTGTGAACTCAAGGGTGTTCTTGTGCGTTGCCAGTATGTTCCTATGCCCTCTTGCTGTGAATGTGTATTTCATACAGTAGAGAGATTTAGACTCTTATTTAAAAGTGTTGTGATGCTTTTAGGGTTGGGCGAAATCACATCGTTCATGGGCAGCGCCTCCGCTCCGGGCGTCCATCACCACAAAGAATCTGAACCCGGCCCGTAGCAGCAGCATTAATTACGTAGGCGCGAGCCACAGCGCTTGAACATAACGCTCTTGCCGGGCAAGTCAGTCTAGCAGCGAGGCGCTGCTCAGCAGGAGGCAATTTCGCACCAACCCTGATGAAGCAGCTCTAGAGAACGCATGCGCCGCATGTCAAAAGCGCACATCACGCGCCCAGCAGTCGGCCAGCCTAATGCGTATTGACCTTCACTCTCGGGAATATGTACTCGACAACAGCCGCGATGGCCAGTATTGCCATTATTGATATTGCTTCCAGCAGCATATAGGTCCCCCTATTTTCTGAATCCTTGCAATATCCTAAGGAGATAGTGGTCAAGAGCCTTGCGATAACCTCGCAATAGCGTTACACTGCCAGTGTTACACTACCAGCTTTACACTGCCTGCGGATAAGACAATAAACAGGCAGAGCAAGGTGCAAGACAACACTACATAATAAGCTTCAAAACATATTAAAACTTGGCCCTGGTTTTTTTAGAAAACACAGAAAAATTTATAAATGCATGAGCATTTAGTAAAAAGGACATGGAAACAAACCCTGAAGAGTCTGCTTCTGAAGAGCCTGATAAGGGCAATAACTCTAAGAGCCCTTTCAAGATAGACAACAAGGACAAGGAGATCCTCCGCCTCCTCAATGAGAATGCAAGACTTACCTCCAAGTCTATAGGCGCGAGCACCAACATATCTAGGGAGGTCGCGGACTACCGCATAAAGAGGCTCATGAAGAATGGCCTCATCTCAGGATACATAACAGTCGTTAGCGACCGTAAGCTTGGCTATGAGTCTTATGTGCTCCTCCTCCAGCTGCAGAACTACACCATGGATGACGAGAAGAGGATAATCGATTTTCTCAAGAACAACCCGCATACGAAATGGGTCCTCAAGTGCAGCGGTGACTGGGATATCCAGACCACGATAGTCGCGAAGAACAAGAGCCAGCTGGCCAAGATAATAGATGAAATTGACAATTTCTGCGGGAAGAACCTGAGGAAGTATGATCTGGCATTGGTCATCAACCTGCTGGTGCCGGAGAATCTCGCTTTCTTCCTCCCTAAGCAGACCCGCAAGCTCACTCTCAAGGATCTGCCGGTGGTCGAGAAGGAGGAGGACCACGGTGTGACCGACATCGACGACAAGGACAAGAAGCTGCTGAAATCTGTCTCGGTCGATGCCAGGGCCCCGATAGTCAGGATCGCGCAGCAGATAGGCCTGTCCGCGGACGCGACCAACCTGAGGATAAAGAAGCTGCAGAAGAGCGGAGTCATCAGGAAGTTCCAGACTGTCGTCGACCTTTCGACCCTCAACTACCTGCTGTACTCTCTGTTCCTCAAGATCAACAACTACAGCCCGAAGAGGGAGAGCCAGATAAGGACCTTCTTCTATTCGCTGCCGAACGTGACTTTCGCCGAGAGGATCATAGGCACTTGGGACGTGCGCATCCAGATCTCGTGCGCGCACCCCCAGGAGTTCGAGAAGATACTCCAGCAGATCAGGGAGTTCCTCTCTGCGGACCTAAAGTATTATAACTTCGCGTTGATGCTGAAGGAATCCAAGAGGGTCTCGTATCCTGAAGGGATGGAATAGCGATAGCGGACATCAGAAGGGGTTTCCTCTTCCAAAATCTTTAAAAAAAAGGGGTGAAGTATGAATAATCAGGACAGGTTTGTGTTTGAGGCCTCGTGGGAAGTGTGCCATAAGGTCGGCGGTATATATACTGTTGTAAAGTCCAAAGCGGCTCTTCTCAACGAAGCATACCCCAATTATTTTCTTATAGGTCCTTATTTCAAAGACATCGCTGATGTAGAGGTGAATGAGGAGGCCCTTCCGCACGGTTTCCAGGAGGTCTTTGACGAGCTCAAGAATGAGGGGATAGTCTGTCATTTCGGCAGATGGCAGATAAAAGGCAATCCAAGGGTCATACTGATAGACTTCTCAGGCTACTGGCCTAAGAAGGACGCGATAAAGAAGATGTTGTGGGACAAGTTCCAGGTCGATTCGTTGTTCTCTAGCGGTGAGTATGATGAGGCGATAATCTGGTCCACTGCTGCGGGCAGGTTCATCGAGCGTTTCATACAGAAGAAGCAGGAGAGAGGAGAGAACAACTTAAAGTACGTAGCGCATTTCCACGAGTGGCTCTCCGGCGGAGGCCTTCTCTACCTGAAGAACAGCGATGTGAAGGTAGGGACTGTCTTCACGACGCACGCGACTATGCTCGGCAGGACCCTTGCGGGATCCGGCCGCAACCTCTACGACGAGCTTGAGACCATCAACCCTGATGCCGAGGCTAAGAACTCAGGGATACAGGCGAAACACACCACAGAGAAGGCCTGTGCGCAGAACGCGGACGTGTTCACGACCGTCTCGGAGATAACAGGCATCGAGGCAGAGCACCTTCTCGGCAGGAAGCCTGATGTGCTGGTCCTGAACGGCCTGGACATCGAAAAGCTGCCGACCTATGAGGAGGCGGCATATAAGCACAGGATCAACAGGGAGAAGATACACAACTTCCTGAGGTATTATTTCCTCCCTTATTACTATTTTGACATAGAGGACACCCTGCTGCTCTTCATCGTCGGGAGGTATGAGTTCAAGAACAAGGGCATCGATCTGGTGATACAGGCCCTGGCAAGGCTCAATGAGCGGCTCAGGAAAGAGGGGTCGAAGCGTTCGGTGATATGCTTCATCTGGATACCCAGGGATGTCCACGGCGTCAGGACAGACATCTCGATAAACAAGTCAGCATACAGCACTATCAGGAGCTTTGTCGATGACCACATCCCGAACATTGAAGAGAAGATAGTCACTAACATAATAAAGAGCGGGCTGAAGAAGATCGATGTGAGCGCGATAGGCGGTGACATCTTTGATGATGAGTTCAAGCACAACATCAAGAAGCTCGAGGTCAACTTCGCGAAGCAGGGCAACCCTCCGCTCTCGACGCACAACATACCTAACGAGTATGATGACATAATAATAAGGACCCTGATTGACACAGGCCTTGACAACAAGGAGGATGACCCTGTGAAGGTGATATTCTATCCCATCTACCTTTCAGGCGTCGACGGCCTGACCGACCTGTCTTATTATGATGCGATGAACGCCTGCCATCTGGGGCTTTTCCCGTCGTATTACGAGCCCTGGGGCTACACTCCGTTGGAGTGCGCAGCCCTTGCTGTGCCTTCGATGACCAGCGACCTTGGCGGTTTCGGCAGGTTCCTGCTGCAGAAGACGACTGGCTCTTCAGGCATCTACGTGCTGAAGAGGTACAAGCGGGACATGGAAGATGTCATGAAGGAGTTCACGGACGTCCTCTACAAGTTCGCGAAGTTCAATGCGAAGGAGAGGGTCCAGCAGAAGATACTCGCGAAGGAGCTCGCCAATCTCGCGGACTGGAAAGAACTCATAGTCAATTATTTCAACGCGCATGACCTGGCGATAAAGAAGGTTTTTGGCGGAAACTGAATCGAAATTGATCAGACAAGAGGTGGAAAGATGATAAATGTCGCAATCAACGGTTTCGGAAGGATCGGGAGGATGGTCTTCAAGGCAGGTCTCAATGATCCTGACATAAGGTTCGTGGTCGTGAATGACCTAACTGACACGAAGACTCTCGCGCACCTGCTGAAGTATGATTCTGTCCACGGGATATTCCCTGGCAAGGTGGAGTTCACTGAAGATTCGATAATCGTGGACGGCAAGGAGGTCAAGGTGGTCTCTGAGAAGGAGCCTACCAAGCTGCCTTGGAAGAAGTTCAATGTTGATGTGGTGGTGGAGAGCACCGGAAGGTTCACCAAGAAGAAGGACGCGATGCTGCATATTGAGGCAGGGGCGAAGAAGATCCTTGTCTCTGCGCCTTGCAAGTGCGATGCAGGGGAGGATCCTGTAAAGACCGTAGTGCAGGGCGTGAACGAGGAGCAGCTCACCAAGGATGATATAATAGTGAGCAATGCGTCTTGCACCACAAACTGCCTTGCGCCGATGGTGAAGGTCATCGAGGACAACTTCGGCATAGAGAAGGGTTTCATGACCACTATCCACGCTTACACCGCAGACCAGAGGATTGTTGACGGCCCTCACAGTGACCTTAGGAGGGCAAGGTCTGCTGCTGTCTCGACAATACCCACAAGCACTGGCGCTGCCAAGGCCATAGGCGAGGTCATTCCTTCGCTGAAGGGCAAGCTTGACGGCTTTGCCGCGAGGGTCCCTGTGCCTGACGGCTCGCTGACTGACCTGACTGTCGTGCTGAAGAAGGACGCGACAAAGGAGCAGGTGAACAGCCTGTTCAAGAGCGTCGCAGAACATCACATGAAGGGAGTCCTTGAGTACAGCGATGCGCCGCTTGTCTCTGTCGACATTGTCGGCAATCCGCACTCGTGCATCTTCGACTCATTGATGACTAATGTCATAGATGGCAGGCTGCTGAAGGTGGTCGGCTGGTACGACAATGAGTGGGGATATTCTAACAGGATGATAGACCTGCTCAAGATAATGGCCAAGAAGGTTTGAACGCGTAAGCGGATGACCAGAGGAGATAGATTTTTTGACGGTCTTGAAGATGGAACTGCCCACCCTACAGAACACTTACATAGGCAAGAAGAAGGTCCTTGTCAGGACAGGGTTTGATGTTCCTCTCGACGACAAGGGCAATGTCCTTGATGACAGCAGGATACGTGCTTCTGTGCCGACAATCAGGTATATTCTCGAGCATGGCGCAGAGCAGGTGATAATAATGACGCACATAGGCAGGCCGAAGAACAAGGAACGCCAGCTTATGACCTGCAAGGTCGCTGCGAAGCTTTCTGAGATCCTGGGAGAGAGTGTCATGAAGGTCGATGATTTCGGGGAGAATGGCATACCTGACCCGAAGATTGACAGGGTCGTGATGCTGGAGAACCTCCGTTTCCATCCTGGCGAGAAAGACAAGGATCCTGCGAAGCGGGACGGGTTCGGCAAGATGCTGGCTTCGATTGCAGAGGTATATGTGAATGACGCCTTCTCCAACTGCCACAGGGACCATGCCTCGATGACATCCGTGCCTAAGTTCATCCCTGGCTGTGTCGGCCTCAGCGTCGAGCAGGAAGTAAGGACAATCAGCAAGGCCCTTGAGAATCCTGAGAGGCCTTTTGTTTCTATAATAGGAGGTGTCAAGGCTGACAAGCTCAATGCTGTCGCCAATCTCATCGATAGGGTGGACAGGATACTTATCGCCGGCGCCCTCGCTTTCACTCTCCTTAAGAAGTTCGGCAAGGAGGTCGGCAAGACAAAGACAGACACTGAAGGGCTTGGCGCGTTCGATGCGCTGGTGAGCAAGATAAAAGATAATCCTAAGGTGGTGCTACCTGTCGATGTGGTTCTCGCGGACAGGTTCGATGCCGATGCCGACTCCAAGGTCACGTCAGTGGACAATATCGACCCTGGGTGGATGGCGCTCGACATAGGTCCTGAGACTGTCAGGTGTTTCAGGGAGGTCATCGCCGGCGCAAAGACCATAATCTGGAACGGCCCGATAGGTGTATTTGAGTTCGACAGGTTTGCGGGCGGCACCAAGGAGATCGCCAACGCGCTTGCAGAGTCCGGCGCCATAACCATTGTCGGAGGCGGCGATTCAGGAGCTGCTGTAGAGAAGCTCGGGCTCAAGGACAGGCTGACGCTTGTCTCTTCTGGCGGTGGGGCTTCGCTTGAGCTCTTTGAAGGGAAGGAGCTTGTTGCTTTAAAAGCCCTCGTGAAGGCATAGAAAGTTATAAAAAAGCATAGGACAACTGTTGCAGCATGGCAAAAAAGAGCGGAAAAAGAAAGCATGGCGGTAAGTATGATGTCATATCCGTCGGTTCTGCTACTGTGGATTGTTTTGTCAGCATCCCTTTTGACCTGGACCAGATAAAGCACGGGTCCAAATCACTCATCAACGAGATCAAGCTTCTCACAGGCGGAGGCGGGACCAATGTCGCTGTCGGGCTTTCAAGGCTCGGGCTCAGGACAGGGATCGTCTGCGAGGTCGGTGATGACCTTTCCGCTCACATAATAAAGAATGAGCTGGCGAAAGAGGGTGTGGACTTTCTTGTGAAGCAGCACTCCAGGCACCAGACCGCCTATTCAGTCATAATCGAGGCCAAAGGCAAGGACAGGGCGATCCTGACCTACAAGGGCGCGAGCAGTTTCCTGCACAAGGACGAGCTTCCTAAAGACAGGCTCAGGGCAGGCTGGTTCTATTTCGGGTCATTGATGGGCGCGTCTTTCGAGACGATGAAGTACCTCGCTGGTTTCGCAAAGAGGAATGACATAAAGATATATTTCAATCCCAGCAGCTACATGGTCGAGCAGGGGCAGGGATTCCTCAAAGGAGTGGTATCCGCCACAGATGTAATCGCCATGAACAAGGAAGAGGCGCAGATACTTCTCAAGAGCAGGTCAAAGAGCACGGACGAGCTCCTGAAAGGGCTGCACAGGCTCGGGCCAGGGATTTGCGTGATCACTGACGGTAGCAAAGGCGTGCACGTGTATGACGGGCACAGGTTCTATTCACGTAAGCCCAGAAAGGTCAAGGCTGTCGACACGACCGGCGCAGGTGACGCGTTCGGCACAGGATTCCTTGCAGGGCTGATCATGAAAAAGGACGCTCCCCCTGAGAAGATGATAATGTTCGCGATAAGGCTGGGCATGGCTGACGCAGAATCTGTCATCATGTACACCGGGACAAAAGCAGGGCTTCTGAGGAGAAAAGAGGCCTTAAAGAGGGTTGGTGGTTGATATGCTAGTGACTAACAGGAAGCTGCAGGAAGATGCTCAGAAGCGCAGGTATGCTGTCGGCGCTTTCAATGTATATGACATGGAATCTGTCCAGGCGGTCGCCAAGGCTGCTGAGCTTGAGAGGTCTCCTGCGATCATAGCGACGACAGAGGGCGCGATTGAGTACGCAGGGCACGAGTTCATCGCTGAGCTCATCGAGCTCGCGACAAAGCGGTCGAAGATAACTTACAGCATGCACCTCGACCATGGCAAGGATATGAACATCATCAGGAACTGCATCAGGCTCGGCTACACCTCAGTCATGATAGATGCTTCGCATTACGAGTTCAAGAAGAACATCCAGATCACAAAGAGCGTCGTCAGTCTTGCCCACAGGAAGGGCGCCTCTGTAGAGGCTGAGCTCGGCACCATAGGAGGGGTCGAGGATTCTGTCTCCTCTAAGAAGATACTGCTCACTGACCCGAGGGACGCGAAGGAGTTCGTCGAGAAGACAGGCTGTGACACTCTCGCTGTCGCCATCGGCACGAGCCATGGAGCTTATAAGTTCGCGAGCAGGTCGAAGCTCGCGATCGACAGGCTCAAGGAGATCCGTAAGGCCGTCGATGTACCTCTGGTGCTGCATGGAGCGTCAGGAATCCCGAGCTGGGTAGTCAGGAAAGCGAAGCTTTTCGGCGCTGTGCTGGGCAAGGCAAAGGGCGTCTCTGAGAGCGACATCAAGGCGGCCATCGCGAATGGGATCAGCAAGGTCAACATAGACTCCGACCTGCGCCTGACATTCGACGCTGCTGTCCGCGAGGTGCTCAAGAAGCATCCTGAGGAGTTCGACCCGAGGCACATACTCGGCCCTGCGAAGGACGCGGTCACAGACATGGTCAGGTACAAGATGAAGCTGTTCGGCTCATCAGGTAAAGCAAGATAAGTTGTTTGGCTCCAGCCGCATCTTGCAGTCGCAGGGTGGGTGATTGGGGGTGTGGACAGCGGGAATTGATAAGTTGGTTGAATCAAAATGGGAATCGTCGTAATAAACTTCAAGACATATGCTGAAGCGACCGGCCAGAGGGCTGTGGAGCTCGCGAAGATCTGCGAGAAGGTCGCGAAAGACACCAAGATGGACGTGATCGTCGCTGTGCAGAATGTCGACCTGTTCCACGTGTCGAGCGAGGTCTCGATACCGGTATATGCGGAGCATATAGACCCTGTCAAGTATGGCGCGCACACAGGCAAGGACCTTCCCGAGGCGCTGGTGGAGAACGGCGCTACCGGAGTGCTGATAAACCATTCTGAGGACAGGGCAGAGCTTGCAGAGATTGAGGATGACATCAAGCGCGCCAAGGGCGTCGGCCTCCAGACGATTGTCTGCGCGCCGACTGCTGCGTCGAGCGAGGCGATTGCCGCGCTCAGCCCTGATTTTATCGCGGTCGAGCCTCCCGAGCTCATCGGAGGTGACGTCTCTGTATCGAAGGCCAAGCCTGAGCTGATATCCGACACTGTCAAGCTCGTGCACAGGATCGACGAGAAGACACCTGTGCTTTGCGGCGCAGGCGTAAAGGACCATGAGGACGTGAGGATAGCCATGAATCTCGGCTGCAAGGGAATCCTTGTCGCTTCTGGCGTGACCAAAGCAAAGGACCCTGAGAAGGCGCTGCTTGACTTGATAAAAGGAATGAAGAAAGAGAGGAAGAAGAGGACAGGAGCTGCGTAAAATATGAGGTAAGATGCAAAGATGATCCACCTTGATATTTCACACCTGAAGATAAAGAGTTATTCTCCGCTGAAGCCGAAGCTGGACAGGATCAGCAAGAGGGAGTTCCCTCTGTTCGACAAGTATCATGAGGATGTCGTTGCGCTGAAGAAGGTCATGGATAGGTACCGCAGGTATGACAACCTGATAGTCGTCGGTAACGGCGGCTCGAACACCTCTTTCAAGGCGTTCCACCAGGCTCTTGTCCCGCTTGACTCGAAGAAGAGGTCTTTCATCCTCACCACGATGGAACCTGACCTTCTGAATGGGCTCAAGAAGGCGTTCCCGAGGAGGAAGACGCTGGTCATGCCCATAAGCAAGTCAGGCACAACTATAGGCCTCATCGAGGCGATGCTCGCTTTCCAGGGTTACAGGATGCTTCCTGTGACTGATCCTGGCGCTGGCGCGCTTTCTGTCATCGCGAAGAAGGAGGGCTTTGACATGATACCGCACCCTCCTGTCGGCGGGCGGTTCTCTGGCCTGACCTCTTCTGCTTTCGCTCCTGCCATGTTCTTCGGCATGGATGTCGAGGCGATAGACCGCGGCGCGAGGGAGATGTACAGGCAGTGCAACCCTACAGTGCACATAGAGAAGAATCCTGCTTTGCAGCTTGCTGCTGCTCTTTTCATGCTGGAGAAGAAGGGTATTGATGAGATATTCTGCCCTATCTACTCGTCGAAGCTTAGCGGTTTCAGCAACCTGATAGTGCAGCTGTTCCATGAGTCTGTGTGCAAGAAAGGAAGGGGCCAGACAATCTACTGCGCAGAGGCTCCTGAGTCGCAGCACCACACGAACCAGCGCTTCTTCGGCGGCAAGAGGAATGTGGCAGGGCTTTTCCTGACCGTAGAGACTCAGGAGGACAACAGCTCTAAAGTTGTCGTGCCTGAATCCATCAGGGACATAAAGGTGAGGGATGGAGTGCTTAAGGATATCAGCAGCGTGCCTTATGCCAAGGCCCTTGAGTATGAGTTCAGGGGGACGTTCCAGGATGCCGTAAACAACAAGATACCTGTCATCCATGTGAGCCTTGACAAGGTCACTGCATTCACGGTCGGCGAGTTCATCGGTTTCTGGCATTACGTCGCTGTCTACAGCGCGTGGCTCCGTGATGTGGATGCCTTCGACCAGCCGCAGGTGGAGTCCAGCAAGGAGCTGAGCTTCAGGCTGAGGAAGGAGCATAATTTCTGAATAGAAAAGTGGCGGCAGTGGAATCAATCAGGATAGAGATAGTGCCCGATACTTCTATAGACAACCCCGTCTTGAACACCACAAAGAACATGACCAGAAATGCAGGGAAAGCATAAGCTAGCTGGGAGAAATAAAAAATCCACAACTGTGGATTTTTAGTGTTAAAACTTGACCAGGATCAAATTAAAAAGGTTAAGTTTAAACAGGTCAACCCGAAAACCATAAAATCGCTCGCGATTTAGGGTGCCAAAACGCGAAAGCGTTTTGAGCATGATCTTCTCCTTGTGCTGCAATGGTGGAGGGATGTCATAGGACATGAGAA
>Ga0180009_10004084_pt1 | contig 16261 bp, 16 predicted proteins | sample OS_PC_MetaG_FD_123537 | JGI IMG/M metagenome (GOLD analysis project Ga0180009, IMG submission 123537) | Groundwater microbial communities from the Aspo Hard Rock Laboratory (HRL) deep subsurface site, Sweden - OS_PC_MetaG | ecosystem: Environmental > Aquatic > Deep subsurface > Groundwater...
CGCACTCCTCCGGTGGTGGTGGCCGCGCTCTACCGGTTCACGCGCCTGCCGCAATTCGCCGCTTATCGCGACAGGCTTCAGGCCGCCTGCGAAACAGAAGGCGTCATGGGCACGCTGCTGCTCGCCTCCGAGGGGATCAACGGCACCATCGCTGGCAGCAGGTCCGGTATCGACGCCATCCTGACACGTATCAGGCAGCTGCCCGGCTGCGCCGAGCTGGACTGGAAGGAATCGTTTGCCGCCGCGATGCCCTTCAAGCGCATGAAGGTCCGCCTGAAGCGCGAGATCGTCTCGATGGGCGTCGACGGCATCGATCCGGCGCGCACCGTCGGCACCTACGTCGCTCCTGCGGACTGGAACGACCTCATCGCGCAGCCCGATGTTATCGTCATCGACACCCGCAACGATTACGAAGTGGCGATCGGCACGTTTGAAGGCGCGGTCAACCCGCAGACGCAAACCTTCCGCGAGTTTCCCGGCTGGGCCAAAGACGCGCTGGCCGGCGACAACCGCCCGAAGCTCGCGATGTTCTGCACCGGCGGCATTCGCTGCGAAAAGGCGACCGCGCTGATGAAACAGATGGGCTTCGAGGAGGTCTATCACCTCAAGGGCGGCATTCTGAAATACCTCGAAGAGGTCCCCGCGGAGCAAAGCCGCTGGAATGGCGAATGCTTCGTTTTCGACGAGCGCGTTTCCGTCGGTCACGGTCTGGAGCCGGGCCCCTATCAACTCTGTTCGATGTGCCGCAGCCCGTTTCTGTCCGGCGAGGGCGCAGGCGGCTATGCAAGCCGCCCCTGCCCCGACTGCGAAGCCGAGGCCGATGCCGACAAGCTGGCCGCCGCCGCCGAACGCCACCGCCAGATCCAATTGGCCAGGAAGCGGGGCGAAAACCACTTCGGCCGCAAAAACGAATAGTACGCGTCCCGCCGCCGTCCTGTTCCAGCGGCAAGCAGCGCCTGACGGCATCAACGCCCATAGCGACAAAGTCACGATGCCTTGAGGCTGGATGGACAACGAGCGACCTGTAACCATCTTCGGTGAACGCGCCAACAACGCTACGATAGGATAATTCGATGATTGACCTCTATTATTGGCCGACTCCGAACGGCCACAAGATCACGATGTTTCTCGAAGAGGCGGGCCTGCCTTATGAAATCAAGCCGGTCGACATCTCGGCGGGCGATCAGTTCAAGCCCGAGTTTAGGGCGTTCTCGCCGAACAACCGCATGCCGGCAATCATCGACCATGCTCCCGCGGACGGCGGCGAGCCGCTCACCGTTTTCGAATCCGGCGCAATTCTCGTCTATCTCGCGGAAAAAACCGGCAGGTTTCTTCCCACAGAGACACGTGCAAGGAAGACGGTTCTCGAATGGCTGTTCTGGCAGGTCGGCGGGCTTGGCCCGATGGCCGGGCAGAACCACCACTTCGTCCAGTATGCGCCCGAAAAAATCCCCTACGCCATGGATCGCTACGTCAACGAGACGAACCGGCTCTACGGCGTGCTCGACCGCCGGCTGGAAGGCCGCGACTGGCTGGGTGACGACTATTCGATCGCGGACATGGCCGCCTACCCCTGGGTCGTCCTGTGGAAGGGCCAGCTCCAGAATCTCGACGATTTCCCCAACGTCCGCCGCTGGCACACGGCGATCCGCAACCGGCCCGCCGTACTCGCCGCCTACGAGAAGGGCAAGCCCTGGTCGAGCCGCCCGGCGGTGACCGAGGAAGGCAAGAAGCTGCTGTTCGGTCAGACCACAAAAAGCCTCAGCTGAGAAAACCGCCAGCTCCATTTGGTCGCACCGACCGCGCGGCAATCTCATCCGTCTGTCTTCCATCCGGCCCCGATCCACTCTAAATCGACCCATACCGAATGCGCCCGCGCAGAATCGATTTGGGGGAACACATGGCCGGAGACATGCGCACACCGCCCTGGCTGTCCGCCGGCGGCAGCATCAACGAGCATGGCCCCGGCCTGCTCATGCGCGGCTGGCTCGTCATTGAGTTGTTGTTGCTGTTTGTCGGCCTGCCGCTCGCCTTGAAGCATGCCGTGCACATCGAGCGCATGCCGCTGTTCATGGTGCTGCAGCCGGTCCTCCTGGCGTTCGTCGTGTTCCTGTTGTGGGACCGCTGGTTCCTCTTGCGCCGCGAACTCGTCAAGGGCTTCGGCGTGATGGACCTGTTGTCGATCCTGGCGATCTTCGCAATCGCCGGCGGCATGGTCGCCGTCTACATGGCCCAGGAAATGCCGGAGCGGTTTCTCGCGTTTCCCAGGCAGCGTTACGAAACCTACGAGCGGGTGATGATCCTCTATCCGCTTGTTTCCGTCCTGACCCAGGAACTGGTCTACCGGACGTTCTTCTTCCATCGCTACGGGCCGCTGTTCGGAACCTGGCGCTGGCCGATGATCCTGACCAACGGCATGCTGTTCGGCTTCGCCCACATTGTCTTCGACAACCACGTCGCAATCATCGGAACCGGCCTCGTCGGCACGCTGCTCGCCTACCGCTACGCCACGACGCGCTCTTTCTGGGCGGTTTTCATCGAGCACACTTTGTGGGGCTGGCTGGTTTTCACCGTCGGCCTCAACAAGTATTTCTTCACCGGAATTTCCAACATGCCCGCCTGGGACCGCATGAACGAATGGATCGAGATCATCGAGCGGCAGTTGGGGATTTGAGCCGGCCCCGCCGGTCACACTGCATCGCCGAGCCATGTCTCGAGCAAGGGCACCAGGTCTTCGACCTCCCGGTAGCCGGAACTGACCAGGCGTAATCCGTTTTCGTCGCTGGCAACGAGCGTGGGAAATCCCCGCACACCGATCCTTTGGCCCAACTGAAAATCTTCTGCGGTTTTCAGCGCCATCGGCACACCTTCAAATGCGGCGATAAAGTCGTCTCGCGCAACCCCGGCCGCGACGGCCAGGTCCGCCAGCGTATCGGTTGCAGTTGGATCGAACCCATCGGCATAGAACGCCCGCTGGATGGAAGTGAAAAACGTCAGCGCGTTCTCCGGTGCAAGGTCCCGGATCGTCACCACCGCCCGGCAGGCCGGCTCGGTGTCGTAGACGAATCCATCGCGGTCAAGGAACGAAAAGTCGAATGGCTGCCCGGACCGCTCGGCCACACTTGTCCATGCCGACCGCAGATAGTCTTTCATTTTGGCATCGACCGGTTCGCTGGTTCCAGCGCGAAGGCCGCCCATCACCAAGCCGATTGGCAACCGCTCGGAAAAGTAGGCGCCTAGTTTTTGGATCTGCGGCGTGAACCCCCAGCACCATGAACACATCGGATCGGCAAAATAGATGAGCGCTTTCATGACTGATGATATCCGCTAATCCGGCTTTGAGGATATTGAAAAGCTACACGGACCAGCTCCGTCCCGCGATGTGCGGGTCCAGTGCGCATTCGTCCTGATCGGTACCAAACAACGCTGACAAGTCTGCACATGAGCGGCCACCCCGATTGTTAGCTTGCCCCGCAATTCAGGTACATCATTCGATCCGGGGAAACCACACAAGATGACCGACGCGACCGCGCCCGAATCCGCCGGAGACGGTGGCAGCCATGCCGATACTGGAGATCCGCAAACGACTTTCCTGCCGCCGACAGCAGCACACTTGGGTCTGGCCGCAGCGCTCGTCGCGATGGGGGATCTCGCCCTGTTCGACGTCACCCCCGGCGCTGCGGCCGGTCTGTTCGCAGCTGCACTCCTCATTTCCATGGCCGCCCTCAACCCGCTGCTGGTAAAGCCTCTCGCCGGCGGGCTCATTTTTATGGCGTTGTTGGCCGGCTGCCTGGCGATTGTCGAAGAGCCATCATTTCTGGCAGCACTCCTCGGCGTCGCGGGACTGGCCGCCCTTGCGGTCGTCAACAGCACGCACATCGCCGGTGACGCCTCCCGCTGGTTTCGGCAGGCGGCATCCTTCCTGCCCCAGGTACTCCTTCGTCTGCCGGTCGACATGATCTCGGTTCCGCGATGGGCAAAGGGCAAGCGCTGGTCGAAGGCGTTAACCTCCGCAAGTTGGACCTGGTTCGTCCCGCTCTCCATGTCCTTACTTTTTCTGATGCTGTTTGCGACCGCCAACCCGATCCTTGCCCGCTGGCTTGGCGAGATCGGCCGCATGGATTTCGGATTGCCGCAGACAGCCCAGGTCGGGTTCTGGATTGTGCTCGCGTTTTTCATTTGGGCGTTCCTGCGCGGTCCTGGAATCGGCGGTGGTGCCCCGGCGCAAACCGAAATAGGCGGCGGCCCCAGCGATGCGGAACTGGTCACTGCCGCGATCCGCAACGGGCTGCTCTCGCCTGCCGCCGTATGCCGCTCGCTGCTTCTTTTCAATGCCGTCTTCGCCCTGCAGAACGCCCTCGACATCCAGTACCTGTGGGGCCACGAAGCCCTGCCCGATGGCGTCACCTATGCCGATTACGCCCACGCCGGCACCTATCCGCTCGGCGCGTCGGCTCTATTGGCTGCGGGTTTCGTACTGCTTGCATTCCCCACGAGGCTGCGCGGCAGGGGCTCGCGGACCGCCTCGGCGCTGATGTACCTGTGGATGGCGCAGACGGTATTTCTCGTCGCCTCGGCAATGTTGCGGATGGGCCTTTATATCGACGCCTACGCGCTCACCTACCTGCGCATTCTCGGACTTGCCGTGATGTCGCTGATTGCCGTCGGCCTCGTGCTGATCGCGCTGCGCATCGCCCTTTCAAGAAGCAACGTATGGTTGATGAACGCCAATGCCTTGGTTCTGGCGGCGGCCCTGTATACCGCCTGCTTCGTCAATTTCGATGGGGTCATTGCGGATTATAACGTAGCCAACTGCCGCGAGATGGGCGGCAATGGCGTGCCCCTCGATGCCGATTACCTCGCCGCTCTCGGGCCGGCGGCGCTTCCGGCCCTGAAGCGCTTCGAGACTGCCCCGGCGACCATGGGCAGCCCCAAGGCCTGGCAGGTCCGGAAAGCCACCGGTGAGCTGGAAGGGGAACTGCAACGCCGCCAGTCCGATTGGCGCATGTGGACGTTCAGGGGGTACCGGCTGCAGCGGCAGATCGAGGCCAACTGATAGAGCCACGATGACCGCCATTGTTCCTCCCGCTGCGATCCGCTACAAGACCCCTTAACGGATCCCCGACACCCAGCAAAAGCGAGAGGAGCGCCCTTCATGGCGAACCCGCAGTACGTCTATCACATGCACAAGCTTTCCAAGACCTACCCCGGCGGCAAGACGGTCTTGAAGGATATTTCACTCTCCTTCCTGCCCGGCGCCAAGATCGGCGTTGTCGGCCTCAACGGCGCCGGTAAATCGACCCTGCTGCGCATCATGGCCGGCGAGATGGGCGACTTCGTCGGCGAGGCCTGGGCCGCCGATGGCATCAAGGTCGGCTACCTGCCGCAGGAACCCGAACTCGATCCGGAAAAATCGGTGCTCGAAAACGCCATGGAAGGCGTCGCCGAGAAGAAGGCGCTGCTCGACCGCTATAACGAGATCGCCATGAATTATTCCGAGGAGACGGCCGACGAGATGGCCAAGCTCCAGGATCAGATCGACGCGCAAAATCTGTGGGATCTCGACACCCAGGTGGAACAGGCGCTCGATGCGCTGCGCTGCCCTCCTGCCGATGCCGAAGTCGCCAAGCTGTCCGGCGGCGAGAAGCGCCGCGTTGCGCTGACCAAGCTTCTATTGTCAAAGCCCGACATTCTTCTTCTCGACGAACCGACCAACCACCTCGACGCCGAGTCGGTCGCCTGGCTTGAACGCTTCCTCAAGGAATACGCCGGCTGCGTGATCCTGGTGACCCACGACCGCTACTTCCTCGACAACATCACCGAGTGGACGCTCGAACTCGACCGCGGCCAGGGCGTGCCCTACCACGGCAACTACTCCGGCTGGCTCGAACAGAAAGCCAAGCGCCTCGAAACCGAAAAGGGCCAGGAAGAATCGAAACAGCGCGCCCTCAAGCGCGAACTCGAATGGATCAGGTCTTCGCCCAAGGCGCGTCAGGCCAAGTCGAAGGCGCGTATCACCGCTTACGAGAAGCTCGCCGAGGAAGCCGGCCGCGAGGACATCGGCCGCGCTTCGATCTCGATCGCCACCGGCCCGCGCTTGGGCGATGTCGTTATCGAGGCCGACGGCCTGACCAAGGCCTTCGGCGACCGGCTGTTGATCGACGACCTGTCCTTCAAGCTGCCACCCGGCGGCATCGTCGGCGTCATCGGTCCCAACGGCGCCGGCAAGACCACCCTGTTCAAGATGCTCGTCGACCAGGAGGAGCCCGATGCCGGCTCGATTCGCGTCGGTGATACGGTCAAGATCTCCTATGTCGACCAGTCGCGTGACGACCTCGATCCAAAGAAGACCGTCTGGGAAGTCATCTCCGACGGCCTCGACGTGATCTCGCTCGGCGGCAAGAAGGAAGTCCCTTCGCGCGCCTATTGCAGCTGGTTCAACTTCAAGGGCGCCGACCAGCAGAAGAAGGTCAACATGCTCTCCGGCGGCGAGCGCAACCGCGTCCACCTCGCCAAGCTCTTGAAAGAGGGCGGCAACCTGCTCCTCCTCGACGAACCGACCAACGATCTCGACACCGAAACCCTGTCCGCCCTGGAAGCGGCCCTCGAAGACTTCCCCGGCTGCGTGGTCGTCATCAGCCACGACCGCTTCTTCCTCGACCGTCTGGCAACCCACATCCTCGCCTTCGAAGGCGACAGCCATGTGGAATGGTTCGAAGGCAACTTCGAAGCCTATGAAGCCGACAAGAAGCGCCGCCTCGGCGACGACGCCATCGAACCCCACCGCATCAAGTACAAGCGGTTTGAGAGGTAACCGCTAGCGCAAGCAGGAGCCCCCCGGCTCTGCCGGGGGATATTTCTTGCGGGTCCGCAAAACTCCTTCTATCGAGCTTATGAGACTTTCCGCGCCTAATCGCGTTCGGATCGAACGACGGTCGCCGAATTCCAATTTTGCCACAATAGATCGGGAAGAACTCCAAAATAAAATCAAGGAAAAGTACCCTAACTTCAGACCGGGGCGTCGCGAGTCGTCCCTCAAGGGATGCAAGAACAGAATATGGAGAAGTGAGCATGAAGAATTTTCTAGCCCTTACTGCTTGCGCGATCATGGTCGCCAGTACCGCAGCATTCGCCGACTCCAAGCCGAGCGACGACGAAGCTGCGAAGATCAAGGAAGCCCTCTCAGCCTGGGGGTGTGAAGGCGGCGCGTTGGAAAAAGAAACCGAAGGCACCGGAGTTTTCGAAGTCGACGATGCCAAATGCAAGGACGGCCAGCAGTATGATTTCAAACTGAACTCCGACTATTCCGTCCGTAGCATGACGCGCGATTGATGAGGAATCGGCGGGATTTGCCGAGTTGGTGACATTGAAATTGCAACAAGGCCCGGAGATGCTTAGCGCTCCGGGCCGTGTTGCTTCCAGGTGCCGCTGCAACTTCATGCTGTCACGGCAAGGTGCTTGCAGCATATGCGGTGAAGGTGGGACACTCCGAGGCGGCGGGAAGAACAGACGACTTGCTCTGATTCTGGCCCAAGTGTTTGAAGCAGCAGGGCGGTAGCGACGCATGAGGAATTGCCGGATTGGCCGATGGGCGGCGAGCCTCGCTGCCATTGCTTTCGCGATGCTCACTCAGTCCGCCGAAGCCCGCGCCGAAACCGTCCTCGTCGCCGTTGCCGCGAACTTCGTCGACGCGCTGAAGCAAGTCGCCAAGGCTTTCGAAGCCGAGACCGGCCACACGCTGAAATACAGCGCCGGTTCGACCGGCCAGCTCTACGCCCAGATCAAGAACGGCGCGCCCTTCGACGTCTTCCTCGCCGCCGACGATGAACGGCCGCGATTGCTTGAAACCGAAGGCGACGCCGTCGCCGGTAGCCGCTTCACGTATGGTCAAGGCCAGCTCGTCTGGTGGAACCCGAAGTCAATCGACAACTGCAGTTACGGAACCCCTTGCCAGCCCCGCGGGATGAAGTCATTTGCCATCGCCAACCCAAACCTGGCGCCCTACGGTCGCGCTGCCGAGCAGGTCTTGCGCACCCGCTCCGATTGGCAGGAACTGAAGCCGAAGCTGGTTTTCGGCCAGAACATTGCCCAGACGTTCGCGATGATTGCCACCGGAAACGCCGATGCGGGAATTGTCTCCCGAGCGCAGATTGATCCAGCGGCAGACAATGCCAAGGGTTCGGCAGCCCTCATCGATCCCAATCTCCACGACCCCATCCGCCAGGACGCAGTACTCCTGACGCGTGCCGCAACCAACCCGGCAGCATCCGCCTTCATGACGTTTCTCAAGTCCCCCTCGGCGCGGAAGATCATTGCCGGCTTCGGCTATCTTGATGGGAATGACTGATGACGTGGAGCAACCAAACCTTCGCCACCACCGTCATTCCCGCGAAGGCGGGAACCCAAGCACACCGCGGTGAAAAGGTCATCTCCGATCGTCCAGCAAGCAAGAAGTGCCGGTCTGCGATCCCCTCAATGTACCGCGGAGACCGAAATTGAATGCCTGACCTTGGCCCCGTCACCATCACCCTCGCCCTTGCCGGCATCACGACGCTGCTCCTGATCCTGGTCGGTACGCCGCTGGCTTGGTGGCTGGCGCACACCCGCTCGCGCGCCAAGCCTGTCATCGAAGCAATCACCGCGCTGCCGCTCGTGCTGCCGCCGACCGTGCTCGGTTTCTACCTCCTCATTCTGTTTTCGCCGAACGCTCCGCTTGGCGGCATGTGGGTTTCCGTCACCGGATCGACGCTGGCGTTTTCCTTCGCCGGGCTTGTGGTGGCTTCAATGCTTTATTCGTTGCCTTTCATGGTGCAGCCATTGCAGACCGCCTTCGAGGCCATCGGCCGCGAGCCCCTCGAGGCCGCCGCCACCCTCGGCGCAAGCCCGCGTGACGCCTTTTTCTCGGTGGCGACCCCGATGGCGCTACGCGGCTTTCTCACCGCAAGCGTGCTCACCTTCGCCCACACTGTCGGTGAGTTCGGGGTGGTACTGATGGTGGGTGGCAACATACCGGGCCGCACCAAGGTCATCTCGATCGCCGTCTATGAGCACGTCGAGACGCTGAACTACGCGGAGGCACACCTCCTGTCCGGTGGCCTCCTGGTGTTTTCCTTTGTGGTCCTCGTCGCCGTCTACGCGCTCAACCGGAAGGCCCCGCTCAATGTCGGATAAGCCGCTGCTGACATTCCGCTTCCGGCTGCGGCATACGGATTTCGAGGCGGCGCTCGCCCACGACATGCGCCTTGCCGATATCACCGCGCTGTTCGGACATTCCGGCAGCGGCAAGACGACGGTCCTGCGCGTCCTGGCAGGGCTCGAGAGCAGGGCCGAAGGGCTGGTCACCTTCGACGGAGAGATCTGGCAAAGCGAAAGCCCTGACCGCAAATTCGTGCCGCCCCATGCACGCGCGGTTGGTTACGTGTTCCAGGATGCGCGCCTGTTTCCCCACCTGGATGTTGCAGGCAACCTCGCCTTCGCCGAAGCCCGATCGCGCAATCGCCGGGCCCTGAGCGACCTTGACACGGTCATCGCGCGTTTCGATCTGGAGCCGTTGCTGCAGCGCCGCCCGGACAAGCTTTCCGGCGGCGAACAGCAGCGTGTGGCGATCGCCCGCGCGCTGCTTGCCCGACCCCGCCTCCTGCTGCTGGACGAACCGCTTTCCGCCCTCGATACGCCGCGCAAGGCCGAGATACTCCCCTATATAGCCCGCCTGCCCGCGCAATTTGGCGTTCCGGTCATCTATGTCACCCACTCCGTCGACGAGGTCGCCTACCTCGCCGACGAGATGATCGTTCTCTCCAAGGGCCGCAAGGTCGCCGACGGTCCTGTCGGCGAGACCCTTGCCCGTCTCGATCTGGGTCCGGCGACCGGCCGCTTTGAAGCAGGTGTCGTGCTTGAAGCAAGCGTTGTGTGTCACGACCGCGAGTACCGTTTGACGACCCTCGATCTCGGCGGCGCGCCGATCGAAGTGCCATTGATCGAATCGCAGCCGGGGCAACGTGTGCGCCTGCGCCTGCGCGCCCGCGACGTGACGCTTGCCACCAAGCGGCCCGAGGCCTTGAGCGCCCGCAATATCCTCGAGGGCCGGATTGTCGAGATCGCCGAAGAAGCCGAGACGACGTATGCGGAAACCCTTGTTCAAATCCCCGGAGGTCTGATCAGGGCGCGGCTGACGCGGCGCTCGGTCGCCGATCTTGCGTTGGCTCCGGGCACGACAGTTTACGCGCTGATCAAAAGCATTTCCCTCGTCGGCGGCATCACCGCTGCGAGGTGACCGGGCCGGCGAGTTTGCGGACAACCATTCGTATCGCGAAAACTCAGGCGCGGCTTTCGACTTCACCCTCGACCGTTTCGCCCAACCCGCCGGTGTGCGCCGCATTCTGCGCGGCTACCCTCACCGGCTTCGGCGCCGTCGAGTTGGCCCAGCCGTAGGCCAGCATGGTCATCAACGCCGATGCCGCGAAGAAATAGACGCCCGGCTGTACGACGGCTTCGGTATAACCCGACGAATTGACGTAGAAGATCATCAGCGCCAGCACCATCACGTCCGTCATCGAATAGCGCCCCAGCCACTCCATCGTCGAAATCGACCTGCGCCGGAACTCGGGACTGAGGTCTGGCGATGTGACGAGAGTGAGCAGATAGAAAAGCTTCAGGAACGGGAACAGGATCGAGAAGATGAACAGGACCGCGCACAGGAACAATTCGCCGTTCTCATAGAGCGCCCAGATGATGGTGACGATCGAATGCTCCGCACTCCATACGTAGACCGTCGTGAAGCGGATGACCGGCAGGATCACGCCCAGCGCGAAGCAGACCGTGGCGAGGATGATGAAGAAGCTCAGCACGAAGTTCCTGAACGGGCGCTTTTTGACGACCGGCGGGTCCCCGATCGCTTCGCCGGCAAAGCCCTCCCAATCGCTGGCCGGCAGCACGGCGACGCCGTTGGTTCCGTTACCGTTTCCGTCAGAAGCGGCTTTCTTGTGCGCCCGCTTCACCGCGTCGGAAGCGACATTCGGCAGCCACGCATAGGCGAGGATCATCAGGACGATGGCAGCGGTAAAGAAATAGACCCCGTTGAGGCTGGTCGCATCATAGACTCCCTGGCTCTTGATGAAGAAGATCATCAAGGCCAATACGAGCACGTCGTGCATCGACCATTTGCCGAGCCATTCCAGCGCCCGCAGCCGCCAGTGCTGACGCACGATTTCCTCATTTGGCAGCGTCGAGATCAGTAGGAGATAGAGCAGCTTCAGTACTGGAAAAACGATTGAGAAGACGAGAACCGTAAGTCCCAGGAACCATTGTCCCTGCAACAGCAGGACTTCGACGGTCGACAGAAGCGAGTGCTGCGACGTCCAGAACACGAAGCTCGTCAGCTTGATCACCGGCAACGAGATGCCGAGCGCGAGACACACGCTCGCCCCGAGGATCGCAAGGCTCAACAAAAAACGACGCCCGCCGAATCGCATGCCTCAGCTGTAAGCTCCTCTTTAATCGGCACCGCAAGCCAGCTCCGGCTTCGTCGGCTTCCTCTCAAACCAGAGTTACCATTAAACACGAGAAACGATGAAAAAAGGACCAGCACGCACCGAACTGCGCACTGGTCCCTTGAAATTCGCTTCGAGTGGCCCCGAGGCCGCTTATGTACGGCTCAGGCGGACATCACCTTTGATTTGTCATACGAAATGCCCTTTTCCTCCATGACCTGCATGAGCGACCCATCCTGGAACATTTCCTTGACGATATCGCAGCCGCCCTGGAATTCACCCTTGATATAGATTTGCGGGATCGTCGGCCATTGCGAGAATTCCTTGATTCCATCGCGCACAGCCATGTCGTCGAGCACGTTGACGTCCACGTAGTCGACGCCGAGGTAGTTGAGGATCTGCGCCACCTGGCCGGAAAATCCGCACTGCGGAAACTGCTTCGTGCCCTTCATGAACACGACCACGTCGTTGTTGGCGATCTGTTTGCGGATCCAGTCGTTTACTTCTTGGCTGCTCATTGGAGCTGTCCTCAGGTTTTCAGGTTGTGGCGTTCACCCGGCCGCTTGCGGCGGCAGGCTTCGAAATCGTTATCCCGAACATGTGGTGACTGGCGGCCCGCTGTCAATCTTGTGGAACTCCGGTTGTGAGCGCCAGCGCGTGCAAAACGTCGCCCATCTGGCCTTTCAGCGCCGAATAGACCATCTGGTGCTGCTGGACGCGGCTTTTTCCCTTGAATGCGCTCGACACGACATGAGCCGCATAATGGTCGCCGTCGCCCGCCAGATCGCGGATTTCGATGGCGGCGTCGGGAAACGCCTGCCTGATCAGTTGTTCGAGTTCGTCTTGCTTCATGGGCATTGCTGACGTCATTCCTTCCTTATTGTGCTCTGATTCCGGTGCTGCTGGGCCGGTGGAGAACAAGGGCAGCCGACACTGCTGCGGCGGACCGCCCGCGTCAACTGGTAGATCGAATTGACTGAAGCGCGTGGTGTGGCAGGATAAGCCGCTCGCCTGCCGGCCGGGCGCACGCCACGAGCGTCTATTCCGCCGCGGCGGCCTTGCCGAGCTTCAATTCGCCGCGGGTTACATATCCCAGGATGGCGACGATCTCGTCCACGGTTTCGGCGACCGCCAACGCCGCCGCGTCGACTTCCTTCAGCGCATGCGCGTGTTCAGCTCCGTGCATGATGATGAGCGGCGTGTTGAGCGCGGCCGCATAGCCGGCATCGAAGGCGGCGTTCCATTGCTTGTACTTGTCGCCGAAGCGGACAATGACGATGTCGGCGGATTCGATCAGGTTGCGCGTGCGGATGGCGTTCATCTTGGCGCCCTTGTGATCGTGCCAGAACTTGTTGGGTTCCGCCCCGAGGATCGCAACACCGCAATCGTCCGAATATTCGTGGTTCGTCACCGGCGCGGTAAACGACACCGGCAGCCCGGCTGCTTCGCACTTTTCTTCGATCTGCCTGCGCCAGTCGGTGTGGATTTCTCCCGACAGATAAACGTCCCAATGCTCCATGGTTGATCCTCCAGTTCATTGCGCGGTGGTGGGTAGGGCGGCGCACAATGGCGCCGTTTCGCGGGCACCATAGGCGATTGCAAACACAATTGCGAGCCGCCGGGGGGTTGTCAGCCGCGCTTTGGGCTGATCCACCACGCAACGCCCATGACGATGCCAGCAAGCACGCCCGGGACGACCGCGATCGGGTTGCCGGCGGCAACGAGCGCCGTTGTCCCCGCGCAAAGAATGGACGCGAAAGCTTCCGAGAATGTCGAAGCCTTCGAGGCGACCTGACGGCGCCGGAAGTTGGAACGCTTCGCCTGGGCGCGAAACCAGAGTTGGATAAGGATGGCGCATCCCGCAGCAATCACCGCGCCGCAGAACGTTACCGCCGCGCCCCACACCGACATCAACGCCATGACGAGAACCAGCGGCGTCACGACCGCGGCAATGATCACCAGCACCGCCGTGACTTTTGCCGACAGCCGGGCAAAGGCGCTGATCGGCGCCGTCGCGACGAGGTCGGGGGCATCTTCTCCCGAAATGGTGAGCCAGGCGAGTCCGCCGGCGAGTTGGCCGACGGCCATTACGATCACCGGCGCGATAATGACGGAAATCTCTGCGTCTACGCCGTAGTTCACCCACAGCATCAAGGCCGGCGGAATGAGATACAACACCTGCATCAAGGATTGCGAAATGAGCCACGGATCGCGCCCGATGAGCTTCAGTTCCTTGCCGACGAGGGCGCTACCGGTTGACTGCTGACGAAACGCGCGCCGCGTTTGGATATGGCGCCGCGTCTCCTCGGATACCCCGAGCGCGGAGATCACGATGTGGCGGAACTGCGCCGCGCCGGTATGCGCCGCATAGATGAAGAACCCGCTCGCCAGGAACATGAGGAGACCGAGCGGGCCCACGTCTCCCGATACCGCGAGGGCCGGCCCCCAGAACAGGCTATCGAGCGGCGGTGCAGCATTGAGGACCGTCGTTGAGTTGATGACGCTGAACCGTGCCATCGATCCGTAGGAAACGATAGCCACGACCTGCAACCCTATCACGAATGATGCCCCGACCACCGCCGCAGCGATCTGGGAAATCAACCGCGTCCGTTTCGCGCCGGCGGTACGAAACAGCGTCATCGCGATGCGAACCGCACACCCCGTCGCGAATAGCGACACCGCGAATACGACGGCATATCCCGCCAGCCAATGGGCACCGCCGAGCCAGGCCGCCACGTTGATGAAAGGCGCCACCATCAGCCCCGACATCAGCGCCGTGGTGATTGCCATCATCGAGATGCGGACAACGAACAGGTCATGCGAAGATGCGGGCGACGACAAGATGAGATCGAGATCGTCGCGCGAATAGAAGGCGCGCGTCACCGACTCCATGGCTTGCGACAACATCATCGTGAAGGCGAGCAGAATGGCAGCGGTGACCATACCCAGGGTGCCGACGTCGAGCGCCGCGCCGGCAGCGAAATAAGGCGACAGCAATGCATAAGCCAGCCAGTGCAGTCCCGCCGCGAACAGCGCCATGCCGATCAGCACGGCATGGTCCTTGAGCCGCCGTCCGCCCGACATCAGCTGCACCCAGTCGCGCCAGGCTAGCCGCAATTCATGCCGCGCGAACCAGGAAAGCGTGCCGGCTTGAGAAATCGCCGCGCTCATGCCGCCACACCTGCCATCGCGCGCTGGGCGTCATCGAGGCTTGCCGCATCGCTGCTGGCGTTGACGATTTCGAGGAAGATGTCTTCGAGGCTCTTGCCGCCGTCTCCGGCGCGCGCACGCAGTTCCTCAAGCGTGCCTTCGGCGATGAGCTGCCCCTTGGCGATCACGCCGATGCGGTCGGCCATGCGCTCGGCGACTTCGAGAATGTGGGTCGTCATGATGACCGTCACCCCATCCGCAACGAGGTTGCGCAAAACGCTTTTCACCTGCCGCGCCGAACCGGCGTCGAGCCCGGTCAGCGGCTCGTCGAGAATGATGAGGCGCGGTTCGTGGATCAGCGCACCGGCGAGCGCAACCTTCTGGCGCATGCCCTTCGAGAAGCCTTGGCAACGTTCGTCGGCGTGCGGCGCCAGACTGAATTTTTCGAGCAGCTCGTCGGCCTTGAAGCGAGCGAGATCCGCATCCATGCCCCATAACCCCGACACGAATTCGAGGTATTCGAGCGGCGTCAGCTTGTCGTAGATCATCGGCTCGTCCGGCACCCATGCAAGAACCCGCTTCGCCGCGATCGGGTCCCTGAAGGCGTCGATACCGCAGATCTTGACCCCGCCCGCATCGGCTTCCAGAAGGCCCGCGACCATCCGCAGCGTCGTCGTCTTGCCGGCCCCGTTCGGCCCCAGGAGCGCATAGAACTCCCCGGCCCGGATCGTCAGCGACAGGTCATCGACGGCAGGAAGCGTGAATGTTTTTCTCAGGCCGCGCACTTCAAGGGCTGCAACGATTTCACCGGCGGAACTGATCATGGGGCACTCTCTGGGGACGCAAAACGAAACAGCCGTTCACAGCTCGTCAGCAAACGGCTTCTGTTCACCGGAAGCCTACCGAAGAGGCCTTTATCGACAATGAATTCCCAAAGTTGACCGCGCCGCGAAGAACCTCGGCACGCAATGGCGTCGATGACTCTTGCCAAACAGGATCGAATTCATTCGGATCGGACAGGCACCGATCCCAGGCCGATTGCCAGCCGCCATACGACCGAACCGGAACGTTTCCCGCCGCCAGGCGTTCATTGAGACGGTGCATGGCCAATGGTGGAAGATGTCTGGCACGGAGAGAATGAATGTCGGTAGTGACCAAACATTTGAACGTCGAAGACGCGAAGCTAAGACCCGAAGCGAACTTCTCTAGCCCGCAAGCGCTGATCGAGGATGATCGGTTGAGCGCCAAGGAGAAGCTTGAAGTCTTGGAGACCTGGGCCGACCAGATCGATCGCAGGCTGGCCTCGGGCAGCGAAGGAATGCCGACGCACGGGACTGAACCCAGAGATGCCGAGCTGCTGCGCGAGATCGGCCTTGCCACGGAACAATTGCAGGGCACTGACCCGAATAGGTAGCGCGAACACCTGCGAGGCGGCTCAGTCCAGCCGAAGGAAAAAGCCCGCCCCGATCAACCGAGCGGGCCTATTCGTGTTTCACCGGATCGGGCTAGTGTGGCGTCGCGCCTTAATTGACCTGTTGGTGCCGCACAGGAGTTGTCAATTGAGGCGCGCTGAACGCCACACTAAGCCATTGTTTTCGCTAGTGGCCTTCATGTCTCGCCTA
>Ga0180009_10004085_pt1 | contig 16260 bp, 17 predicted proteins | sample OS_PC_MetaG_FD_123537 | JGI IMG/M metagenome (GOLD analysis project Ga0180009, IMG submission 123537) | Groundwater microbial communities from the Aspo Hard Rock Laboratory (HRL) deep subsurface site, Sweden - OS_PC_MetaG | ecosystem: Environmental > Aquatic > Deep subsurface > Groundwater...
CATAAAAATCGTTACTACTCAGCCACAAAGACACGAAAGAAATCAGACAACAAACCGTTTGATCCATAAACTTTCTTTGTGCCTTGGTGTCTTAGTGGCTGAGTAATTACTAAAAATCAGCGTCATCAGCGTTCTATATTCTATTCCGCCATCTCATAGCGACCTGAGTAGTTACCGTGTATAAATGATATAATTTTCATGCTGTACAGAGTAGAGGTTAGAGTGGAAAGGGTGCAGAAACAAGAAACTCATTGAACCTATTACCCTAACCCCTCTACCCTGTACCCTTTCCTTATGGAAACGGCTCCCGATATCCTGGTAATAAGATTGTCCTCTCTGGGCGACATTATTCTTACGGCTCCGGTGCTGCGGAACATCAGAAACCGCTGGCCCGCCGCGCGCCTGACCATGCTGGTTAAGCCGCAGTTCGCCGCCGCCGTCCGCAAGAACCCGTTCGTGTCCGAAGTCTTGCCTTTCACGGGGCTGTCCTCCACGCTCCGGGCGATAAAGCGCGGCCGCCACGATATTCTGCTGGACCTTCACGCCAACCTCAGGAGCCGGCTTCTGTCCGTGCTGTCCGGGATACCGGTCAAAGCGCGCTACCGGAAGGATTCGCTGGCGCGCCGCCTCTTCGTAAATTTCAGGGTGCCGAGCCCGGCGCTTGAAAAGCACACCCTTGAGCGGTACCTCCAGGTCCTTGAAAAGATAGGCGTGCCTGTCGTCTTCCGCGAACCGCTGATGGGCGATTGGACCACCGGCCCCGGCCCGGCCGTATCCGCCCAAGGCCGCAAGCGGATATGCCTTCTGCAGACCGCGTTCCTGGGGGATTCGGTCCTGACGCTGCCTTTGCTGGAAAAAATAAAGAAAGCCGCGCCGGACTCCGACATCACCGTGGTCGCGCGCCCCGACACGGCGGCCATATTCGCCTCCTGCGGCCTTGCCGCTGAAATAATGACGGACAACAAGAGGGAGGCCGGCTCGTTCTGGGCCGGGTTCCGGCGGCTGGCCGGCGAACTGAAAAAAAGGAAGTTCGACATCGCGATAGTCCCGCACAGGTCGCTCAGAAGCGCGCTGCTCGTCCGGTTTGCCGGGATACCGGTGCGCATCGGCTTCGATTCCAGCGCGGGAAGCTTCCTTTTCACGCACAAGATTCCATTCTCCTGGCTGATACATGATTTGGAACGCAATCTGACCCTGCTTCTCCCGTTGGCGCCAGGCCTGTCGCAGACCCGGTTCCCCCCCCTGCGCGAAAGCTCCGCCGGCCTGACGGAATCGGGGGCCGGGGCCGGCATATTTATCGGCGCCAACCCCGGCTCGGTCTGGCCCACCAAGCGCTGGCCGTCGCCGTACTGGGCGCGGCTTATAAAAAAGCTGTCCGCCGCGTACGGCACGCGCGTGCTGCTGGTGGGCGGGAAGAACGAGGCCGCGTGGAACGCGGAAATAGAGGCCGCCGCCGGGCCGGAAACCTGCCTTAACCTGACGGGCAAAACCGGAATAGACGAGCTGATGGCCGCCATTAAACGCCTGAAAGTCTTTATAACCAACGATTCCGGCCCCATGCATATAGCCGTGGCTTTCGGCGTGCCGGTGGCCGCCGTCTTCGGCCCGACCACCAAAGAACTGGGATTTTTCCCTTACGGAGAACGGAACACGGTGCTTGAGGCGGACCTGGCCTGCCGCCCCTGCGCGCTGCACGGTTCCGTCTCCTGCCCACGCGGGCATTTCCTGTGCATGCGGCTGATAACGCCGGATAAGGTCTTTGACGCGGCGAAGGAGATACTTGGCCGTTCGATGGCCATAGGCCCTGATACGACACTGCCATAGGCTAGAAAGATTGCGGGAGAAAAAATGATGAGCATGCTTGCGGCGGCGGTTTTTCTGGGCGCCGCGGCGTTCAGCGCCCGCTGGACCTGGTGGCGGAGAAAAGCGGACGGGCTGCCGGTCCTCGTGTATCACAAGATAGGCCGCGCCCCGGCCGGCTCCAGGCTGGGCGAGCTGTGGGTAACGCCGGAAAAATTCCGCGCGCAGGTCGCGTGGCTTTTGGGCAACGGCTACACCACCCTGCTTTTCTCGGATCTGCTGAAAGCGCATAAAGGAGAAAAAAACCTCCCGGCGCATCCGGTCCTGATCACTTTTGACGACGGCTACGAGAATAATTACGCCGAAGCTTACAGGATATTGAAAGAACTGAACGCCAGGGGCAATATTTTCGTCGTCTATAACACTATCGGGAAAGCCAATCTCTGGCATGATCCGGCCGCCGAACCGTGGATAAACATGGCCGCTCCGGAGATGCTCAGGGAAATGCTGGCGAGCGGCGTGATCGAGCTCGGTTCCCACACCATGAACCACCCCGATCTTGAAAAGATTTCTTTTGAGGACGCGGCGTGGGAAATCGCCGAATCGAAAAAACAGCTCCAGGACGCGCTTGGGGCCGGGATATGCGCTTTCGCCTATCCGTACGGCGCCGGCGCCTGTAATCCCGCCCTGAGGGAGAGCGTGTTCAAAGCGGGCTATACTTTTGACTTCAGCTTCAGGCAGGGAAAAACCCCCTGGCCCTGGCAGCGCGAAGCCGGACCGATAGACCGGCTGTTCATCCGGGGCGGCGACAATAACCTGGACCTGTATCTGCAGTTAACCCGGGGCGCGTCGAGACTTTTTTAATCACCGCGCAAAACGCGGTAATTAACAAACTGCCATAAGCCATATGCTTTAGGCCATACGCAGAAAGATCGCCAGAAGCTTTACGCCAGAAGCCATAAGCTGGCTAAGGAATTCCTTAATAAGCATATGGCATACGACTTAAAGCCTATGGCAGTCGTCCTTATGGCGTATGGCGGGCGCGGCGACCTTATGGTTTATGAGCCGCCGACTTAAATTTTATATACTTACGCTAATACGGAGAACGAATATGAAAGATTTAAACATCGGGACGCTGGTCAGCGAACTTTCACTGACGAACGTAAGGCTGTGGCACGAGGAGGACAGGGCGCGCCTGAAGGACGACCTGGTCGTGGCCAAAGCCAAACGCAACATAGACAAACTTAACCAGACCCGGAACGACCTTATAGAGCGGATAGACGAGGCGGTGCTGAAGGCCCTGGAGGCCTCCGGGAGGGCTGATTAATGGCGGAGACGATCGGCAGTCTGGTGGACAAGATCAGCATCGTCCGGCTTAAGATCTGCCACATGGCCGAGCAGCTCCAACGCCCGGACGCGGACGCCGCGCATAAAGACGAGGCGGGCTCGAGGCTCGCCGTCCTTAACGTACAAAAAACCGATCTGGAAACCGAACTCACCGAACTGTTTAAAAGCGTGCTCGCCGGCAAAACCAGGCTTAAGATCTACCGCCAATTTAAAATGTATAACGACCCCAGGTACCGGATACAGTAGGGTATAGGGGTTAGGGTAGAGGGTAGAGGGTGCAGAAATATGGTACTCCTTACCCCAAATGAACCCTATACCCTAACCCCTCTACCCTATACCCTGCCCTTTATGGAACCCAAACGGCTGCTTCTGATAGTCTTCAAAGGCATAGGGGACGTGCTCCTTACCACGCCGCTCATACGGGCGCTCAAAAAGCGCTACCCTGCGGCCGAAATATTTTTTCTGACAAAAAAGCCTTCCGAGAAGATCCTGATAAACAATCCGCTCGTTTCGGGGATAATAATAAGGGGTCAAGGGGCTTTAAAGCGGATACGCGCGCTTAAGCTCGACACCATCGTGGACTTTATGCGTTCCGCGCCTTCGGGCTGGTATACGCGGCTGTCCGGCGCAAAGCGGAGAATAGCCTTTCACTACCCGCTCGGTTTTCTCTTTTATAATATCATGCCCGACTACTGCGACCGGGGCTACACGGTCTACAACCGGCTTCAGCTGCTGGAGCCGCTGGACGTCAAAGACGGGGATATCGCGCTCGACATGAATTTCACCGGCGAAAACGCCGAAAAAGCGGACGCCTTTTTAGCCGCCGGGAACCTGGCCCCCGACAAAGACCTTATTGTGACTTTCGACATCACCAGCCCCCGCGGGCACAGGATGTGGCCCGGCGAAAAATTCGCGGCGCTTGCGGACGCGTTGAACGAAAAGCTGGGCGCGAAGATAATATTCCTTTCAGGTCCGGGGGAACTTAATTATGTAGAAAACGCGATGGCGTCCGCCGCGCGGGCACATCTGCTGGCCGCCGGTTTGGACCTGCTGGACCTGGCCGCCCTCTTTAAGCGGGTGAAACTGCATGTGGGCGCCACCTCAAGCCCCATGCATATAGCGGTAAGCCAGGGCACGCCCACCTTCACCGTTTACGGCATGCAGAACGGCCCGGAAAACTGGGGGCCGCCCCTTGCGATCCACGGCCACGCGCAGGGCGGCCTCGCCGGCCTGGCGCCGGAGGAAGTTTTTGAAAAAATAAAAAGGCATATGGAAAGCCTCGGAATTTTAAGCTAAAAGCAAGAAGTCAGAAGCAAGAAGCCGGATTTTAAGGGATATTCTTTTCAAAATGGTAAATAAAAAAAAATGGAGCATGGAAGAGTTCCGCAACGCCATAAAGGAACATGCCGCCGGCCGGTTATTCCTGGGCCTCCTGTCCGCATTCTATCTGTCGGGAATAAAAATCAGAGCGGCTCTTTATTCGGCAGGCCTGCTTAAGTCCCGGACTCTGGGCGAGCGGGTCGTCTGTTTCGGCAACCTGTCGGCCGGCGGCACCGGCAAGACCTCAATGGTGGTCACGGCCGCCAGGGCGCTTAAACAGCAGGGGTTCAATCCAGCCGTGCTGATACGCGGCTATAAAAGACGCGCCCCGAAAAACAAAGTGACCGTGCTCCACGCAAGCGTGAAATTCCAGCCCGAAGAGGCCGGCGACGAAGCCCTGATGCTCTATAATATGCTCGAGGATACCGGCGTGCCGGTGCTGGTCTGCGCCGACCGCTGCCTCTCCGGGCTCGCGGCCGTTGAAAAATTCAAAAGCGATATACTCCTGATGGACGACGGTTACCAGTTCTTTAAACTGCGCCGCGACGCCGACATCGTCCTTATAAACGCCGCCGCCCCTTTTTACGCCGACGCGCCCCTGCCGCTCGGCAATCTGCGGGAAAGCCCCGCGGGCCTTAAGCGGGCCGCCGCCGTAATAGTGTCCCATTGCGAGCATGCGACTCAAAAAAGCCTGGACATCCTGCGCGCGGAGATAAAAAAAATAAATCCCGGGGCCCCTGTCATAGAAAGCATGCATTCCCCGGACGTGTTCATCGACGCGCTTACGCATGAGCGCGTGCCGTTGTCGAAGTTCCGGGGCAGGTCCGTGGTGGCGCTTTCAGGCATCGGCGACCCGGAATCTTTTGAAGCGGCCCTCGCAAGTCTTAAGGCCGAACTCGCCCACATCTGGCGCTACCCGGACCATTACCAGTTCACCGGCGAAGAACTGGCCGCGCTGGAGGCGACAAGGAACGGGCTGCCGGTGATAACCACCTATAAGGATTTCGCGCGATTCCCTGTCGATTGGGCGCGGACGCTTAAAGGCGGAGTATACATACTGTCCGTAAAGATAGTTTTCCTGAGCAACGGATACAGCGTGCTGATGGATGTTATCGCGCCGGGAAGGGCGGCGGGAAAGGTAAAGGTAGAGGTATAGGGAGAGGCAATGAAAATTAGGTAAAAGAGGATGAGAGTTTGTAGCTTTGCCTTTACCTATACCTTTGCCTGCACCTGAAAATTATGATCGCTTACCTTAGGAAAAACAGGGATAAGGCCAAAAGACCGGCGGTCTTCCTGGACCGGGACGGGACGCTGATACATGACCGGCCGGGATTTTATCTTACGGACCCCGCAAAACTCAGGTTCTACCGGTATACGTTCAAGGCGCTGAAACTCCTGTCCGGACTCGGCTACCGGCTGATAGTCATCACGAATCAATCCGGCGTCGGACGGGGATACCTGACGCTTGGCGCCTCGGCGGCCATAAACCGCAGAATGCAGGCGAACCTGGCTCAGAACGGGGCGCTGCTGGACGGGATCTATTTCTGCCCGCACGGACCGGATGAGGGCTGCGCCTGCCGCAAACCCGCTCCGGGCCTTGTCAAAGAAGCCGCGAAGCATCACCGCCTTGATCTCGGACGGTCTTACCTGATAGGCGACAAACTGAGCGACATGCGGCTTGCCGGCGCGCTGAAACTCAGGCGCGTGTTTTTAAAAAGCGGCCATGGAAGGAGCCAGCTTAAAAAATATCCCGGCCCGCTTAAAAAACAAGTGATTAAAAATGACCTGCTTGCGGCGGCCCGGTGGATAGAGGAACGGCAGGTAAAGGTAAAGATGAAGGTAAAGAATAGAAAATCGCGGCGAAGATAAAGAAAAGTTTTTCCACCTCTACCTTTACCTGTACAATTATGAAAAAACGGATACTTGTTTCCCAGATAATCGCGCTGGCCGCCATTCTGATCGCAAAGCCGGACAGCTGGAAACTTTTCGCGGCGGGGATGTGCTTCATGCTGCCCGGCGCCGTGATACGGGCGCTGGCCTCTTCGGCGATAGTCAAAGCCAGGACCCTCACGGTCACCGGCCCTTACGCCGCGGTCCGCAACCCGCTGTATCTCGGCACGGCTTTCATGGTGCTCGGCCTGCTCGTCAGCCTTTCCAATCCCCAGGCCCCTTTGCGCACCGGCGTGGTCTGGCTGATCACGGCCGTCTCTTTTACGCTTATCTACCGGGTGCAGATAAAGGCGGAAGAGGAGTTCCTGTTCGCGGCCTACGGCGAGGAATTTGTACGATATAAAAGCCGCGTCAACGCCATCCTCCCCCGCCCCGCCGCCGTCCCGGGATTTTTCGACCGGAGCGCTTATTCCTGGGAAACATTCCGCAGGAACAAAGAGTGGCGCGGGTTCCTGGGTATGACCGCGATAGCCGCCATCGTGGCGGCGAGGATAAAATATGGGCTTTAGCCGGATGGTTTTGCCGATGAACGACTGTAAAAGATTTTCATCGCCGGTCAGAAAAGAGCCCGAAAAAACGGGCTGTCTGCTCCATTATCTCCGCTTTTTTTCCTTCAGCCTTCAGCCTTTAGCCTTTAGCCTTATGCTGTGCGCCGCCCCGCTCCGCGCCGAAGAGAAGCCGACGTATCTTACGCATCCCTATTCCGCGCTTATGGCCGACGTGCAGATAGACACGGCTGCCGTCCGGGCCGACTGGTATCGGGAGCGGCTCGATTACGATATATACTGGGGGATAATTTACGTGGGGTCGGCCTACCTGCAGATAGACAAGATAGTGACGATAGACGGGCGCCCCGCCTATCATATCGTTTCCGGCGCCAAATCGGCCGCCTTCATAGATAACTTTTACCACGTCGCCGACCTGAACGAGTCCTGGTTCGACGTGGCGGGGCTATATTCGCGCGGCTATTATAAGCTGATACAGGAGGGCAGATATTTTTTCAACGAGTGGGTTGTGTTTAACAATGCCGCGAAGGCCTTTCATGGCGAGAAGCTGAACAAAAAAAAGGTCCTTTCCCCGGTGGCGGGTACGCTGGAGGGGCCGGTCAACGATGTTCTTTCGGCCCTTTATCTGGTGCGCACGATGGAGCTGAAGCCGAAAAGCAGCCAGGCTATCGTCGTCAACACGAAGCGGAACTGGAACATGAACGTGAAGTTCCGCAAGCGGGAGAAGGAATCCACCGCCTACGGCAAATTCAAGTGCCTCCGGGTGGAGCCGCAGCTGGGCGACGACGGGCTTTTTGTGGCCAGGAAGGGCAGGAAGATGCTGGTCTGGATGACGGACGACGAACTGCGCCTCCCCCTGATCCTGAAGGCCGAGATCTTCCTCGGTTCCGTAACCGCCAAACTAGTAAAACGCCGCCTGGAATAACCCCCAAAAGGTACCTGCTTACCTTTTCCTGCTACCTTTTCCCCTGCCGGCGGCCCCGACTGGGCTATCCTGCACCGAATAGTGCCTCAGGTCTGTTATGTATAAGGCGCGAAATTAGTATAATTGTTTTTATGGCTTCAGGCACTTTTGGAAGACTGCGCCGGATCATTGACAGGTTCGGTTCACAGCGCGTGGCGGTTTTGGGCGATCTCATGCTTGACCGCTACATCAGGGGGAGCGTGCGCCGCATCTCCCCCGAAGCCCCCGTCCCCGTAGTCCAGGTCCGCGAAGAACACACCGTGGCCGGCGGCGCCGGCAACGTCGCCGCCAACCTGGCCGCCCTGGGCGCCAGGCCGGGCCTGATAGCCCTTACCGGCCGGGACAACGCCGCCCGGGAACTCTCGGATATCCTTTCCGCCGCCGGCGTGGAAACCGGTTCCCTGATAAGCGACCCGGCCGCCTTCACCATAGAAAAAACCCGCGTCATCGCCGAACACCAGCAGGTAGTGCGCTTTGACCGCGAACCGGCGTTCAAACTCTCCCCCTCCCTGCAGAAAGCCGCGCTGAACGCCGTCGAGGAACACCTTAAAGCCGGCGCCGGCGCGCTGATACTTTCCGACTACGGCAAAGGCCTGCTTACGCCGCATGTCATTGAAGCCGCCATACAGCTCTGCCGCAAGCGCGGCGTGCCGGTCTTCGTAGATCCCAAGGTGGAGCACTTTCACCGCTACAAGAAAGTCACCTGCCTGACCCCGAACACCACGGAAGCCTGCCAGGGCATGCGCCTGCTCCAGAAAGACGGCCGGGACGCGGTGGAGGAACTCGGCAAAAAAATCGTCGGGACCCTCAAATGCCTTTCGCTTTTGATAACCCGGGGCGAGCACGGCATGACGCTTTTCAACAATACCGGCGGACGCATGAAGGTTCTGCACATACCCACCAAAGCCCGGGAAGTCTACGACGTCACCGGCGCCGGCGACACCGTGATCTCCGCGCTGGCCCTGGCCTCGGCCGCCGGCGCGACGCTTGAAGAAGCGGCCCTGCTCTCCAATTTCGCGGCCGGCATAGTGGTGGGCAAGCTCGGCACCGCCGCCGTCACAAGGGAAGAACTCCTGGAAAACATAAAGTCATGGACAAAGACTGCCTGATAGTCATACCGGCCCGTTACAATTCGCGGCGCTTTCCCGGCAAGGTGCTGGTGAAGATCCGCGGCAAGGCCGTTCTTCAGTGGTGCTACGAAGCCGCCGTAAAATCCGGGCTGGGCCCCGTCATTATAGCCACCGAGGACCGGCGCGTGCTGGATTTCGCGAAAAACATCGGCGCCGGGGCCGTTCTTACCAGCCCCAAATGCCGGTCCGGCACGGATCGCGTCTATGAAGCGGCGAAGGGCTCTAAAAAAAAGTTTATAATAAATTTCCAGGGCGACGAGCCGTTCATGCGCGCCGAAACCCTGCTGGCGGCTTTCGAGGTTATGCGGGCCGGCTTTGATATCGGCACCGCCGGCGCGCCCATCACGGACAAAGCGGACATAAACAATCCCAACTGCGTCAAAATAGCCGTGACCCGGGAAGGGCGGGCGCTTTACTTCTCGCGTTCCCCCATCCCTTTCCACCATCCGCTCTCGGCCCTGAAAAATTTCCCGTGGCACAAGCATTGCGGCTTTTACATCTACAGGCGTTCCTCGCTTGAGCGCTTCGTAAAGCTTGCGCCCAGCCCGCTGGAGCTTCTGGAGCGCCTTGAGCAGTTGCGCGCGCTTGAGAGCGGGATGACCATCGGCGTGGCCGCCGTGAAGATCCTGGGCCCGGCCATCGACACGCCGGAGGACCTCAAAGCGGCTGAGAAGTTCCTAAAGAAACGGAAGTCTAAAGTCGAGAGTAAGTAAAACAGAAGTCTAAAGTCTAAAGTAAGTAAAACGGAAGTCTAAAGTGGAGTGTCTAAAGTCTAAAGTAAATACCACTTCACACTCTGAACTTTAGACTCTAGACTTTCGACTTTAGACTATCGACCCCAGACTCTAGACTTTAGACTAATAATGAGGTTATTTAATGACAAGATATATTTTTGTGACCGGCGGCGTGGTCAGTTCGCTCGGCAAAGGCATAACGGCGGCTTCAATAGGGCGTCTTCTGAAGGCGCACGGACTGTCCGTCAACATCGTCAAATGCGACCCCTATATTAACGTGGACGCCGGCACCATGGCTCCTCTCCAGCACGGCGAGGTCTTCGTGACCGACGACGGCGCCGAGACCGATCTGGACCTGGGTTATTATGAAAGGTTCCTTGAAATCGACACCTGCCGCGCCAATAATATGACCGCCGGACAGATCTATCAGACCGTCATAGCCAAGGAGCGCGAGGGCCTTTACCTCGGTCAGACCGTGCAGGTCATTCCCCACATCACCGACGAGATAAAGAAAAGATTTTACAAGGCCGGTGAAGGCTTTGACATCACCATTATCGAGATCGGCGGGACCGTCGGCGACATCGAAAGCCTGCCTTTTCTGGAAGCGGCCCGGCAGATGCGCCCCGACAGGACGCGCACGGACGTCATGTATATTCACGTAACGCTGGTCCCCTATCTTTCGGCCTCGGACGAGCTTAAGACCAAGCCTACCCAGCACTCGGTCAATAAGCTCCGCGAGATAGGCATAGACCCCGATATCGTCGTCTGCCGCACCGAGAAGCCGCTCGGCAGGGAAATCCGCAATAAGATCGCTCTTTTCACCAGCGTTCCGGAGGAGGCCGTCATAGAGGCCCCGAACAGCTTTTCAATTTACGCCGTCCCGAACGTCCTTAAAAGGCAGGGCATAGACGAGCAGATCATGATGCTGCTGCGGCTCAGGAGCAAGAAATGGGACTTTGAGGAATGGACCGCTTTCGTGGAGAAACTGAAGGCGGCCGAAACGGCGCGCGCGGTGCGCATCGCCATAGCCGGCAAATATACGAAACTCAGGGATTCCTATAAATCGCTGGTGGAAGCCATACATCACGGCGCCATCGCCAACGGCGTGCGGATGGAACTTGATTTTGTGGACGTCGGGGAAAAGGACTGCGAAGCGCGTCTGGCCAAAGCGTCCGGCATCATCGTGCCGGGCGGCTTCGGCGACCGGGGCATAGAGGGCAAAATAAACGCGGTGCGCTGCGCCAGGGAGAACCGCGTGCCGTTTCTTGGCATCTGTCTGGGCATGCAGTGCGCGGTCATTGAGTTCGCGCGCGGCGTGCTGGGCTACAGAAAAGCCCATTCCGCCGAGTTCGCGCCCAAGACCCCCTATCCGGTTGTGGCGATCATGCCGGAACAGAAAGACATCAAAAGCAAGGGCGGCACCATGCGTCTGGGCGCATATCCCTGCCATCTCAAGGCCGGCTCCCTGGCCGCTAAAATATACGGCAGGACGGTCGTCTCGGAGCGCCACCGCCACCGCTATGAATTCAACACCCGCTATCTCAAAGCCTACGAGAAAAAAGGCATGACGGTCAGCGGGCTCTACCGCGAGAAGCGCCTGCCCGAAATAGTGGAACTGAAAGGCCATCCGTGGTTCGTGGGCGTCCAATTCCATCCGGAGCTGAAATCCAGGCCCCTTGCCCCGCACCCTATTTTCAGGGAATTCGTGGCCGCCGCCGCCAAATCCAAGGTTCCGGCGGACGCCGAGGCGGTGGCTCTATGACACAAACTACCGTTAGGGTAAAGAACGCCGCCTTTTCCAACGATGCTCCGCTCGTATATATCGCCGGACCCTGTGTCATTGAATCCCTGAAGAGCTACGCCGCCGAGGCTGTGAAGCTCAAAGAGATGTTCGCCGGACTCGGGACGGCCTTCGTGCTGAAAGCCTCTTTCGACAAGGCCAACCGCACTTCCCATTCCGCGTTCCGCGGCATTCCCATTGAAACCGCGCTGGATTTTCTGAGAGATCTTAAGAACCGCCTCGATGTCCCCGTACTGATAGACGTGCATGAACCCTCGCAGGCGGCCCGCGTGGCCGAAGTGGCCGATATCGTGCAGGTCCCGGCCTTTTTGTGCCGCCAGACAGACCTGATCATCGCCTGCGCCGAGACCGGCCGGGCGGTGAACGTAAAGAAAGGCCAGTTTTTGGCGCCGCGCGACATGGGCAACATAATCGCGAAGATAGAATCGCGCGGCAACCGGAACATACTCCTGACCGAGCGCGGTTCCTGTTTCGGCTACGGCGACCTGGTGGTGGACATGCGGGGCATCGAGCTCATGAAAGGCTTCGGCTACCCGGTGATATTCGACTGCACGCATTCCGTGCAGAAGCCCGGCGCCCTGGGCAAGGCCACCGGCGGGGACGTTAAGCTGGCCCTGCCGCTGGCAAAAGCTGCCGCGGCCCTTAAAATAGCGGGCGTATTCTTCGAGGCTCATCCCAACCCCGCCCGGGCGCTCTCGGACGGGCCCAATTCGCTCAGGCTTGATGCCGTGCCGGCCGCGGTAAACGCGCTTAATCAGATAGACCGGCTGGCGATGAAACTGAAGAAGTCGGAAGTGAAGGGTTTGAGGGTCTAAGGGCATTAGGTTATAAGGGTATTGTGTTTAAGCGCGTACAGGGTTGTCGCCGTTCCCCTAAAACCCTTAACCCCTAAAACCTTCTCCACCTTTCTGTTACGAGGAGCGACATTATGAAATGCTTGAACTGCGGGCAAGAGAACAGGGCGACGCTTAAATTCTGCAAAAAATGCGGCAGGGACCTTACCGCGCCTCCGATCTGGTTCCCGGACTGGAAGTGGCACTTAAAAACCCTTTCCTGGATCTATATATCGGTAACGGCGCTTTTTTTTGCCGTAAGCTATCTTCTGCACAAGCTTCCCCCGCCCTATAATCAGCGCAATATCCCGGCTGAAATGACCCCCTGGCTCAACCCGCATAAAGTGCCGGCGCCATGACGACAGATATGAAGGTTCAAAAAATGAAAGCTGTTTCCGACGCGTTTATAATCAGCTCCGCCAGGGCCGTGATAACCGGCGAAGCCGCCGCGCTTAAATTCGCGGCCAAATGCCTCGGCCCTGATTTTGTAAAGGCGATAAGGCTGTTTTTAGCCACAAGAGGAAAGATAGTGGTGATGGGCGTGGGTAAATCCGGGATCATCGCGCGCAAGATCGCCTCCACTTTGTCCTCGATCGGAACGCCCAGCGTCTATATCCATCCGGTCGAATCGCTGCACGGCGACATGGGCCTTATAGCCAAAGAGGACGCGATACTCGCCCTTTCCTATTCCGGCGAGACCGAGGAAACGACCAAGCTGCTGCCCCTGCTGGCAAAAGAGGGCTTGAAAATAGTTTCGCTGACCAATAACCCGGGCTCAAAACTCGCCCGCTGGTCGGACATCATCCTGACGCTTAACGTCCGCCGGGAAGCCTGCCCCTATAATATTGTCCCCACTTCTTCCACGGCCGCTATGCTCGCCGTGGGCGACGCCCTGGCCGTCACGCTTATGAAAATAAAAGGTTTCGACAGCTCAAGTTTCGCCCGCCTGCACCCCGGCGGAAATCTCGGAAAACTTTTAACCCTGCGCGTGGGCGACCTGATGCATAAAGGCGCCGCGAACCCCGTGGTGAAGACCGGCACGACCGTTAAAGCGGCGCTGGCCGTCATGACCAGGACCCGGGCAGGCGCCACTTCGGTCGTGGACGCGCGCGGAAGGCTTAAAGGCTTTTTCACGGACGGAGACCTGCGAAGGTATCTTCAGTCGCCCAACGCCGGCCTCCAAACCAGGATCGAAAAGGTCATGACCAGAAATCCCGTCTGCGCAACTCCGGATACCATGGCCATAGAAGCCGCCAGAATCATCTCGTTGAGAAAAATAGACAACCTGCCGGTCATAGCGCGCGGGACAAAGCGCCCGATAGGCATCCTGGATGAAAAAGATCTTTTAAAAGAGGGCCTTATCTGAATGCTGAAGGCACAAAGCGGCAAAGGGACAAAGCGGCAAAGTTATAAGAAATACGTTCACTTTGTGCCTCTGCGCCTCTGTGCCCCTGTGCCTTTTTTGCGCCGCGCCTTTGCGCTCATGTGTCTTTTCGCCTGTCTCCTCATCGCGGCCGGCTGTTCGGGCAAAGGCAAAAGCGGCGCCGCGGCCAAGGGCGCCGGCCTGTTTACGGGACTGCGCGTTTCGCAAATAGAGGCCAATATTTCCAACTGGACCCTTGACTCAAAAGCCGCCAGGCTCGAAGAAAGAGAAACGCGCATGTATTTTGAGGGGCCCAGCATCAAATTCTTTAAAAAGAACGAAGTTTCGTCGGAACTTAAAGCCGATACGGGCTTCCTGGACCTGGTAAAAAAAGACGCCGGGCTTGTCAAAAACGTGCTGGTAGTCTCAAAGGCGGAACAGATGACGCTTGAGACCGACAAGCTTTTTTTCAGCTCCGAAAAAAACAAGATCTGGACCGACGAGGAAGTTAAGATCCTGAAAGGCAGGAACGTTATACATGGCCGCGGATTCACGGCCAATCCGGACCTGTCGGAAATAGAAATAACCCGGCAGGAGACCAGGGTAAATCAGCCGTCAAATATTATAAGCAAAAAACGGAAATGACAGTTAATAGGCACAAAGGCACAGAGGCGCAAAGGCACAGAGGGAGGGTCTTCCTTATAACTTTGTGCCTTTGTGCCTTTTCTCCTCTGTGCCTGCGTGCCGAGACCGCCGCCGATTTCCTGATGGGCTCGGTTGTCAAAAGCGACAAATGGAGGATGAACCGCGTCAATGACCGGGAGACATTCGACGGGAACGTGTCCTTCCGCAACGCCGTTTATAATCTCAAAACCGATTACGCCGTTTATGACCGCAAACTCCGGCTCTGGACCCTGAAAGGCTCCGTCTACTGCCTGCGGAAATTTGAAGACGGTTCCAGCATAGAGCTCAAATGCGAGCGCGGCAGCTATTATGAAGCCATGGAAAAAGCCCGGCTTTACCGCGGAGCCGAAAGCATAAAAATAAAATACCTGGACCAGGGCGGCAAAACCATGCGCGGCAGTTGCGACATGATAAAAACCCGGGACAGCGCCGCTTCCATGGATTTTATCGGGAACTTTCACCTGGCGACCGAAAACATGGAAATATTTTCCGACTACGGCCGCTACGACAACAGGGAGCAGTCGTTCCTGCTCCACGGTTCCACGGCTCCCGCGGCGCAGCCGCCGGCAGACCTTTCCCCGCCGGGCAAAGGCCGGCTGAATCCCAAACCCCTGGCGCTGGGCGCCAGGGAAGGGCATGACTTCGCGCTGACGGGGGAAAAAATAAAATTTTTTAAGGACACCGGCGAGGTAAAACTGTATAATAATGTCGCCGGCTGGGTAAAAGCCGGCGACACGCAGCTGGTCGCAGATAAATAGACGCGGCTTAACATAAACACAAAAGCAATACACGCAGCTGGTCGCAGATAGTGTCCGCGTCAATCTCGCATTCGTCAATCCGCGCAAATCCGTGTTTAATTGTAACTGCTCAGGTTATTAGGTTCAGGGTTCAAGGTTTAAGGTTATTTTTTTGTAACTACTCAGGTCTGTCGTCGTAGTGGCAGAGTTTACTCTGCCCAAAAAGGCAAAGCAAGCTTTGCCACTACAAAAAATACGTGAAAAATACGGAGAACCTGAGTAGTTACATTTTTTTCCATGATCTTCTTGTGTTCTCCGGTTTTCAACCGTTGAACCGCTGAACCGTGAACCCGGAACCTGAGTAGTTACGTTTAATTTATGAAACTGAGCTCCGAACTGCTTGAGAAAAATTTCAGCCGCCGGAAAGTGGTCAACGGCATAAGTCTGCATATCAGTTCCGGGGAGGTCTGCGGGCTTCTGGGGCCCAACGGCGCCGGAAAGACCACGACCTTCCATATGCTGGTGGGGTTCCTTGCGCCCGATTCGGGGAAAGTTTTCATAGACGGCCGGGACGTCTCCAAAGTCCCGATGTACCTGCGGGCCCGCGGCGGGATAGGCTACCTGGCGCAGGAGCCGACGGTGTTCCGCGGGCTTACGGTGGAAGACAACCTTGTGGCGATACTGGAGCGCACGACGAAGGACAGGGCCGTGCTGGCCGCCCGCGTGGACGCGCTTTTGAACGAATTCGGCCTGATGAAGCTTAAGAAGCAGAAGGCGTGGTCGCTGTCCGGCGGCGAGAAGCGGCGGCTGGAAGTGGCCAGGGTGATGATAAACGAGCCCAGGATAATCCTGCTGGACGAGCCTTTTGTCGGTATAGACCCGATCACGGTCAGCGAGCTTAAGAATATTATCCTTCACCTGAAGGACAAAGGTATCGGGGTGCTGATAACCGACCATAATGTGCGGGAAACCCTTTCGATCACTGACAGGTCCTATCTGATCTACGAGGGCGGGATACTGATAGAAGGCCCGGCGGAAGTCCTGCTGAACGATCCCAAGGCCAGGGAGCTCTACCTCGGCTGGGATTTCAA
>Ga0180009_10004086_pt1 | contig 16259 bp, 15 predicted proteins | sample OS_PC_MetaG_FD_123537 | JGI IMG/M metagenome (GOLD analysis project Ga0180009, IMG submission 123537) | Groundwater microbial communities from the Aspo Hard Rock Laboratory (HRL) deep subsurface site, Sweden - OS_PC_MetaG | ecosystem: Environmental > Aquatic > Deep subsurface > Groundwater...
GTAGTGGCACGGACGCAGGGCGAATCGGGGCCGCCGAAGGCAATAATCGCCAAGTCATTTTTCGCTGCTGAAATCGGACGGACCCCATTTCAGCTTTCGCGAAAAATCTTGGCGCGCTTGATCTTAATGCTAGGTGAGGACCGAGTACCTCGGAGCCTTTTTAGTCACAGCTGAAATTTGAAGCGCGAAAGGTATAAACTGTCGAAATCAGGTTTATAAACGTTAGAGGCGCGTCTCTGTTTTTCAGGCGCTATTTTTATCCGACAATTCCTCGATAAGTTCGGTTTTTTTTGTAATGAATTGTTGAATCAAAGCTTGTAATTTATCGAAATGCCGGTCTGTTTCGAGGAAGTCTTTCGAAATTAAATTTTGTTCTAATGTTAAGGCCTGTTGACGGATATCCGTTAAACCGCAGAAACTGACCGAACCGTGCAGCTTATGGGTAATAGATAAGGCTTGTTGCCATTGTCGATGGCGTAGTGCTTTTTGAATTGAGTCAAGTTGTTGAGGAAGCTCCTCGTATAGTTTGTTTAAGATGGTTAATGCCAAGTCTCGGTCGTAAGCGGTTTTAGCCAGGAGTTGCTGCGCATAACCGGCCTGCTTTGGAGAGTCGCTTACAGCCTCCCGAGGTTCGGTGGGGCGCCAGAGGGCGACGATTTCCTCTAGTTGCTCGGATAAAATCGGTTTAATAAGACATTCGTCGAAGCCAAGGGCGATGATGTCTTTGCGTTGGTTTGGTAAAGCATGCGCCGTTACGGCGATAACGGGAGTATCCCTATTCGGATTTTCGGTATGTCGGAGGGTTTCAATTAATTCAAAGCCGTTATGGCCCGGCATTTGTAGGTCTAAAAAAACCAGGTTAAATTGTTTGCTCTTTAGATAATTCAAAGCTTCTATTCCATCTTCTGTCGCGGTAATTTGATCGCAATGATCTTGCAATTGATTGACGAACAGTAAGCGGTTAATGGAATTGTCGTCGGCGATTAATATTGAAAATTTACGGGGCGATAGGGAAGGTTTCTTTTGATCGCCAGGATTCGTCATATCCAATGGATGGTTACGAGTGGTGGTTGGGCCGGAGGCTTCGTTATCGTTGGGGCTGTTCTGTTTAAGGCGCCGGTAAGCCGCTAGGGCGACTAATCCTGCAGCTAAAACCGAGACAAAACCGATGAGAGCGCTGATCTTGATCCGTTTAAGCAATGGTGTCATCGAGATTTCTTGGGCCGGTTCAATGAATGCTTGTTGCGCCTGACTGTTCCGTATCGCTTGATATTCTGCTAACAGCACACCGGTTTGTGCGAGGTTGCTCATCAGCGTCGGTAAAAGCGCTATGATGAGGAGGTGTTTTAGTAAGAAGGATTTTTTCACTGCGGGAAGGCCAAGAGTAAAAATAAATTTGCGTATTTTAGTAAATGCTAATATTCTTTGGGTAACGCTGGTTCCAAACATTTATGTTTTCATTGTTGAATGTTTGCGTTTGAATGATGACGATCCTAACCCGGTTTTAATCAATGTAGTGTCGTAATATTTGTTGTTTTTTGTTTTTCAATATTTTATGAACGACAAATGTTAAGTAGGGTTAAGTTTCGTTCCAAGCCGGTGTATCTTTGAATCGGCACAATGAGGTGCCGACATTTTCAGTGACATGCGGTTATTGAAAATGTTATTGATTGGGAATTTGTTTTCCAAGTCCAAAAACGGAAACGTCAACGTTTTCTGAATTAAACCAAATCGATCGAAATGTATAACTTTGCAAGGTCATGTTTTCGGCTTTTATGACAATGTTATTTTGTTCGCGAGCAAGGCGCCAAAACAGGCGATAAGCTATGCAATTGTTTTCGCAAAGCTTCCGTTCCTGCTACGCCCCTTGCCTACATTTATGTAGGTAACGCAGCAGCTACCGGGCAAAAGATCGTGTCAGCTTACCAGCAAATGTGGTCGTGCGAAGTCTTCAAAAAGAATAATAGTGCATTTTGATTCATCACGAGGAGAAATTTATGGCTAGAATTGTAATATTAGGTGCCGGTATCGGTGGTGTTCCGATGGCCTATGAAATGAAAGAGTTGGTTAAAAATAATCACACAGTCACCGTGATATCCGATTCTCCGACGTTCCATTTCGTACCTTCGAATCCTTGGGTGCCGCCGAAATGGCGTAAACCGGAAGATCTGAAAATCGAATTAGCTCCGATTATGCAGAAAAAAGGGATCGAATTCATTCAAAAAGCGGCCGTGAAGGTCGATCCTCCCAACAATCAAATTCATTTAAACGACGGTACTGCGGTCGATTACGATTATTTAGTGATTGCAACAGGACCCCGCCTTGCCTTCGATGAGGTGCCGGGACTAGGTCCGGAAGGTTATACGACTTCGGTTTGTCATGTCGATCATGCAGCCGTGGCTGCTCAGGATTGGGATAAGTTTATGGAAGACCCAGGCCCGATCATCGTCGGCGCTGTGCAGGGCGCATCTTGTTTCGGTCCCGCTTATGAATATTTGATGATCCTAGAGACCGAGCTGCGTAAACGCAAAATACGCGACAAGGTGCCGATGACTTTCGTTACATCGGAACCCTACATCGGACATTTAGGCTTAGGTGGTGTCGGTGACACCAAAAGCATGTTAGAAAGCGTGCTGAGAGATAGAACGGTCAAGTGGGTGACTAACGCGAAAGTTGATCGTATCGAACAAGGCATGATGTATGTGACAGAAGTCGATGACGACGGCAACGAGAAGAAAAAGCATGAATTGCCATTCAAGCATTCCATGATGTTACCGGCGTTTACCGGGGTTGATGCGGTGCGTAATTGTGGCGTCGAAGGCTTGATGAATCCGCGGGGCTTTGTCGTCGTCGATGAATATCAGCGCAATCCGACTTTTAAAAATATTTACTCGGTCGGTGTTTGTGTGGCGATTCCACCGGTTGAAAAAACACCGGTCGCCACAGGTACTCCTAAAACCGGTTACATGATCGAGTCTATGGTAACGGCGACCGCGCATAATATCCGTGATGAATTGGCCGGAAAAGAGCCCTCCGACAAGCCGAGTCTGAGTGCATTGTGTCTGGCCGATTTGGGCGATACCGGAGTTGCATTTCTGGCGGTGCCGCAAATACCGCCGAGAAATACGACCTGGTCGAAAAAAGGGAAATGGGTTCACCTGTCCAAAATCATATTCGAGAAATATTTCATGCGCAAAGTCAGAAAGGGCATCAGCGAGCCGTTTTATGAAAAAATGATGCTGAAGTTTATGGGTGTTGTACGTCTTAAATAAAGCTATGCGTCTTAAATCACGAGGAGACAAATCATGAGTATCGATCGTTTAGTGATGGCATTTGCCGGCAGTTTTATATTGCTAAGTCTGCTTTTGGCGCATTTTCATTCACCGAACTGGTTATGGTTTACAGCATTTGTCGGTGTGAATTTATTTCAAGCGTCGTTTACCGGTTTTTGCCCGTTGGCGATGGTATTGAAAAAATTCGGCGTGAAATCGGGGGGTGCGTTTTAAGAACGAGGATTCAGCATGCCAGGGAGGGCGGTATACCCTTTTATACACACGCTCGTTTTTGGCGTGTTGTCAATGAAGGGCAAGTCAGACGATGCTCTTTCAGTGTTAGATTTTCAATGTAAGTGATTGATATATTAATTCGAAAGGATTTTGTGTAAAAAGTAGTCAATTTACAAAAGTTGTAACAAATATGCGGCTTTAAGAAACAAGTCATCAAGTTGCTCACAGACTTATCCACAGCTTCTGTGAGTAACTTTTCAAGAGGTTATTTCTTGTTGAGAAAAAATCCGACCAACGCCTCTGCGCTTCCTTAAGGCTATGTGTACGGTAATAGTTGAAAACACCCACCAGCACTTATAAATCCAAAGTGAATTGTAGTGTTCGTTGCGCGAACCGAAGTTTGAAGAGCGAAAAGTATAGTACCTATCTCGAAATTCTATTTATACCCATCGGATATCAAAATTCGGCACCGGGGTGCCCGTCAAAGGACGCCGTGAACCCAGCACCTAAATCCAGCACCTAAATTCCATAGGTCTTTGGCAATGAATCAAAATCATGGCTTATTTAGGTGCTGGATGAATTATCTAAGACTATTAACCATAGCCAATGGGCTATGGAATTTAGGTGCTGGGTGAATACATCCATGCTGGTCCCTCACCTAGCGTTAGGTGAGGGATCGGATACCCCGGCGCTTCCTCAAGCACTACCGAAATTTGAAGTGTGAAAGATATAAGAAATCGTTGGCGTTATAACCGGGCTATAAACGCTTTTAATAGTTTGGCGGTATCGGCCATTCCTTTGTGTAGATTTTGTTCGATTTCAGTCATAGTGATTTCGCCTTCTGTTTTTCCTGCCGCCCAATTTGCGACGACCGCAAGCGCTGCGTAGTCAATGTGTTGCTCTCTGGCTAGAGCGGCTTCCGGCATGCCGGTCATGCCGACTAAGTCGCAGCCGTCACGTTCCATACGTTGGATTTCAGCGGCGGTTTCAAGTCGTGGGCCTTGTGTGCAGCCGTATGTGCCAGTTGGCGTAACAGAAATCTTTGCACTTTCTGCAGCAGAGATCAGTTTTTCCCGTAGTTTTGTCGAATAAGGGCTAGTGAAGTCGATATGCGTGACTTCTTCGAGATCTTCTTCGAAAAAAGTGTGCTTACGTCCATAGCTATAGTCAATGGTTTGATCGGGAACCGCGATATGAGCGGGAGCCATTTTTGACGTAATACCTCCAACCGCGGCCACGGCGACTATTTTTTGGACGCCAATCTCTTTGAGTCCCCAAATATTTGCGCGGTAATTGATTTTATGAGGCGGGATTGTATGCGGGTCGCCATGCCTGGCTAGAAAGACGACGGTTTTTTCATCAATCTCGCCGATGACGTAATCGGCCGAAGGTATGCCGAAAGGCGTTTCGATATATTTTCGTTCGATGATTTTCAAGCCTTCAAGACGAGTCAATCCGGTTCCGCCGATGATTGCTAACTGTGTCATAGTCATTGTCCTAGTCGATTAAGTTATCCTGACAAGCGTAAATACCCGGCATGTTGCGTAGATAGCCTTTGTAATCCATCCCATAGCCAAACAAGTAGCGATCTTCGACCGAGAGTCCGACAAAATCGGCTTGGACCGGTTTTTCGCGGTCTAAAACCTTATCTACCAATACCGCGCTGTAGACCGAAGTCGCGCCTTCCGATAAACAATATCGGTAGATCGCCTCCAACGTGATGCCTTCGTCTAAAATGTCGTCGACGATTAGAACCGTTCTGCCTTGCAGCGGTGTTCTCGGTTTTAAGACCCATTCAACAGTACTGCCGGATGTTTGGTTTTGATAGCGACTGGCATTTATCGCGTCGACGGTCAAGGGAATGGTCAAACGAGTAAGGAGTTCGCCGCCGATGACCAAGCCGCCGTTCATGACGCATAGAAAAATAGGATTTCTATCCGCCAGAAGTAGGTTGATTTTATGAGCCATGGTGTCAATAGCCTCGTCGACTTCCTGCTTGTTGTGTAGTAGGTCGGCGGTTGATTGGACGTGGTCGATTTCTTCAAGCATATTCATTGGAAAGTTGTGCGATTTGTTGTGATATTAGTTGCCATTGGCTAGATGTTTGGAGAATTGCTCTGGTCATTTTGGGTTTGCCGCGCATCGCATCAAGTCGTTGTGCTCTGAGTGGATCGCTCTTGATCGGTACGCTGTCGAGCACTTGTTCGGCCGCTTTGGGATTGTTGCAAACTAATAGCATGTCGCAACCGGCATGTTGAGCCAATTTCGCGCGTTCGGAAAAATCGCCGGCCATCGCGGCACCTTCCATGTTTAGGTCGTCGCTAAATATGGCACCGTTGAAATTAAGTTCGCGCCGTAAGATGTTTTGCAGCCATTTTTCGGAGAATCCGGCCGGCATGTTGTCTACGGCAGGGTAGACGACATGCGCGGGCATGACGGCTTCCAAACCTTGTTCGATTAATAATTTAAACGGAACTAAGTCCTTGGCTCGGATTTCGTTTAGTTCCCGTTCGTCGATCGGTAATGCCATATGCGAATCGGCGGCTACCGCGCCGTGTCCAGGGAAATGCTTGCCCGTTGCGGCCATGCCGGCCGATCGCATGCCTTTGCGAAAGCTGGCCGCTAATTGGGCTGTGAGTTGTGGATCGGGCGAGAACGATCGGTCGCCGATGACTTCGCTGATGCCGCAATCGACATCAAGTACGGGAGCGAAGCTAAAATCAATGCCGACGGACAGCATTTCTGATGCCATCAGCCAACCAGCCGCTTCGGCGAGTTCGGGCCGTTCACGATAACAGTTGGCCGGCGGTAAGCGCGTAAAGCCTTGCTTGAATCGTTGTACGCGCCCGCCTTCCTGGTCGATAGCGATGAGTATAGGGCCTTTGCGGGCGTTGCGAATGCTGTCGATCAAAGCGATAAGTTGTTCGGGTGATTCGTAATTGCGGGAAAAAAGAATCACCGCGCCGGTGTTGGGGTGATAGATCTTTTCTTGCTCATGAGCAGTTAAAGTCAGGCCTTCAACATCGATCATGATGGGGCCGATTGCGGAATTAGTGGTCATATTTCCGAGTTAACATTGTTAATTAAATAAGTAAAACTGGCTTATACTTAAGCGATTATTGTTTAATCAGGAGTTAAGCGTGCGTTTTTTGTTGCTATTTTTAGGGTTGATTTTTTCCGGTTGGGTTTTGGCCCAGGATGCCGCCGACGATGCACAGCCGGCCATAGAATATTTGGAAATGTCGCCTAAGTTTACCGTGAATTTGGACGTACCTCGAAAATATTTATTGATCAATGTGCAATTGATGGTAGAGGGTAAGGATAATATGGAAAAAATAAAAAAACATTTGCCGGCGCTAAGGCACGAATTGATTATGTTATATAGCGGTCGGAATGCCAACGAATTGGGAACCAAGGAGCAAAGGGAAGCCTTGCGCCTGGAAAGTGTCGAAGCCGTTAGGAATGCGCTCAATAAATATGATAATAGCGACGGCCTTAGAGATGTGTTTTTTTCCGAGTTTTTGGTTAATTAGTTTAGAGCTCCCTTGTTAAAAGGTCGTCAAATGTGGATTTAATCTTTGGAAGCAGCTCTTCCAGTTGGTGTTCCGTGTAAGGAACGGCGTCGAATTTCCCCCAGACCGGGGCCGGCCATGCTTTATCCAAGCGATAGCGCACAATGTGATGGATATGCAGTTGTGGTACCAGATTGCCGATTGCGGCCACATTCATTTTGTCGGCTTTGAAAAGCCCGGCTAGTCGTTCTGCTAGTTGGCACGACTCCTCTTGTAATAACGAGCGATCAGTAGGCGCCAATTGATAAATTTCACGGATATCGCCAATTTCAGGAACTAAAATGAACCAAGGGAATTGGCTGTCGTTCATTAGCAGTAGTTGGCATAATTCCAAGCGTCCGAGCCGGATGCAATCTTTTTGTAGTTGTGGATGTAACTGAAAGGTCATAAGATTAGACTTGAAATAAAAGTATAAAACGATGTATGTTGACTTGCTATTCTAACTATAACTATAAGAAAAGGATAAGATTATGTCGGCGCAGTTATTTTCAAGCCAAGAGCGGGTAAGCGATGATCGGCTTAAAGTTTCTTTTCGGTTTATATTAGGCTTCTATGCAATTATCCCTATTTGTTTATTAGTGGAATGGTTCGATATTCTACTTTGGCAAGGTAGTTTGCGAGAGATGTTGCCGAGCCGTCCGGAGCATTTCCTGTTATTCCAGTTGTTGTTCGGAACACCGCATATCATTGCCAGCGCGTTGATTTTGACCACTAATCGCGAATACTTCGGGTATTACCGACACCGAATCATGATGATGACGTTGGTGCTTGCGGTATTTTTCGGTATCGGCGGTCTATTTATTCCTTATCGCGTATTTTATATTATGGTTGCGGCTTGGACGGTCTACCATGTACTTAAGCAGCAGCACGGTATTGCGCGAGGCGTTTGTAAGCTTCCGACATGGCCTTATCGTTTGTTGTTGGGATTGAGTGTTGCCGCCGGTTTATTGATTTATCTCGGTATTTTTCTCAAGAATAGCTTGGAGCCTGAGCAAGCTGATTGGCTTAGTCATATCGCCGGTACCTTAACTTTAGCTCTTTTATTGGCTACTATTTTGTGTCAGCGCTATGTAACGACAGGGCTCGGTAAGCTGTTTCTTTGGGCGAATACCATGCTTATAGTGAGCACTTACTATTTGTTCGTTCAGCAATACTTTTTTCTGGCGATTTTGGTGCCTCGATTGGTTCATGATGCGACGGCTTATTCTTTTTATGTGACCCACGATTATAATCGTCATGGTAGGCAAGCCCGAAACTTTATCTATCGTTGGGCGCAAGTATGCAATATACCTGTGCTTTTGGTCTTACCTCTGTTGTCTTTTGGGGCAGCTCTCCTTCTGCATCAATACGGAGACGCCGCTGTTGAGTTCCTGACCGAGTTCTTATTCGGCGTGGAAATTCGTAAAGCGGTCAGTTTAGGTGTGATCGGCTATTTAGCGTTGCTGCATTACTATACCGAGGCGTTTACCTGGAAGAACGATTCGCCTTACCGAAAGTTTATTGCTTTTTCAAAATGATGGACTCGGCTAATTCGACTTGTACCCTTATATGCCAATCGTAGATCAAAATTCGCACCCGGGTGGCTGTCAAAGGCGCAGCACTCAAATTATCCAAGACAATTAACCATGACCAATGAACTATGGAGTTTAGGTGCAGGTTTTACGTCGGTCCTCGATAGACACACTCTATAGCGATCATGAAGGCCCGGCCATCGCCCCGGTAAATGAAAGTTCTCTGGTGGCGGAGGGTGCGGTCACTCGCCCGACAGGACGCCGTAAACCCAGCACCTCAATTCCATGGCCTATTGACCATGATTGATTACATAGATAATTTAGGTGCTGGGTAAATACATCCATGTAGGCTCGACGGCGGCTCGAGCGCCAAGGATGGCGCAAATGCAGATTTTGCAGGAGCAAAAATCTGCCCTGCCGCCGACACCTGTCGATCGAGCAACCGCACCCTCTCCGGAACCGGCATTTTCTCTGTCGAGCGCCGTATATCGAAAAATTAGATAAAGAGCTAAAATCTAAGACCTTCACATTACTAAAATGATGTCGCTCGATTTTTCATTACGAAAGGAGTAGGTTCATTTTATGGTTTGTTCCGCCGGTTGACTGATCAAGATATGGGACTAATCTTTCAGCGTAAACCCGACTTTAATAGTGACTTGCCAGTGCGCCACTTTGCCTTGGTCGATATGGCCGCGGGTTTCGACGACTTCCAGCCAGCGCAAATCGTGCAACGTATTAGCCGCTTTTGCGACGGCCTTTTCGATGGCGTCTTGAATGCTGACGGATGATGAGCCGGTCAATTCGATTTTTTTGTAAATATGGTCAGACATGGTGTGTTCCTCGCTGTTGATAAAGGTGGTCTAATTCTTTTAGCCTTTGCGGCGTTCCGATATCCATCCAGAAACCGTTAAATATTTCCCCGACACCCTATTTAGACGCATGGCTTCGCGTAAAATCGGTGCAAGTTTGAGGGTGCCTTGTCGGCTCTCGGCAAATAAATCCGGATGATAAAGCCCAATACCGCTGAAAGTATATTTTTCGGCAACACTATCGCTTAATAGATCGCCGTTAAATCCGAAATCGCCTGATGGGTGATGTTCGGGGTTGTTGACTAAAACCAAATGCGCAAGATCGATTTCGCGTTGTTCGAGCGTTTTAAATGGAAAATTCGTTGCGATATCGCCGTTTACGACCAGAAAGGGTTTGTTATCCAGCAAAGGCAAAGCGCGGATAATGCCTCCGGCTGTTTCCAGTGGTGTTTCGCCCTCGTCCGAATAAGCGATGCTCACGCCAAATCGGCGGCCATCGCCCAGGTAGTCGATGATTTGGCTTCCCAGATGCGCCACATTGATTACAATATCGCTAAAACCCGCATCGCGCAAATTCTCCAGCAAATGCACGATAAGCGGTTCACCGCCTACCATCAATAAAGGTTTAGGCTGGCGGTTGGTTAAAGGGCGCATTCTTTCGCCGCGGCCCGCGGCCAGAAGCATCGCTTTCATGTTTTTCTCCTGAAAGCCGGCAGAATTTGCCGGTTTAGAAAGCCTGCAAATTCCGATAGCTCGGGATAGTGGATGCTGGTTTCGATAACATAATTTATTGTTCGAGGGATATCATTAAGATAAGCGGACTTTCCGTCTCGTAAGTGTAATCTCGCGAAAATGCCGATAGCTTTTAAGTGACGCTGTAAACCCATCAGGTCGAACCAACGTTTGAATTGCGCTTGACTGCAGTCGATCGTTCCCTGTTGAAGAAGGCGCTGAAAATAACCGTTTCTCCAAAGATCGATTTGCGCTTTCGGCCAACTGATATAGCAATCTTTCAGCAGCGATACCAAATCGTAGGTGATCGGGCCTATTACCGCATCTTGGAAATCGATTATTCCAGGTTTGTCGTCGCCAAGGTCCATTAGGTTGCGTGAATGATAGTCACGATGTACGAAGGTTAAGGGTTGTTCCAAGGCTGAAGTAATCAGAAATTCATTGACATCGGTTCCGAGCGGTTCGGGGATGGGGGTGTTCAGGAAGCGCGAAGTAAACCATTCCTCGAAAATGCCTAGTTCCCGAATTAGCAGCGATCGATCGTAATGAGGAATTTCGAGGTTATTGATCGCAATTAGTGTTTGTTGTTGAAACAAACTGTCGAGGGCGTATTGATACAGGCGTTCTGCGTTCGATGGCTTAAGACAGTCCAAATAGCAAACTTTACCGAAGTCTTCGAGTAATAAAAAGCCGTGTGTGAGGTTCGATTGAAAAATTGTCGGCACATGAATACCGGGAACGGATAAAAGCTTGGCGACCTTGATAAACGCCTCTAGATTTTCTTTGTCGGGTGGCGCGTCCATGACAATGTAAGTCGTTCCTTGCGAGTATATTCTGAAATAGCGGCGAAAACTGGCATCACTCGATGCCGGTTCAAAACGGTCAATGGCTAGCGACAGATCGTTCGATAGCCAATCGAGCATTAAAGCGGCTCGAGGGTCTTCGTTGGTCATAGTGGAATGGGATTCTTTAAGTTATATTGCTGGAGTAAATTGAGGTAGAATGTCCGTTCGGCATTTTATTCTATTTAAGCCTAATCAAGCCATACTTACTCCCATACTTACCTATGCACTGCCGCATCATTTTATTGTTTTTCTTATTGGTTAGCTCGACTTGTTCTCAGGCGAATGAGCCGGCGTGGGATTGTGAACAAAACGGCAGCGGAGAATGGGTTTGCGGGGCCGATGTGCCGATTGTTGAAAGCTCAAAGTCTGTTACGGTTTCGGAGAGCACTGAGGCAGCAGGCAGTTCTGTCGTTACGCAAAAAAACGTTCCTAGTCTCGACAAGGTTGCGAAAAATCCTCTGGAAGCGAATAAGCAAAATCAGCCGCAGCAGGAGATTGTTCAGTTAGAGCCGCCGCGCAAAATCGCAAGAGCCGCAGGATGGGATTGCGCTGCCGGAGAAGGAGATGAAACCTGGAATTGTAGTCTGACCGGTACCGATCCGAAAGGCAAGCCGCGTGTGATGCCGGATGAGCGGCGGAGCTTCAGCTTATTGTCGCCTGCTTTCGATCATGAGCAGGAACTGAATTTCGATATTATGCATTCGCAATTGCCTTACGATCCTTGGGAAAACTGCACAACATCATTAGGTGCTCCGCCTGGATTTTTATCGACCAAAGATCTACGGGACGAGACACCTATAGATGTTCGGGCCGATTATTCGGAAATTTTCGATAATGAAATTACCGGTTTTTTCGGTAATGTCGATATTGTTCGGGCTGATCAACGTATGGCCGCAGACACCATGCATTACGATACCGTATCGCAAACTCTCGATGCGCAAGGACACGTTTATTACAGTGAAGACGCGCTGTCTTTATACAGCGATACGATGATGTTGAAACTGGCAAGCGATGAAGCCCGGTTGCGTAATACTCTGTTCATTTCGCCGACGACGCCGTTGAGAGGCAGCGCGCGAACCGTCTACCGGGATAGCAAGGTTTTGTCACGTTACAATGAAGTCGCCTTCACAAGCTGTAAGCCCGGCAATACCGATTGGGTTTTGCATGCATCGGACTTAAAGCTGAACAAGGAAAGCGGCGAAGGTTCGGCTAAACATGCTTGGCTCGAGTTTAAAGGCGTGCCGGTGATCTATACGCCTTATATCAGTTTTCCGCTCGATGATCGCCGCAAATCCGGGTTTTTAGCGCCGAATTTATCCGTCAATGATAGAAACGGCTACGATGTCGCCCTGCCTTATTATTGGAATATCGCACCTAATTACGACTTGACCTTTCGTCCTAGATACATGACAAATAGAGGAATGCAGTGGGGCGGCGACTTTAGACATTTGTCCGAAATGACAAACAGTCGCTTGCAATTTGAAGTGTTGCCGGATGATCAAATACGTAATAAAACGCGATATCTCGCCGGTGTTCAAAATACCACGACATTTTTGCCGAATTTAATTTCAACGATCGATGCAAGTTATGTCTCCGACGACGATTATTTCGACGATATGGGCAACAGTATTACGATTAACGATACTCGTTTTTTAAGAAGCCATGCCGATATTCGTTACAGCATGCCGGGCGTATCGTTCTTTTCGCAGCTTGAAAACTATCAGACGACGGATAGAACCATTCCTAAAGAGGATCAACCCTATCGCCGTCTGCCCCAAGCGAGGTTGGATTTAAATCATTCGTTCGACTTTATGCCAGTCGATGTCTCTATGGGGTCGGAATATGTCTATTTTCAACAAGACCAGCGCGTTAGCGGTCAGCGTTTCAATATAGAGCCGGCTGTCGCCGTTCCGCTAGAAGTGGCAGGTGTTTATTTAACGCCAAAATTGTCGCTCAAACACACTCAATATATGCTGGAAAATCAGGAGGCAGGCAAGCCCGGTAGCATTACTCGGACCTTGCCGATATTTTCGGCTGATACCGGGTTTACGCTGGAACGGGAATTCGGCGCAGGCGAATCGTCTTATGTTCACACGATTGAGCCGCGTTTGTTTTATCTCTATATTCCGTATGAAGATCAGCGCGATATTCCGTTGTTCGATACCGGAGAATACGACTATAACTTCTATAGTATATTCCGGGAAAACCGTTTCAGCGGCTCCGACAGGGTCCAGGATGCCAATCAAGTGACGACGGCTTTGACTAACCGAATCATCGATCCGCGAACGGGTCGCGAAAACATGAGGCTTACAATAGGCGAAATTTTTTATTTTCGAGATCGTTTGGTGCAACTTGATGACCCAAGAGGAAATGTAGATAGTTTCGGCAATCCGCGTTTAGTAAATCAACAATCGACGACCAATAGTTTCGCTAATTTGATTGCCGAATTCAGTGCGCAATTGACCGAGCATTTGTCGTTGAGGACAGCCGGACAGTGGGATCATGCGCAAAACGACCTAACCCGAGGCGAGGTGGCGTTGCGGTATACGAATAGGCCCGAGCAGTTGGTTAATTTAGGCTATCGTTTTCGCCAGGATTTAACGGAAGTGGCGGATTTCTCTTTTCGCTGGCCGATCTATGATAATTGGTATGCGGTTGGGCGATGGCAGTATTCAATGTTGTTTGATAGAACGGTGGAAAGTTTCGCAGGATTTGAAAAAGAAAGTTGCTGCTGGCGTTTTAGAGTCATCGGACGGCGTTATATTAATAGTATTAATGTGTTTGCCGGACAAGAACCGACCGGTGAAGCGCAAACCGGCGTATTTGTTCAGTTGGAATTGAAAGGCTTAACGGCATTCGGCGACCGGTTGGATGAATTTTTCGAACGAAATATCTACGGCTATGTCAGACCGCAATAAACTGACTGATTGTTAACCATGAAAAAGCATTTTATCAGCGGCGTTTTGATCGCATTAATCAGTATTTCCGTACCGGTTTTTTCGCAGACGCTGGATCGTATCGTTGCAATTGTCGAAGATGATGTGATTCTCGATGGCGAGTTGCAAGCGGAAGTCGATGTCATTGCGCAACGCATCAAAGCCAGTAACGCGGTAGTGCCGCCGTCGTATATTTTGCGCAAGCAAGTGCTTGAAAAATTGATTATCGAAAAGCTGCAGCGGCAGCTGGCAGAAAGGTCCGGCATCGCCTTGAATGATGAAATGTTGGCTAGTGCCGCGGCAGACATCGCGCGCAGAAATAATATGACGCCGGCAGAATTTCGTGTCGAACTGGAAAAACAGTCGATTTCATATCGCAGTTTTTTGGAAAACCTGCGTAACGAAGTCATCATCAATCAGTTGCGGGGCAGAGAAATCGGCAGTCGCGTTAATGTTAGCGATCGGGAAGTCGAGCATTTTCTCGAAACCGAAAGTAAACTCGGCGGCGAAGCCACTCAATACCATTTAGGGCATATTCTGGTGGCGATTCCGGAAGGCGCTTCGTCGTCAGTGATACAGAAAGCCAAACAAAAAGCCGAGGAAATTATTCAGGATTTACGGGGCGGGCGGGATTTCGTGCAGGTGGCGATGAGTCGATCCGACAGCAGCGAAGCCTTGACCGGAGGCGATTTAGGTTGGCGCTCGATTAATCAGGTGCCCACTTTATTTGTCGATGAGGTCGGCGACCTGAAGCAGGGCGATGTTTCGGACCCGATTCGAAGTCCCAGCGGCTTCCATGTCATAAAAATGCTAGAGCGCAAAGGCGGCGATCAGCAGCATATTGTGACTAAGACGCATGTTCGTCACATATTGATCAAAACCAATGAGCTGATTGACGACGACGAAGCGAAAAAAAGACTGAATAACTTAAAGCGCAGAATTGCCGATGGCGATAGTTTCGATGCGCTGGCCAGAGCACATTCCGATGATAAAGGGTCCGCACTTAATGGTGGAAGTTTGGATTGGGTGGCGCCCGGTGCGTTGGTTCCCGAGTTCGAAAAGGCGATGAATGCATTGGCGATCGACGAAATTAGTAAACCGGTTCAAACGCAATTCGGTTGGCATCTGATACAGGTGCTCGGTAGAAAGCAGCAAGACGATAGTGAGGACTACAAAAAGGAACAAGTAAGAGAAGCGATTCGTAAACGTAAGATTGAAGAAGAAACCGAATTATGGCTGCGGCGTTTGCGCGATGAAGCTTATGTTGAGGTATTTCATGATAGGCTTTGATTCGATGAGGTTTGCTTTAAATTCACGTTTAGCACGATAATCGCACGATTGGCATCGAGACCTCAATGAGACTTAAGGAAGACAGGATAATACAGTGTTTAAGGCGGGTTATCGAAACGCAAGCATTGCACGAAGAGCGACAAATGCTTCAGCAAATACTGGATGAATTAAACCTGGGGTTATTGGATTGCGCAGCTGCTTTGTTGCATCTGCAACAGCTTGAAGGCGGCATGCGAATGATGCCGGAAACGAATGTTTTGGATTCGTCTATTTCGGACATAGTTTCCGTTATACCCAAAATGGTTCGTTATCGGTTGTCGGTCGGTCATAAACATGGCGCGTCGAAAGAGATAATCAAAGATGTGTTGGTCGATGAATCCGGTGTCGAAAGGAAAATGATTCGCCTTGTCGATATACGAAACGAATTCACTATTGTGGAATTACCGGAAGGCATGCCGGAGGATATTTTTCAACATTTGAAAACGATTGAGATTCAACGGCAAAAGCTGGATATCAAAAAAATAAACGCTAATTCAAACAAGAAAAGAGCGAATAATGCGCGTCGGCGAAAAAAGCGTATGTCTCGGTTAGATAGCAAGGACCCGGAAAAGCTTAAATGTAAAGAATTGGCTTAAGGGTTTTGTGAGTTACTCAGCAATTGCCGAGGAGCAAAAAATCTGTCCTGCCGCCGACACCTGCCAATCGAGTTACCGAGCCCTCCATAAAACAGGGAAGTTATACCTTTCGCACTTCAAATTTCGGCATTATCGCAGGAGGCCTTGGGGTGCTCGGTAAAGGCTTTGCCAGCATGGAGCTGGTATAGAGCCTACATGGACGTATTTACCCAGCACCTAAATTATCTATGTAATCAATCATGGCCAATAGGCTATGGAATTTAGGTGCTGGGTTTACGGCGTCCTTTGGCGGGCACCCCAAGGCCGAATTTTCATCTACGATGATGATATGGACTCCTCTCACTGTGTTGGTGTCAAATAGCACCTTGGTAAAAACACAAAACAAGAGGAGTCCGAGATGAATACTAGCGTAATTGGTTTAGA
>Ga0180009_10004087_pt1 | contig 16259 bp, 12 predicted proteins | sample OS_PC_MetaG_FD_123537 | JGI IMG/M metagenome (GOLD analysis project Ga0180009, IMG submission 123537) | Groundwater microbial communities from the Aspo Hard Rock Laboratory (HRL) deep subsurface site, Sweden - OS_PC_MetaG | ecosystem: Environmental > Aquatic > Deep subsurface > Groundwater...
AGACGCATTTGAGAGAGAAATGGCGGGCAAGTCCTTTGCCCTGCTTGGCCAGGTAACCAAAGAGTCGAGGCTTGAGGTTTACGGTCGGAAGGGCGATAGCGTTGTCTCCATCTCCATAGATGAATTAAAGGAGGCCTGGCAGAAGCCGCTGAGGTGGTGATGGATGGTTAAAACAATCGTGCTGCGGGCGCCGGGAACAAACTGCGATGCTGAGACCGTCTTTGCCTTTGAGCAGGCGGGTTCAGCGGTGGACCTGGTTCACGTTAACCAGCTTATTAGACATGAACGGCAGCTGGCCGACTACCAGATACTGGTCATTCCCGGTGGCTTCACCTACGGCGACGATATCGCCGCCGGCAAGGTGCTGGCCAACGAGCTGCAGCTCAAGCTCGGAGGGGACATCAGGCGCTTTTTTGAGGCCGGAGGGCTCATCCTGGGCATCTGCAATGGCTTTCAGGTGCTGGTCAAGGCCGGTTTTTTGCCTGACCCACATAACGATGGCCAGCCGCGGGTGACGCTGGCGGCCAATGATTCGGGCAAATTCGAGTGCCGGTGGATTCACCTGGCGGTAAATCAAGAGAGCCCGTGCGTTTTCACCAGAGAGATGGAGAGCATGTACGTTCCGGTGGCACACGGCGAGGGTAAATTCGTTGCCGGGACGGATATTTTAACGGATATAAACGTCGTCGTGCGTTACGCCGACGAGCAGGGTGATACTGAAGCCGGCTATCCCCACAACCCCAATGGCTCCGTGGGCAACATTGCCGGCATCTGCGACTCTTCAGGGCGCATCTTTGCCCTGATGCCCCACCCCGAGCGGCACATCAGGGGCACCCAGCACCCGCAGTGGACAAGACTTGGTGCCAGACAATACGGAGACGGCTTTCCGATTTTCCAGAACGCCGTCAGTTGGGTACAGCAGTCATAGCTGAGACTGAGCTTAGTCCTTGCCTTCTATCTTCGTGCCGGTATCTATCATTGCCCAGGGGAATCTCCGGCTTTCATCCCACTGCTGGTGCGCGTAATAATCGGTATCCAGCTGGCACTTGGCCACTGCCTTTCGCCAGCCCGCCAGCGAACTCTCTTCAATATCATTTAGAACCTGGGCAACACTCGTATCGCCGCGAGCCAGCACCGCCTGAATCTGGCTCCAGGCCGGGCTTTTGCATTTAAGCTGGATGCCCTCCGGGGCCAGTCTGCCCTTCAAATGGGCAATACGTTGCTTTAGTGTTTCTACCGGCGCCATGGGCAGGCGCTGAAACGGTGTGCCGGCCTTGGGGACAAACGGGGCGATGTTTAGGGAGAGGCGGGCACCTTTTGCTTGGCGGTCAAGCACGTTCTTGCACTGTAGTGTCAGTCGGATAATCTCTGCTATGTCCTCATCGGTCTCTGTGGGCAGGCCGAGCATGAAGTAGAGTTTGAACTGCTTTATCCCGTGCCTGCCCAGCCTGTCGACTGCACTGACAATGTCATTTTCGCAGATACCTTTATTGATTGCCTGGCGCAGGCGTTCCGAGCCAGCTTCGGGGGCAAGGGTTATCGTCCGCGCGCCCCCGTCGGCGATTTCGGCAAGTACCTGGTCTGGGAGATTACTGGCGCGCATTGAGCTCATGGAGAATTGAGCCCCCATCCGACGCAGGCCGGTTAGCAGTTCCTCAAGGTGTGGATAATCGGAAACTGCCGGCCCGACTAATCCCAGCCGCTTCCGGTGGTGAAGGCCTTTCTCTGCCTGAGCGAGCAGCGTGTCGACCGAGCGGAAGCGCATCGGCCTGAAGACAGTGCTGACGAGGCAGAATCGGCAGCGCCACGGGCAGCCCCGCTCCACCTCAATCAGGTAAAGGTCACTCAGCTCGGTGTCCCTGGTCAGTATGACCGAGCTGACTGGAAAATCATCGAGGTTTTCTGCCCACTGACGATTTACAGGAGCCTTTGGCGGTATCTGTGGAATATACATACCGGGCACGGAGGCCAGCGACTTCAACAATGCCTCGTGTTTCCCATTTATGTTATCGATTATCGGTGGCAGCAGGTCAGGTAACAATTTTTCCGCCTCACCGATACCGAAGCCGTCAAAGAACGGTGCCAGCGGCATGGGGTTGGCGGTGATGCAGGGCCCGCCGGCGATAACCAGCGGATGGCTTTCATCGCGGTCGGCAGAGAACGGTGGGATACCGCTGGCCTTGAGTATGGACACGACGTTGAAGTAGTCGAGTTCGTAGGAGATGGTAAAAGCCACTACTTTGAAATCGGATAGCGGACGTCCTGATTCAAGAGATACCGGGGGAATTCTTCTTTCCTGATTCTCTCTTTCCCAGAAAACCCGCTCACACACAATCTCACGTTGTCGGTTGAGCAGGGAATACAATGCGTGCAGCCCGAGGTTGGACATGCCTATATAATAAGAATTGGGGTAAACAAGGGCGATGGGTAGTCGGCCGCCCCAGTCTTTGATGACCGTGCCTTCTTCCCTGGCAAGGCGTTCCCTGGGGCTGATTGCCAATCCCTTGGCTCTATTGCCTCCGTACCGGTTCATGCCATGTTATGACTTCCAGCAGCTACTCATAAACTGTTTATTTAAGGTTATCACCCTATCGGCCACGTTTCGCAACTGCCAGGAAGTACCCCTTTTGCCGAAAAGGGCTACCTCAACGTGTTTGCCGTTGTCCTTTACGGCCTGAAGGGCTCCGACAAAGTCATTGTCCCCGGCAACCAGAATCGATACGTCGTAATTATTCTTGAAGCTGTATGTCAGCATGTCCGTGGTCAGCTGGACGTCAGTGCCTTTCTCGTATGGCGGCACATTCGGCCAGTTGAAATAGACCAGTCGGCCAAGGCGCAGCTCGAGGTATGGTATGGCATTTACTCCGGCGAAAAACGCCTGCTGGTGCTGGTAACGCTCCGGTTCCTCTTTCCTGCCTACCCTGGCATTGTAGTAGTAAATCCTGATTAATTGGCGGCGATTCAGGAGCTTGTGGCAGAACCTTCCGATATCCACGTCAGTCCGACCAAATATGTTTTTCAGCGAGTGGTACACGTTGCTCCCGTCGATGAATATCATTATCCGCTCCGACATTTTCACTGCCTCCTTGATTGGGCTACAATCTTATCTTTTCTTCAATTATATCGCCTTTACTGGAAAATTACGACCGCTTCAACTTATTTGCGGGATTTCGAATATGAGTGGTATAATTGGCCGATAAATTCAACCCGGGGTTCGTGGATGAAGCTGAGTCGTGAAGAAGTGCTGCACATTGCCCGCCTTGCCCGCCTGGGACTGACCGAAGAAGACGTCGATAAGTTCCGGGAGCAGCTTTCCAATATTCTGGAGAACTTTGAGATTCTGCGGCAGGTGGACACCACGGATGTCCCTCCCACCGCCCAGTCGCTCGCTCTCCAGAACGTGATGCGCGATGATGGGGTGACTCCATCTCTGCCCCCGGAGGATATTCTGGCCAATGCTCCCCGCCGGGAAGGGGACTGCTTCAGGGTACGGGCGGTTCTGGAGTAATAGACGGGGGCGGACACAGTTGGCTGGGGTCGGGAGAAATGATACCGAAAGGCTGTACCGGAAAGGACTCGTTCTTGAATATATTACAGTTGTCTATAACATCCTTGAGGCCATTGCCTCGATTATCTTTGGAGGTATTGCCGGCAGCATTGCCCTGATTGGCTTTGGGCTGGATAGCATTGTTGAGTCATTGTCCGGTCTGGTCCTGATATGGCGGCTCAGGCAGCACGGTAAGATATCAGAGGAAAAAGAAGAGAGGATTGAAAAACGGGCCACAAGGTTTGTCTCCATTACCTTCTTCATTCTTGGCCTGTATGTTTTCGTCGAGGCAATAAGGAAATGGGCTGTGGTTGAAGTCCCGGAGCCATCGCTACCGGGCATATTGATTGCCATAGCATCTTTAATTGTCATGCCGATACTGACGGTGCAGAAATACAGAACAGGGCAGCAAATCAACAGTCGGGCACTCATTGCCGACTCCAAAGAGACACTGGCCTGCGCCTTTCTTTCTCTGGCTTTACTGGCAGGTCTGGGGGCAAATTACTGGTTTGGATTCTGGCAGGCAGACCCCATTATAGGCATCATAATTGCCGCTTTCCTGTTCCGTGAGGGGTGGCTGGGCTGGAAAGAATCGGGCGAGGCAGGCAGTGATTGATTTTACAGGCTTGACCATTCACGAAGCCCACAAATTGCTTAAAAGTCGGGAGCTCTCGTCGGTGGAGCTGACCCGGGCTTACCTCGAACGTGTCTCAAGGGTAGACCCCGAGGTTAAAGCCTTTGTTACCGTGACCGATGAGCTGGCACTGAAGCAGGCGGAAGAGGCTGACCGTCTCCTGGCACAGAATGGTGCCAATCCATTGATGGGCATTCCGGTTCTTATTAAAGACGTTATGTGTACCAAAGGCGTCAGGACCACCTGTTCCTCCAAGATACTGGAAAATCTGGTACCGCCCTATGACGCCACTGTCGTGGAGAAACTGAAGGCCTGTAACGCCGTGATTATCGGCAAGGCGAACATGGACGAGTTCGCCATGGGCTCATCAACGGAGAACTCCGCCTTTTTTACTACCCGTAACCCCTGGGACCTGAGCCGGGTTCCCGGCGGCAGCAGCGGCGGGTCGGCGGCAGGGGTTGCCGCTGGAGAGACCGTCTATGCGCTGGGCTCGGATACCGGCGGCAGCATCCGCCAGCCGGCCGGTTTCTGCAGCGTCGTTGGCTTCAAACCGACCTATGGCAGGGTCAGCCGTTATGGTCTGGTGGCGTTCGCCAGCTCCCTCGACCAGATCGGCCCGCTCACACGCGATGTTACCGACTGCGCGCTGGTCATGAACACCATCGCCGGTTATGACCACCGTGATTCCACATCGGCACCGCAGCCGGTGCCGGATTACACAAAGTGCCTGAATGCCGACCTCAAGGGCCTTCGTATCGGCGTCCCCAGGGAGTACTTTGTCGAGGGGATGCAGGCGGAGGTGGCAAACGCTATAAAAGTGGCGATTAACCAGCTTGAAGCACTGGGGGCGGAGGTTGATTGGGACGTATCGTTGCCCCACACCCCCTATGCCCTCGCCGTTTACTACATCATTGCTCCCTCGGAGGCTTCGGCCAATCTGGCCCGCTACGACGGCGTCAAGTACGGCTTTTCCTACCAGGCGCCGAGCATGTGGGAGTCACTGGAGAAGACCCGCCAGTTCGGCTTTGGCGCCGAGGTAAAGCGGCGTATCATGCTCGGCACGTACGCGCTATCGGCCGGTTACTATGACGCCTATTACCTGAAAGCGCAGAAGGTCAGGACATTAATTCGACGTGAATTCGACCAGGCCTTTGAGAAATATGATGCCCTGGTAACCCCCACCTCCCCCACCGTCCCCTTCAAGATAGGGGAGAGGATGGACGACCCGCTCCAGATGTACCTCAGCGACGTCTGCACCATGCCCGTGAACATCGCCGGACTGCCCGCTATTTCCATCCCGGGGGGCTTTGCCGACGGCCTGCCCATCGGCCTGCAGATAATCAGTAAACCATTCGCTGAAGAGACGATTTTGAAGGTCGCCCACGCCTACGAGCAGTCAACCGAGTGGCATAAGAGAAGGCCGAATATTTAAAAGGGAGTCCAAGAGGGGCGAAGCCCCTCTTCCCATACTTCCCCTTCCCTAATCATAGGGAGGGGGATAAAAGGGGGAGGGTCACCCAATAAAAAACTGAAAGGTAAACTATGGAAAGCCAGAATCGCTGGTACGAAGAAATCACCAAGAAGCTCGACCCCTACAAGGACAGTCTGAGCAAGAAGGAACAGAAGAAATTTCAGCTTGACCTGCTCACGCGGGTGGCCAGAAGGGTCGCCGGGTTTTACGACGAATGCGGCGAATGCCAGCTATTTCAACAGGAAATCACCGCCTATGTCAATGAACTGGGCAATATGGTTCACCTTGCCGATAACGTCCGCCGAAAAAAATATGCGAAGCGACTCAAGCAGACCGTCAGGCACCTGCAGAGTCAGCACAAGCTGGTTCCCAAGGGGCACTATATTGGCATCTGGATGTCCATCGGCACCGGAATCGGAGTGGCCATCGGGGCCGGGATGGACAATGTCGGTGCCGGCATACCAATCGGCATTGGCATTGGCGTGGCTATCGGCGCAATGCTGGACACCAAAGCGAAAAAAGAGGACAGGGTAATTTAATCAAAGGAGTTCGTTATGCTGGAGCAGATGATTGATTTTATTCTTTCCTGGTTTGCCATTCCGAGTCCAATTGGGATTGGCCTGGCGATAGTATTTGGCGCTATCTGGCTGGTCGGTTACTGGCCACCGCTCTTCAGAAAACCCTGGCTCTGGGCGGTTCTCGTTATCAGTGCCTTTCTGTCTCTGATAGCGGTTTCTTTTATTCAACTTCCTCTCCAGATTCTGGTCGGGCAGGCGTTGGACCAGTTCTGGAGCCAGGAAATGCTCATGCGCTGGATTCTGCTGGCCGGGATACCTCAGATACTGCTCAGCGGGCTGGTTCAGGAAGGGTCAAAGCTCGTGCCGGTGGTCATCTGGTGGTTGGGTGAAGAAAGGACACTGGAACCGAAAATGGGACTGGCTATCGGGGCGGTAGCCGGGGCTGGACTCGGCGTCTTTGAAGCGGTCTGGGTGCATAACAGTATTTTCGCCGCCGGCTGGGGTTGGGAATTCGTGCGGGAAGGCGGATTTATGGCGCTGGCCGGGTTCTGGGAAAGATTCTTTGCTGTTGCTTTTCATATCGCTTCCTGTGCCCTGGCCGGCTGGGGCCTGGCCAAGGGGTGGGGCTGGCAGTTCTACCTTCTGGCGGCTTTTCTGCATAGCCTCTTGAATTATAGCGTGGCAATCCTTCAGGCTGGCATTTTTACCATAATCCATGTGGAAATCTATGCCGCGGTGATAGCCGTAATAGTAACCGCCGGAGCGCTCTGGCTGCGCTGGCGAAAAAGCGAAGAATCGAGTGAAGAATGAGCCGTAGTAACGGACGGGTATTGATTACGGGTGGCGCTGGCCGCCTGGGGATGACCGTTTGCCGGACTTTTCTGGAGAACGGGTATCGGGTGCGCTTGTTTGACCTGGACACGGCACGCAACCGAAAGGCGGTGAAGGAACTGCCCGGGGAAGCCGAGATTTTCTGGGGAGATGTCGCCCAGAGAGAGTCGGTCAGGGTGGCCATGGAATATGTTGATGCCGTCGTTCACATGGCCGCCGTTTTGCCCCCCTTGGCCTATCAAAATAAAGAGCTGGCCCATCGCGTGAACGTGGAGGGCACCGGAAATGTAATCGATGTCATTAAAGAGAAAGGCGGCAACATGCCGCTGGTATTTACATCTTCAGCGGCGGTTTTCGGGCCATCTCCAGGGGCCAAGAAGCCAATCAGTGTGGAGAAAAATCCCCCCAACCCAAAAGGGACGTATGGCGAGACCAAGCTGCAGGCCGAGAACCTGATAAGGGAGGCGGGGATAGACCACGTCATATTGCGCCTGACGGTAACCATGTATCTCATCTTCGAAGTAAGTGACATGAAGCGCATGATGACCGTTCCGTTGAAAAATCGAATTGAATACTGCCACCCCGATGATACCGCCCTGGCGATACTCAATGCGGTGAAAAATTTCGACCTGGCGAAGGGCAACACGCTCGTGATTAGCGGTGGCCCTGGCCAGAGGATGTACTATCAGGATATGATTGGCGCCGTCCTCAAGGTGCTGGGATTGCCCATGCCTCCAGCCAGCAAATTTACCAGGGAGCCCTACTACCTCGACTGGTATGATACCAGTGCTTCTCAATTACTGCTGCAGTATCAGCGTAAAACCTTTGCCGACTATCTTGATGATTACCAGCGGGAACTTACCAGGCGGTTTTCCCCGCTCTTCTTACCCTTTATGCGCTACTTTGTCGGGCCGCTCTTCGGCAAGCTCATTGTGAGGTTAATCTAGATTACATCCGCTCTGGGGCGGTCATCCCCATGAGGTGCAGCGTGCGGCTGAGCACGGCTTTGGCCGCCTCGGCCAGCTTGAGACGGGCCTTCGTGAGCGCTTCATCCGGTGAAACCACCCGGCACTGCATATAGAAGCTGTGAAACACGGTGGCCAGGTCCTGAGCGTAGTAGGTGAGGTGGTGGGGCTCCAGGGTGTTAGCCATCGTTTCCACAAGCTCGGGCAGAAGAAGCATCTTGCGGATAAGGGTAAGCTCGGGCTCTGTGGTCAGCAGCGAGACGTCTCCATCGCGGTAGTCAATGCCCTTCTCCTGCGCCAGCCGCAGTACACTGGCAATGCGGGCATGGGCGTACTGGACATAGTAGACCGGATTATCTGCCGACTGCTTTTTGGCCAGTTCCAGGTCAAAGTCCATCTGGCTATCGGCGGAGCGGGACAGGAAGAAGAAGCGGCAGACATCGGTGCCCACTTCCTCGATAAGCTCGCGCAAGGTGATGATATCGCCGCTCCGTTTCGAGATGCGCACTATCTCCCCGCCGCGGCGCAGCGTGACCATCTGCGAGATGATAACCCTGAGCTGCTCCGGGTCGATACCCATCGCGCCAACCACGGCTTTCATCCGTGAGACATGCCCCATATGGTCGGCGCCCCAGATATTGATGACGGTGTCGAACCTGCGCTTCAGGAACTTGTCATAGTGGTAGGCAATGTCGGTGGCGAAGTAAGTGGGGGAGCCGTCGCTGCGTATCACCACGTTGTCTTTATCCTCGCCCAGTGCCGTGGAGACAAACCAGGTTGCTCCTTCCTTCTCACTGATGTAACCTTCTCGCTTCAGGAGTGATAATACATCATCATACTGACCATTCTGGTAGAGACTGTGTTCGCTGAACCAGACGTCAAAGGTCACGCTCAGCAACTCAAGGTCGGCCTTTATTTGACTGACCATCTTTTCCAGGCCGACCTGCCCCAGCTGCTCGATGGCCTCGGTTTCGGGAAGATTGAGGAATACATCGCCTTTCTGGTCAGCTATTTCCCCAGCCAGGTCAAACATGTACTGACCGAGGTACCCGTCTTCAGGCATTTCCACCTCTTTACCCAGCTTCTGACAATAGCGGGCATAAAGAGAGCGCACGAAGGCATCAATCTGGCTGCCGGCATCATTAATGTAGTATTCCGTTGCTACCTGATAACCGGCCGCAGTAAGGACATTGGCCAGCGTACTGCCCAGAATAGCGCCGCGTCCATGCCCGACGTGAAGCGGTCCGGTGGGGTTCACACTGACAAACTCTATCTGCACCCTGTTATGGCCGATTTCAATATTGCCGTAGGATTCACCAGCTTCGAGAATTGAATCTACCTGTCCGGCCAGCCATTCTGCACTCAGGGTGAAATTGATGAAACCTGGTGCGGCCACGTCAACACGCTCAATCTCGGAAGTACGGGCGATAAAGGCAGTAATATCATTGGCGATGGCGAGGGGGTTGCTGCCTGTAGCGCGGGCCAGTTTCAATGGCAGACTGGAAGCGTAGTCGCCGTGTTCAGGATTCTGCGGGTGCTCCATAATGACTTCAGGCAGAGCGACCGGGGGAAGCTTACCTGACTTCTGCGCCTCAGCGGCTGCCTGAGTTAGAAGTTCGGCCAGTTTGTGTTTCAGCATTAGCCTGTCTAGTTCGCTTCTTATGGTGATATTTGAAATGCCCTATGCAATGCGCTTGCTTTTGCCCGAATTATATCACAATCGGCGCGGGAAAAGGAAAGAACGTTAAAAATAGTGATTTTTCAGTATTGACAAAGATAGTGCGATGATAGTATATTAGTATATGGCGATGATAATGCTGTACACATAGTCTGGTTTATGGGTGAAGGAGAACCAAGCAGGCGGTTTGGTGCTCATCACCAAGCCGCCTTACTTTGTGTATCGTACCTTAAAAACTGAATACGAGGTCTAATATTAAATCTGAAGCAGGTCAAGCGGGTAAGGGCATACGGTGGATGCCTTGGCATCAAGGGCCGATGAAGGGCGTAGCAAGGCTGCGATAAGCCCCGGTGAGCTGTCTAGCAAGCCTAACCGGGGATTCCCGAATGGGGCAACCCGCTCAGGTAAACCCTGAGCACCCCCAGCTGAACACATAGGCTGGGTGGAGGTAAGCAGGGGAAGTGAAACATCTCAGTACCCTGAGGAAAGGAAATTATTCCCTGAGTAGTGGCGAACGAAAGGGGAGAAGCCCAAACCCGATAAGCTAAGTGGCGCCGCGGCCTATGCTTATCGGGGGTTGTAAGGCAGGTAGGACCGAATTCGGAATAGGTCAAGGAGTTAACAACCAAACTTTAGTTGAAGGTCTCTGGAAAGGGCCGCCACAGACGGTGATAGTCCAGTAAACGAAAGAGGTAGGCTCCTTATCTGTCCTTGAGTACCACGGGACACGAGAAATCTTGTGGGAAACCGCCCTGACCACAGGGCAAGGCTAAATACCCTTGATGACCGATAGTGAACTAGTACCGTGAGGGAAAGGTGAAAAGAACCCCGGGAGGGGAGTGAAATAGACCTGAAACCGTATGCTTACAAGCAGTCAGAGTCTTTCCAGTAATGGAGGGATGATGGCGTGCCTATTGAAGAATGAGCCGGTGAGTTAATCTTTGTGGCTGGTTAAGCAACTCAAGTTGCGGAGCCGAAGCGAAAGCGAGTCTGAATAGGGCGATTTGGTCGCAGGGATTAGACGCGAAGCCGAGTGAGCTACCCATGGCCAGGGTGAAGCCTCGATAGTCTCGAGGTGAAGGCCCGAACCAGTCAGCGTTGCAAAGCTGTTGGATGAGCTGTGGGTAGAGGTGAAATGCCAATCGAACTCGGAGATAGCTCGTTCTCCCCGAAATGCATTTAGGTGCAGCCTCAGGTGATAGTTAATGGAGGTAGGGCTCTGGATGGACTAGGTGGGAGAGTATCCCGTCAACTCCAACCAAACCATGAATGCCATTAACCGCAGCCTGGGAGTGAGACTATGGGGGATAAACTTCATAGTCGAGAGGGAAATAGCCCAGACCATCAGCTAAGGTCCCCAAGCGCAGGCTAAGTGGGAAAGGAAGTTTGATTGCACAGACAGCCAGGAGGTTGGCTTAGAAGCAGCCACCCTTCAAAGAGTGCGTAACAGCTCACTGGTTGAGTGGTCATGCGCCGATAATCCACCGGGGCTTAAGTCTGCCACCGAAGCTATGGTCCTTCCCGTAAGGGAAGGAGGTAGGGGAGCGTTCCCTTCGCGGTGAAGTCGCGGTGTGAACCGCGGTGGAGCAGAGGGAAGTGAGAATGCCGGCATGAGTAGCGCAAGGTGTGTGAGAAACACATCCGCCGAAAACCTAAGGTTTCCTACGGAAGGTTAATCCGCGTAGGGTTAGTCGGGCCTAAGTCGAGGCCGAAAGGCGTAGGCGATGGACAACGGGTTATTATTCCCGTACCGCTGTTGTGGAGGCAAAGGAGGGACACGGAAAGGTAGGCTGAGCGTGCCTAAAGGACATGGTGCGTCCGTTACGCTGGGCAATGCCGGGGCAGGTAAATCCACCCCGGATGTTAAGCTGAACGTGGCGGGAAGTTGCGGGGAAACCCAAGGCGACTCAGCTGAGCCCATGCCGTCCAGAAAAGCTTCGTTGCCGTTGAAGCAGTAGCGCCCGTACCGAAAACCGACTCTGGTAGGTAGGGATGAAAGTCCCAAGGCGATCGAGACAACCCTCGTTAAGGAACTCGGCAATCTAGCCCCGTAACTTAGGGAGAAGGGGTGCCCGTTAATTCGGGTGACACTAAATGGGCCCAAGCGACTGTTTAACAAAAACATAGGTCTCTGCCAAAGCGTAAGCTGAAGTATAGGGGCTGATACCTGCCCAGTGCTGGAAGGTTAAGGGGAGGGGTCAGGAGCAATCCGAAGCTTCGAACCGAAGCCCCAGTGAACGGCGGCCGTAACTATAACGGTCCTAAGGTAGCGAAATCCCTTGTCGGGTAAGTTCCGACCCGCACGAATGGTGTAACGACTTGGGCGCTGTCTCAACGAGGGACTCGGCGAAATTGAAATACCCGTGAAGATGCGGGTTACCTGCAGCAGGACAAAAAGACCCCGTGGAGCTTTACTACAACTTGGCACTGAGTCTGAGTTCATCATGTGTAGCATAGGTGGGAGGCTTTGAAGCCGGGGCGCCAGCCTCGGTGGAGCCACCGTTGAAATACCACTCTTGGTGTATTTAGCCTCTAACCCTAGTTCAAGCTGGGGGACAGTGTCTGGTGGGTAGTTTGACTGGGGCGGTCGCCTCCCAAAAGGTAACGGAGGCGCCCAAAGGTTCCCTCAGGGTGGATGGAAATCACCCGTAGAGTGTATTGGCATAAGGGAGCTTGACTGTAAGACCAACAAGTCGAGCAGGTGCGAAAGCAGGGCAAAGTGATCCTACGGTTCCGAGTGGAAGGGCCGTAGCTTAACGGATAAAAGCTACCCCGGGGATAACAGGCTTATCTTGCCCAAGAGTTCACATCGACGGCAAGGTTTGGCACCTCGATGTCGGCTCATCGCATCCTGGGGCTGAAGCAGGTCCCAAGGGTCCGGCTGTTCGCCGGTTAAAGCGGTACGCGAGCTGGGTTCAGACCGTCGTGAGACAGGTCGGTCTCTATCCGCTGTAGGCGTCCGGAGATTTGAGGGGGGCTCTCTCTAGTACGAGAGGACCGAGAGGGACAGACCTCTGGTGTGCCAGTTGTCCCGCCCGGGGCATCGCTGGGTAGCTACGTCTGGTCAGGATAAGCGCTGAAAGCATCTAAGCGCGAAGCCTACCCCAAGATGAGATCTCCCATCCTTCCCCTTCGGGGGAAAGGAGTAAGACCGCAGATAGACTATCTGTTTGATAGGCGGCAAGTGTAAGGGCAGTAATGTTCTTAGCCAAGCCGTACTAATGGTCGAGGGCTTGGCCTGCTTCAGAGTTAATATTAGATTACAGATAAGAAAAGAGGGGTTAAAATGCCCCTCTTTTTATTTTCCTCCCCGTGAAAATCCCTCTCTGTCCCCCTTTACGAAAGGGAGACGCTTAGTTCCCCCTTTACCAAAGGGGGATTAAGGGGGATTTTTAGTGGTGACCTATCCCCCTGACCCCCTTCCCTTGGGAATTGATGAAGGGAAGGGGGGAAATGCTATAATGTCTCTGATGAATACCTCTGATATTATTAGCTCTATCCTCGCTGGCCTTACTTTTCTTGGAATCATAGTGGCTTTATTTTTGGGAGTATGGTCAATACTCCAGACGAGGAATATACAGAAGACACAATATAGACAAAATATTATAGATAATATATTAAATTGGATATTTTCTTTTGCAGAATGTGAGTCCAGATATAATATCTCAAACTTATCAGAGGAAAAGCAAGTTTCTAAAGACGCAGTAAGTGCCAAGTTATATTATTCTATAATTGCAGGTAATAGAGCAAATGATTTTCTGAGTCTAAGAAATAGAGGAATAATCCTAGCTAGACATTTCAAAGATAAAGAAGTTCTTTTACCTAAAACAATAAGCAAATTGAACAGCGAACTACAAATCCTAGCTGACATAAATGACAAGTACCGCATTTCTTTCCTGGAATTACCTACTTTTCCTGCTGATTTCCCCAAAGTTACCGCTTTATTAAAAAGCTATAGAGACGAAGTTGACGAAGTACACAAGGAGACGCGGAATTCCACGGATACAATTATTAAAGAAGCAATCAAGCTGAAAGAAATAAAATCGTTCTTATAATGGCTTATCCGATGTCCTGCTATTAAGGGGCGTTTAAGAGGGGGCGAAAGCCCCTCCTTTTAATACACTCCCCCTCTCCTCTCAGGAGAGGGGGACACAGGGGGTGAGGTATCTCTATTAAAGGCTTGAATTCTAGTATCGTTTAATGATAAAGTTTATGCGGAGCAGAAAACGCTTTTGGTGGACATTAAAGCAGTAGGCAGCTATCTCACGGAGGTATTCTGGAGATAGCTTTCTTATTGTCATATTACTTAACTCCACACCTGATTACACCTGTCTAGAGCTGAAATTCAGAGAGGTATAGTGGTAAATGTACAAAATACTGAAACGAGAAGACCTCACGCCCAACATCCATCTCTACAAATTTGAAGCCCCAGAAGTGGCCGTAAAGGCCAGGCCCGGCCAGTTTGTCGTTATCCGTATCGATGAAAAAGGAGAACGCATTCCGCTGACGGTGGCTGACTGGGATGAGAAGGAAGGCAGCGTGACCGTGGTCTGCATGGAGGTGGGGACAACGACCAACCGGCTGGCCACGCTGGGCACCGGCGATGCCATTGCCGATTTCGTCGGGCCGCTGGGTAAGCCGACTGAAATTGAGAAATTCGGCACCGTCTGCTGTGTGGCGGGCGGCTTCGCTGTGGCGGTGATTATGCCCATCGCCCGGGCCCTGAGACAGGCAGGCAACAATGTGGTCTCCATACTGGGTGCGCGCAACAAGGACCTGCTCTTCTGGGAAGACGAATTGCGCAACGTCAGCGATGAGCTTATCGTTACCACCGATGACGGCTCGTATGGGCGCAAGGGTCTGGTCACCGAACCGCTGAAAGAGATTCTGGAAGGTGATAATAAAGCAGACCGGGTCATTGCCATCGGCCCGAGCATCATGATGAAGTTCTGTTCCCTCACCACCAAGCCCTTCGGAGTGAATACCATCGTCAGCCTGAACCCGATTATGGTTGACGGCACCGGTATGTGCGGTTGCTGTCGGGTATCGGTGGGTGGGGTTACCCGCTTTGCCTGCGTGGACGGCCCTGATTTTGACGGCCATCAGGTGGACTGGGACCTGCTTCTGGCGAGGCAGAAGACCTATCTCGACGAAGAAAAGCACTCTTTCGAGCGATGGCAGAGTCAGTGTGACGGGAAATGCAAGTCGGAGCCCGGAGGTAAGGAGTAAGCATGGCGAAGCTTAACCTGAACCGCATGGAAATGCCCCGGCAGAAGCCGGAGATAAGGGCGAAGAACTACAACGAGGTGGCGCTGGGCTATAGTCGGGAGCAGGCTCTGGAGGAAGCCGGGCGCTGCATCCAGTGCCCCAAATACCCCTGCAAAGCAGGCTGCCCGGTGCAGGTGGATATCCCCGAATTCATCCTCGCCATCCGCGATGACAACATGGAAGAGGCCGTCAGGATAATGAAGAGCAAGAACGCCCTGCCCGGAATCTGCGGGCGGGTCTGCCCCCAGGAGACGCAGTGCGAGGAGGTCTGCACGCTGGCCAAAAAAGGCGGGCAGGTCGCCATCGGGCGTCTGGAACGCTATGTGGCCGACTGGGAGCGGGAGCACATGGGGGTTCTGCCGGTGAATCCCGCCCCGTCGAGTGGCCGGAAGGTGGCGGTGGTCGGTTCCGGGCCTGCGGGACTCACGGCGGCGGCTGACCTGGTCAAGCTGGGACACGCCGTGACCATCTTTGAAGCCCTGCACGTGGCCGGCGGTGTGTTGATGTACGGCATCCCCGAATTCAGGTTGCCGAAGGACATTGTACAGGGTGAGGTGAACTACGTCGCTTCGCTGGGCGTGGAGATAAAGCTGGATTCGGTCATCGGCAGGCTGGTGACCATTGACGAATTGCTTAAAGATAGCTATGAAGCCGTTTTTCTGGGGACGGGTGCCGGTCTGCCCATGTTCCTCGGCTGCCCCGGCGAGAACCTGAATGGCATCTATTCGGCCAACGAATTTCTCACCCGGGTCAATCTGATGAAGGCGTACCAGTTCCCTGAATATGATACGCCGGTAAGGATAGGCCGGCAGGCGGCTGTGATTGGCGGCGGCAATGTAGCTATGGACTCGGCGCGCTGTGCCCTTCGACTCGGCGCCGAGAAAGTGTACATTATTTACCGTCGCTCTGAAGCGGAGATGCCCGCCCGGCGCGAGGAAGTGGAGAATGCCAAGGAGGAAGGCATCATCTTCAAGCTGCTGACCAACCCCAAGCAGTTCATCGGTGACGAGCAGAACAACGTCTGCCAGATGGAGTGCCACGAGATGGAGCTCGGTGAGCCCGACGAGAGCGGTCGGAGACGACCCGTCGTCAAGGAGGGCAGCGAGTTCAAGATAGATGTTGATGTGGCTATCATTGCGCTGGGCACCACTCCCAATCCTCTCATTGCCCAGACGACGCCCGGCCTGGAGACCGGCAATCGGGGCACTGTGGTGGCCGATGAGGAAATGGGACGGACAAAGAAGGACAAAGTTTGGGCGGGTGGCGACATTGTCACCGGCGCGGCCACGGTCATCAGCGCCATGGGGGCGGGGAAAAGGGCGGCGGCGGATATCGATAAGTATTTAA
>Ga0180009_10004088_pt1 | contig 16258 bp, 14 predicted proteins | sample OS_PC_MetaG_FD_123537 | JGI IMG/M metagenome (GOLD analysis project Ga0180009, IMG submission 123537) | Groundwater microbial communities from the Aspo Hard Rock Laboratory (HRL) deep subsurface site, Sweden - OS_PC_MetaG | ecosystem: Environmental > Aquatic > Deep subsurface > Groundwater...
GAATTATTCAAAATGTGACCGATTTGACAAAACATATACTTGATAAATACAGGTGTCTGGAATACGATTTAACAACAATATCAAACTAATCCAAAGATCCAACCGTCATTTGCCGGCATAGGTCTTAACATTAATACTTTTCCAACTCACCCCGCCGCAGGTCACAAACTCTTCTCTAAATGATGTTTTTCCGTTCACCGAATAGACATCGTTGGTTAGCACACTTACCAATTTATTCATTCCCTTCTTTCCGAGTTCTCCCCACTTTTTTTTGGCTGATAAATCACTCTTCTCAAGCAAATAGCTCCACAATCTTTCAGGCAGAAAATAAGGTCTAACGTTTGAAAGGATTTTATTTGTCTGTTTAATAACGATACCCTCGAGCTTATCCTTAACTGTCGAAGTGTTAGGTTCATTAACCCAATTCACCTGAACCTTAAATTCATATCCTTTTTCATTTAGTAACCTGGCTCCAAAAGCGGACAGTTTTAAGATTGCCGGGCCACTCATTCCCCAATGCGTCACAAGCAATGGACCTACAGATTTAAGTTTTGTTCCCTGGATACTTACCATTGTTTTTTCTACAACGATCCCCATTAGGTTGGTGATCGATTCCGTTGGCATATTAAATGTGAATAATGAAGGAACAGGTTTCTCTATCTTATGATTTAACTTTTCAAGCCATTCCAATCCCTCTTTTTTTGGACAGCCGCCAGTTGCGACAATGACCTTATCAAACATTCTCGGCGGAACACCTTTTCCAATAAAATGGAGTTCCAGCTTCTCATTAATCTGTTTTATAGCTTTAATACCCCTCTCTACCTCAATTTTAACCCGTAGTCTTTTTGTTTCGTTTAAAAAGCAATCAACGATACTTTGTGAATTTTGAGATTTTGGGAAAACACAGTTATCATCTTGAATTATTAAAGGAACGCCTCTCGACTCAAACCACTGCATCGCATGTTTGGTATTAAAGATTCGAAAGGCCTTTTTTAAAGCATTCCCTCCTCTGGGATACGCATCAACGAGTTCCTTTATGGATGTGCAACCATTGGTAACATTGCATCTTCCTCCCCCTGAAATTTTTACCTTACCCAAGAGTCTGTTTGACTTTTCAAAAATAACAACATTTGCATCCGCATAGTTTTCAGCTGCTGTAATCGCCGAAAAAAAACCAGCGGCTCCTCCTCCAATGATTGCAATTTCCATTGTTTAATCTCACACATTTTATTTGCGCTACTGCTGGATATTAACTCTAACCGAAGATTTTTGAGAAAATAAACGTTCCTGTTTCAATTTTAATCCTGTTTTTGTCAAGGAACCCGTTTAATTGGATAAATTCCAGACTTTCGCATCTTATTTCTCAGGGTTGACGGATTCAGGCCAAGAAGTCTGGCTGCTCCGTTACTTCCGCTAACTTTCCCCCTGCATTGCATCAGGGCCGCCTCGATGGCTTCCTGAATTGTCTCATCCAGAGGTTTCAGAGGATTGGGTGTTTCAATTGATTCTCCTATATCCTTTGATAACTCCCGAAAAGCGTATTGTTCATTGCCTGTCAATATCCTTTTAATACGTTCATCAATCAATTCTTCAAGTGCTTGGGGAGATTCCATGTTTGAATTTTCGTTGGCTGCATGGGATGTCGGAATCAGATCCTCAATATGAAGCAGCCCGTCGGAAGAAAGGATGACCGCACGCTCCACAAGGTTTTCAAGTTCACGGACATTTCCCGGCCAGGTATATTCTTTCAGGTGATCAATCAGATCACTGTGAAAAACCGGCGGTTCTTTGATGTTTAGTCGGGCACAGGACTGATTAACAAAATGCCTTAAAAAAAAGGGAATATCCTGGACGCGATCTCGCAAAGGCGGAAGATAGATTGGGAAGACATAGAGTCGGTAATAAAGATCTTCTCTGAAAGTACCCTTCTTAATCATTTGTCCAAGGTCTCTGTTTGTGGCCGCAATGACACGCACATTAATTGATTTGGATTGTTTACCCCCGATGCGCTCAATGACACCATTTTGCAATACGCGAAGAAATCTTACCTGGGCCTGGAGTGGAAGTTCCCCGATTTCATCCAGGAACAAAGTCCCACCGTCAGCCTGTTCAAAACGCCCCGAATGACTTTGCACTGCCCCTGTGAAAGCTCCTTTTTCATATCCGAACAATTCACTGTCAATGAGATTGTCTGGAATTGCTCCACAATTAACCTTGATAAATGGTTTGTCTTTACGAGGTGAAATCCTCTGAATTTCATCGGCAATCAGTTCCTTTCCAGTGCCGGTTTCCCCCAGAATTAAAGCCGGAGTTTCTTTACCTTGGAGTTGCCGGACCACCTCCATTGTTTTTCGCATTCCGCCACGGATGCCGATAATGGGACTACCCTGTAATTGATGAAGGGTTCGTTCAAGACTGTTCTTCTCATCGAAAAGCCTCTGTTGAAACTCCATGGTCCGTTTGAATTGAAGCATATTGGACATAGCCAGTGTGAAAGGGTTGATCAGGTAGTGCATCCGTTTTATCTGGACCTCATTATACACCACCTGTCCGGAACCGATGAGGCAGAGATGGCCAACCACTTCCTTTCCTGATTTCATGATGGCAACCAGATAGTTACTGGGACGATAAGGCAGCAAATGAGAGATGGCCTTCCGGTGCCTGTTCGCGATATCAGTACCAGATTCAGAAGAGACATCCACGGAGTTCTCCCTGCTTTCATGCTCATCCAGATATTCAATATCCGATTCTGACAGCGGGAGTATGGTTTCAACATATTGAAAATTGCTGCGTGTGACCAGAAACAGAAGCTTCAGCGCCTTGAGCTGTTTTGAGTATTGGTGAAGGGAGATGGCATTGATGGGATAGTGATCTTTTAAATAGTTGAAAACCTCAACCATCGATTTGGAAAGATCCAGACTGCCGGTCAAACAGCGGACGACATTCTGAAAGAATTCAAAATCGTCCTGGGAAGCGATATCATTCATGTGGATTAATGGCGAAGTTTAAATCGTTAAATAAGATAATAATATGTTTTATTTAATAACTTAAGGCATAAATCGTTTTATATGACAAGTAGTATATTCGGATATTTACCAAATTTTCCATTAATACAGTGTTTTATATACTTGGCACAAATACTGTAACTGGTTATTTCAGCCATAAGCCATCCTGAATGAAAAACGTGGAGACAATCATGACCGTTATCTTTGAAAACACCAACCGTTCCTGGAGCGATCAATCACTTGAAAAGAGCATTTGCCTGTTCAAGGAAAAGGAAGATCACAAAGGGCTGGTCCATTTTCTGGAAACACGTTTGCGGGACGAAGAACCCGCATGCGTCGCGTCAAGATCCAGATTTTGGAATGAACTTGGACTGAGCCGCATTGAACTGGAAGATTTTGACCAGGCAATGATCTGTTTTGAAAATGCGTTACTGATCAGGTCGGATTATGTCGTTGCCCGTTATAACGCTGCAACGTTGGCGATGCAAACCGGTGATCTTGAAAATGCCCTGAAACAGTTTGGTTGTATTTTGGCGGAGAACGATGCCCATTTTGATGCGCTGGTCAACTCGGGACACTGTTATGTGCATCTGGAAAAACATGAGGCTGCATCTACCCTGTTTACCCGCGCTCTGGCCTTAAGACCGGATCACGGGCAGCTGCTGTTTCTGGCCGGAGCATCCCTCCTCCAATTGGGGCGGTATGAGGACGCACTGCCCCACTTCCGGAAAGCACATAAAATCAATGACGGACATTTCGAATCCACCCAGGGACTGGCCATTTCACTTCTCGAGACCAAACACTATGATGAAGCCATTATCCGATGTGATCAGGCTTTGATGACCTTTGGCCTGGCAGCTCTGCCGCTCCAAATCAAAGGTGATGCCCTGATTGAAATGGATCGGATTGAAGAAGCCGTCAGTTGTCACGTGGATCTATGCAATATGGATCTCGATATCCGAGACTTTGTTGTCATTCGCATCCAAAGATTGAGGGAAAGGAATCCGGAAGGATTTCAGCGATATGTAAAGGTGGTTTCAGAAAACTATCCGCAATTTGAAACCTTTTTAGGCGCAGCCCTGAACGCAACCATTTAATCACGCCTCAACCCTGATGTTGAAAATCGATAGGAGGACAGAATGAAAAACGGAAAAACGGATACCGGCAAAAAGGATGGCATGTCCATTGTCAGCGATCCTGCCAACTATAAAAAACATGAGATGGACTTCAACGAGCCACAAATTGATGAAGCCCTAAAGCCTGAAAAAAGTGATGTCTCCCGGAGGAATTTCCTGAAACTGGGTGGTGTCGCGGCTGCTACGGCGACTGTAGCTGGGGCAGGGGCCGCCGGATTTAAGATCGGCCGTTCGGATGATGCCTACACCGGCTACGGGAGGACCTACCAGGGGGGCGACATGTTCTTCAACCGGGAACCATTCCGCGTTAAAACAGCAGCCATGATGGAGCCGGTTGGCAAGGTTGAAAGGCCGGATCGCTACGATTTTATCTTTGATCGTATTGGAGAGATTATCGGCATGATTCAAAAAGGGGTATGGCATCCGGGAATGGGTCTGGAAAAACTCCCCGGTGGCGTGGGGGATTATTACCGAAAACACCCGGATAAATATCCAATTATGATGGATTCTCTGCAAAAGTATGGCAAGAGTCGCGAAGATTGGAAAAACGGAAAGCACCTGCGCTATACTCTGTCAGCAGCCTATACGGAAGCTTTGTGTCAGGGAGGGATGTATAATCGCCACGGTGCCACCATCCCTGAAGATCCGGATGATGTTTTCAAGGAAACCGGTAAGCCGATACCCCCGGAAGAATGGGACTACCGTCATGTAAAGCGGGAAAAACCGATGGAATTTAAATCTCCGCAGCACGCTGCAAAGCTGATCAAACGGATGGCTCACCTCTTCGGGACATCTATTGTCGCCATTGGGAAATTCGATCCGCGGTTCATGTTCACTAATAAAATGAGAGGCATGCCGAACGGTGGCGCTGAATGGGGGGGCAAGGTCCCGGAGCACTGGAAGAGTATCATCGTCTTCGGTGTGCCGATGTACTGGGACCAGACCTATTCTGCCATCGGATATTGTACATCTTATGATGCTTACTTCCGGTCCCGGGTAACAGCCGGACTTCTGGAGCGATTTATCAATGAATTGGGATATCCGGCGCGCGCGCAGTTTCCAGGTTACCACTATGAGATCATGATGGAGCCCCAACTGCTACTAACCGGTCTGGCTGAATACAGTCGATCAGGGATGGTGATGGTGCCTGAACTTGGCTGCAATGTCCGCCCGGCTGCTGTAGTAACCAATATCGACTTTGAATACGATCAACCGATCAGCGTCAAGATGTCCGAGTTTTGTATGAAATGTAAGATCTGTGCCGAAGCCTGTCCGTCGGGAGCCATCAGTTTTGAGGATGAGCCCAATACGGTGGTGCGTGGTTTTAAACGCTGGAAGCTGGATGAGGAAAAGTGCTATAACCAGTGGGCTTCCGGGCAAACTGTGGATGCGCTGGGTTGCCGGGTATGTATCGGCGTTTGCCCCTATTCACGGAAGAATACCTGGATTCATACCATCTCAAGGGAATTGGAGCCGCGTGATCCAACGGGTCTGGTGGCGGACGGATTACTGGCCATGCAGAAGAATTTCTTTCGGATTCCAAAAGGACAGGACTTTCAATCAGACTGGCTTGGTGGAAAAGAGGATGTATACCACAACCCGCCCTGGTATTTGAGAGCGGAAGAGGTATTTGAAGGTATTGAAAAAACGTGGGAATACCATGGAATGAGCTAATAACCGATAACCCGAAATTAAGGAGCTGATATGTTTCCAGGAACGACGATTCTCAATTATCTGTTTTGGATGGGCATGGGAATGATGCAAATACTGGTCATTGCCGGTGCCTATGAATGGTTGAAGCATTTTAAGAAATCTGTGCAATGGTGGCAGATGGTGTTGATTTATGGCTGTTTTATTTCATTCAGCCTTGTCGTGGCAGGTGGATTTACCCTGATGGGAGAATACGAAAGTCAGGGAGGGTGGTATTTTATTGGCTATCTGGGCTTGCCCCATGTCATTGCCATGGCGATCCTGTTAAAACTGTTCGTGTTCAAAAAGGCACCTGTCTAAGGAGTGAGCAGTGTCGGACTTCGCAAAAAGGATTGTCGTCCTGTTGATTCCAGCCACCCTGGCGCTGGCCTGGGTCGGGGGTGAAATGAGGAAACAGGGGGAAATGGGCAGGCGTCTCAGCCATATCTCAGCTGATATTACACAGGTCCGACAGCTTGATCAGGATCTGTATCAAGCCAGACGAAAAAGTACCGGTGACACACTTTTTATCACCAGTGATAGTTATCCCAGTTACGGTGGGCCATTGACGGTCGCGACCGCAGTGGATAAACAGAAAACCATTCTCTATACGGCTATTCTGGAGAGTACGGATACACGGTCTTATCTGGAAAAAGTCGTCGGTTTTGGAATTCTGAATGTTTATACAGGGGTTCGGATTGATCAGATGCCAAAGTTGGATGGTATCAGTGGGGCCACCATCTCATCGACGGCGATCACCAGAGGGATAGAAGCATCTGCCAATAAAATCGGGGTGGCTGAATTCGGGATGCCGGCTATCGGTAAAGAAGACGCCGCCGCCACTCCCGAGACAGCCAAACTGCTGCTGATCGTATTCGTTTTCGCGGCAGCGTTGTTCCTGGTCTATAAAGATCTTCCGCGGAAAAAACAGTTACGGGCCGGACTGCTTCTTTTCTCGGTTGTGACGATGGGGTTCCTGTTTGGTACGCTGTTTTCCATGTCAACCGTAGTAAGCTTTATCAGCGGTACATGGCTGGAAGGCCTGGCCAGTTATTCGGCAATGCTGTGTATGGTGCTGGCCATCGTTACGTTTCTGGTTACCAGAAAAAAAGTCTATTGTACCTACATCTGCCCTTTTGGTGCTGTTCAGGAGGGGCTCGGAAAAATAACCGGCTGTAAAGGACCTGAAAAATATCCGTGGATGGAGTGGATCAGTCGATTTTTCGTTTGGGCCATTTTAGTCGCTGCCCTTTATTTCCAGACGCCGTCGGATGCCATGTATGAGCCTTTCAGCAAGGCCTTCAATTTTATTGGCTCCGGGATTCTTTATGGCTTGACCATATTAATTGTTATTGCTTCATTGGTGATCAAGAGGCCCTGGTGCAATCTGTTTTGTCCGGCGTCAAGCATCTTTTTCTATCTGCGTTTTGCCAGAAAAGCCTTTGCACCAAAATCAACAGCAGACATAAGCAACCTGCCCCTGCATGCTGTATTTAACGAAAAGTCCAAAAAGGAGGCTGGCTGATGAAAAAGGCGCTATCGATATTGTTGTTTTGGACCTTTGTGGTGTTATGCAGTGCAGAAACCATCCCCAAATTCGTTGCATCAGCGCAGAAAGACAAGGATTCGGTCCTTTTCTCTGCCGGTGTCAAATCTATCACTGCCCCGGTGAACGGCATGAAAAGAGGGGATAATCAAGACTATAAGTCACTTTTAAAGGGGTTTAAAGCCGATGGGGCTTAATGTTTGAAAATGTAACTGCCGGAACCTGCAATCACCGCAAACCCCAGGCAGGGATCAACCAGGTAATTTAAAAAAGGAACTAATTTCAGGTTTGAATAACTGGAGAAAAATATGTTGAGGAAAGCAATTTCCGTCTTGCTGGCCGTCTCTTTTGTAGCATTAGCAACATCCGGAATGATGATGTTTTTTTTAGACAGTATAGCATTTCAACTTCAGATGCATCCGGTTCATAAGATCTTCGGGATCCTCATGAGTCTCGGCGGCTGTTTTCATATTTATTTTAATTTCAAGCCAATCAGGAACTATCTGAAGCAGAAAAAACTCGCTACACTGGGTATCGTGATGTCAATTATGCTAGTGGTTCTTTATGGTGTGGGCTTGAACAAACCCCTGAATCAAGATGTTATAGCAGAAATTGAAAAAACAATGTCTCTACTCGAAACCCAGGAACACTAGAAATCTTATTTTGAGCAGTTGAAGGTCCTTAATCTTTTTTTAAAGGAAAACAGTATACAAACCAAAGAATTAAATCCGAAAAGGCGTTAATTATGCGTAAGGCGAAAAAATGAAATGGCATGCCAGTATCATAACGACAGTAATGATCTTGATGATGGCAGGATGCACCACAGATAATAAAGAGCAAAACGTTTCTTCAATTGAATATCACGTCCAAAGCAGAGTTGAAAAAAGTCCGGAACCGACCGCATTACGACCGGCAAAAGCCGACTTTTCAAAGGGGTCTGTCAGTGAGAATGTCGTCGTTGTCGCCGAAAGGGTTCTGAATAAAGACTCTTTTATGTTGAAGAAAGGAACGGTGCAGCCGGTGGGCGAAGCTGGATTCAGCTCATGGCAGCTGCTCTGTGATGAGGGGGGAATCAACTATGAACAATCATCGCCCAACCCCTTAAGCTATCTGACAACCGGAATTGCATCCAATCTACTGACTCAGGTGCAACGCAGCGCAGAGATACTGAACCTGGATATTGACACCGTGAAAGTAGAGGCCAAGGTTCTCTTCAGATTCGACGATCCGATGTCCGATCAATGGGCTGGATATACCGATAAGGTGATTGCCAATATTCTGATTGAAAGCAAGGAATCTTCTGAAAAGATATCTGAACTGAAGAAAATGGCTTTAAAAGCCTGGGTCGCAGGGGAAGGTTTGGCCAACAAGACGGAGATACAAACCGAACTGGTCATCAACGGAAACCATTGGGATGGGAAGGGTTCCCGCGGAGGAAGGGTACCCGATCCCATTTCAGTCGATAATAACTTGACCCTTACATCCAAAACCGCCGCACCGAAACCGGCCACATTCGAAGTGGGTGAGGATGTGGGTATTAGTCCGATGGCATTCTTCAAGGGTCATATCGAATTCGCTGTGGTTGCCATAGCCGAGTCGGCTGCAGATGCAGAAAGACCCTATCTGCAAAAAGTAACCGTTAGAGCTATTCAGGAGAACTATGCCGCCTGGATTCTCTACGCAGACGACAGCTATGGAACCGACGGCCTGGATAAAGCGCCCACATCCCTGGATTATCTGGCCGCCGGAATGGCTCTTTGCCTGATGTCCCAGCTTGACTTAAACAACGAGTTTTTCAGACTCATACACCGCACGGTTTTCAGGCCTGATATTAATAACTACCGTGTAGAACAACAGGTCAATTATAGACAGGAGAACTCCAGGTCCCCTGAGATAGCCGGCTACATCGATACGGTGATTACAAAAGTCGTGGTAAACAGCCAGGCATCAGAAGAGGATTTAAACACCTTTTTTAATCAGTCTTTACGGATGTGCTTTGCAGGTGAGGCTTTTAAAAATGAGACAGAGATCGTATCAAAGCTCTATCTGAACGGCGGCGAGATTTAATAATGATGAAGAATCGACTAATTTTTATTGCGAAGCTCAGGCTTAATACCCTCATATATGCTGTCTTTAAAAGATCGATACTCTGACATATTGCCTCAACCTTATTTGAATTAACTGAACTTGAACTTGAAAAAACCAAAACATAATCAGCTGACGTCTCAAGATTGATACTGATTCGTTTATCATCAGCCGTTATATCGGCGCAGGAATTCTCAAATGGTCGAACAGGTATTCGATCAGTAAACACGTTGAATCATAAAAATGCGCTGCTCTATCCGGAAAGGGAACTGGCCACCCTCTTTTGGGCAACAATAAGTGATTCGATCCAGGGAAAATGCTCGCGACCAATAAATACCTGACCCCCGATAACGTATGCAGGTGCATCAACAACTCCTCCATCCCAGGCATCTTTCTGAATGGCCTCCAGTTCGGTCAGGTAAGTAGCAAAGTCACATTGGGCAGGATCAATACCGACGTCGGATAAAATACTCGAAACCACCTCGAAACTGTTCAAATCTGCATTCTTGATCCAGTATGCCTCCAAAGCCGCCTGGATGAAATTGCCGGGATCGGTCTGCAGATGTAACAGAGCCGCCAATGCCAGGTCTGTTTCACCCGGTACGGGTGGAAACTTCATCGGTAGTTTCTGGTATTCCGCATACATGAGATGCGTCTTCAGCCGGGCTTCAGCCCTGATCCGCAGATGGGTCTGGGTTTTGGTTTCCTCGGCCAAGCGCAGTGGTACCGGTTCCTGAATTGAACGAAACGGAATCCATTCCGGAACCATCTGATGTCTCTCTATCATCGCCAGTGTGGGTTTATACGCCAGATAAAACATCGGCGATTTAAAATCCAAATATATCTTCAGCATAATGTTTTCTTTCAAATTATGATTCAAAGAATAATCATCTTATACGGAATCAGATATTTCGTACGCAATATCCGGCGCTTGTCCCCTGGAGCCGGTAAGCAGCCACCGTACCAGGGGCAGGTGTTCGCGTCCGAATAGTATCTTCCCCCTGACAACGTAGGTCGGTACGCCGAAAATTCCGAGGGGGTGCAGTTGCGCCTGAAGATTATCGTGTATTTTACGTCCTTCATGTTGACAAAAATCCCTGAATCCTTTTGAGTCAACCCCGGCTAATTCCAGGCAGTTTTCCACGACCTGAAAATCTTCAATATCAAGTTCCCGCCTCCAGAATGGTGGATATACCACTTCAAAGTAATTTTTCAAAAGGTCTCGATTATTCCGGACAACCCATAGGATACCGATATTAGCAATGCTGGAATCCCATATCTTTTCGGTTCCTTTCAGTATGTAACCCTGCCTTTCGGCATATCGTCTGGCATCTCTGTATCCGTATTTCAAGAATCGCCACTGCACTTCGCTTCGTGTTGATTCCACTACCTTTCCATCCACCTTTTTAGCAGAACCCAGGTAACTGGGTATATCGAGTGTCAAGGGCCTCCAGTCAAATCGAATGCCCAGGGACGCTTCCAGCTCCAAAGTCGGCCGAATAGCCACAAAGGCGTATGGACTCTTTATGTCTACATAAACAATTAATTGCTCTTCACTCTCCAATGCTTTCATATCAGCTCGTTTTCAATCATTTAAAATTATCGAACCTACCGCATCAAAAGGTTGATCTTTGAAGAAACGCACGAGTCTCCGGGAAGTCATCCCTGGCTTCCCAGGTTCTTGAAACACCAACCTTTTGATGCTGACTGAGTTCCATTTAATCAAGGCGCCCTTAATTCAAATCTAAACGAATGGGAATTTGAAATTTGAATATACTACCCCCATCGGGATTGTTTTCTGCCCATATCAATCCATCATGTCTTAAAATTATTTTTTTACAGATAGCTAATCCTAAACCTGTTCCACCAGCATTCGTCATCGTTCTGCTGCTCTGCCTAAACTTTTCAAACACCGATTCTAATTCATCTTCCGGGATTCCTACGCCGTTATCGGAAATGGAAAAAAGAAGATGGTCTTCTTTCTCTCCGATTCGCATTTTTATAGTTTGATCCGGTTCACAGAACTTTATCGAGTTTGCAATAAGATTTCTTATCACCTGCATGATCTTAGCGATATCCAACATAGTTTCAGGTTCATTTTCAGGAATCTTAAAATCGATATTGATATTCTTTTTCGATATGATAGCAGATTGTTCTTCGATGATTGAGATAACCCATAATGATAATTTTTCAAGCTTAAACGTATAATCATATTTTCCGGATTCAAGTTTTGATAAATCCAAAATGTCATTGAGCAATTTCATCAATCGCTCTGCACTTTCAGATATGTTCTCAAAATAATCCAACGCTTTATTCATGGTCAGGGTATTTCCTTTACTGACACCTAATTTGGAAAACCCAATGATTCCTTGCATGGGCGTTCTCAATTCATGGCTGATATTTGTCAAAAAAGACGATTTAGCTTGATTGGCCGCTTCAGCCTGCTCTTTTGCCTGTATTAGTTCCTTTTCTAAGATTTTTTGCTCCGTAAAATCGGTCAGAATGACTTGTGCTTTATCACATTCGCCAGAATTCTCAATGAGAGGTTGAATACGCACGTGATACCATCGTGTTACCTTATTCACCACGGTCTCATTTATGGTTATGACCATTTTTTTATTAATGATGGCTTCTTTTATGTCCTTCATGTATTTTTCAGCGACTTTATCCGGGAACAAGTCCCAAATCGTTTTTCCAATATAGTCTTTTGGAAAACCACCCAATTGATTTGCGGCCATTGTGTTCATATATTGATAAACCCCGTTGTTATGAACGACAAATATGGACTGCAGGGATCCTTCCACCAGTCCGCGATATTTACGTTCGCTCTCCTGCAATGCTAATTCTGCTCGTTTATGCTCGGTTATATCCCTTACAATTCCACTAATACCTGAAATGTTGCCTTGCGGGTCATATACAGGCACCTGGATCGTATGAAAAATATGCATGTTCCCGGCAATCGTAAGCGATCGTATTTCACTGACCTCTTCGCCATTCAGCGTCCGCTGATCTACCTCATTAACAATAGCCGCTTCTTCTTTATTGAATACCTCTGCCGGCGTTTTTCCGATTAAATCCGCCTCGTTGCATCCCATTAAATCCATCATTGCTGCGTTTACAACTGTATACCGTTGATTCAAATCTTTACAGAAAATTGAATCAACGGCTGTTTCCATGATTGACCGAAATCTTTCCTCACTTTCATGCAATCTTTGTTCAGATTGTTTCTTTTCCTTGTCAACCTTCGCCACATACAAAGCCATCTCAAGTGTCACTTTCAGATCTCTTTCCTGAACTGGTTTCAGAATATAGCCAAATGGCATTGTTATTTTGACCTGCTCTATTCTCTTCACATCCGTATATGCAATTGAGAATATAACCGGAATGCCATATTGAGATTGTATGATTTTTACGGATTCGATTCCATCCACTCTGTCTGCCAATCGAATGTCCATTAATATCAAATCGGGTGTTATTTTCTCCAGCAAAGCAGATGCTTTTTCAGCACTATCTGTGGTATCTGTCACGATGTATCCCAGATTCTCCACCATGAATTTAATTTCTTCACAAATTATATACTCGTCTTCAACAATCAATATGTTCGCTTTTTCCATCGTGCGTTATCTAGTGATTACTGTCTGATTCAAAAAAAGAGTCCCCTCCGAAAAGTCAAAAATCACCCTCAACCGCCATTGCAACGAAAGCCGGAATCCCGTTAAGACATATACATCTGGACCCCGGATCAAGTCCGGGGTGACTATTTTTTGGCTTTTCGGAGTGGACTCAATATTGATGTGTTTTATGGCTATATGGTGACCGTTTTTAAAACCTATATATTCATGATACTGATGGCAGGATGAATATCAGATAGGAAGGAATTCGTCGAGGATGGATTTATTACTGTACATCAGTTTCAGTTCTTTGCTGTCTAAAATGACCGATTTAAATGCCTGATCATCCTTATTTGTGAAAACAAACGGTTTAACATATTGGGGAGACAGCAGCTAGATGTTGTGTCCAAGCTCTCTGAATTGCCTTCCCAGACAGTGATCTCCCGAACATGCTTCCATGGCAACAGCACATGGTTGGAGATTGGTAATAAATTCGATAAGTCTGTTTCGGCTGACCCTTTTGTTGATAACCTCCTCATGTTTTTGGTCAACACCAACCATCTGGTGAGGGTGCACCAAATATGTGTGGGTACCTGTAAGCGGAAAGCGGTTGTTTGTTCAGAAAACCTTGGAAGCCAGGGATGGATTCCAGGAGCGCCAAGGATGGATTCAGGCGTTTTTCTGAATAAATAGCCTCTTGAAGCGGTTATGATCACATACCACATGTTTTTGGTGCACCCTCTGGTTATTGTGATTTGCCAGATCGATCCCGAGTATACTAAATCTATACGCATGGTTTCTCCTCTTGAAGGTTATCAGAGTGTTTCTTTTGGCGAAGTTATTTCTAACGACAACCCCTCGTAATTTCAAAGGGTAAGACCCTATTATGGGCGAAAGCCGGAATCCTGGATGCCAGCACGCCCCAAACTTCGAGGAATGATTCCCAAATAAAATTCAACCAAAATGGATTTTCAAATATTTAAAAACGGATTGATATGAAGCGAATTATTCCGATTATACTGATACTTTTATCTATTTCCGGAGTGACAATTTTATCCCTGCTGGAAAAACAATTTGGATTTTCATGGTTATTCGTGTTTGGTGTCGGCTTGGCTATCTCGCTTGGGTATTGCCTGCTTTTCTTTCTCTATGAACGAAACCATATTAGTCATGAGGACATGCTTTTAACACTTAAAAATCTCCTGTCTGCGAGAGACACAGAGCCGGAAGTGATCAATACCCGTTCGATTCCCGGTTTCAATGATATTCAAGCGTTGCTGGATAGATATGTGCAGCAGGAATATGATCGCATCCGTGAAGACGAAAATCAGAAAGCGCCTCATAGCATACTGGCAAGTCATGTATTACCCGGCATACAGTCAGCTTTGAGCCAGGATTCCTCCCTGGCACGACAACTGTTTTCTCCGGAGATCTCAGATCAGATCCGCCAATTATTCCGGCAACTCGTGGCAAAGCGGGAGAATCAGCTGCAAGCCAAAGAAAAGGATAGAAACGACCGCCTGTATAAAGTTGATCATCTGCTTGACGAAATGGCGCAACTGGTGGAATCGGTCTTTGAAACCTCAAGAACTGCCATCCAGGCCAACCGCATGACCCTTGAATCCCGGCGAATCGCATCAGAAAATCAGGCAGTGGTGAACGATACCGCCGATGCTATGTCAGCGATCAACCAGAGCTCTGCTAAAATTGGTCGGATCATTAAATCTATCGATAATATCGCCTTTCAAACAAATCTGATTGCGTTAAATGCCTCAGTTGAGGCAGCAAGAGTCGGAAAGGCAGGTCAGGGCTTTGCAGTGGTCGCCCAGGAGATTCGTGGTCTGGCTCAACAGGCAAAAGAGGCTGCGGAATCCACCCAGATTCTGGTGACCGAAATTATAGACAGCATTAGCGCCAGCGAATCCCAGGTTCGACAATCAACCCAGGCCTTTAATGACCTGGTGGATAAATCCGGGAAAACGGAAGAGCTGATTAATATATTTCAAAAAGCCACAAGTAAACAAAACAGCGAAATAGAGCGAATCCACATCAGCCTGATGCAGGCTATATCCGATCTTCAAATCAGGAAAAGGGCGACAACTCAGGAAGATAGCCCGAAGGTGGGATTGACAATCATCTCAAAAACGCCCTACCTGTTCCAGACCCATTGGCTGCCCCAGGCTCAGTTTGCGGGCTATTACATGGCTCTGGAAAGAGAGTATTATCAGGAGGCCGGGATTGTTGTCGCACTCGTAGACGGGGGCCCGCAAACCAATACACTGTTTAATCTGGTCAGGGGGGAAATCGATTTTGGCACTTCATGGCTCTCGGCAGCTCTGGTAACTCAGACCAGAGGGGCCAGATTAACCATGTTAGCCCAGATTTTTCAACGAAGTGGTTTGATGTTAGTTGCAAAAAAGAGTTCTGGAATCAAAAATGTTACTGATTTGAAAAAGCGAATAGTCAGTTCCTGGGGCGGAATATTTCTCTTTCCGGTCAGAGGGTTGGATATAACCCACAACCTTGATATGGAATATGTCTATCATGGGACAGATATCAAACGCTGGAACAAGGGAGAATTTGATTTACTCACGATTATGAGTTACAACGAGCTCTTTGCTGTGCTTGATTCCGGAATAAATCTGGAGGAATTGGTAATCTTTGCGCTGGCCGATCATGGGTTTAATATCCTCGAAGACAGTCTTTATACAAGACCTGGTCTCTACCAACAGGACCCGGGTGGATGTCAGGCCTTTATTGATGCATCCATCAGAGGGTGGCAGGCGGCCGCTGATTGTCGGGAGGAAACCCTGGATTTGGTCATGCGACACCATGATCGCAGTACCATGCCAACCGCAAAGTCCCACCAGCAACGGATGCTGGATGAGGTTATGCGTCTGGTCGGGGCTTCCCAGCAACCCATCGGTAGCCTGAACCGGAAAGATTTTGAGACCTCCGTTCAGGTTCTCTATCAGATCCAGGTCATACAAAAGACAATCGATTTGTCCGATTTTTATGTCGGTGCGTTGCAGACCTGAAACGATCCATCCGGGGTGGATGAGATGATGAGTCGAGTAGACTGGTCCCTCCCGGTACTATAGGTTGTGGTTTGTCTTCTCTGTTTTCCGCCTGGTTTCCCGGCGGTGCCACATTATTACAACCATATACCGGTTGGCAGCCAGCCCC
>Ga0180009_10004089_pt1 | contig 16256 bp, 17 predicted proteins | sample OS_PC_MetaG_FD_123537 | JGI IMG/M metagenome (GOLD analysis project Ga0180009, IMG submission 123537) | Groundwater microbial communities from the Aspo Hard Rock Laboratory (HRL) deep subsurface site, Sweden - OS_PC_MetaG | ecosystem: Environmental > Aquatic > Deep subsurface > Groundwater...
CCCGCCCTGCCGCGGCAGGATGCGAAATGGCCAGCACCGCGGCAAAACCGACATCCTTATCATAAACCAGAGTCCTCCGGTTCAGGCCGTTACCGACAGGGATAAAGCGATTGCGCGCCAGGCTATGCGTCAGCCGTTCGTAGTTCCCCTTGATGCGGGAACCATAAACCGCGCCCAGGCGCAATACCACGCCAATCGGGTTTCCGCCGGCGTTCCGCGCCTTCAAAACGATCTGTTCGGCCGCAAGTTTCGTTTGGGCGTAATAAGTTTCAGGCCGGGTCGGCGACTGCTCATCCAGCGCTTTCCCCTCTGCCCGGCCATACACCGCAATCGTGCTGAACAGAACAACGCGTTTTACAGCCGCTTTAACAGCCGCATCAACGACTATCGCTGTTCCGCCGATATTAACGCGCTCGTATTTTTTACGCATTTCCGGAGGCGGGTTAACAATATGCAACAGCGCCGCCAGATGAATAACCGCCTCCGCGCCTTGTATCGCGGATTTTACCGCCGCCGTGTCCGTGACATCGCCGCTTACAATCTCCACCGTAGAAGGGAACATGCCTGCCGCAGCAGCATCAACCGAGAGGGTGCGAATCCGGTATCCGGACATATCCAAAGCATGGACAACACGCCACCCAATGGCGCCGGTGGCGCCTGTAACAATGACAAGTGGTTTTTGTAAGTCAGTCATTTGAGTCATGGTCAAAAGCGCCTGTTGCCGACATTTTCATGAGCGCCTTCACGATCCTTGCACCGGCCTTGCCGTCGCCATACGGGTTAACCGCCCTCGACATTTTTCCGTACAGTTTTTGATCACGCAGCAATTTTAGCGTATAACGCACGATCCTGTCCCTATCGGTGCCGACAAGCTTTACCACCCCGGCCTTTATACCCTCCGGGCGCTCGGTGGTATTGCGCATCACCAGCACCGGCTTACCCAAAGACGGCGCCTCTTCCTGTATACCCCCTGAATCCGTAAGTATCAGGTGAGAATGAGCCATTAAATAAATGAACGGCTCATATTCCAGCGGCTTGATAAGGCGGATATTCGGGATTCCGCCCAGTATCGCGTTAACGGGGACCTGGACGTTGGGATTAAGGTGCACCGGATAAACTATGACGACATCTTTCCGCGCCGCGGCAATTTTCTTCAGTGCGAAACAAATATCACGGAAGCTTTGCCCGAAATTTTCCCGGCGGTGACCGGTTACCAGGATAAGTTTTTTGTCCGCGTTCTTCCCGGGGATATCGAGGCGCCATGATCTCTTGAAATATTCTTTCCACGCCCTTTCTGCGCCCTGAACTCGCTGCCTGCGTTTTATAGCCAAAAGCGCATCCACCACGGTATTACCGGTAACCACAATTCTTGAAACCGGCACGCCTTCTTTTAAAAGATTGGCTTTTGCCCAATTGGTCGGGGCGAAATGGATATCCACCAGCGCACTTAACAGGCGCCTGTTCGCCTCCTCGGGGAATGGGCTGTATTTGTTATGGGTCCTGAGCCCGGCTTCGACATGTCCCACCGGGATCCGCAGGTAATAGGCCGCAAGGCCTGCCACTAGCGGAAGTTTCCTAGTGTAGTGTCCCGCAAATAGCTTGACAGACTTCACAGCAATTGCTATGCTCTTACTTATGCCGAACACAAGCCTGGCGATCAAGTTGCAGCCAGCTGAACGGACGCAACTGGAAAAATGGGAATCCTCACACGGAACCCCGCAACAGGTGGCGATGCGTTGCCGAATTATCCTGGAGGCCGTGGTGGGTCAGCAGAATGTGGCGATCGCCGGGGAACTCGGCGTGAGCCGCCCCACGGTGCTGCTGTGGCGCAAGCGGGTCCGCGAGCAGGGTATCGGAGAGGTTTGGGAAATCGCTCCCGGACGAGGGCGCAAGCCGCACTACGATCAAGTCAAGCGAGACGGAATCATTAATGCGACTTTGCAGAGTAAGCCCGAGGGTAGAACCCATTGGAGTTGCCGCCTCATGGCAAAGGTGCAAGACGTCAGCAAGAACACGGTGAACCGCTTATGGCAGCTGCACAATCTCAAGCCGCACCTGAGCCGCACCTTTAAGCTCTCGCGGGATGCAAAATTCTTGGAGAAGCTGACCGATGTGGTGGGGTTGTATATGAACCCGCCTGATAGGGCACTGGTGTTGTGTTTGGATGAGAAGAGTCAGATCCAAGCGTTGGATCGGACTCAGCCGGGGCTACCGATCAAGAAAGGCCGGTGTGGTACGATGACGCACGACTACAAACGCAATGGCACGACCACGCTCTTTGCGGCGCTCAGTATATTGGACGGCAAGGTGATCGGTGAATGTTACCCCCGGCACCGTCATCAAGAGTGGTTGAAATTTCTGCGTCGCTTGGACCGGGAGTTTCCCCAGGACCTACAGTTGCACTTGGTGATGGACAACTACGGTACGCACAAAGAGCCGCACGTGAAAGCGTGGCTGAAGAAACATCCCCGGTTCGTGTGCCACTTTGTTCCGACCAGTTCAAGTTGGCTAAACATGGTGGAGCGCTGGTTTCGGGAATTGACGGAGCAAGCGATTCGGCGCGGCAGCTTCGTGAGCGTACCGGATTTACAACGGGCGATTTACGAATTTCTGCAAGCCTGGAACCAAAAACCAAAGCCGTTCGTCTGGACGGCCACCGTAGGGCAGATCATCGAGAAGATCGACCGGGCGCGGGTCAAGATGGAGCAGATCAAGTCCGGATCCACCCTGCCCCGAATGAAAAAGAAGCAGGGATAATCTGTAAAGTTATTTAAGGGACACTACACTCCGCCGACGAAACCCCGGTGAGGATCCCAGGGGGAAGGCTCCACTCGACGAAGGCCGGCTTGGGCCGGTAAGAACGCAGGCTTGAGCGCCTACCCGCCCGCTTTTGCAGAGCCGTGTGGTTTAACCGCAACCACCGCGACACTTGGTGGATGCTGTAGGTTTCGCACAGCTTCGCGGCGGCCTCCCAGAGCTTCGGCGGGATTCGCTTCCGTCCCCGCCTGTCGGCTCGCCAGCACTTTAACCGCTCCTTTACCCTGCGAACTTCCGCAGGCAAAACCTCCGGCCTCGTTCTTGCCATGATTCCTCCCTGCCGCCTCTGGGTGGCAGCACAGAGAGGATATCAAACCGCCGCAGGGAAAGTTAGGCACGCTTACCGGAAGGACACTGAACACCGGACATCACGCCCAGCTTGCCGCAGTTTCCACGGCGCGCCCTAAATGCCCAGGCCGTCCCAAGCTGCGGGGACCCTGGGCACCCTCACACCACCCGCGCGCGCCGCCATGCCGATGACGGGTACCCCGGCCTCGTCGGAGATACGCACGCTTGCCGGAAGGACACGACATACAGGAAAATGGGCGCTTTCCGGAACTTCTTCAGGATAATGGCCGGGATGGCCATGAGTATCGGCGAGATGGCGTAAACGAAGATGGCGTCGTATTTCCCGCGACATGCGACCGGTTATTTCACAACGCGTACAGGATTGACCTGAAAGGAGATACCATTCGGAATCCGATAAAGAAAATCGACGATTCCGAAACGGACGAAGACGTGGATTTGAAATCAGGAGGAGATAAAAGTTAGACTAAGAATATCCGATGCCACAGAGGCAGTCAGGCACCGACCGGAATCGATAAGAACACCGACCGGAATAAAAAAGAACCCTGGCCGGATTGACCAGAATACGCATCCGTTACATTCCACGGAGTTTTAAGGGTTAATGACTTACCCCTTTACCGGTTAATGCCTGCATCGCGGTCATGGCAATTATTTTAAAATCAAAACCAAAAGAGCGATGCGTCAAATAATATTCATCATAAGCGACTTTAGCCGGGATAGGCAGATCATCCCTGCCATTTACCTGCGCCCAGCCGGTCAGGCCCGGAGTAATGTGGTGGACCCCTTTAGCGGTCCGTAGCGCTATCAGGTCCTCCTGGTTGAAAAGCGCCGGCCGGGGACCGACAAAACTCATATTTCCCGACAAAATACTAAACAATTGCGGAAGCTCATCCAAACTGGTTTTGCGGAGAAATCCTCCGATGGGAGTCAGGAACGCCTCCGGCTCGGTCATAAGATGGGTTGCCATAGGCGGGGTATCAACGCGCATGGTACGAAACTTTGGCATCTTAAAAATCACATTATTGCGTCCAACACGATTAGACCAATATAAGGCCGGTCCATGGGAGGTTAATTTTACAAGCAACGCAACAATCACCAAAGGCACTACCAATATAATCAAAGCGAGAAAAGCTAAACAAAGATCAAACATCCGTTTCATATCCCCATTATCCTTTATGCCTTAGCCTTTCATCAGTGTACCACTTAGCAGTTTCAGTTAACCCAGTCGATAAGGAAAAAGGCGGCTCCCAACCAAGTTCTGACTTTAACTTGGAACAATCAACAAGGAGCGTACCGGCAAGCTTCTCAAATGCTGCGGCAAAACCTGCCAGTGAAGCTGCTGCGTGCACAAGTACTGTTGGGCACCAAAAAAGCCGTGGAGACATCCCCAATTTCCCCCTTATAAAAACAAGCAATTCAGAGGTTGAAACATCCTGTCTGTCAGAAACAACATAAGTTTTATTGATAGCAGTTGGGGACACCATGGACACAATAACAGCGTCAACAAGATTCCTCACAAAAATCATACTGCGCCTATTTTCAAATGAGGCAAGGGGCAGCGGCAGGCCGGAAGCCGCGAGGCGCAGTAGACGAAGAAAATTACCAGGATTCCCCGGTCCGTAAACAAGCGGCGGGCGGATTATAGTAAAAGCCAATCCTTGTTCATGGCCTATAACAGCAATTTCCTGTTCCGCCTCCCATTTAGACACGGCATAAGGCTCAATTGGTGCCGGAATATCAGCCTCAGAAAAAGGCCGGTCTGCGGTTGCACTACCGTTAACGCCTATTGAGCTTAAAAAAACAAGCCGGCTAACCCTTTTACGGGCGCAAGCTAAAGCTAAAGTTTTTGTGACATCCCGATTAATCGCGCGAAATTCAGTCAGAGGATCTTTGGACGTTTCGTGCAAAACGTGGGCGCGGCCAGCCAGATGCACAATAATATCCCCTTTTTCAAGCACACTGTCCCAATTGGTTTTGCTGTCCAGAATGCCCAGTACCCGCAGCTCCACGCCAGTGGGCAGGGCAAGGGATTCCTCCGTGTTCCGAACACATGCAATTACCCGGAAGCCATGCAGTTGAAGAGCTTTACACAAGTGCAAACCAATAAATCCGGCGGCGCCGGTAACAATTATTTTACGACTTTCTACCATGTAACTATTCCTATATTAAATTCTTTTTCAGGATATTAGAGTAAATATCCTCGACTGCAGAAGAAACACTTTCCCAACTGTGATTACGCACAACAAAGTCTCTAGCGTTCTTTCCTATTTTGGCAGACATTTCAGCAGAGTTCAGAAGAGTAACAACAGTTTTTGAAAACTCTTCCGCTGTATCAGCCACGCAAATATCTTCGCCTCGTGTTGCTCTAATATCACCCAATCCTAATGTGGTTGTAACAACAGGAAGACCACAGGCCATAGCCTCCAGGATCTTAAACTGCATCCCAGACCCAGATAACATTGGGGAAACCGAAACGGAAGCTTTGGACAGGATCTCAGGCATAGACTTAACAAAGCCAGTTACAACAACACCTTTATGTTGCTCCAAATCACGAACGCCTTTTGTGGGATTTGCGCCTATAATAGTAAATGTTGCCAAAGGGATTTCTTTCTGTATAATCGGCAAACATTTTTTCGCAAACCACATTACTGCATTAAAATTTGGAGAATATCCCATATTTCCTGAAAAGACGATATTGGGTTTTTTATAGCCCAGGGACTCCGGCTTAAACAAGTCTGTATCTACCCCCAACGGGATAACCGTTACATTTTTATTGGGAATAAGTGCTCGGTCTTTCTCAGAAACCACAACCAGTTGGTTAAACCAATTGCCTATATCACGCTCATAGCGGACTAATCGACGCAATTCTTCCTGAAAGAACCACCGTTTTGGAACTGTTTCTATTTGTGTACGGCGCGCCCAGTTTAACTGCATTGAATCAATCAGCTCCAGAACCCTGGGCGCAGAAACCCCAGTTAAATATGGGGCAAGACGCAGAAGATACGCATGAACCAGGTCAAAATCATTTTCATCGACTAATTTGTTCAGCAACTTAGCAAAGGCGGCGGAATGATAGTACAAAACCTGCAATGGCAACGGGGAAAATAAACCGTTTAAAGCGACATTAACTACAGATCGCCACAGCGGCAGGCGAACTGTATAAACCTTTTTACAGAAAGGCCTTATATGCGCAAGCCCCGCGAGTTCAGACTCTTTCTCATAAAACGAAAGCAGCGTAATCTCATGGCTTTTGCTTAATAAACGCAGCCGGTGGTAAGGAATAGCCTGGTCCCCTCTTAACGGGGGATACGGAAAGCGGGAGGTAACAAACAATATCTTCATGCCGCCGGTTTTGCGTGTTTATAGACGCTTTCATATATAGACAAAGTTTCCTTAGCCATTTTAAGCCATGAAAACTGTTTTGCTCTTTCAAACCCCTTCTCAATAAAACTGGTGCGCAAGCCCTCATTATTTAACAGCGAGAGCATTGCAGCGGCCAGTTCGCCATTGCTGGCGGGATTAATAAGCAAGGCCGCATCCCCGACAATTTCCGGTATTGACGTAACATTTGAAGTAATAACAGGCGCACCTGAAGCCATTGCCTCAAGCGGGGGGATCCCAAATCCCTCATATAGCGATGGATAAAGAAAGATTTTTGCTCCCCGATACAAACCGAACAACTCTTCTTCTGTTACAAAATCTGTGAACAAAACACTATTTCGAAAAGGCGATTTTTGTAGTTCCTGATAAAAAGCACTTGTTCTCCAACGCGGGATTCCCGCAATCACCAGATTCTCGCCAATGTTTTGATTAGTCTTTAACGCTAAAAACACATCCATCACCATTTTTGTGTTTTTTCGTGGATCTAAAGCTCCAAGCGTAAAGATATAATCGCCCCTAATTCCGAGTTTCTCTGCGATTGGGTTACTCTTGCTACTAGGATAAGTCTTGCCGAATCTTTCACCCGCCGCTTCATAGGTTACCAAAATCAGCTCTTCATTAATTTTGGGAAGACTTGCAAGGATATCATTCTTTGAAAATCCAGAAACTGTAATAACCCCAGAAGCATGCCGAACGGCGAGAGGAACTATTGTCTTGCGATATATCCTACCCCACCTTTGATACATCGATAAGGATTGCGGGAGGAGAGAATAACTCTTTAAATACATTACATCATGTATCGTTATTAGCAGCCGATTGTTTTTGCCAAACCATATCGGGGCCGTGTTTCCAGTGCAATGCAAGATATCAAGCTTGTCTTTTTGCGCCCGGATTGGAAGTATTATTTGTTCCCAAATTAAATAATTTGAAGGGCTCATTTTTACGACCCTGAAATTATCTTGTTTCGGCAGGATATTTTCGGAATCATCTATGTCGATATAAAGGATATACTCTGTTTCTTTATCTATTGCCGCCAGATACTGCACCAATTTCAATGTGTAATTACCTATACCGCGCCTATTGTGTACAGCAAAACGTGCATCAATGCCAATCTTCATAATTTATCACTCCAATCCACATAATAACCCTGAAATAAGCTAAACAATCTTACTTTGGCCATAGATGTAACATTACCGGTCTAGCATACAAGTGGTTGTAAGATATACCTTTCAAGCGATACGCATATCCAGGCACCAAATCAAGACAAAGACGTAGTATCTCACGCCAATTATTACCCGAGTGATAAACCGTCAATGCAATTTTAGGTTTGCAACGCCTAATGGTTTCAACCGCTCCCTTCAGCACCTTATACTCAAATGATTCCAGATCCCCTTTAATAAAATCGACCCGTAAGCCAGTACGGTTAGCCCACTTGTCAATAGTGGTTGTCTGTATGGGGATATTGTCTTCAGCAGGATTGTTAACTACGGTACCATACAACGAAGTCCCGTTTAAAAAAGATTCCCCCTCCACATCTGACAAAGCATATGGCTGAACTGAAACCTTTGAAGAATACTGCGCAAATGTCTTCTGCATACTTTTAACAAAAAGAGGTAGTGGCTCAAATGCAATAACCTGTTTTGCCCGCTCCAGAACACTAAGAGAGAAAATCCCTTCCGCTGCACCACAATCGAGCACAACATCATTCCGGGACACACGAGTCTCCGGGACTTCATAGAAATGGGAATCGGCCTCATAAAAACATTCGGTGACCACTTTATACAAATCCACAACTGGCAACGATTTAGGCCAAAACAACTCAGCAGGAACAGACCGTATTTTCACACAGAGATATTCGCCATCCTTATTTATTTTCTCTATAAATCCTGGGCCTATTTTTGTACATGGGGATTTTACAATATCTTTAAAGACGTCTCCCCACATAACCGGGAAATCCCGAGTAGCGGAAAAAGCAGCTCTAAGTAATGAAAGGCGTTGAGCTCCTTTACGAAAGACATCCAGCATTAACATTCCTCCCAAAATTGGACAAAACATAGACTAACGTAATCGCAACTACGATTAGCAGCAAATGGTTCTGAATTAATCGTTTGTAAACAGTTTCCGTTTCCTGGACCATACGTTCCAGCCGCCATTTTGCATCATAATCCTCTCTGGCACGCTGTTGCATAGCAGATAGCAAAATTGGCTGGGTTAGCAACTTTAACAATGTGTTCGCCAACCCTTGGGGCGAAATAGGAGAAAGTAGTCCATTCTCCCCATCAGAAATAACCTCCCGTACTCCCGGAATATCATGACCAACCAAAGCACATCCCGCCGACAAGGCCTCAAGAAGGGTCAAGGGTAACCCCTCATAAACCGAAGGTAGAACACAAATCCGACTTTGCCTGTAAACCTCACCTGGAGATTCAACAAAACCCGCAAAGCGTACATGTTCGGACAACCCGTGCCTCGCGACATATTCCCGCGCCTGTGCCTCCAGAGGCCCTTTCCCCGCCAATACAAGAGTAAACTCTGGGAAAGACTTTCTTAAAATGTGTAGTGCCCGCAACAGACGCATAACACCCTTACGCGCAAAAAGGCCGCCGACATAACAAACCGTAAAAGGACGGGACATTGGTGCCAGGCACGGGCATATTCCCACATCCTCAACGCCATTAAGTATAACGCCGGAACGCTGGCGCACCCAACCAGGCAACTCCCTATTCACTTGAGGGGAAACAGTAATCAGCCAATCCAATTTATTAAAAACTAACGGAGAAGCAAGTCGTGCAAATTGTCCCCGCCTCCAAAATCCTCCCGGACTGCGATAACAAGAGTGTTTTGTTGCAATAAATGGCCGGATTTTTTTACAGATGTTTGCAAGATAAATAGCTCTAATTCCATTAAAGTGGACTATATCATGAGAGTTCTGGATATCCCTAATGCGCCGGGCGGTTTCAGGAAAGTGAGAATAAGAAATTGGGACAGGAATAAAATCATAAGTGGAATCGGCATGTTTACTCTGTCCGGATAAACTAGTAATCTCCCACCCACGCAGCGCCAGAGTTTTCATAATAGAGCGCGAATACACCTCTTGCCCGCCCCAGGCTCCACCAAGATCGACCATCAGAAGTTTAGGCATTGGATTCCGCCTTCGACGTGTGCTGTGAACGGGTGAGAATTATCAAAATTGCATAACCGAATGCCGCATATAGTGGCAACCGCAAAAAGAAGTTTCCGAGATCATAGGAAATCCAACGGGGGAAAGTAATAAGAGTAAACATAAACCAGCAACGAACTGAATCCGCAAAAAGGCCACGCCGGCCAGATAGCGCAAATATACTACCAAGGCCAATTATCCCCCCAAAAAGCACTATTCCCGGGAAGGAAAGCGCCACAAAGGCATAAGTGGCAGCATGACCACCGCCTGATGTATATCCTCCTTGTTGCAATACAGAACCCAAATATCCGCCTTGAATTTTTTGGACAATCGAAGAAGGGATGACACTGTTCATCGAGAGATAGGTCAAAAAATCAGCGCGGCTTTTGAAATCAATAATATTTTGGTCGATCAAGCTCAACATTTGAGATGATGCCCACAACACATTTCCATGATGGCTAACAATATTTTCCTCATTCGTTTCGTAAAAAATTGAAGAAAGCAGATAGTCTGACTGCGTTGAAATCTTCAAAAGACCAAACAACGCGAACAAAAAATAGCCCATAACAAAAACTAATATCGTTTTTCTAGGGGAAAGACGAAGAGCGGAAAACCACAATGTCATAATAGCACCCATAAGCGCCACAACACGGAGGCCAAAAGACAACAGTAGTACTACATAAAGCATTATCACGCAATACCAGACAATTTTCTGCATCTTTGTATTTATCAGTAGCGCAGCCCAGAAAAATGCAATCAATAGATATTCAGGGAGTCCTGACCCCCCGCTAAGATTTTCCACATACAAACTATAACTATCTATTTTCCCCAGAATATTTTCTCCTTTTATAAAGAAGATAGCTGCGATACAGATAGCTGTCATAATCAAGTAAAAACAAAACGCTGACCGCGGTTTTTGCATATTACTAGTGATATCGGCAAACGAAATAAATGGGTAAGTCTTGTGTTTCAATAATTTGCCACAAAACATGATTACTGAAACCATCAATCCAATCTGCCAAAGTGTCTGCGTAATATATGGCCTTGACACAGAGATAGGCATATATATCAGATCAATATCCCAAAAGACATGTGGGGTAGCGTAGACAAAAAACAGGCTATTAAACAGCAACAATACCATAACAGGAATCATGGTGCGGGATTCCTTTAATGCATAGTAATGGATAAGAATTCCGCATATCCAGGCGATGACAGGATATCCATTAAGAAAGCCAACAGCCCCAAAACTACCAAACAAAACGAAAGCAAACCATATAAGAGGAGAAACCATTAAAGCCCAGGCTTTGGATTTATTACTATTGGAGACCTGGATATTTGTCATTGGTTGCGACCCTGTTAACAGTCTGCTGAAAAAGCCTTCACTTCCAAGAATTTCTGCCTGATTTCCAGTAAAAACAGTCCTGTACCGGCTTCGGCCTCCGCCCGTTTTCGGGCGGACTGCCCCCTGCACCCCACTTTTTACCCCGTGACCGCCGCGTGGATGGCCGTCAGCCGCTTCAGATTCAGCAGCCAGCCCATCATCAGCGCTTCCTGCCTCACGTTTTCAAGCGTCCGCCGGCAGAACCGCCTGAACCCGTGTTCCTCTTTAGCCTCGCCCCAAAGTTCTTCTATCTTTTTTTTCGCCCGCTGGCTCAGCTTATAAAATGCTCCGCGCTGCCGCATCCTCACCCGCATATACTCCTCGCCGTGCCCGCGGTCCTGCGCCGCTATGTGCGGCGGGGACGAGGTCTTCTATCTGAACAGTGTGCCACACTACCGTCTGCTTGTCGTTCTTGCCCATCATATCGCCGGCTCCGTAGTAATCTATATGGATTCTTTATCCATACAGATTTTAGCAGTTTGATGCACGGAGTCAATTTTTAAAGAGCGTAATTCAACAACGAAGTGCAACACCCAGAACAAAACAGGGGTTTTTCAGCAGGCTGTTAGCCTTTTATAGAACCAGCGGAGATAATCGCGTAAAGCTAAAACTCCACAATTTCTAAAAGAACGTTTTACAATATTACCACTCATAAACCGCAAATATCTTCGCACGACATCGTCATTAAAAGATAAGTCCCGGTCAAAATGGAATCGTCTATTAATCCCAGGATCTAAAGGCCCATCAAATTTAGTGAGTTTCCTTGCATGTAGACCAGAACCATCGCAACCGATATTTTTTACTTTACTGATTTTGGGAGCAATAGCGACCATTCTCTTAATCAGCATATGTGCACAGATACGAGCATCCGCCATTTGAGACAGCCCGAGATGGTCCCCCAATAAACTCTCAAGAACGAACCCACCATATTCTTTAAATTGCGCCCATAATTTCGAATCACTCCGTATTACATTATAAGGATTGTATCGAAGATCCAATTCCCTATCTCTATCTTTCCAGAAACCATAACCCCAAGAAAAATTAAATGGGCTCACCCAATAATCAAAAGGGTAGTTATCCGGAACAATTCCAGGATGACAGTACCCTGTAACAGAGTAAACCTCTGTGTAATCCTTATAAAATTCCAAGCCCTGGTTAATAAAATCAAGATAATTTGGAGATGTTACGATATCGTCTTCCATTACAATTAATTTCTCATGGTTGTTTAATATTGTTTTTTGGGCATCATAAAACGATTCAAAGGCTCCCATATTTGTTTTTCTAAAGATTAAATGAACGGATTTAAATCCGATTATACCTTCAGCATACTTGCGAACTTTTAAAACATCTTCTTTATGAGAAATGTCATACCAACAATCCGATACTACATACAACTCTGATATCGGTGCCAGGTAATTACAGGAAAGAGCTTTAATAGTTTTAACAAAATGCTCGTACCTATTGTATACAAACACTGCTATAGGGGCAGGGGCTACTGTCATAGTTTAACCTTAGAAGCCATCCAAAAACCCCTTTATTACGCGAAAAGGCGGATTTTGAGCAGGATGCGAGGCGCGACGAACGAGCATACCGGTGGTCTGTAAGTGAGGAGCAACGAAGCAGCCGGCCAAAAGCCGCGTTTGCAGGCGAATAGAGGTTTTTGGATGGCTTCTAAACATTTTCATTCATTATGGAGGTGAAGTGCCTTTGTCGCCATATAATCTGCTTCAATTTACACCGCAGCACTGAAGAAGCCAGAACGCCAGCAGAGACAACAAGCAAACCCATTAATCCAACCTGAACAGCTAACCAATATCGGCTATCGGAATGCGGCATGATAGTGGACAAACAATAGCCAATCAGGCCGGCAAATAAGTATATTTTCAGAACATCATCCCTATACCATTGAAAATTCAACCCGGGAACAAAACGGTTATGGACCAAAGGAACCCAAACCACAAAAGAAATCACATTCAACCCAAGCCAGACATAGCCAGCGCCCACGCCGCCATAATGAAGACTGGCCCAAATAATCGAAGGAATCATCAAGACTAACCACGCGAAACTGGCAAAGAAATGCAGCTTCACATCTCCTTTGGCATATTGTATGTAGTATGGGAAAGCTGACATAGCTAACACCCCATTTCCCATGGCATAAAGTGATAAAATGGGAGCAGCTTTCTGTGTTAAAACCATATTCCCGGTCCACAACCGCAATAAAGACTCAGCACAAAAAGCCAAAGCAATAGCCCCTCCACCGGCAACTACCGCGACTAGCTGCGTGGATTGGCGGTAAATACGGATTAAACCTGCATGGTCACCTTCCGCCTCCAATTTAACCATACGCGGCAGCAGTGCACCCCCGACAGGGCCACTAACAACCATTACACCACTCGCGACCAGCACTGCCAGTGTATAGTATCCATAATCAGCTAATGGCAATGTTTTGGAAAGGATTAATTTATCGGATTGCGTAGCTATTACCCACACTGCTGAAGTGAACGCGATGGTAGAAGAGAATTTAAGCATCGGTCTTAATGGCTTCCAAGACCAACGCCCTACGACACCCCTAGGAATTATTCGAAGAATATAATAAGAAGCAAGCGACAGCCCCGCCAACTCCACTATAGCCACAAACAATTGATAACAAAAAAACACCGTTGGAGTTGAATTAACATACATCAATATTGGTAATATCCCCACAAAGCGCAATGTCGCAATAAATGTGTTATACCATGCAAGCCACACCAAGTGTTCAGCCCCAGTAACCGCGCCTCGATATAAACCACACATCCACCGCAACGCGCCAATCACAGCCATAAGCTGTACCGCCGTCCGGATTTCGGAAACCGGGAGTTGGTTAGCGTGCAACCATTTCCGCGAGATATATCCGGAAGCACAAAGAATAATTCCTGCCCCCAATATACCAACCGCCACAAATATCCCCTCTAATGCGCGGACAAAACGTTTATAATTAAGGGAATCTACTGCCCCACTGCTAAAGCGCCCTGTTTCTCTAGCCATAGTAGGGGTCAGGCCCATATCCAGCAAATTAAATACCGCTTGGAATATGGCAAAAAAGCCCACTAGCCCATACGTTTCCGCCCCCATGTATTTTATATAAAGTGGCAATATTACTATACTAATCAGCATTACATATATCTGACTCGCATAATTAGTTGCAATATTCTGTTTAAAGTTCATTATCGCCAACCTTCTTCGAAGGTGTACCCACATAAACACCAGACTCCGCTATACTTTTTACAACTCCGGCATTTAATCCGATTACGACATCACTGCATAACGATATTTTTTCTTTAACAGAGGCATTTGTCCCGATATAAACCCTGTCTCCAAAACCACAATTGCCGGCTATCTTTGCGCCTGGCGCTGTAGTAAAGTAATCCCCGATAACACAATCATGGCTGATAGTTGTTTGCAGATTAAGCTGTGAATGTTTCCCCAATTTAATATTGGTGGTTAATATGCACCCAGGACATATTATCGTTCCTTCTCCCACTTCTATATTTTTATCAATAATTTGGGCGGTTTTATGGATAAATGTGAAGTATTTTGTTCCAGGCGGAAGAGATTCTACAAGTCTCTGCCTCGCCTTTGGGTCTCCTATAGCGACAACAACTTCATACTGGAGAGGATCAAACTTACTAATAGGCAGAATATCATCATGTGCGTACTTATCATCCACAAAGAATGTTATTTCTTCATTTGGGTTATTATCCAACATTTGACAACACACCTCTCTGCCAGATCCGCCGGCTCCGATTATTGCTTTCTTCATATATCTCATCTCCTCTGCTATGGTATCCTCGGTTTTCAAAACTCAAGGTCTCTTCGGTTTAAAATACGTATCATTCGGAATGCTCGGTTTTCACTCATTAAAATGCAAATTAAAGCATTCCCATCCAACTAATATTAATCCGCAAACTTTCTGATAATTTTTATGATAAATTCAATTTTAGCGGCCTGCAACGTCGGGTAGATAGGCAGGCAAAGCACCTCTTTAGTTATACGCTCCGCCACAGGCAGCCTGCCAGGCTGCGCGGACCCAAGCCCCTTATAGGTAGGGAATTGGCTGATAAGGGGATAGAAATAACGTCTGCCAAAAACATTGTGCCTTTTCAATTCTTCGTAAAGAGCGTCACGCGTTTTCCCATATTTATTCTCATCTATTAAAATAGGGAAATAGGGATAGCAATGCTCCACATTCTTCAACTCTTCAAGGCAGCAAATACCGGCGATGCCTTTTAACCCTTGTCGATACTTTGCGGAAATGTGCTTCCGTTTCGAAACAGCTCCGGCGATATATTTAAGCTGAAGCAAGCCCATTGCAGCTGAGACTTCGTTCATTTTGGCGTTGATTCCTGGGACTACCACAGTAGTTTCATTAAGAAACCCGAAATTTTTAAGGTTATCTATGTGTTTTTTAGTGTTTTTATCGTGACAAACTATCGCACCGCCCTCAAAAGTGTGGAACACCTTTGTAGCATGGAAACTCATTACAGAAAGATCCCCGAAGTTAAGAACGGGTACGCCATCTATTTTAACTCCAAATGTATGGCAGGCATCATAAATGACTTTCAAACCATAGGTGTCCGCGATTTTTTCGATACGCTTAACATCACACGGGGTGCCGTATACGTGCACGGGGAGTATAGCAGTGGTGTGCGGTGTGATAGCTTCCTCTATCATAGCGGGGTCAAGATTGAGCGAAACCGGATCAATATCCACAAAAACAGGCTTAATATTATTCCACCATAAAGAGTGGGTAGAAGCGACAAAACTGTAAGGTGTAGTGATTACTTCTCCCGTAATCCTCAGTGTCTGCAAAGCGGTAACTAAAGCCAAAGTCCCATTTGAAAAAAGGGAAATATACTTTACCCCAAGATGCGCACATAAAGCCTTTTCCAGTTCCTGGTGATATTTTCCGTTATTTGTAAGGAACTCGCTCTTCCAGATATCTTTCAGATACACCTGGAACTCCTCCAATGGAGGAAGCAGGGGACGTGTAACCAGAATCGGCTCGCTTTTTTTTATTTTCATTGTAGTCAGTATAAAAACCAGTATTTTGGGGCCGAATAGGGGACGGTTCTTGATATCTTAATATCTTTTACGGCTCGCGGTGTTAAGCGGGGGATGAGGCTCAGCCTCGGAGAAGTGAGGGTGGGACCTAGGGGAAAGGATGAAGGATGA
>Ga0180009_10004090_pt1 | contig 16253 bp, 11 predicted proteins | sample OS_PC_MetaG_FD_123537 | JGI IMG/M metagenome (GOLD analysis project Ga0180009, IMG submission 123537) | Groundwater microbial communities from the Aspo Hard Rock Laboratory (HRL) deep subsurface site, Sweden - OS_PC_MetaG | ecosystem: Environmental > Aquatic > Deep subsurface > Groundwater...
ACTTCGCCGTCGCCGTTTACTGCCGTCATGAGATCCTCGTTCTGGCGCAGCCGCCTCATCAATACGCTGGTTCGCCTATCGATGAACCGCTGCGTCAAACGCTCGTGCAGAGCGTCGGACAGCCTATCCTCTATCGCACGCGTGCGCTCTTGCCAATGCGCAGGATTGTGGAGCCAATCCGCCCGGTTCGCCACATAGGTCCAGGTACGGATATGGGCAAGGCGTGCCGCCAGTATGTCGATGTCGCCCTCGGTCCGGTCGAGGCTCTTCATCTGGCCATTGAGCCAGTCGTCCGGGATGCGTCCGGCTCCCTCCACGGACGGATCCATCAGAAAAAGGAAAAGACGCGTCAGAAGGCCCGCATGTTCGCTTGCGAGCGTTTTGCGGAAATCGGGAACCTGTGCCACCTCCCACAGGCGCCTGACCGCGGAGGCCGAGCGCAGACAAGCGCTCACGTCCGGGTCGCGCACCATGCGGGTCAGTGCCTCCAGATCGTCGCCAACCTGCGCTCTTGCCAGCCCCGGCCTTGCCGGGACGGCTTCGAGACTCTTCATCAGCGCTGCGACACTCGAGAATTCGAGATGGGGGTTGCGCCACTGAAAGAGCCGCTCAGGCTCGAACTGGTGGTTTTCGATGCGGGAGATGGTCTCGTCGGAGAGGGCCGTGGCATCGCCCGTGATGCCGAAGGTGCCATCGTTCATGTAACGTCCGGCCCGCCCGGCGATCTGGGCGAGCTCGGATACCTGCAAGGGCCGGTGCTGATGGCCGTCGAATTTCTGCGTTGAGGCGAAAGCCACATGGTCGACATCCATGTTGAGGCCCATGCCTATGGCGTCGGTCGCCACCAGGAAGTCGACCTCGCCGGACTGGTAGAGCGCCACCTGGGCATTGCGGGTACGCGGGCTCAAGGCCCCCATTACGACAGCCGCACCGCCGCGCTGGCGGCGGATCAGTTCCGCGATCGCGTAGACCTGATCGGCGGAGAAGGCGACGACGGCGGACCGGCGGGGCAGGCGGGTGATCTTCTTCGAGCCCGTCCATGACAGTTCCGAGAAGCGCGGCCGATTGATGAAATGCGTGTCGGGCAGGAGTTTCTGGATGAGGCCCCGCGCGGTTTCGGAGCCGAGCATCATGGTTTCGGAATGGCCGCGTGCGCGCAACAGACGATCCGTGAAGGTGTGGCCCCGTTCGCGGTCGGCGGCGAGCTGGATTTCATCCACCGCGAGGAAATCGACCTCGCGCTCGAGCGGCATCGCTTCGACAGTGCAGATGAAATAGCGGGCGGAGGCGGGAAGTATCTTCTCCTCGCCCGTGATGAGGGCGACGTTGCGGGCACCCTTTACTTTCACCACCCGGTCATAGACCTCGCGGGCGAGGAGCCGGAGCGGGAGGCCGATCATGCCCGTTTCATGCCCCATCATGCGCTCGATGGCGAGGTGGGTCTTGCCGGTATTGGTGGGCCCCAAAACAGCCGTGATGCGCCGGCGTTCCGCGAGGCGGTCTCGGGTCTGGCCGGAGGGGTACTGGAGAGACGAGGTACTCATGTTCCGAGGCGCACCTTCCGCGCAAAACCGACGCGATGCAAGACCGCCGGAGTATTAACCGAGGCGGCATTAAGGAACGGAATATTGCACGAACGAACCGGGTCCGAATCGGTGACCGGGCGATTTTCCACCTTCGTTCACGGCTAAATGTTGTGTTTGTACAAGGGCTTAGGCGGACGAAAGGTTAACGGAAAAAATTCGAACACCTTCCGCAGCGTCGAGGCGGCTGTCCTGCGGCGGTGGCGATACCGTGCCCTTCCGAATAGTGGACCGCGGTCTATAGTGTCGGGATCGACATTGTGAAACAGCGCCGCCGGGCCCACCCAAGAGGCATGCGGCCATCGGGAGGCAGATCGATGGATTTCAGGATTCCCAAGGAAATTACCGACTATCTGGTCGTGCTCGACGACTTCATCGAAAAGGAGATCAAGCCGCTTCAGGCCGAGGACGACAATGAGCGCTTTTTCGATCACCGGCGCGAACACGCACGGACCGATTGGGACAATCAAGGCTTGCCGCGTCACGACTGGGAAGAGCTTCTCGGCGAGATGCGCCGGCGGGCGGACAAGGCCGGTCATCTGCGTTACGCCCTGCCGAAGGAATATGGCGGCAAGGACGGTACCAATCTCGGCATGGCCGTGATCCGCGAACATCTGGCGGCGAAAGGGCTCGGTCTCCACAACGATCTGCAGAATGAAAGTTCGATCGTCGGCAATTTCCCGACCGTGCTGATGTTCCGCGACTTCGGCACCGAAGAGCAGAAGAAGAAATTCATTCCCGGTTCCCTCGACGGGTCGATCCGTGTCGCCTTCGGCCTCACGGAGCCGGATCATGGCTCGGATGCAACCTGGATGGAGACCCACGGCCGGCGCGAAAAGCGCGACGGGGTCGACGGATGGGTCATCAATGGCCGGAAGATGTGGAACACCGGTCTTCATGTCGCGACGCATGACTTCGTGTTCGCGCGGACGAGCGGCAAGGATGGCGACGCGCTCGGCATCACCTGCTTCGTTGTGCCCATGGACACCCCTGGCGTTAAGGTCGAAGAATATCTCTGGACCTTCAACATGCCGACGGACCATCCGCGCGTTTCATTCACGAATGTATGGGTACCGGATGGTTCGTATCTCGGGGATCCCGAGCGCGGGCTCGAACTCGCGCAGCATTTCGTCCATGAAAACCGCATCCGCCAGGCCGCGTCGAGCGTCGGGGCGGCACAGTTCTGCATCGACGAAAGCGTGAAATATTCGAAGGAACGCAAACCGTTCGGCAAGCCGCTGGCGGTTAATCAGGCGATCCAGTTCCCGCTGGTCGAGGCGCATACCGAAGCCGAGATGATCCGCACGCTGATCCACAAGACCGCCTGGCAGATGGACCAGATGCCGAAACCGGACGTTGCCAGGTATCTTTCGGACAAGGTTTCGATGTGCAACTACCGCGCGAACCGTCTCGTCTGCGAGGCGGCCGATCTCGCGATGCAGGTTCATGGCGGCATGGGCTATTCGCGCCACAAGCCTTTCGAACACATTTATCGTCACCATCGCCGCTACCGCATCACCGAAGGATCGGAGCAGATACAGATGCGCAAGGTGGGCGGTCATCTCTTTGGCATGATCGGTGCCCGGAGGCCTGCAAAGGCTGCCGAATAGGATCGGGACAATCGGGTTCCGGTGAAAGCCGCCGCGCGCTAGGGCGTGGCGGCTTTTGCCTTGTCCTCGGGCCAAACCAGGCGCCAGCCGGGCAGAGTCATTCTTGCGGTCGTGCCTTCGCCGACCGCGCTCTCCAGTACAAAGCTGCCACCATGCATTTCGATCAGCGACTTCGTGATCGGAAGGCCGAGGCCGGTGCCGCCGTGCTGCCGGGCGTTCGTGTCGTCGACCTGGCCGAAAGGCTCCATGACTTCGGCAAGCTTGTCGTCGGGAATGCCGATGCCGTCGTCGCGCACGGAGATCGAAAGGTCTCCTGCATCGTCGAGAAGGACACCTACCTCGATGTTGCCACCCTCGCCGGTAAACTTCGCGGCGTTGGACAGCAGGTTCAGCATGATCTGCCGCATGGCGCGCTGGTCCGCATTGACGGCCGGCATGGGGTCGGGCATCTGCAGGCGCACCTGCTGTTCCTTGTCCATGGTGCGCGCGCGCATGATGTCGACGGACCACCTCAGCACGGCGGCGAGATCGACCTCTTCGTCTTCCAATGCGTAGCGACCCGCCTCGATCTTCGATATATCGAGAATGTCGTCGATGACGTTCAGGAGATGCCGTCCGCTGTCTTGTATGTCGCTTGTGTATTCGCGATAGCGGTCGGCACCGAGCGGGCCGAACATCTCCTGCCGCATGATTTCGGAAAAGCCGATGATGGCGTTGAGCGGTGTGCGGAGTTCGTGGCTCATGTTCGCGAGGAATTTCGATTTCGCGCGGTTGGCAAGTTCGGCAGCTTCGGTTGCCCGCTTCAGTTCTTCGTCCGCTCTGCGGCGTTCGATCGCGATGCCTGCGAGATGCGCTGCGCCGAGAAGGTAATCGGATTCCCATGCGCCCGGCACGTAGGCGTCGGGGAAATACAGTGCAAAGGCGCCGACAACCTTTTGGCCATGCGAGACGATGGGCTGAAACCACAGCGACTGAATGCCGGCGCTGCGCATATAGGAAGATATATGGGTGCCGTGGTGATCCTCCTGGAGGTCCGTCGCCACGATCTTGGTGCCGGCGAGCGCGATCTTGCCGAAAGCGCCGTCGCGTTGCTCCTTCCAGAATTCATCCACCCATTCGCCGAAGTCGGCGGGCAGGTGCGGGGCGGCGCATGTTACGAGATTGCATTCGGCATCGATGAGGAAGACGGCGGCTCGGCCGGAAGGGTTCACTTCCTCCGATCCGAGCGCAAGAAGAGACATGACCTCGTGCAGCGGTGCACCGGTCGCCAGTGCGCGCAGCACGCGGAACTGGTTGCGCTGTTCGGTTTCGGTGCGCTTTCTCGCCGTGATGTCGCGCATATTGATGACGTAGCCGCGAACGTTTGGATCGTCGACAAGGTTGGTGATGCTGGATTCGATCCATACGGCGTGCGCCGCGTTTCGGGGCGCCGGGCCTTCGGTGTAGCGGGGAATCGCTAGCTCGTATGAGATCGTCTCGCCGGGGGCCGAAGGCCGGCCGGAATCTCCGTCGAGAATTTGGCTCCTCTGTTCTTCGGTTAGAAGCTTCAGGCCGTTGCGGCCTATCAATGCCTCCCGTGAGAGGCCGATCTTCTCTGCGGCTGGCGAGGCGTATTGAATGATGGCGTTCTCGTCGGTGACGAGAACGACGTCGAATGCATTCTCAACCAGTGCGCGGAAATGATGTTCGCGCCGTTGGAGTTCGTCGTTCGCTTCCTCGGCGCGACGGCGGGCTGCCTCCGAGATATCGCGTGCGCGACCGAGGTCCTCGATGAGATCGGCATTCCTGAAACGGAGATCGTGCGTCTCGATCGCGTTGGCCCGTTGCTGCCCGGCGATGCGCGCCAGGAGAAGGTAGGCCGGAACGCAGGCAAAGCCGAGCGCCATGAAAACCGGATCGAGCGTCCAGATGCAGACGCCGATCACCGCGGTCATGACGGGCGCGGTTACCGACAGGAAGATCGGCAGGAGATGGTAGGCGATCTGCGATGCCATCACGACGTGGATGACGAGCACCGTCAGGATGGCAAGGTTCTGAATGCCGCCATCTGTCTGCCAGAAGAGCGGTATCAGGCCCAACCAGACGATGTTGAGAAGCCAGTAACGGATGGCCGTCGGTCGTATCCACTCGTTCGCGTCGGCCTCGTGCCGGTCGTCGGCCGAAAAGAAGCGCTGCTGGAAAAAAGCGTACTCGACCCAGCCCGCCACAATGGCGAGCCACCACAGGACGATCACCGATTGGGGGAATGCCGGCTGGAAGGTGAAGACGACGGCGCCCGATATGGCGGGAAAGAAGACAGGCGTCCCGCGATAGGCGCGCATGATGGCGCGGTAAAGCTCGTTACGAATGGCGGAAGCACGTTCGTCTCCGGCGGCAGCGTTCCTGCTGCCCGGAGTGGCCGGGTTCGTATGGATGCTCGTGCCGGGCATCTCGACGGGGCCTCCTCCCCCAGATTGGACGCCTCCCCTTTGCCCAGTTCACGCCATGAAGGTAAAGTTTCCCTGAATGCCAAATATCTGCCGGAAACAGACAAACCCTGCCCGCGATACGGGCAGGGTTTGCTACAGGCTCTGCGATGCGCCTAGAAAGGGTCCGGCACCCTCATCACGTCCCCGGACGTCGGAGCGGGGCGCTTGCCATCGACCGCGCAACTGCGCTTCACGTTGCGGTCGACCTCGCTTGAAGGCGTCCAGAAGGCAGGAATCCAGTCCGCTGCGCGCTGGTCGGCGACCGAAACCTGCTCGCGGGTCAGGCTCCCGCTGAATTCCTGCGCAACGGAAATATCGGGCTGGACGCCGAGAGAAAGCAGGCTCGGGTTACGGCTGTAGAGCTTGGCCCATTTTGTGCCCTCAATGGCATCCTGAGGCACGCCTTCGCCCTTCAGGTAGAGCAGCGCCATCAGCTTTTGCGCTTCGGGCCAGCCGCTGTCGGCGGCGCGAAGCACCCATCCGGCCCCTTCGGCTTTCTGGCCGGTTGCGATCAGGCACTGACCCAGCGCCATCTGCGCACCCTCGTAGCCATGGCCGCGATAGGCGAAGCAAGTCAGGACATCGAAGGTCTCCTCGCTGCATTCGCCTCGAGCCGCCTGACTCACGGATTTCGCATAGAGCGTGCTCGATGGATCCTGTTCCGCGAGGGTTGGAATGACCCGCCCATCGGCGTCGCGTTTGCGGGCTGCCCCTCCTCCACTGCAGGCGGCGAGAGCGAGGGCGATGACGCTCAGGGCGATCACGGCTCCCGCTTTCGATGTCAGTTGAATGCGTGCTGGCATATTCCCCTCAGATTTCATTGTTGCGGCGAACCCGGTCCGCTTTTCCTATTTGACCTCATATGGTGACGCAGCGAAATAGCGGCGTTCCTGCCCCTCATTCAGGGCGGTTTGACCCGCTGCTGCGCTTCCCGGATACTCCCGCCGCCTTTTTGGGGTGGCGGAGAGCGGTATGTTATGCTGTCTCCAGTGAAATTTCGCAATTTGCCGTGAGTAGAGACGAAGATGGCCGACAGGAAGACGCTCAAGGACTGGGAAGCATTGGTCGCGAAGCAGACCAAGGGAGCGGGTCCGGATTCGCTCGTCTGGCACACGCCGGAGGGGATCGACGTCAAGGCTCTATACACGGCGGAGGACCTTGAGCGGATTGCCGCCGAAGGTTATGACGCGAACACGTTGCCCGGCCTTGCGCCCTATACACGCGGACCGCAGGCGACGATGTATGCCGGACGGCCCTGGACGATCCGTCAGTATGCGGGATTTTCGACGGCGGAAGAATCGAACGCCTTCTACCGCCGCAATCTCGCGGCCGGACAGAAGGGGCTTTCCGTCGCTTTCGATCTGGCGACCCATCGCGGCTATGACAGCGATCATCCGCGCGTGGTCGGCGACGTCGGCAAGGCAGGTGTGGCGATCGACAGCGTCGAAGACATGAAAATTCTCTTCGACCGGATTCCACTCGACGAGATGTCTGTGTCGATGACGATGAACGGAGCCGTGGTTCCCATTCTCGCAAACTATATCGTTGCCGCCGAGGAGCAGGGCGTTAAGCCGGAACAGCTCTCGGGAACCATTCAGAACGACATTCTGAAGGAGTTCATGGTCCGCAACACCTACATCTATCCGCCCGAACCTTCGATGCGGATCATCTCGGACATTATCGGTTTCTGCTCGAAGCACATGCCGCGCTTCAACACCATTTCGATTTCCGGCTATCACATGCAGGAAGCCGGCGCGACGCAGGTGCAGGAGCTTGCCTTCACGCTCGCGGATGGGCGCGAATATGTGCGCGCCGCGCTTTCTGCCGGCCTCGATGTCGACGACTTTGCGCCGCGCCTGTCGTTCTTCTTTGCCATCGGCATGAATTTCTTCATGGAGATCGCGAAGCTGCGGGCGGCGCGTCTTCTCTGGGCGCAGATCATGTCGGAATTCAAGCCGAAGGATCAGAAGTCGTCCATGCTGCGGACGCATTGTCAGACGTCGGGCGTCTCGCTCACGGAACAGGATCCCTACAACAACGTCATCCGCACGACCATTGAGGCGATGGCAGCCGTGCTCGGCGGCACGCAGTCGCTCCACACGAATGCGCTCGACGAGGCGATTGCGCTGCCGACCGATTTTTCAGCGCGCATCGCGCGAAACACGCAGCTCGTCATTCAGCACGAGACGGGCATCACCAATGTGATCGACCCGCTCGGCGGCTCCTACTACATGGAGACGTTGACGCACTCGCTGGTCAAGGAGGCGTGGAAGCTCATCGAGGAGGTCGAGGAGCTCGGCGGCATGACGAAGGCCGTGGGCACGGGCATGCCCAAGCTCAAGATCGAGGAAGCGGCGGCGCGGCGGCAGGCGAAGATCGACCGCGGCGAAGAGGTGATCGTCGGCGTCAACAAATACCGCCCGGCCCAGAACGATCCGATCGATATTCTCGATATCGACAATGCCAAGGTGCTTGCCTCGCAGGTCGAACGGCTGAAGAAGATGCGCGCAACGCGCGACGAAGAGGTCTGCCGGAAGGCGCTCGCGGCGCTGACCGAAGGCGCGCGCGGCAATGGCAACCTTCTTGCGCTGGCGATTGACGCGGCGCGCGCGCGCGCGACGGTAGGCGAGATATCGGATGCGATGGAAGCGGTTTTCGGCCGTCACCGTGCGGAAATCAAATCCATCTCGGGCGTTTACGGTCAGGCCTATGAAGGTGATGAGGGCTTCATGCAGATTTCAAAGGAGATCGAGGCTTTCGCCGAAGCGGAGGGCCGCCGCCCGCGCATGCTTGTCGTCAAGATGGGGCAGGACGGTCACGACCGCGGTGCCAAGGTCATCGCAACCGCATTCGCCGATCTTGGATTCGATGTCGATGTCGGGCCGCTGTTCCAGACGCCGGAAGAGGCGGCTCGCGACGCCATCGAAAACGACGTTCATGTGATCGGCATTTCGAGCCTCGCTGCCGGGCACAAGACGCTTGTTCCCGCGCTCGCCAAGGCGTTGAAGGACGAAGGCGCCGACGACATCCTCATCATTTGCGGCGGCGTTATCCCGCAGCAGGATTATGACTTCCTGAAGAAGGCCGGGGCGTCGGCGATTTTCGGTCCGGGTACGAATATTCCGGCTGCGGCCCGCGAAATTCTGGCGCTTATCCAGGAAAAGCGGCGGCAAGCGGCCTGATTTGCCGACAAATCGGGCTGGCTGAAAAATTGCCCGTTTGGCAGGCGGTGTGTGCGTCAAATAAGCATTGCCGCATATTCCCTGTTGCAACCTGCTTCCCGCTGGATTATCTCCGCCATCAACCTCCGGTCATGAGAATCGGATAGGCAGGGCACGCGTGCCGCTCAACGATCTCCGAGCCGCCGCCCATGGGCCCCGCCAGGCAAGACGTGCCCTCCCGGAACAGGAAACTCGGGAAAACACGACTGCCGAGCATAGATTCACATATGCGAGATCCGCGGAGGTGCCATGAGCACCGGAGATGGTTTGGCGCGTCCAAAGGCGCGCCGCCAGAGCAGCCTTGCCGACATCCGGGAAAAGGATGACCGGCAAAAGGAATATTACGGCATGCTGGCGGTGCGGCTCGAAGGGCTGCTTGAAGATATCAAGAAGAGGGGCGTCCCACCCGAGGACGACCTCGTGGAACGCTTGCGGGCGCTTCATGAGGAAGTGCGCGGGCAGGTCGGCAAGGCCGATTGAGGCCGGGCTTCATCGGTTCGGGATATCGGCGGCAGCGGTGTCTACACCGAGCGGCCTCAGCCGCACAACGTCCAGAACGGCGCCGCCAATAGGCGTCCTCATCTGCACCCGCACCGGAAAGTAGAACTTTCCGCCGTTGGCCAGAGCGAGCCATATCCAGGTGTCGTCGCGCTGCTGCAGGCTGTTGGTGAGTTTCGCTTTCTCCATGCCCGCGCGCGGTGTCACGCGCACCTTGCAGCGGACCGCTTCGCCGCTATAGCCGTTGTCGCGCGTCGTAATCGTATCGATGCGGTCGAAGGTGAGGTCGAGGTCGTAGCGGCGCTTGCCGTCGAAGACGGGGAGCTTGCGGTTGCAGGGATTGCCTTCGTTCGCTACAGGCACCAGAAAAGTGCTGACGGGATCGAGCGTTCCCTTTCGCTCGAATGGCAAGGTGCTCTCGCGCTCTTCCGGAGGGAGCGGCGGGTCGAAACTCAATGCCGGTATTCCGCCATCGCTGTAGGTGATGAGCCGCTTCTTCGTTTCATCGTTCTCGGTGGCTGTGAATGCGAAGCTTGAGGGGCGCAGCTTTTCGCCCTCGACACGGCCCTCGCTCGTCATGGTCCACTTCGCGTCCCAGAATTTCTTCGGAAGGCCGGCCGATCCGAGCCGGTTCTGCAACCGGTAGTTTTCGCCCTTCAGGCTCGCCTTCATCGAGCCTTCGGCAACGATGAGCCCGCCAATATAGATCGTGTAGTCCGCCATAATGCCGTCGGCAGCGGCTTCCGGCTCGACGGTCTTCGCGGTAGCGGGCATGCTGGCGGCGACGCCTGTCGAGAGCGCGAGGGCAAGCGCCAGGTTTCGGCCAGTCCCTTTCCGTTTATGTGCTCGGTTCATGGCTAAAGGGGTCTCCCGATTGTGACAGGCCTTCCCGCAAGCTTTCCCGTCCATTCTTGCCGCTTCGGCTTGGCCCCGGGCCGAACGGCCGGGGGCTGGACGGGGCCGATGCGGACAAGTATGCAACTGGGGCCATGAGCGGAACAGAGAAAAAGCAGGCGGAGCGGCGCCCCTACAATCGGGCAGCGCCCGATCCGGGAGAGCTGGCCGAGGGAATCCGGGCCGGAAACCGCACGGCGCTGGCCCGCGCCATCACGCTTGTCGAATCGGCCCGGCCAGACCATCAGGACATCGCACAGGCGCTGCTGGCGGACCTTCTGCCCGACACGGGCAAGGCGGTGCGGCTCGGCCTTTCCGGGGCGCCTGGTGTCGGCAAATCGACCTTCACCGAAGCATTCGGCCAGTTCCTCACGGGAGAGGGGCACAAGGTTGCCGTTCTCGCGATCGATCCTTCCTCCGCGCGCACCGGTGGATCGATCCTTGGCGACAAGACCCGGATGGAACTTCTGGCGCGCGATCCCAATGCCTTCATTCGCCCCTCCCCGTCGGGGGGCACGCTGGGCGGTGTCGCGCGCCGTACCCGGGAAGCCATGCTGCTCACCGAGGCTGCCGGCTATGACGTCGTCATCGTCGAGACGGTCGGCGTCGGCCAGTCCGAAACGTCAGTCGCGGAGATGGTCGACATGTTTCTTCTCCTGCTGTCGCCGGGCGGTGGCGACGAATTGCAGGGGATAAAGCGCGGCATCATGGAGCTCGCGGACCTCGTCGTGGTCAACAAGGCTGATGGCGATCTCGTTCCGGCTGCCCGGCGTGCCCAGATGGAGTACAAGACCGCCCTTCACCTGATGAAGCCGAAAAGCGCCGCATGGACGCCGAGCGTCCTTCTGGCATCGGCCCTGAAAGGCGAGGGGCTGGCGGAAATCTGGGCCGCCGCGCTCGATCACCGCAAGAAGCTTTCCGAGGCGGGAGAACTAGACCGGGTGAGGGCTTCCCAGGCAAAGGCCTGGATGTGGACGGAGATCAGGGAGGGCCTTTTCGCGGCCCTGAAGGCGGACAAAAGGGCGGCTTCGCTCCTCCCCGGCCTCGAGGCCGACGTAGCGGCAGGCAGGGCCACGCCCACCGCCGCCGCGAAACGCCTCCTTGCCCTTGTGCTGGGCGAGGGAAAGGGCAGCTAGAAGCCCCTTTCTGGCCTTGACGTGTCCGCGAGGGCCTTTTATACGTGCGCGCCTGTCTTCAGGTGTATTTGGGCTGCGCGGACATTCGCGGCGGCCCCGCCGATACTGCAAAGGAAGTTTCTATGTCCCGCCGTTGCGAACTCTCTGGCAAGGCCGTGATGTCCGGCAACAATGTGAGCCACGCGAACCGCAAGACGCGTCGCCGCTTTCTGCCGAATCTCTGCCAGGTTACGCTGATCAGCGATGCCCTCGGCCGCCAGGTCAGCCTGCGCATTTCGGCCCATGCGCTGCGCTCGGTCGAGCATAATGGCGGTCTGGATCCCTTCCTCATCAAGGCGTCGGACTCGCAGCTTTCGCCGCGTGCGCTGAAGCTCAAGCGTCAGATCGAAAAGGTGCAGGCCGTCGCGGCCTGACGCTTACCGGCGAAATTTCGGAAAAACGGGTGGTCCGCAAGGACTGCCCGTTTTCGTTTTTGGTGTTGGGTTCCGTTTACCCAGATTTCCAAAATTTCGACGGCGGCCTTTCGGGCGCGGTACCGCGCGGCTAGACTCCGCGCCTTATCGATTTCGGGGGCTTCATCATGCTGGACAGGGGGGTGGATCGCGTGCCGGTGAGCCGGCCGGGGCCCGTGTCACGATTTGTGACCGCGCTCATCCGCCTCATTTTCCCCGTTCTTGCCCTGTGCGCGGCGTTTCTTCTCAGCTTCTATCTGCGGGACGTTCCCGCTCCGGAGTTTGCGGCGCTTGGCCAGATCGATCCGCTGCTCGATCCGTCGGACTGGATCAACCAGGGCTTCATCGTCCTGCCTTCGGTCTTCTTCATTCTGAACCTCTCAAGCCGGCGCTACGGCGCGGCCCTGACGCTGACGGCGGCCTTCATCGCGTGGCTCGTGCTTGCGGGCGGTATCTTCTGGGCGAACCGCGAAGGACTGATCGCGGATTTCGAAGAGGACGTCTCGCCCTATGCGCTCGCCGCCTCCTTCACGGGGGCCATGGCGGTGGGCCAGCTCGTGAATATTCTTCTGTTCGACTGGTTGCGCGGTATCCCGTGGTGGAAGGCGCCGTTCTTCGCCGCCTTTGTCGGTGGCACCGTGTTCGCGGTCGTCTTCAACACGCGCCCGGCAATGGTGTGGGATGCTGAGCTCGGCGGCCGTCTCGCCGTCGAAGCGGGCATTCACTTCACCTGGGCTCTGGTTCAGCTTCTTCCGACCCTGATGCTCCGGCGGACGATCCGTCCGCTTCCGGGTTTCGGGGGAGCTTGAGCGTTCCCTCCGCGGGCGCGAGCCGGTGCTCCGCCTCCGTCATTTCAAGGCGGAACATCAGCAACAAGGTTCGTTGCAGCGGGTTGAAGTTGTCGTCCGAAATCAGATAGATGATCAGGTCGCCGTTCCCGTCCTGCCGGACCGCCATTCCTTCCATGTTGTCGATGGAGTAGCGCTGGCCGAGATCGACGAGCACCTCACCGTCCACAACGGCATCACGCGCGATCTCGTCTCCGCGGACAAGGCGCATTTGCATGCCGACGCCTGCGAGCGGTGAGTACCGCCGCTCGAGAAGCAGCAGGTCGCCATTCGGCAGCAGCGCCATATCGGTCGGGCTGTAGGGCTGGCGTGCCACAAGGCCGAACCATGCAATGTCATGCCTGTCGGCGATGAAGCCCTTGATGTGGCCGCGCGGATCCAGCGTGTCTTCCGTGATCGCCAGAATGCGCGGCTCTCTCTCCGGTCCGGAGGGCGGCAGAAGTTCGAGCGACTCGAGGCCGCCATTGTTGTTCAGACGCCCGAAATGCCGCTGCGTCAGAAGTTGCTCAGGCTTCGCCTCCGCGCCGAATGTTTCGAGATCGTAGCGCCATATCCGGTGCGCGCGCTCGAAGCCGACATAGGCCTTGCCGAGGATGCCGTCCGTTGCGCCCGGCAATATGACCAGACTCTCCGCATCGCCGAGTGTCTTGCCCGCAATCGGTTTCCCGTCGAGCCCGAGCATCGGTGCGATCTTCGCCTCCGCCATGCCGGAGAGCCGCCCGCGTTCGTCGTAGAGGAGGATCGCGGTCAGCCAATGGCCCTTGTCGGAGACGGAAAGCATCGCGGCGCCGTCGGGACTTACCGCGAGGCCCGACCAGCCCCCGAAATCCTCGTCCGGCGAGGTGATTTCGATGCCGCCCGCCCAGACGAGTTTTCCGGTTCTGCTTTCGGTCCGGTCTTCCGGGTTCCAGAGCAGCGTGGAAGTCGAGATTTCGATCGGTTTGGACGCGGCGGCCAGGGGGGAGGCCTCTGCACAGATCGCCGCAAGCAGGGCGCAGACAGCAAGGACCCTTGTTACGCAGTACCGGATAGCCAATTCGATTACCCCTCTGTACCGGGTTTCTGGCCGCTCTTGTCTGGCGGGTGTGCCGGTGCGGGCATCATATCGGCGCAAGTCGCGCTTACAAGAGTGCCGCGTCGCCGGGTGCGCGTGTCGCGACGGCAGCCCAGGGAGAGCGATCGAGGCCGAGTTTCGTTCGCTGCGTCCAGCGCCAAATCATCATGACGGAAACGGCGGCAAGCCCCGCCGCGAGGCCGAGCCAGATGCCCACGCCTTCGAACTTCAGCGGAAAGGCGAGAAGAACGCCGAAACTGAGGCCGATCACCCAGTAGCCGACACCCGCATAGATCATGGGCACGCGCGTGTCCTGCAATCCGCGCAGCATGCCGGCGCAGATCGATTGCGCGCCGTCAAAGACCTGGAACAGGGCGGCAATCGCGAGGAAGGAAACGGCAAGCGCGATGACGTCCGCGTTCCCGGGCACGCTCCGGTCGAGAAAAAGGCCGATCAATGCATGCGGGAAGAGCATCATCATGAGCGCCATCAGGGCCATGAAGGCGACGCCCATGACGAGAGGCGTCCAGCCCGCTCTGGTGATCGCTGCACGGTCGCCCGCGCCCAGCGCGCGGCCGACGCGGACGGTCACCGCCTGAGAGAAACCGAGCGGCACCATGAAGGAGACAGCCGCGATCTGCAGCGCGATCGAATGGGCTGCGAGCGCCTTTGCGCCGAAGAGCCCCATGAGAAGGACGGCGGCGTTGAACACCATGACCTCGAATGCGAGCGTCATGCCGATCGGCAGGCCGAGGCGCCAGAGTTCGCGGTAGCGCATCCAGTCCGCGCGCCAGAAGCGGCCGAAAATGAAGTAGCGGCGGAAATGCCGGTCGGAAAGGACGATGAGGGCGAGCGCGCCGAACATGAAGATGCCCGTCAGCACACTGCCGATGCCCGCGCCGGGAAGGCCGAGGGCCGGCATGCCGAGATGGCCAAACATGAGGCACCAGTTGGCGAAGGCATTGAAGGGCACGGCCAGCGCGCCGATGACGAGTGCCCAACGGGGCCGTTCGAGCGCCGAGATGAAGATGCGCAGGACGACATAGAGAAAGGCCGGAAAGAGCGCCCATTGGAGCGCGCGCGTGTAGGATGCGGCGGAGGCCGCGAGCGCCGGATCCTGACCGAGCAGAACGAGAATAGTCTCCGTGTTCCAGAGGAGCAGCCAGAAGGGAAGGCAGAGTGTTGCCGCGGCCCAGAAAGCCTGGCGCATGGTGCGCCGCACGTCGCGCACCGAATGGCTGCGGCGCCCGAGTTCGGCGGCCGCCATGGGCGCGGCCGCGGTGACGACGCCGATGCCGAAGATCATCATGGCGAAATAGAGGTTCGATCCGAGCGCGCCGGCCGCGAGCGCCTCCGGCCCGATCCAGCCCATCATGACGACGTCGGTTGCATTGATCGCGATCTGCGCGAGGTTCGTCGCAATGAGCGGCCAGGCAAGCGCAAGCGTCGCCTTCGCTTCGGCGATCCAGAGCGCCCGGCCTGTTCCCTCGGTGTCGGCATGCATGTCGGTGTCTTCTGGCGGCTGGAGAAAAGCCGCGCAGAATATTCCCCTCGCCGGAAAGCTCAAGCTTTCTTTCCGCTATTCCGCAGCCGGTTTCGTTGCCCTGAAGCGAGCGAGGAGCGGGAAGGGGAGATAGGCGAGGAATATCAGAAGCACTGCGGCGATGAGGCCGTGCGGGTCCCACACCTGCATGGCGACACCCGAGAGGGGCGCCCCGACAAGCGCGCCGGTGCCCCACATGGCAGTGGTGAAGGCGCTGGCGCCTGCCAGTTCGGCGCCGCGGAACCGTTCGCCGACAAGAACCATCGCAAGCGTGAAAATCCCGTTCGCCAACCCGACGACGAAAAAGAGCGTGACGCCTGTCGCAATCGCGCCCGGCATGACGAAAGGCAGCAGCAAATATCCACCGAGTGTCGCAACGACGAGGCCGGTCAGGAGGTCGAGCCGGTTCATCCTGTCGGCAGCGATGCCGATGACGGGTTGCGTGGCGATGGCGCCAAGCGCCGCAATCGTCAGGAGCGTGAGGCTCGCGCTCTCGGACATGCCCGTGCGGATCGCGTAGAGCGGAAAGAAGGTGACGAGCGAGTCCTCGGCGGCGGCGAAGAAGAAGTTGGCGAGCAGGGCGGCGGGCGCGATGAGCACGAGCCGCCACATGGCCGAAGAGGATTTCGCCTCGCCGAAATGGTCGCGGCTTCGATCCGCCGTCGCGACGATCAGCGCCGCGACGAACATGAGTGCAGCGCCGACATAGAAGGGTGTGACGTCCGTGCCCATCAGCGCGAGGAGCATGGGGCCGGACGCAAATCCCGCTGCCGCGGCAGCGCTATAAATGCCGATCATGCCGGGCTCGACGCCCTGGCGCGCAAGGATCAGGGCGGTCAGCGGAAAGGCGATCCCCATGGACAAGTTGACCATGCCCATGGAGAGGATCGCGGCGGCGAGGCTGCGCTTGTGGCGGGGGTGTATCGGGAGGTCTCGCACTTCGCTC
>Ga0180009_10004091_pt1 | contig 16252 bp, 14 predicted proteins | sample OS_PC_MetaG_FD_123537 | JGI IMG/M metagenome (GOLD analysis project Ga0180009, IMG submission 123537) | Groundwater microbial communities from the Aspo Hard Rock Laboratory (HRL) deep subsurface site, Sweden - OS_PC_MetaG | ecosystem: Environmental > Aquatic > Deep subsurface > Groundwater...
AGCGGTCTAACCCGGACCCAGGTGAAGGCCATGTTCGAGGAGGCCTTTTCCTCAACCGTGCTCCTGGCCGAGGACGGCGCCATCGGCTGGGACGTATTGTCAAAAAACCCCGATGTCGAACTGATCGTTTCCGATATTGAAATGCCGGGAATGAATGGAGTCGAATTCGTTCAAAAAATCCGGGGCAGCGAGCAGTTCATGTACCTCCCGATCATTGTCATGTCCACTTTGGGGCAGGTCAAGGAACGCGATGACGCCTTGAACAGCGGGGCGGACGCCTTTATCGAAAAGCCGGTGACCACGGAAACCCTCCAGCGGCTGATACGGGACATCTGGTAAAACGATCCCAAGGAAAACATGGCGGAAAAATAAACATGGCAGCGAATTCCAACCAATCGACCCGAACGGTGAAGGAAAATGCCGGCGGATACAATTTCGGCGTCTTCGGGGGCGTATTTCTCCCCAACATTCTGGCCATTTTGGGTGTCATCCTCTACCTGCGCTCCGGCTGGGTCGTAGGGAAGGCCGGAATCGGATACGCCGTTCTGATCGTCCTGCTGGCTCACTTCGTCACCATCACCACCGGTCTGGCCATTTCCGCCCTGTCCACCAATATGACGGTCCGGACAGGCGGGGCCTATTACATTATCTCTCGCAGCCTGGGCATCGAGATCGGCGGATGTATCGGTATCCCGCTCGCCGTGTCCCAGATTCTTTCCATCCCGTTCTACATTGTCGGCTTTGTCGAATCCCTCAGCCCCTTGATCCCAAGCGTGCCGCCCGTTTTCATCGGCCTGGCGACCCTGGTCATCCTGTCCCTGATATCCCTCAAAGGAGCGGACCTGGCCATCAAGGCCCAGTTTGTGGTTTTCCTGGTGATCGTGTTTTCTCTGGCCTCGCTGTTTTTAGGCCGTCCCATCGAGGGAAGCGGTATGCCGGTCATCTGGGGTTCGTTCAAGGGGGAGAACTTCTGGTCGGTTTTTGCCGTGTTTTTCCCCGCGGTCACGGGGATCATGAGCGGGGTCAGCATGAGCGGCGATCTGAAAGACCCCAAAAAAAGCATTCCCCTGGGAACCATGTTGTCAGTTCTAATCGGAATGGTTATTTACCTGGTCGTCATTGTCTTCCTGGGATATTACGCTTCCGAGTCGCAACTGACCGGCGATAGCGGCGTCGTGCTTAAAGTGGCCCGTTGGCCCCAGCTCATTTACGCCGGCATCTGGGCGGCTACCCTTTCGTCGGCCCTCGGATTCCTGCTTGCGGCGCCGCGGACCACTCAGGCCATAGCCAAGGATGGGGTGCTGCCCCGCTTTTTGTCCCGGGAAAGCGGGCCCAAGGGCGAGCCCCGCACCGCGTTGATGGTGGGCATCGTTCTTTCCTCCCTGGTTCTCACGGTCGGAAGCCTGAACATAATCGCCTCCGTGTTGAGCATGTTTTTCCTGGCCACCTACGGCATGCTGAACCTCGTGGCCGGACTGGAAACCCTGGTTGGCAATCCCAGCTACCGTCCCACCATCAAAGTGCCCTGGTGGGTTTCGCTCCTTGGCGCCCTTTCCTGCTTTACCGTGATGTTTCTGATCGACGCCGCGGCCACCTTGGTCGCCATCGCCATCGTGGCCGTCATCTATGTCGTCATGAAAAAACGAAACCTGGACGCCGCCTGGGGTGATCTCCGGCGCGGCATCTGGATGGCCGCGATCAGACGATCGCTTTTCCAGATGGAACAATACACCGAGCAGCCCAAAAACTGGCGGCCGAATATCATGGTTCTGACCGAGATACCCCAGGGCCGCATGGAACTGGTCCGCTTCGCCCATTGGTTCGGCCAGCGAAACGGCGTGGTGACCCTCAGGCACATCATTGTCGGCCCCTTCGATAAAGTCGGCCGGCGCGTTAAAATGGCCAAAAACAACCTGGACGCCTTCATAGAGGAAAACGACCTCAAAGCCTTCGGGGCGGTCGACGTGATCGGCGACCCCGAGAACGACCTGCGCCTGGTCCTGAGCAGCCAGGGTTATGGTGGATTCACGGCGAATTCGGTTTTGGTCGACTGGGAGGAGCGCTCGAAAAATGGCGGCGCCGATTTCCCCGGGATCGTCCGGGGTATTGAACAGGCGGAGAAAAACCTCCTCCTGCTTAAACTCGACCGGGACCGGGGATTTTCCGATAGAAGCGCCGTGGACGTTTGGTCCCGGGGGCGGGAAAACGCGTCGATGATGCTGATTCTGGCGGAACTGTTAACCCGAAACCCGGACTGGCGACATGCGCTGATTCGATTTTCCCTGGTCATCGAGGATGAGTCGGATCGGGAAACCGCCATCGCCGAGGCCCGCCGCATGCTCGACGCCGGTCGATTGAGGTGTGACGTGCGAACCGTGGTGGATGGCGGGGATATTATCGGGAAAATATCAACGGATTCGGCCGAAGCCAGCTTGGTGATCTGCGGTCTGGACCTGGTCGACACGCCCGGAAACGACGTGTTCGAGGCCATTGATCGCTTGATCGCCTACCTGCCCACCACCCTGATTGTCAGGGCCGGAAAGGATGGCCCTGATCTGCTGGCGTGATCAGTTCCGTAAAACGTCCCGGACGGGCCTCGATCATACGGCCGCGTCCGGTCGGGGAAAAAGCGGGGGCCGCCGAAGCGGCCCCTGTCTTGAATCAGGCGAAAGTGAAGCCTTGCGGCAGGTCTTTTTCATCCGTGCCTTCCGGGACCCAGGACAGGTCCAGGATGGTGTAGGTCGGGTTGACGGTCCGGAAGATGGGGGTGACGCGCATGCCGATTTTCGGCTCCCCGATGCACAGGTAGCTCATCAGAATGGTCACCACGCCCTCGAACTCGATGTTGATGAACTTGATGGGCGTATCGAGGGTGTTGAAGGCCCCCGAACGCTCGCAGACCATGAAGGTGTGAATGGTCGCGGTTTTGCGGGCCACGTCGGTCAGGTCGACGACCGTGTTTCTCGAAAGACAGTCGGGGCAGTGGATGCGGAAGGGCAGGTAGACCGATCCCTTGGTCTCGCAGTCCGGATTGTCGCACCGGGAACCGTGCAGCCTGGCCCGGCCCAGGTTCTCGAAGAAGACCGCCTCTCCCCCGTACATGTGGATGTAAGTCATATCCCTGGGGTTTGTAACCCCCATCAACCGCCAGCCTTCATCCTCGTTGCGGATGGGCACGTTGGGCGTGATGTGGTGGAAATCGCCCTTGATCTTGTATTTCCCGTCCTTGACTTTGACTTGTCCGAATACACTCATGATCTTCCTCCTCCCTGGCTTAGGCGACCGGCTTGAGCAGGTGATCGGGGTCCATCAAAATGGTGGCCGTGACGTGGGAACCCACGCCGGCGTGGCTGATGGCCAGGGCCCGCTTGGCGTCTTTGACCTGGAGGTCGGTCCAGTCGGCCGGCTTTTGCCGCTTGAACTCCTTCCAGAGTTTTTCGTCTCCGTGGAGTTCCGCCCAGCGGTTCCAGATATGCAGGGCGATCTCGAAGGTCTGCATGATGCCCGTGGCGCCCACGGCGTGCATGCAGCCGATCAGGCCGCCGGACAGGTTCGAGGGCAGTTTGCCGGGCTGGCCGGTATGGGGGTTGGTGTGGTAGCAGTCCCCGGACTCGACAAAGGTCCGGCCGTAGCCGTAGGGACGAAGGCCGATGTCTTCATACGTCTGCACGTCGCTGATGGTGAAGGCGTCGTGCAGCTCGATGACGTCCAGGTCCTCGGTGGGGTCGGTGATGCCGGCCATCCGGTACCCGTAGTAGGCGCACATCCGGGCGGCCAGGAAGCCGGTGAACCCCGGATACCGCTCTCCGCCCGGAAAACGCTCGCCCAGGTCCTTGTACTGGTCGGCCGATTCATTGGGCAGCAGCGGGATTTCCATGTCCCGCCGGCAGGCCGGCCTGAGCGTGTGGGACCCGGCGGTCACAAAGATGCGCAGCGGCTTGTTCTTGGTGCCCTTGGTCAGCTCCATGGCCGTGTCCTCGTCGCAGATGATGGCGCAGGCCGCGCCCACGCTCATCAGGCAGCAGTCCAGGGCCCGGAGGGGGTAGGCCACGACCGGAGACTGGAGCACGTCGTCCACCGTGATCTTCAACGGCGCCTGGGCGAAGGGGTTGAAGCGGGCGTAGCCCCGGTGCTTGACCGCGATCTCGGCCAGGGTCCGGCGGAAGGACTCCTCCTCCTTGCCGAAGACCTGCCAGTACTTCTGGGCCATGACCGCGTAATAGCCGGTGTAGATGTGGCCCAGCGGCGTTTCCCAGTCCTTGTCCGCCGCGCAGGAGATCAAATTGTTGCCCTCGTCCGTCGGCACCTCGTCCATGCGCTCCCAGCCCATGGCCAGCACGCAGTCCGAATACCCCGAGGCCACGGTCTTGACCGCCTCCCAGAGCGTCGAACCGCCGGTGGCCCCGCCGGTCTTGATGCCGACGTTGCCCAGGGGGTCCAGGCCCAGCCGGTCATGAATGACCGCCTCGCCCAGAAGCTGGTCCCCGAAGTGGTCCGCGAAATGGCCGTAATAGCAGGTGTGAATGTAGCGCTTGAGTTCCGCCGGCGTCTTGTCGATCAGCCGGGCGGCCATGGTCAGGGCGTCGACGCAAAGCTCCTCCGTCCGTTTTTCCGGGATGGCCCGGTCGAACTTGGACTGCCCGGCCGTAACCAGGTATACCGGACGCGCCAACTTGGGAATCTTCAACTGCCGGTCGCTAAACTTGATCATTCGGCTTGCTCCTTTCCCTTGATAAGGTTTAAGCGGTATTTGTAGCGGGCCCCGCTACAGGGCCCCGATCAGCCTGGCGATGACCACCCGCTGGATTTCCGAGGTGCCCTCGCCGATCTCGAGCAGCTTCTGGTCCCGGTAGAAGCGCTCGATGTCATACTCCTTCATCAAACCATACCCGCCGTGAAGCTGGACGGCATGGTTGGCCACCATGTGCATGACCTCGGAACAGAACAGCTTGGCCATGGCCGCATTCAGACCGAACGGCTTTTTCTGGTCCCTCTGCCAGCAGGCCTTGTAGAGCAGAAGACGGGCGCATTCGATGTACATGGCGCAGTCGGCCAGCTTGAAGGCGTTGGCCTGGAAGCTCGAGATGGGCTTGCCGAACTGGCGGCGCTCCCGGCCGTACTTCAAGGCCAGCTCGTAAGCCCCCTGAGCCCCGCCCAGACCCATGGCCCCGATCGACAGCCGGCCCCCGTCCAGGGTCTCCATCATCTGATAAAAACCGTTCCCTCGAGGCCCCAGCAGGTTCTCCTTGGGTACCCGGCAGTCGTCGAAATACAACTCGCTGGTGTTCGAAGACCGCCACATCATCTTGCCGTGCATCGGTCGGGCCTCGAAACCCGGGGTCCCGTTCTCGACCAGAATGCAGGACAGTTCCTTGCGGCCGTCATCCCGCGTCCCGGTCTGGCACATCACCGTCACCCCGAGGGAGATGTCGGTCGATGCATTGGTGATGAAAATCTTGGAGCCGTTGATGACCCACTCGTCGCCGTCCAGCACCGCGGTCGTCCGGGCGTTGCCCGCGTCCGAACCGGCGTCGGGCTCGGTCAGCCCGAAGCCCCACAACCCCTCGCCGGAGCAGAGCCTGGGCAGATACAGCCGCTTCTGCTCCTCGCTCCCGAAATAATACAGCGGCCCGATGCCCAGCGAGTTGCCCGCGGCCACGGTCGCGGCATGGGACCCGTCCACCCGGGCGATCTCTTCGGTGGCGATGATGTAGGACAGATAGTCCATGCCCTGACCGGAATAGTCCTCGGACACGAACATCCCGAACAGACCCAACTCGCCCATGGCCCGCATCGTCTCGTAGGAGAACTCCTCCCGGTCGTCCAGTTCCCTGGCCACCGGCCGAATCTCCTTCTCCGCGAAATCACGAACGCTCCGACGAAGAATCTCCTGATCCATGCTCAGCTCAAAATCCATGACGCCCTCCCGTCCCCTCAGACGCGATCTCTCCCACCGCCGGCGGCAACGCGGACATGTCCTACAACGTGCCCACCCACATGACGATGGCCAATCCCCCGCCAATGTTGGTTATGGTCTGGTTTTCCAGGTCCGACCAGATGTGAACCGCATCACCCTCGTTCATGCGGATCGTCCGGTCGCCATGCTCCAGCTCCAGCGCGCCCTTGAGCACGCACAGGATCTCCTGGCCGTTCTTGATGTTCTTGCGCACCGGAATGGCCCGGTCCGCCGACAGGAACAACAAGGCGCTGTCCAGCACCGTCCGCTCCTCCGGCGGGCAGAAACGACGGGTCTCGAATCCCGTGTGCGGCATGTCCGCGTCGCCCCACTCCCCCTTGCGGATCAGAAACAACCGCTCCTGGTGCTTGAGTTCGTTGCGCAGCTCGCCCACGTCCACTTCGATGGCGTCGCAGATGTTGAAAAGGGTTTCCACGGAGGGAGACTTGACGTTGTTCTCCACCTGGCTCATGAACCCCTCCGAAACGCCGGCCCTTTCGGCCACCGCCTTCAGGGTCAGGCCCCGTTCCTTCCGATATCGTCTCAGCAGGGTTCCCAGGTTCATGGCAGGTTTGCCCTCGTTCAGGGCCGGCGGCGTCCACCCGCCTTGCCCTCTGGCTAAGATTAACCATTAGCAAATATTAATCCGGATGTCAAGATAAATCGAATCGGGAGCTCCCCCTTGACTTTACATGGGGAAACAGCCTACCTTACCCTCGATCAACGAGATGTCGAACCCGGAGGAGGTGGTCGGACGTGATCGAGGCATGGCGGGGCCTGGCGGCCCGGATAGCGGGATACGAGGAGGAGATCGTCCGTTTTCAGAGTGAACTGGTGGCCTGCCCGGCCCTGGGGCCGGACAACGGCGGCCGGGGCGAGTCGGACAAGGCGGCCCTGGTTCGGGACTGGCTCGACCGCCTGGCCCCGGACGAGATCATGGAGATCGACGCTCCGGACGAGCGGGTCCCTTCGGGGCGGAGGCCGAACCTGGCGGCCCTGTTCAAGGGTCGGGGCCGGGGCCGGGTCTGGGTGTTGTCTCATCTGGACGTGGTCCCGCCCGGTGAGCCTTCCCTGTGGGATTCGGACCCCTTTGTCCTGCGCCGGGACGGCGATCGGCTTTACGGCCGGGGGACCGAGGACAATCATCAGGGCATCGTCTCCTCGTATTTCGCGGCCCGGGCCTTTCGCGACGAAGGGCTGCTTCCGGCTCTGGACGTGGGGCTGCTGTTCGTTGCGGACGAGGAGACCGGTTCGGGTCTGGGGTTGGACTATGTGATCGAGTCGAAGCCCGATCTGTTCTCCCCCGATGATTTGATCATCGTGCCGGATGCGGGCGACGAGTACGGGACCATGATCGAGATTTCCGAGAAGAGCATGCTCTGGCTCAAGTTCACGGTCCGGGGGCGCCAGTGCCACGCCAGCACGCCCGACCGGGGGGTGAACACGCTCCGGGCCTCGGCCCGGATGATCACGGCCCTGGACGAGGCCCTGCCCCGGACCTTCGGGAACCGGGACCCGCTGTTTTCGATTCCATTCAGCACGTTCGAGCCGACCAAAAAGGAGGCCAACGTACCCAACGTCAACACCATTCCCGGCGAGGACGTCTTCTTTTTCGACGCGCGGGTGCTGCCTGGCTACGATCTGGCCGAGGTCAAGGCCCGGGCCCGGACCGTGGCCGAATCCATTGCCGCCGAACAGGGTGCTTCGGTGGAGATGGAGGCCGTCCAGGAGGCGCAGGCCCCGCCGCCCACCCCGGCGGACGCGCCCGTGGCCCGGGCCCTGGCCCGGGCCGTGGCCGCGGTCCACGGCCGGGAGGCCCTGCCGATGGGTATCGGCGGGGGCACGGTGGCCGCCTTTTTCCGACGCCGGGGACTGCCGGCCGCGGTCTGGTCGACCATCGCCCACAACGCCCACGCCCCCAATGAATTCGCCCTGATTTCCAATCTGGTCGCCGACGCCAAAATCCTGGCCCATGTCTTCCTGGGAGGTTGAAGGAACATCCCCGCGGCCGGACCTCGACCGGCCCGCCCCGGTTGCCAAATCCACCCCGGCCCGATATAATTTTTCCCATCCCGCGATTTCGGCCGGGCGGACGCCGGCGCGTCACCCGAAAAAAGCATCATGACCAGTCCTCTGAACATCGCCTCGTCTGATCCGAAAGGCAGGCACGGGTTGGACCTGAAGGCCCTCTCGACCCGCATCGGACGCCAGCAGAAACAGTTCGTCTGGGCCCTCATGGCCGCCTGGACCCTGCTCCTGGTCGGCTGGCTCTGGGCCGGACAGTATCTGACCGACCAGGCGGCCAGGGAAATGGCCCTGGCCCAGGCCCGGACTCTTTTGGCCAAGGACCTGCTCTATCGCCAGTGGAACTCGGAACTGGGCGGCGTTTACGTGCCGATCACTCCCCATACGCCCCCGAACCCCTACCTCGATGTGCCGAACCGGGAGGCGACCACGACCGAGGGCCTCGACCTGACCCTGATCAACCCGGCCTACATGACCCGGCTGGTCTATCAGATTCAGGCCAAACGGATCGGTATATCGGCCAGAATCACCAGCCTCAAGCCCATCAACCCGATCAACCGGGCGGACGACTGGGAACGGACCGGCCTGGAAAGTTTGGAACTGGGGTCGGAGGAGTATTCGGCCCTGATCGAAAACAACGGCCAGGCCTTCATGCGCCTGCTCATTCCCATGAAAACCGAGGCGAACTGCCTGCGGTGCCACGCCAGACAGGGCTACCGGGTGGGCGACGTTCGCGGAGGGCTGAGCGTGGCCGTGCCCATGGCCCCCTTCCAGGCCGCACTGCGCGGCCACATGACCGGCTCCGTCACCCTGGGCCTGATCTCCTGGGCCGCGGGCCTGGTGGTCATCCTGGCCGGGTATTTCTACCTCCAGCGTTCGGAAAAGCTGCGCGTCCGGGCCGAGGAGGAAATCCGGCTCCTGTCCCGGGCCGTCCGTCAAAGCCCGGCCTCGGTGGTCATCACCGACACCTCGGGCCTGATCGAATACGTCAACCCCAAATTCACCGAGGTGACCGGGTACTCCCTGGATGAGGCCCTCGGCCGGAACCCTCGCATCCTCAAGTCCGGGCTCCAGCCGCCCGAGATTTACCGGCAGCTTTGGGAAACCATCACCACCGGACGTGAATGGCGCGGCGAACTCCAGAACCGGAAAAAGGACGGGGCTCTGTACTGGGAGTACGTGTCCATTTCCCCGGTCACCTCGCCCGAAGGCGGGGTGACCCATTTTCTGGCCGTCAAGGAGGACGTCACCGAACGCAAACGGGCCGAGGAGGAACTCCGGACGGCCAAGGAGGCGGCCGAGTCAGCCAACCGGGCCAAGAGCGAGTTCCTGGCCAACATGAGCCACGAAATCCGGACGCCCATGAACGGCATCATCGGCATGACCCACCTGGCCCTGGAGACCGGTCTGAACAAGGAGCAGCGGGAGTATCTGGAACTGATCCAGGCCGCGGCGGAAAATCTCGAGGTCCTGCTCAACGACATCCTGGATTTCTCGAAGATCGAGGCCGGCCGCCTGGAACTGCGGCCCGTGGTCTTCGGCCTGCGGGAGACCCTGGAGGGGGCCTTGCGGACCCTGGAGGTCAAGGCCCGGGCCAAGGGGCTGAGGTTGTCCTGGGAGGCCGACGAGGAGGCGCCCGACGACCTGCTGGGGGACCCGGACCGGTTGCGGCAGGTGCTGATCAACCTGGTCGGGAATGCCGTCAAGTTCACGGACCGGGGCGGGGTCGCCGTAACGGTCGGCCTGGAGCGGGCCGCCGGTCCGGATATCGAACTGGGCTTTCAGGTCCGGGACACCGGGCCCGGCATTGCCGAAGGGGACCGCGAGCGCATTTTTTCCGCCTTCACCCAGGCCGACGGTTCCACCACCCGACGGTTCGGAGGCACCGGACTGGGTCTGGCCATTTCCTCCCAACTGGTCGCGATGTTCGGCGGCCGCATCTGGGTGGAAAGCGAAATCGGCCGGGGCAGCACGTTCTGTTTCACGGCCCGCTTCAACCGGCCCGAGCGGTCCGCGCCGGGCGAGAACGCGGCCACTGAATCCAAGGCGGCCCCGGCCGCCGTCGGATGCCTTGCGCCGGAGTCCGGAATCGGCCAGCGGATTCTCGTGGCCGAAGACAACCCCATCAACCAGCGGCTGGCCGAGCGCGTCCTGGCCAGGGCCGGATACGAGGTGGTCCTGGCCGACAGCGGCCGGGCCGCCCTCGAGGCCTGGAAAGACCGGACCTTCGACCTCATCCTCATGGACATCCAGATGCCGGAACTCGACGGCCTCGGCGCCACGGCGGCCATTCGCGAACGGGAAGACCTCGAGGGCGGCCACACGCCCATTGTGGCCCTGACCGCATACGCCATGAAAGGGGACCAGGATCGGTTTCTCCAGGCCGGCATGGACGGGTATCTGGCCAAGCCCATCCGGCCTCAGGTACTTCTGGCCAAGGTCGCCGAAATGCTTGGATGCCCGCCCCCCGCTTCGCCTTCGGACGAAAATGAAACCGAGGCGCCGGAAGCGTCGGGCCCGGCGTTCGACTACCAGGTCTTGTGCAACCGTTGCGGCGGGGACCAGGAACTCATCAATGAAATGATCGCCCTATTCCTGGAAGAGCTGCCCCAGCGCCTGGACGAAATCCGGTCGGCCCTCGAGTCGTCGGACCGCGGCCGGCTGGAACGGGCCGCCCACTCGCTCAAGGGCGGCATCGGCTATTTTACGACCAACAAGCCCTGGCATCTGGCCGACACCCTCGTGGATATGGCCCGTCGGGGCGACCTGGCCGGCGCCGATGCCACGGCCTCCGACCTCCAGCGGGAGACGGCCCGACTCAAATCCGCGCTCCAGGCCGTATCCCGCCAGACCTGACCCGAAGGATTTTATCCGCGGATTACGCAGAAAGACGCAGATTATAAAAAAGAAGAAATCGGGCTGAAGCCGATAGCGCGGGACTTGGTCGAGAAACGGTTACAACGCGGATTTCATCTCTTCCGGCTCAATCATTACAGGGCATGCGGCCATCAAACGACCGGCCGGATTACAAGAGGCACAAGTCAGACTTGTATATAATCTTCGTGAATCTGTGTAATCCGCGGATAAATATTTTCCAGGGCATTTCGCCAGGGGGCGGCCTCCGGCCGATCGTCATTTCTGATCATGGACCATCCGGGCGATCCGGTCCTGATGCCGGCCGACATAGGCGCAACTCGGGCTCGATCCGCAGTTCCGACAGGACCGGTCGTAGGCCGAATTCAGGGTCCCGCACTCGGGACAGGCGAAATGGGCCAGCATTTCCTGGTACCAGGCCTCCCAGCCGACCTGGCTGATGCGTTCGAGGGTCTCCCAAAGTTCGATCCGATGGGGCATGGCCCGCTGAAAGGCCTCGAGTTCCTCGCAGGGATAGTCCTCGCACTGGCCGCAAAAGTCGAGCCCCTTTTCCGCGGCGCATTTTTCCATCTTGCAGGTGGCGCAATAGGGGCAGCGGCGTTCGGCCCGGCAGCCGTCGCACATGGCCTCTTCCACCGGGACGCCGAACTGGGCGGCGATGCGTTTAAGCCGCTCCGGATGCTCGTGGGTGCCGATGTACACGGTGCAGGACGGGCAGAACAGCCCGCAGACCGCGGCCAGCCGCTTGTCGGGTTGGGTGTGGCCGCCGCTTTTCTCGGTCATGACGTTCCCTTTCCGCCCGGGCCTCCGTTCCTGGCCGGGCAGTCCTGGCGGGCGCATCGGGCGCAGCGTCCGTCCGGAGCGGCTTCCCGGCTCGGGGCCGGATAGACCACGACCAGGCCGGTCCGGCCGGACATCTCGCCCGAAGGCAGCAACTCGAAGCCCCGGCCCTGCTCCGGGCCGAAATGGTCCAGCACGTCCCGGTTGGCCGACAGGGGCAGGTCCGGGCAGCCGGGCGCCAGCCGGGGACCCGGCCGTCTCCCCGTGGGTTTGAGAAACAGATCGATTCGATATTCCAGAAAGTCCAGGGCCTCGCGGAGGGCGAGCCGGCAGAGGACCTCCCAGTTCGCCCGGTCCGGTCCGGCCGCGGCCGCGGCTTCGGCGGCCCGCGGTCCCAGCGTGCAGAGGCCGACGATCACGGTCGGTCCCCGCCCCGGAACCGCACCTTGAAAAACCTTCCCGGGCTCGACCTCGTCGAAAAGGCCGGCCGCCTCGATCAGCGGTCCGGCCCGGTCCAGAAACCCGGCCGCCTCCCGCTCGGTCGAACCCGCCTCCCCGGCCAGCCGGGCCGGTGACAGGTCCACGGGTATGGGCCGCACGGAAATCATTCGAATCGAGGTCCGATCAGGAGACGGTCGCCCCGTCCTCGAACTCGCATCCGCACCAGGGGCAGTATTTGAAGTCCTTGTTGGTCAGTCCCTCCTTGCAGGCCGAACACTGAAGGTGCAGCTCTTCGGCGCAAAAGGGGCAGAAAATAAAATCAGCCAGATGTTCGGCCATGGCCGGCGAGATTTTCTCCCAGGCCTCCGAACACTCGTTGTCCAGGCAGATTTTTTCCAGATGGCCCGTGCAGGGCGATTTTGGCTCGGTCATCGTTTCCCTTGTCACTCCTCGTCTTGGTTCCCATGGTCTGGGATGAATATATCAGAGGGCGGGGGCAACAACAAGACGCCGCCGGGGGCCGGAAGGCGCGGGTCAGGTGTAATCCGACAGATTGAGCAGCTTGGGTTCGACCTCGGCCAGAATGCCGTCGAAGTCATCGGTCGACAAGCCGAGTTCCTCCCAGGCCCGGGGCGACAGCGGGGGCACCAGCCGGTCGCCGCTGAAACCGAAGCCCATGGCCCGCACGACGATGTTGGCCAGATGGACGATGGCCGTCTGCTGCACCGCGTTGCGGGCCAGTTCGGGCCGGTGATGGTAGCGCATGGGCTCGGCCAGGGCGTCGGGCAGGTTCCAGTGCTCGGCCAGCCAGAGGCCCACGTCGCCGTGGTTGAAGTCCAGCACCTTGTTCTCGGCCTCGTAAAAGGTGATCCCCTTGGCCGCGGCCACTTCCTGGACCCGGGCCGACTCCTCGGGAAGCTGAAGATTGAGGACCACCTTGCCCAGATCGTGGAGCAGGCCGGCCACCAGCACCTCTTCCGCGTCCGGCCTCCCCAGGCGGGCGGCGATAACCCCGGAGGCGGCCGCGCAGCCGACCGAATGCTCCCACAACCCGACCATCCCTTTCTTCATCATGTCGAAGACCGAGGTGGTCAGGACCAGGCCCTTGACCACGTCGAAGCCCAGAACCACCAGGGCCTGCGTGATCGAGGAGATGCGGCGGGAAAAACCGAAAAAGGCCGAGTTGGCCATGCGCAGGACCCGGGCCGAAATGACCTGGTCCTGGCTGATGAGCCGGCCGACGTCGGCCGAGGAGGTATCCGGGTTTTCGACCATCCGGGATATCTTCTGGACGATGCCGGGCAGGGTCGGCAGATTCTTGATCCGCTTGACCTTTTTCTTGACTTCCGACCGGTCTTCCATCACTCGTCCTCGCGCAGTTTCCGGAGCAGCGCGTTCTTGAGTTCGACCAGGATGGGGTCGTTTTCGACCCGGACGAAACGCGCGTCCAGCTCGGCCTCGAGTTTGGACAGACGCGCCTGCTTTTCCTCCGGCGATTCGGACGAGACGAACTCGATGGGAACGGTCTCGTAATTCATGCGCTGGAGCATGCGCAGCAGGGCCTCGGTCAGTTCCGTCCCCTTCTGGCAGAGCAGGACCCCGTCGTCGCGCACCATCTTTTGGGCCAGGATCATACCCGGCCTCGCCTGGTCCAGGGGAATCCGTTTCACCGCACGACACCGCCCGTCTTAATAAACAGCCTTCCGGTCTTGATCGATTCCGGATTGTAGCACAGGCCCCGGAACGCACGCAACCGGCCCCGGGGTCAGGCCCGGTATTTCGATATCAACTCGAGCAACGCGCCGGCTTCGGAACCGGCTGCCGAGGACAAAGCCGCCGCCAGGGCCGCCAGCACGACCGCCACCACCTCGGGCAGGGGCTTCGAACGCCGCCCCTGGGCCTTCAAGGTCTCCAGGTCGGCCTTGACGTCTTTCAAGGCAGCGGCATCGAGTCCCAGGTCGTTGACGGCCGCTTCGAACCGGGCGGTCAGGGCGCCCAGGTCCGGGGCCTCGGCCCCTTGCGGCTCCGCCCCGGTCCCGGCCTGGCCCAGACCGGCTTCGGTCAGGGACAGCCCGCCGGAAAGGTTCCTGATCTCGACCAGCCCCTCGGCGACCAGCTCCATGGCGATGTCCTGGGTCAGGGGCCGGTCCAGGCCCATGGCCTCGCCAATGGCCCACATTCCGGCACTCCGGTTCGGGTCGCCGCCGGTCTCCCGAAAGATCGCGGCCAGCATTTTCTCCATGTTTTCGTCCATGACGCCTCCTTGCTTTGCTGGCCTCAGCGTACCACAGTCCCTTGAAAAAACAAGCACAGGGGGATGGCTCATTCCATCGAGTACCGGTCCTGCGTTAAGATCGAAGGTGATGGGGTTCCGCTATTGGGCCGGATATGGAAGGAGTCCTTGTCCCTGCCGCCGTAGGCGTGCTACTAGTGGCTGGGAGGTCGTTCCATGGCCCGCATTCGCCCAGAGATTCCGGCCCTGCAAAACTGGCTGGTGGCCCTGCGCCGGGAGATTCACCGCCATCCCGAACCGGCGTACGGGGAGACCCGGACCGCCGGCCTGGTGGAACGCACCCTGCGCGGCATGGGCCTGCCCCCACGAACCGGGATCGGCCGGACCGGAGTGGTCGGGTTGTGGCGGGCGGACCGTCCGGGCCCCTGCCTGGGACTGCGGGCCGACATGGACGCCCTGCCCGTGCAGGAGGCCCTGGACCACGACTGGCGCTCGACGGTCCCGGGCATGATGCACGCCTGCGGCCACGATCTGCATACGGCCATGCTTCTGGGCGCGGCCCGGGTCCTGGCCGATGATTCGAGGTACAGTCAGCGCCTGGCCGGCGCGGTCAAGTTCATTTTTCAGCCGGCCGAGGAGGAGGGGGCCGGGGCCCTGGCCATGATCGCCGACGGGGTCTTGGACGACCCGCCCCTGGACGCGATCTTCTCCGCCCACGTCAATCCAACCCTGGAAACCGGGCAGGTCGGGTACACCCCCGGCCCGGCCCACGCGGCCGTCGACAATTTTCACATCACGGTGACCGGTCGGGGAGGCCATGCCGCCCATCCCGAGTTGGCCGACGACCCGCTGGCCCCGGCGGCCGAACTGGTGGGGCGTATCCGCTCCCGGAGCGCCGGACTGGACCGGGCCCTGGTCGCCGTCTGCTTCTTCCAGGCCGGCACCACCACCAACGTCATTCCCGACCGGGCCTTGATTTCCGGGACCGTTCGTTCCCTGGACCGCTCCGCCAGAGAACGCGCCCTGGACGCGATTCGGGCCGCGGCCGCCGAAGCCGGGGCCGGCTCGCCCTGCGACATCCAGGTCCGTCTCGTCCCCGGATACCCGATTCTGCGCAACGACGAAGCCATGACCCAAGAGCTGGTCCGCCTGGCCGGGGCCGTCGTCGGCGCCCCGAACCTCGTTTTCCAGGCGCCTTCGTATGGCGCCGAGGACATGGCCTATTTTCTCGACAAGGTCCCGGGGTCCGTATTCGGGTTGGGCTGCCGGCGGCCCGGCGACCATCGGCCGGCCATGCTCCACTCGCCCCGCTTCGACCCGGACGAGTCCGTCCTGGCCCTGGGGGTCGAACTGTTCGTTACCCTGGCCGAGTCGTTCCTGTCTCCATCCGGGTAAAACCGGTTTGGTCGGGTGCGACAAACGGGCTTGACCTGAACACGGCCCGGGAGGGATGCCTTGCCATCAAACAGGGATGTAAGGTCGGCCCTCCGGATGGTGCCGCTTCAGGCCATTCGGCCGGCCGAAAATCTTTCATCAGGGGCCGACCCGGGATTCAGCCCGCCGGCCTGCTAAACGACAAACAGCCCCTTTCCGGCGTCCCCGGAATGGCGCCGGGAGCCTGAAGGGGGGCCTCCCGGGACGGCAGGTCCTGTTCCATGTCTCCAATTTCTATGAAATGCTCAAGGATTCCTTGGGAAAGGGGCCATACCCGAATCGGTCGCGCCCCACGATTGGAGACGACCGATTCGAGGGCATGGGGGGTGGCTCAGGTCGACTCCTTGCGCTGCTTTTCGACGTACTGCCGGCCGCTCTGGGGGAAAAGGGCGCAGATGAGCTGCTCCTCTTCGGACTGGGCCACGCCGGCGGTGTCCGTCTTGACCTTGTCCATTTCCGGACTGAGCACGTCGCCGGGCCGGCAGTCGATCCGGGTCCGGTCCGCCTTG
>Ga0180009_10004093_pt1 | contig 16249 bp, 15 predicted proteins | sample OS_PC_MetaG_FD_123537 | JGI IMG/M metagenome (GOLD analysis project Ga0180009, IMG submission 123537) | Groundwater microbial communities from the Aspo Hard Rock Laboratory (HRL) deep subsurface site, Sweden - OS_PC_MetaG | ecosystem: Environmental > Aquatic > Deep subsurface > Groundwater...
GCGCTCTAACCAAAACTGAGCTAATCGCCCACCGTGGCGGGTAAATAAACAGCATTTCCCGCCCATGTCAAAGGAAAACCGCGGGGCCCGGCAATCAGGTCAGGTAGTCCACAAGCCGTTCTCCGAAACCATGCTGGCGCATCTTGCTCAGGGCCTGGTTGCGGATCTGACGCACCCGCTCCCGGGAGAGGTTGATGTCCTGACCGATGGTCTCCAGGGAGGCCGTCTCCTCGGTCCCGATCCCGTAATACCGCATGACGATGTCCCTCTCCCGGCGGGAGAGCAGGGACATGGCGCCGGCGAGCTCCTGCTCGAGTTCATCGGTCACGAACCCCTGGTAGGGGTTCTTTTCCTCGGGATTGGACAGGGTGTCGGCCAGGGTCACGTCATCGTCATACATGGGCTGGTCGAGGCTCATCAAGGGGCGGCTGGCCGCCCGGATCTGCCCCAGCTTCCGGGGGTCGAGGCTCATGGCCTCGGCGATCTCATCCTCGTCGACCTGGCGGTGGTGCTTCTGCTCGAGGGCCTGGCCCATCCGCTTGATCTTCTGGGCCTGCTGCGACCGGTTGATGGGCAGGCGGACCGTGTTGGTCTGCTCGGCGATGGCCTTCTGGATGGCCTGGCGGATCCACCAGACGGCGTAGGAGATGAACCGGAACTCGCGGCGCTCGTCGAACCGCTTCGCGGCGGTGATCAGGCCGATGTTGCCCTCGGCGATGAGGTCCATGTAGCTGAGTCCCTGGTTCAGGAACTTCTTGGCGACGCTCACGACGAAGCGCAGGTTGGAGTTGACCAGCCTGTCGAGGGCTTCCTTGTCCCCTTCGCGGATCCGACGGGCCAGTTCGAACTCCTCCTCCCTGGTCAGGAGACGGTGCTTCCCGATGGTGTGCAGATAATGCTGCAGGCTGGGATCTTCCCGACGATCACTGCTGAGTTCGACTTCGTACACGTCGCTTCCTCCCGTCTATTCGCCCGGAGGGCTTCCGCCCGTTCCCGGCGACTTTACTTGACCTTGAAGGTCAAATTATCCGATGGACATTCGAATCCATTCATACGCCGGATCTCGTCGAGAAGTTCCAGGTTCCGGCGCCCAAGCTCGGTCGGTCGCTTGCGGGTGACTCGGGTCGGGATTTAATGTGAACCAAAAGAGTAATATTTTCCTCTTTCCCGGTCAACCTCTATTTTCAAAATTTTCAACCCGTTTGCGAACAATGACTTGAGGATGTTTCAACCGGGGTGCAGAGCGGACTCAAGCACCCCAGTTTACCACGTTTTTGAAAACAATCAACGATTATCCTCATCGTCCACGACTTCGTAATCCGCATCGACGGGGCCGTCCTGGTCGTCGGACCCGGACGGCTGTCCGCCTTCGCCCTCCGCGGCGCCGGCCGCCCCACCGGAGGCATCCTTGGCGCCGGCCTTCTCGTAGGCCTTGCCCGCCACCTTCTGGACGGCGTTCATCAGGGCGTCGCTCGCGGTGCGGATCATGGCGACGTCATCGGCCTTGACCACTTCCTCGAGGGCCTTGATCTTGCTCTCGACGTCCTCCTTGTCCCCGGCCTCCACCTGGTCCCCCAGGTCCTCGATGTTCTTGCGGGCGGCGTGCACCCGGGCTTCGGCCTCGTTCCGGACATCGATCAGCTCACGCTTCTTCTTGTCCTCGTCGGCATGGGCCTCGGCATCCTTCACCATCCGCTCGACCTCATCGTCGGTCAGGCCGCTCGAAGCCTGGATCTTGATCGACTGCTCCTTGCCCGTGGCCTTGTCCACCGCGCTCACGGACAGGATGCCGTTGGCGTCGATGTCGAAGGTCACCTCGATCTGGGGTATCCCGCGGGGGGCGGAGGGGATCCCGGTCAGCTGGAAGCGCCCGATGGTCTTGTTGTCCAGGGCCATTTCGCGCTCGCCCTGGAGCACGTGGATGTCCACGGTCGGCTGGTTGTCCGCGGCCGTGGAGAAGACCTGGCTCTTCTTGGTCGGGATGGTCGTGTTGCGCTCGATCAGCCGCGTCATGACCCCGCCCAGGGTCTCGATGCCCAGGCTCAGGGGCGTGACGTCGAGCAGGACGATGTCCATGTCCTCCCCACCGAGCACCCCGCCCTGGATCGCCGCCCCCATGGCGACCACCTCGTCGGGATTGACCGTGCGGTTGGGCTCCTTCTTGAAGAGCTCCTGGACCTTGGCCTGGACCGCGGGAATCCGGGTGGATCCGCCCACCAGCAGGACCTCGTCGATGTCGGCGGGGGTCAGGCCGGCGTCCTTCAGGCAGTTCAGGCAGGGCTTGACCGAGCGCTCGATGAGGCCGGCCACCAGGGATTCGAACTTGGCCCGGGTCAGGGTGTAGGTGAAGTGCTTGGGACCGTTCTCGTCCGCGGTGATGAAGGGCAGGTTGATCTCCGCCTGGGTGGACGAGCTCAGCTCGCGCTTGGCCTGCTCCGACGCCTCCTTCAGGCGCTGGAGCGCCATGGCGTCCTTGCTGAGGTCGATCCCCTCCTGGCTGACGAAGGTGTCGACGAGATGGTCGATGATCTTCTGGTCGAAGTCGTCGCCGCCCAGGTGGGTGTCGCCGTTGGTGGCCAGCACGGAGAAGACGCCGTCGACGATCTCCAGGATGGAGATGTCGAAGGTCCCGCCGCCGAGGTCGAAGACCGCGATGGTCTCCTCCCCCTTCTTCTCGAGGCCGTAAGCCAGGGCCGCGGCCGTGGGCTCGTTGATGATGCGCTTGACCTCGAGCCCGGCGATCTTGCCCGCGTCCTTGGTGGCCTGGCGCTGGCTGTCGTTGAAGTAGGCCGGGACGGTGATCACCGCTTCGGTCACGGGATGCCCGAGATGCTCCTCGGCGGTTTCCTTGAGGGCGCGGAGAACCTGCGCGGAAATCTCCGGAGGGGAGAACTCGCCGTGACTGGTCTTGACCCTCGCCTCGCCGTTGCCCCCCTTGACGACCTCGTAGGGGACCTCGGTCATCTCGGTGCCCACCTCGTCGAAACGCCTCCCCATGAACCGCTTGATCGAATAGACGGTGTCCTTGGGATTGGTCACCGCCTGGCGCTTGGCCAGCAGGCCGACCAGGCGTTCGCCCTTCTTGTTCCACGCGACGACCGAGGGCGTCGTCCGATTGCCTTCCTTGTTCTGGATGACCCGGGGTTCGCCGCCCTCCATGACCGAGACGACGCTGTTGGTGGTCCCCAGATCGATTCCGATGATCTTGCCCATGACAGACTCCTTGCGAGTGTGGGAGGTTCCAGAATGTTCGGGTAGACAATTACAAGGCACATGCCAGAAGCCGGGTTCAGGTATCATATATTAAAATCTTTTAGCAGAACAACTTAGATCAAGAAGACACGGATGGCGGATGACGGACAGAAATGGCAGTCACTGTCAGTATGTCATTTTGTCTCTTTTTCGCGCCTATTTGTCGTGACTGGTGGTTTCCCGGAAACCCTTCCGGAAACAGCCGAGGATGACGAATCCCATGACCTTGCAATAAAGGGGGAAGGCCACCGGACGCCGGTTCCCCCTGGTAGGCCAGCCGGCAACCAGGCGCTCCGCCCAGCCCGGCAAGGGCCCGTCGAGCAGAGCCCGCAGCAAACGGGTCCCCGGGCCTGGTTCGCATCCGGGCGCGTCGAGAACGGCGCCCAGGCGCATCTCCCCGATCCGGCCCGGGTGGAGCCTGGCCAGCCGGGGCAGGGTGTGGCCGCCGCACTCGATCTTCTTGGCCAGGTATTCTTCCAGGGAATGATGATGGATGTGGACCGGCACCGGACGGGTCAGCGCGTGGAACCGCAGGCCGGCGAGGTCCTCGAGTCTGAACGCCAGTTCCATGTCCTCGAATCCGTAGCCGGAGAACTCCTCGTCGAATCCGCCGATCCCCAGGAAGGCCTCCCGGGGCACGCCGGCGTTCTGGGTCACGAAGTAACGCGCGGGGGCCACCCCTGCGGGCAGGCGGGCCACGCCCCGGGTGTCCAGGTAATGGAAATGCGGCGCGTCGATCAGGTCGGAATCGGTCACGGCGAAGCCGATGGTCCCGAGATCCGGACGCCCGCGGACGAGCTGCAGGTGGGCGGCCAGCAATCCGTCCGGGGCCATGATGTCGTCATCGAGGAAGACCAGAAACCGGCCGCGGGCGGCCCGGGCGCCCAGGTTCCTGGCGCGGGCCCTGCCCACGTTTTCCGGCGGGGTCACCACCGTCAGGTGGACGGGGAACGTCCTCGCCAGTTCCTCGAGGCGACCGCCCGTCCCGTCGGTGCTCCCGTCGTCGACCACCACGACCTCCCAGCGGACGCCGGGGCCGGGATCCTGCCGGCCGAGGGCCTCGAGGGTCCGGGCCAGGAGGGCCTGCTTGTTGTGGGTGGGGATGACGACCGAGAGATCCATCACGAAGCTCCGGGCGAACGGGTGAGCGCAGGCACGCCGACGTCGTCGGGAAATCCCCCGTCCCCGCCGGTCAGGGCCGCGAAGATGCGGTCGACGTGCAGCATGTTGGCCTCGAACCCGGCATGCCGGCGCGCCGTTTCCAGGGCCTTCTCCCCCAGAGCGCCGCGAAGTCCGGGGTCGCGCGCCAGGGCCAGCATCGCGCCCTGGAGCCCGCCGACGTCCCGCGGGGCGACCACCAGACCGGACCGCCCGTCAGTGATCCACTCGCACGCCGAGGGCAGGTCCGAAACGATGCAGGCGCATCCGCAGGCCATGGCTTCCAGGAGGCTGACCGCCGTGGCGTCCACCGAGGGCACCGAGATGAAGACGTCGCAGGCCTGCAGGGCCGTGGCGAATTCGGGATGCGGCAACCGGCCCACCATGCGCATCACCGGTTCGATGCCGGCGGCGGCGGCCCGGCGCCGGAAGGGTTCGGGATCGCCCTCGTAACCCGAGAACAGGAACCGGGCCCGCGGTTCGACCTTCGTCATCGCCGCCGCGGCGGCGATGACGGTGTCGATGTTGTAATAGGGCTGGGTGTAGCTGCGCGGGGAGAAGAAGACGACCTGGTCGTCGGCGAATCCCCGGGACCGGCGCCACTCGACGGCGTCGGCGGGCCGGAAACGATCGAAGTCCACGCCCCACAGGACCCGGAAGCTGCGCCGCGGGTCGGCGCCCAGCCGGGACGCCGCCTGGAGGATGTCCAGCGAATCCCCGGTCAGCGCCGCGCAGGAGGCGAGCGCCCTCCTCGCCAGGTGGTTCTTCAAGCGGTTCTCGAAGGGCGTGACGTAGACGTCGTCGCCCCAGACCGTCAGCACGTTGGGCTGGAATCCCGAGAAGTGTCCCCAGTAGCCGTAGCCGGTGAGGAAGTGCGTGTTGAGCAGATCGGGTCCGATGCGTTCCAGGGCGGACTTGACCTTGCGCAGCGAGAGCAGGTATCGCCAGGGCTTGGGCCCGAAGGTGCTCCCGACGTCGTGGACCTCGACGTCCGCGACCGGCCCGGGCTGCACGGTCAGCAGATGACATTCGTGGCCGCGGGCCGCGAACCACCGGATCCAGCGCTCGGTATGGATGTGGCGGCCGATGGAGAGGAAAGCCAGGCGCAAGATCGACTCCTGATCTGGACCGGGGCGGCGGGACGATGGTGCCGGGAGCCGGTTTCGAACCGGCACGAAGCAACGCTTCGAGGGATTTTAAGTCCCTTGCGTCTACCAATTCCGCCATCCCGGCACCGGGACCACGCCGCATTCTAAGGGACCGTGCGGGGAATACCGACAAAAAAACCGGCCGGGCCGGTGGTCGTGGTGGAGGCGGCACCCGGACTCGAACCGGGGATAACGGTTTTGCAGACCGTCGCCTTAGCCTCTTGGCTATGCCGCCTCGCAGGGAAGGAAGTATGTTGCATCCCCAAGGGGATGTCAACCCGGCGGATGCCGAGCCGGAGGATGCCTGCCCTCGCCGCCGATCCTTGGGGACCGGACCCGCAGCCTCCTCGCCAAATGAGGGAGGGGAACGCCCGCAGGTGTTCCCCTCGAAAAAAAATGGAGCGGGCAACGAGACTCGAACTCGCGACAACTACCTTGGCAAGGTAGCGCTCTACCAGCTGAGCTATGCCCGCTCCGAAGGTTATGCAGAAATAATGAAAGATGACAGGAATGTCAAATGGATTTTTGAGGCGCGATCAGGTCCCGGAAGGGCCGGGAAATCCCTTCAGCGGCGGCCCCGGTTCGCGGCGCATTCCCGGTAAAGTGCCGCCGTCCGGACCGCCACCTTGTCCCAGGAATACCGGGCCGCGACCCGCTCGCGGGCGCGTCCGCCCAGGTCCTTCCGGCGGGCCTCGTCCCCCAGCGCCGCGACGAGCCGCGTGGTGAGGTCGGCGACGTCGCCGCTGCGGAAGATCTCGGCGCATTCCCCCGCCGCCTCGAGGTTGGGAGGGATGTCGCTGACCAGGCAGCACCGCCCGTAACTCATGCCTTCAAGCAGCGTGATGGACAGACCTTCGAGGGTGGACGGCAGGACCAGCAGTTCGGCATGGCTGTAGAGTTCCTCCAGCAGCCGGCCGTGGATGTAGCCGAGGAACCTCACTCCCGGGCCGGCGGCGGCCCGGAGTTCCCTGGCGTATCCGGGAGTGAAGCCCGCATCGCCGGCGATCACCAGTTCCCGGTCCCTGCGCAGGGAGGGGTCGAGGCGGTTCCAGGCCTCGATCAGGAGATGGCATCCCTTCTCCGGCACCAGGCGGCCCACGAAGAGCAGGAAGCGGCCGGGAATCCCCCGCTCGTCCAACAGGAGGCGCTTCCTGACGACGGCCCCGGCGATGCCGTTGGGGATGTAGTCGGTGTCCTTGCCGTGGACCGTCCGGAAGTGCTCGCGGAGGGCCTCCGACACCACGATGGTGCGGCTGGGCAGGGAGACGCAGGCCGCCTCTCCGCCGCGCAGGACCCAGCGCGCGAAACGCCCCCACTTGTCCCTTTGCCAGTCCAGCCCGTGGACCGTCACCACGGTGGGCAGGCCCGCCAGGGCCCGGGGGATTCCCGACAGCAGTCCGGGTCCGAGGGCGTGATAGTGGACGACGTCGGGACGCCTGCCCAGGGCGTCCAGGGTGCAGACGACGGTGTGGGAGATGGCGTCGAGGTGCTTGGTGGCGAGGCTTGGCAGGCGCAGCACACGCACGCCGGAAAGATCAGCCGGCCCCTGGGCATCGCTGTAATGGGGCCGGCTGTAGATGTCCACCTCGACGCCGAGGCCGGGCAGGCGCGCGGCCAGCTCGGCGACGTGCTTCTCGATGCCTCCATGGACGGGCGGGTAGCCCTTCTGCCCGATCATGGCGACCCGCAGGGGCCGTGTGGCTCGGTCGCTCATGCGGCCCGGCTCAGTCGTCGTACTTCAGGGGGATGGGCTTGCCGTCCTCGGCGATGGACCGGCAGGCGCCCTCCAGCACCTGGACGACGCGGAGCCCCTCCTCCCCGCTGCTGAGGTTTTCCTCCTGGCCGCTCACCACCTTCAGGAAGCTGTCGGTCTCGATCTTCAACGGCTCGACCGTGTCGATGCGGGGCACGAAGATGTCGCCCGACCGGTACAGCAGCTGGAATTCGCCGTAGTCATGGTAGTGGGGCTGGACGTCCACGCCCTTGTCGTAGACCCGGATCTTCTCCGACGGGGAGACGTCGTCGTAGACCAGCATCTTGCGGCTGCCGACGAAGGTGCAGTTGCGGATCTTGTTCGGGTCGAGCCAGCTGACGTGGATGTGCGCGAGCCTGCGGCCGGGATACTCGAGGGTGACGAAGGCCACGTCCTCGATGCCCTTGTCCCGCTGGACGTAGCAGCGGCCGTTGGCGCTGACGCTCACCGGATGGGCCTCGAACAGGTAGTTCAGCATGGCCACGTCGTGGGGGGCGAGATCCCAGACCACGTTCGCGTCCTGCTGGAAGATGCCCAGGTTCACCCGGCTGATGTTGACGTAGTACACGTCGCCGAGCTCGCCGCTGTCCATCAGGGCCTTGATCTTCCTGACGGCGGGAGTGTAGACGAAGGTGTGCCCGATCATGACCTTCACGCCCCTGGCGGCGGCCAGGCGGTTCAAGGCGCGGCAATCGTCGCTGTTGGTGGCCATGGGCTTCTCGAGGAAGAGGTGCTTCCCCGCCTCGAGCACCTGGCTCCCCAGGGGGAAGTGGGTGGACATGGGCGTGGCCACCACGACGGCCTGGATCTCAGGATCCTCGATGATCTCCCGGTGGTCGGTAGTCTTGTGCGTATTGGGGTAGAGAAGGCCCACCTGGTGCAGGCGCTTCTCGTCGAGATCGGCGATGGTCTTGAGGTTGGCCCCCGGCAGGGAGTTGAAATTCCGGATCAGGTTCGGTCCCCAGTACCCACAGCCGATCACACCTACATTGACCATTGCCTTCTCGCTTTCGGTTTTCGACGCCGTCTGCCGACCGGTTCCCCTATCGCCGGTCACGCCGACTGAACGCCAGGGCGAAGCAAACAACAGCCTGCAACACCGTTGCAGGCTGCTGGAGGATGGACCCCGCAAGCGGAGGGGTCAAGAAAATCCCGGAATGCGACGAGGGCCCGACCATGGTCCAGCCGATCTCAGTATCCCCCGGTCCCCCGCAGAACCACGGGAACGGTCTTCAGGAGGATCATGACATCCCGCCACAGCGACCAGTTGCTGATGTACCGGATGTCCATGTGGACCATCTCGTCGAAGGAGACGGAACTGCGACCGCTGACCTGCCACAGGCCGGTCAGCCCCGGAACCGCCCGCAACCTCTCCATGTGCCAGGGGAGGTAGTTCTCGATCTCGTAGGCGATGGGAGGCCGCGGCCCCACCAGGGACATCTCGCCGCGGACGATGTTGATCAGCTGGGGCAGTTCGTCGAGGGAGGTCCGGCGCAGCAGGCTGCCGATGCCCGTGACACGCGGATCCTCCTTCAGCTTGAACACCTTCTCGCCGCTGTTGCTCTCGGCGCACCCGCGTTCGTCGCCGTTGATGAACATGGCGGCGAACTGACGGTGGATGGCGTCGTCGCTGTTGTGCTTCATGGACCGGAACTTGTAGAACTTGAAGGGCTTCCCGTCCTTGCCCAGACGTTCCTGCACGAAGAAGACGGGCCCAGGGCTGGATTGCTTGATCAGCAGGGCGATGAGACCCATCAGGGGGGCGGTCAAGAGCAGGAGGATCCCTGAAACGGTCAGATCGAAGAACCGCTTCACCAGGGCCTGGGGCCCGGCATAGCGGGTCGTGTCGGCGGGAATGAAGAATGCCGGCGCCTGGACCGCATACTCCCCGTCAACAACCGCAAAAGCTGCCGCGTCTTCCTTCATGTTGCGCAAGCTCCCTTTGCCCGAGGCAAAGAAGGTGTTTGGTTTTCAGAAAGATTACGAACGCGTTAGCTTTGTTTCATCCGGACCTTTCATGGTGCGGCGGTTGTGTGACGGTCAGAGGTCGCTCCCCTCGGGGCGCTCCCCCTTCACGAGGCGAAATCCATTATAGCACATGATCTCCGGTGACGTCCACCCCTTATTATAAAATTTTTTTACTCTTACCTAAAATTCACAACCCGGGGTTTTCCATATCATACGGAATGGCCGGGGATCCGTGGGCCCCGGCCGGAGCACCAAAGACCCTTGATTTATTAGGAATTATCCGCCTGCTCGGGGGGGCTTTTTTCTTTTGCCTTCTTTCCCCGGGAGTCCTATCCTGTGCGAACGGGTCATTCGCCAGGACGCTGGCCGGCTGGGTCCTGCCCAATGATCCGTGTTTCGTTTCGCCATCATGGCTGTCTTCCTTCCACAGAGGAGCTTGAACATGGCCGAGAAGCTGGATATCAAACCTGCCAGCGGAAAACTGGGCATCCTCACCCCCGGGATGGGTGCGGTCTCTTCGACCTTCATCGCGGGCGTCGAAGCCATCAGGCAAGGGCTGCGCCTGCCCATCGGATCGTTCACCCAGATGGGCCACATCCGCCTCGGCAAGCGGACGGACGATCGCCAGCCCCTGGTCCGCAATTTCGTGCCCCTGGCCGACCTGGACGACCTGGTCTTCGGCGGCTGGGACATCTTCCCCGATTCGGTCTACGAGGCGGCCATGAAGGCCGGCGTGCTCGAGAAGGAGCTCCTCAACCAGCTCAAGCCCCAGCTGGACGCCATCAGGCCCATGAAGGCCGTCTTCGACAACTTCTACGTCAAGAAGCTCGAGGGCACCCACGTCAAGAGCGGCACCAAGATGGAGCTGGCCGAGGCCCTGATGAAGGACATGGAGACCTTCAAGAAGGAGAACGGCTGCGACCGGCTGGTCATGGTCTGGTGCGGATCCACCGAGATCTTCATGAAGCGGAGCGAAGTCCACCAGGATCTGGCCTCGTTCGAGAAGGGCCTGCGCGAGGATCACCCGGACATCCCTCCCAGCATGATCTACGCCTACGCCGCCATCAAGATGGGCATCCCCTACGCCAACGGCGCCCCCAACCTCAGCGGCGACGTCCCGGCCCTGGAACAGCTGGCCAAGGACAAGGGCGTGGGAGTCTGCGGGAAGGACTTCAAGACCGGCCAGACCCTCATGAAGACCATCCTGGCCCCCGGCTTCAAGGCCCGCCAGCTGGGCGTTTCGGGCTGGTTCTCGACCAACATCCTGGGCAACCGGGACGGCGAGGTCCTGGACGACCCGGCCTCCTTCAAGACCAAGGAGGAGTCCAAGCTGAGCGTGCTGGACACCATCCTCCAGCCCCAGCTGTACCCCGATCTCTACGGGAACCTCTACCACAAGGTGCGGATCAACTACTATCCGCCCCGCGGGGACAACAAGGAGGGCTGGGACAACATCGACATCTTCGGCTGGTGCAGCATGCCCATGCAGATCAAGGTCGACTTCCTGTGCCGGGACTCGATCCTGGCGGCCCCCCTGGTCCTCGATCTGGCCCTGCTGCTGGATCTCGGGGCGCGGGCGGGGCTACCCGGCGGCATCCAGGAATGGCTGTCCTTCTACTTCAAGAGCCCGGTCACCCCGGCCGGCCTGCTGCCCGAACACGACCTGTTCATCCAGCAGACCAAGCTGAAGAACACCCTGCGCTGGATGATGGGCGAAGAGGTCATCACCCACCTGGGTCGCGAGTACTACGAGGACCGCTAGGGCGTCCGCCCGGCGGGATGGTCACGGCGGCGGCCGGCCCGAGGGCCGGCCGCCGTCGCAACGGGAAGGAACGGGCCCCCATGCAGGACCTGGAACTGGAAGTCATCCCCGTCGGACCGCTGCAGATGAACGCCGTCCTGATCACCGCCAGGGGCCCCGCCGGGCCCGAGGCGGTGCTGGTCGATCCCGGGGAGGAGCCCGGCCGCCTGCTGGCCCGGCTCACCCATTCGGGCGCATCCCTCCGCGCCCTGGTCGCCACTCACGGCCACTTCGACCACGTGGGCGCCGCCGCCGACATCCAGGACGTCTTCGATCTGCCGCTGCTTTGCCACCCCGAGGATGTGCCCCTGATCCGGTCCTTGCCCAGGGCGCAGGCCGCCTACGGATTCCCGCCCTCGCGGGTGCCCCGCGTGGATCCGGCGCTGGTCGACGGAGCGGAGCTGCCGTTCGCCGGCGGGTCCATCGGCGTGCGCCACGTTCCGGGGCACTCCCCCGGCCAGATCATGCTGGTCCTGCCCGGACACGCGGTGGTGGGGGATTGCCTGTTCGCGGGATCGGTGGGGCGGACAGATCTGCCCGGCGGGGATTTCGCCACCCTGGAAAAAAGCATCCGGGAACGCATCTACACGCTCCCGGATGAAACCGTCGTCATCTGTGGTCACGGACCCGACACCAGCGTGGGCCGGGAGAAGCTGACCAACCCCTTCGTCCGGGGCTGATTCCGCCTACTCTTCCTCCTCGATCGCGCCGGCCTCCACGGCCTCGCGGCGCTCCACCTTCTTCTTCTCCAGCTTCTGGTGCTTCTTCAGGAATTCCTTCTTGATCCAGTCGCGGTACAGGGAGGCGCCCAGGCAGCCTGAATCGTAGGCGTAGATGCTCTGGAAGTTGGCGGGAGCCTCCTCGATCTTGATGTTCGTCGTGATGATGGTCTTGAAGATGTCCTGGGCCGGGAAGATGTTCCCCAGCTCCTTGCGGACGTTCTTCTGCAGGGGAGTCCGCCCGTCCTTCATGGTGATCAGGACTCCCAGCAACTGGAGCCACATGTTCTGGCGCTCCTGGATCCGCTCGATGACGGTCATCATCTGCCGCAGGGCCGGAACGGCCAGCCCGTTGCACTGGGTGGGGATCAGGGCGTAGTCGGCCGCGACCAGGGCGTTCTGCGTCAGGACGCCGAGATCGGGCGGCGTATCGATGATGATCCACCCGTAGGAGGTCGACAGGGAAGCCACGACCTTGGACAGCCGGTCGTGGATCTGCGTCTTGGCCATGCTCTCGAGGGAGGGGTTGGCCGGCAGGATGTCGATGTTCTCGTCGTAGATCGTCGAGGTGATCCCGTCCTGGGGGGTGATCGCGCGCCTCAGGACATCGAAGACGCTGCGCGCGGGGGGCTCGCCGTCCAGCTTGCCCAGAAGAGTGCTGGTGGCGCACCCGTGGGGGTCCATGTCGATCAGAAGGCAGCTGGAAGTAACATCACTGTAGCGGGTTAGACCAGCGGCCAGGTTGATGGCCGTGGTGGTCTTGCCGGTCCCGCCCTTGTGATTGACCACCGCGATGACATTGCTCATCGAAGTCCCCTATGTCACTGGAAACAAAAAAACCGAAAAATCGCAGGCGCGAAATATAGGGGATCCACCCCTTGAGGGAAAGTAAAAACAGAAATCAGCCAGGGATTGTCCTCTTCCGTGGACACAATTAAGGCTATATATTCAAATATTCTTACGAATTCCGACCTTGATCCCGAGCAGGGTGACATGCTCTTGCCACTCAATTTCAATTTCAGGATCGAAACCCAGGCGGGTCTCCGGCAGGAAATCCTGGTCATCGAATCCCGTCCGGGTGGCCCGGCCCTCGACCACCACGCCATACCCCTCTCCCAGTTCCCTGGCCCAGCCGAGAAGAATGGAGAGGCCGAACCGGGTCTGATCCAGAGCCCGGGAACGATCGGCGGAGTAGTCGACCAGGGCCACGCCCAGGGCGGCGTAGGGGGCCACGTCGGAGGACGCCAGGGCAACCTGGAGGCCAAGGCCGACCGACATGACGTCGAGGGAATCGAAACGGAACACCCCTCCCCCCTGTCCCAGCAGGGCCTCCGCCGCGAGGTCGAGGGAAGCGCTCTCCACGTCGAACCTGAGCCGGGTCCGGGATCCGACCGACCGCAGGACGGCAAAGCCCAGGCCGAAATTCCGGTCGATGGAGGTGGAGAATCGGCTGGACTGGAATGATCCCCCGCCCACGGTCAACCAGGGCACGACGACGTCGTCCACGGTCCTGGCATGGAAGAGGTCGCCCCCACCGACGCTGCCCATGGTCAGCTGGAGGGACCAGGGCGAGGACGGCCGCCCATCAAGAGCCTCGGGAGCCTTTTCCGGCTCCTCCGCCCGGGCGGGCTCGAGGGTCCTGCCGGTCGTGCTGCGGGACTGCGCCGCGCCTTCATCGGGCAGGGTCCCGAGGGCGGCGAGGATCAGGAGGGTGGTGAGGACGGATCGCACGGGAGCTCCTTCAAGGCTGGGGACGTTCCAGGGCGAAAGTCGCCGCGACCGCTTCCAGCCGACGGAAGAAGCCCATCTTGTCCATGCCGGGGGCGTAGACCAGCAGGTCGATGCAGAAAACCCTCTTGCCGGCCGGATCGGCGATGAAGTAGCACCAGAACGGACCCCCGCCGGCAAAGCTGGTGCTGGTCCAGGAGCCGGTGAGCTTCTTGCCTCCCACGCCGGGCAAGCCGCCCTCGTCCCACATCAGGGATCCCTCCGCCAGTTCCTCGTCGTGCAGGCGCACGCCGATGGCCCGGCGCATGCCGATCAGGAAATCCGGGTCCTCGAGGGCCCCGACGGGATCGTCGACCGCCTCCCAGGTGACGGTGATGCCCCTGGACGGGGAGTTCTGCATGAGCTCGATCCCGGGATGGACCCCGGTGTCGAGCTGGTTCTGTCGGTAGGTTCCGGGAATCTCCAGGTAGAACCCGAACCGTTCCCAGTAGACGTTCATCAGCCGGGTCTCCAGCCCGTCGTACCGGTTCCGGCGCTGGATCCTCTCGCGATTGCTGTTCTCGATCGTGTCCCGGATCCGGTCCATGTTCTGGCGCAGGAGGCTGCTGAGGGAGTTGCGGTCCCGCGAGGCGACCACCACGAGCAACTGGTACGTCGACCACGGATCGTTGCGCTGGACCATGCCTCCCTGCCCGGTGCTCAGCTGGTCCCAGGCCTCGGCGGAAAGCAGGCCGCGAACGGCCTTCTCTGCATCCCCCCCCTGGCCGATGTGGACCAGGAACACGGCGTTCTTGTAGCCGCGGGCCAGTTCCCACCTGGAGGCCGGATAGACGTCGGTGTTGAAGCGGGGTTCAGGCTTGATGACGAAGGTGGTCAGGTCGCTGAGGCGGCTCTCGAAATCGCGCGCCAGCGGTTCCAGGCCGTCCTCGGAATAGACGACCGCCAGATCCCCGTAGGAACCGGCGGCCATGAAGATCCCCTTGTCCTTCTCCATCCCGCAACCCGCAAGAACCAGGCAGAGCAGCGGGATCCCCAGTCGCGTCAGTCTCACCTCGGCCAGCCTTTCCCGGGGTTCCCGACGGAGCCCGTCCACCGGATCGCAGCGAACCCCACGGGAGGGGAGAACCGGGCGATGGCGCGACCGCCCGGTAAGTTCATTCCTCCCCTAGATCTAGGGCATTGCTGTCCGCCCTGTCAAGCTGGGCCCTGTACTGGTTCACCCACTGCTCGTACTGGGACAGCTGGTTGGCCAGTTTGCGGTTCTCCACGCGGAGCTGCTGGATGGTCAGCAGATCCTCGATCCGTTCGCCGGACCAGCCCCGGGGGGCCTGGAAGGCGCCGGAGTTGCCGGCCTGCAGGTTGCCGACCGACACCGGGTGCTGCAGCCCGGACCCGATGAGCCCGGCGCCCGGGCTGCGGGTGATGTCCAGGGGCAGGCGATCGCCGCCCTCGACGGCCACCTGGGCCGCAGAGGAATGCACGGTCGCCGGAACCGACCCGGAACCGGTCCGGCCCGCGGGTCCCACGAACATGGCGAGGGCGAGCACCGCGGCCAGACCGACGGAGGCGGCGGTCCCGAAGTTGCGGAACCAGGCCTTGCGGTCGGCACGGGGGTCGTCCCAGGGATAGTAGGCGTCGGCGGCGGCCTGCTGCATCGCCTGGGACAGCCTGAGCTGCAGACGCCATTCGAAGTTCTCCGAAAGCGCGGGTTCGGTCCCGGCCAGCAGGCGGCGTCCCAGCTGCAGATCCTCGCGGTACTCGCGGCATTCCGCGCAGGCGTCGAGATGCCTTTCCAGCTTCCCGGCGACGTCGGCGGGCAGGGCCTCGTCCATGGCCCGGCTGAGGTATTCTTGAGCTTTTCCGCATCGCATGTTCATCACCTGTCCAACCTCAATGTTCGTTGTCCTTCTCGGCGGCTGCCCGGGCCTCGATCTTCTCGAGTTCCTCGAGCAGGTCTTCGTTCCTGAGCATGGGTTTGATCAGCTGCCGAAAACGGCTGCGGGCCCGGTTGATCCGGGACCGCACGGTCCCCAGCTTCAAGCCGGTGACCTGCTGGATCTCCTCATAACTGAGCTGGTCGACCTCCCTCAGCAGGAAGGGGATCCGGTACTTCTCCGGGATCTTCGCCGTGGCCGCATTGATCAGGGCCGCCAGTTCTTCGCGCTGAACCTCCCGGGTCGGGTCCGCCTCCTGATCCGCCGGATCGACCGGGATCTCGTCATCCTCGGGAGCGGGATTCAGGCTGATCAGATGCGGGCGCCGGGACCGCTGCCTCATCTTGTTGCGCACCAGATTGGTCGCGATGGTGAAGACCCAGGTGGAGAACTTGGCGATCTCGCGGTACTTGGTGGCGTGGATGTAGACCCGGATCAGCGTTTCCTGCGTCAGTTCCTCGGCCAGGGACGGATCCTTGACCATGCGCAGGATGAAGCTGAAAAGGCGCCCCTTGTAACGCGCCACGATCTCGTCGAAGGCTCTCTTCTGGCCGTTCTGGACCAGGACGATCAGTTCCTCGTCGCGGACGTCCTGCAGGTCGGCCCTCGCCGGCGACGGCGACCCGTAGCGGTGTTCATCCAGCGATAGATTCATCCCGGGCTCCTTTGGGGTCACGGCGAACAGAACCATGCAGGCTGATACCGGGATCAGGGTCCCCCGGTTCCGGAAAAATCGCCGGGCAATTCCAGAAAATCCCCCAGCGGCCACAGGGGTGCGAAGATCTCGA
>Ga0180009_10004094_pt1 | contig 16248 bp, 14 predicted proteins | sample OS_PC_MetaG_FD_123537 | JGI IMG/M metagenome (GOLD analysis project Ga0180009, IMG submission 123537) | Groundwater microbial communities from the Aspo Hard Rock Laboratory (HRL) deep subsurface site, Sweden - OS_PC_MetaG | ecosystem: Environmental > Aquatic > Deep subsurface > Groundwater...
GATCACCACGTCGATCTTCAGGTGGGCGAACTCGCGCTTGATCTTTTCGGCCAGCGACACGCCCATCGCGAGGCGCGTGCTGTAGACCGAGACGCCGTCCATCACCGAATCGGGACGCGCGAGGTAGACGTATTCGAAGATGCAGGGATTGAGCGCGGACTTGTCGCTGCACTGGCGGCTGTGCAGCTTGCGCTGGTAATCGATGAAGACCGCTTCGCCCGGCGCCACGTCGCGCAGCAGGCGGAAGCCCAGCGTGTCGATCGCCACGCTTTCCGACGCGATGATGTACTCGTGCGGCACGACTTGATCGTTGACGCCGATCACCAGCGGCCGAATGCCGTACGGATCGCGGAAAGCCAGCAGGCCATAGCCGGCGATGAAGGCCGTGACCGCGTACGCGCCCTTGCAGCGCGCATGCACGCCGGCGACGGCGCCGAAGATCGTGTCCAGGTTCAGCTGCCGCCCCGAGGCGCGCACCTGCAGTTCGTGCGCCAGCACGTTCAGCAGCACTTCGGAATCCGAGTTGGTGTTGACGTGGCGCAGGTCGGCGCGGAACAGCGATTCCTTCAGTTCATGGGTATTGGTCAGGTTGCCGTTGTGGCCGAGCACGATGCCGTACGGCGAGTTCACATAGAACGGCTGCGATTCGGCCGACGACGAGGCGCTGCCGGCGGTGGGATAGCGCACATGCGCCACGCCCATGTCGCCGAGCAGATTGCGCATGTCGCGGGTGCGAAAGACGTCGCGCGCGAGGCCCTGCCCCTTGTGCATGTGGAAGCGGCTTTCCTCGGCCGTCACGATGCCGGCCGCGTCCTGGCCGCGATGCTGCAGCACCATCAGCCCGTCATACAGAAGCTGATTGGCTGCCGAATTGGAAACAACGCCGATTACCCCGCACATGCTGTGCACCCATCCATAAAGTTATTCAAAACGAACATGTTTCGCCACGTCATCCGGCAGCAGCGGCAAGGTGCGCAGCGCCAAGGCCTGCAGGTTGCCCGACAGCGCGGCCTGCTTCCAGAAATCGGTGCGCGGCAGCGAGGTCAGGCCGGCTGCCAGCGTCAGCCCGACCAGGATGACCACGCCCTTGGCCAGGCCGATCACGCCGCCCAGCATCCGGTCGACGCCGCCCAGTCCGACCGCCTTGACCAGCGTGGCCAGCACATGGCCGAGCAACAGCACGCCGATCAGCACCACCAGAAAAACCGCGGTGAAACCGCCAAAATAGCGGATCGCCGGGTTTTCAATCGCGACCGGCAGCAGCGGCGCCACCCACAGCGCGCCCCACTTGCCCAGCATGAACGCCAGCACCCAGGCCGCCAGCGCGAACAGCGCATTGACCATGCCCTGCATCAGGCCGCGCACCAGCGTGAGCAACAGCAACAGCACGATGATCAGGTCGAGCAGGCTCACTTCGTGACAACCTGGGCGGTCGTCATGCCGTTCTCGGCCAGTTTCACGGCCGCTGCAACTGCCGCCTCACGCGTCGCAAACGGCCCGACGCGCACGCGCGTCAGCTTGCCCAGCGTATCGGTGTAGGCCGGCAGGCCCACTGCCGCGGCGCGCGCCTTGAGCGCCTCGGCCTTGGCGGCGTCGGACAGCGCGGCCAGCTGGACCACATAGGGCTCGGCGGCCGGCTTGGCTGCGGGCTTAACTACGGGCTTGGCAGGCGCAGGCTTGGGCGCCGGCGGCGCCGGTTCGGATTTGACTGGCGCAGGCTTGGGCGGTTCGGCTTTGGCAACCGGTTCGGGCTTGGCGGGCTCGGGGACAGGCTGGAGAGGCTCTTCGGGAACGCTAACCGGTTTGGGTGGCGGCGGTTCCGTGGCGGGCGCCAGCTCCGGCATGGCGGCCATGCGCACGGCCAGATCGCTGGCTGGCGGCGGCTCATCTTCCAGCAGCAGCGGCAGCACGATCACGGCAAGCAGCGTCAGCGCCACCGCGCCGATCAGGCGACGCCGCGCGAGGCGTTTGAGGTCATGTTCACTGCTGGGTGGCGGCATGGTCGAGGACGGCGGCAACGGTGTAGAACGAACCGAAGACGAGAATTCTATCACCTTCACGCGCCGCGCTCCGCGCCTCCGCCAGCGCCGTGTTGACATCCGGCTGCACCCGGACTGGCGCGGCCCCCGTCAGCTCGTGCAGGACCGCGGCCAGCGCCGCGGCATCGCAGGCGCGCGGCGTCGCCGGGGTACAGGTCCACCACGCATCGATCTCGCCGGCCAGGGCCGCCAGCACCCCCGCCGCGTCCTTGTCGGCCAGCATGCCCACCACCGCCAGCGTACGTCCCGCCGCCGGCTGCGCGTGCAGGGTGGCCGCCAGCGCCCGCGCCGCTTCCGGGTTGTGCGCCACATCGACGATGACCTCGGGCGCCTGCGCGATGCGCTGGAAGCGCCCCGGCAACCGCACCGTCGCAAGCCCCTGCTGGATCGCCGCCTCGCTTACCGGCAGGCGCTCACGCACCGCGTCCAGCACTGCCAGCGCGCCGGCCGCATTGCGCAGCTGGATGGCGCCCGCCATGGCGGGCAGCGGCAGGTCGGACCAGCGATCCACGCGACCGTGGAAGGTCCAGCGATCGCCCGTCTGTTCAACAGAAAAATCAGGTCCGTAGCAGCGCAGATCGGCGCCGATGGCGCGGGCATGCGCCAGCAGGCTGGCAGGTGGGTCGGGGTCGGCGCACAGGGCCGGGCGGCCGCCACGGTAGATGCCGGCCTTTTCGTAGCCGATCAGTTCGCGGGTGTCGCCCAGATAGTCCATGTGGTCGAGGTCGACGCTGGTGACGATCGCGGCATCGGCGTCGAACACGTTGACCGCATCGAGCCGCCCGCCCAAGCCCACTTCGAGGATGGCGACGTCGACGCCGACGTCGACGAACTGCAGCATTGCGCCGAGCGTGCCGAACTCGAAATAGGTCAGCGACATGTCGCCACGCGCCGCGTCGATTTTTTCAAACGCGGCAACCAGCTCGGCGTCCCCCGCCTCCGCGCCGGCGATTCGCACACGTTCGTTGTAGCGCAGCAGGTGCGGCGAAGTGTAGAGGCCGGTCTTGTAACCGGCCGCGCTGAGGATCGCTTCCAGATAGGCGCAGGTGGAGCCCTTGCCGTTGGTGCCGCCGACGATCAGGAGCGGGAAAACCGGCGCCAGCCCGAGTGCATCCTTGACCTGGCGCACCCGATCGAGGCCGAGTTCGATCGCGTTGGGGTGCAGCTGCTCCAGCCGCACCAGCCAGTCGGCCAGCGAAAGGCCCGGATTTACACCCACGCGCTAGGCGGCAAGCGCGGGGCGTCCCATCATCATCGACAGCGTGGTCGCCAGTTCGTCGCGCATCTGGCGGCGGTCGATGATGCGGTCGATGGCGCCCTTCTCCTGCAGGAATTCGGCGCGCTGGAAGCCTTCCGGCAGCGTCTCGCGCACGGTCTGCTCGATCACGCGCGGCCCGGCAAAGCCGATCAGTGCGTTGGGCTCGGCGATGATCAGGTCGCCCAGCATGGCGAAGCTCGCCGACACGCCGCCCATGGTGGGATCGGTCAACACCGAGATGAAGGGCAGATGATGGCGCGACAGCTGCGTCAGCGCGGCCGAGGTCTTGGCCATCTGCATCAGGGAAAACAGGCCTTCCTGCATCCGCGCGCCGCCGCTGGCGGAAAAGCAGACGAAGGCCGAATTCGACTCGATCGCTGCTTCCACGCCGAGGACGAAGCGCTCGCCCACCACCGAGCCCATCGAGCCGCCCATGAACTTGAACTCGAACGCGGCCGCCACCACCGGCACCGCCTTGACGCTGCCGCCGATCACCACCAGCGCGTCGGTTTCCGAGGTACCGGCCTGGGCGTCCTTGAGACGGTCGGGGTACTTCTTGCCATCCTTGAATTTGAGCGGATCGAGCGGCGTGACATGGGCGCCGATCTCGTGCTGCCCCTCGGCATCCAGCAGCATGGCCAGCCGCGCGCGGGCACCGATGCGGTGATGGTGGCCGCACTTGGGACACACCTCCAGATTGCTCTCGAGGTCGGCGCGATACAGTACTTCGTTGCACGCCGGGCACTTGGACCACAGGCCTTCCGGCATCGATTTGCGCGCCTCGACCCGGCGCTTGATCTTGGGGGGCAGGATTTTCTGGAACCAGCTCATGCTTCTCTCCGATTATTTGGATGCGGCATCGACGCCGCGGCGCAACTCGGCCACCAGATGCCGGACTCGGTTGCTGCACTCGCCTTCCGGCGCGGTCTCGATCTCGTTCACGATGCGGCTGCCCACCACCACGGCGTCGGCAATCCGCGCCACGGCTTCGGCAGTCGCCGCGTCGCGGATGCCGAAGCCGACGCCGACCGGCAGGCTGCAATGCCTGCGCACCATCTCCAGCTTGCGCGCCACCTCCTCGGTGTCGAGGTTGGCCGAACCCGTCACACCCTTCAGCGAGACGTAATAGATGAATCCGCCCGCCGCCGCCGCCACCTGCTCGACGCGCGCTTCGGGCGTGGTCGGCGACAGCAGGAACACCGGATCGATGCCATGCGCCTTGAACACGTCGGACACGCCGGCCGACTCTTCCGGCGGAATGTCCACCGTCAGCACGCCGTCCACCCCGGCCGCTTTTGCCGCCTTTGCAAAGGTTTCATAGCCCATGTGCTCGACCGGATTGGCATAGCCCATCAGCACCACCGGCGTGGTGGTGTTGCTCTTGCGGAATTCCGCCGTCATCGCCAGCACGTCTTTCAGCCCGACCTTGTTGGCCAGGGCGCGCTCGGACGCGCGCTGGATCACCGGGCCGTCGGCCATCGGATCGGAAAACGGCACCCCCAGCTCGATGATGTCGGCGCCGGCTTCGACCAGCACGTGCATCAGCGGCACGGTCAGCCCCTTGCCGGGGTCGCCGGCGGTGATGAAGGTGATCAGGGCTTTCTTGTTTTGCGCTTTCAGCGCGGTAAAGGTCTCGCCGATGCGGCTCATGATTTGTTCTTCTGAAAAATGCGTTTCAATTGGCGGGGCGGGTTTACAGCGTGATGCCCGCCACCCTGGCCACGGTGTTGATGTCCTTGTCGCCACGCCCGGAAAGATTCACCAGGATGATTTTGTCCTTGCCCAGCGTCGGTGCCAGCTTCTTGGCGTGGGCGACCGCATGGCTGGATTCGAGCGCGGGAATGATGCCCTCGTACTTGCACAGGTCATGAAAGGCGGCCATCGCCTCGTCGTCGTCGATCGCGACGTATTCGGCGCGGCCGGCGTCCTTGAGCCAGCTGTGCTCGGGCCCGACGCCGGGGTAGTCGAGGCCGGCCGACACCGAGTGGGTCTCGATGATCTGGCCGTTGTCGTCCTGCATCAGGTAGCTGCGGAAACCATGCAGCACGCCCGGGGTGCCGGCCGACAGCGGCGCCGCGTGCTTGCCCGAGGCGATCCCGGAGCCGCCGGCCTCGACGCCGATCAGCCGCACGTCTTCATACGGAATGTAGGGATGGAAAATGCCGATGGCGTTGGAGCCGCCGCCGACGCAGGCGATGACACAATCAGGTTGCCGCCCGGTCAGCTCGGGCATCTGCACGATGCATTCGCGCCCGATCACGCACTGGAAGTCGCGCACCAGCATCGGGTACGGATGCGGGCCGGCGGCGGTGCCGAGGATGTAGAACGTCGACTCGACGTTGGTCACCCAGTCTCGCATCGCCTCGTTCAGTGCATCCTTCAGTGTTTTGGAGCCCGACGACACCGGCACCACGGTGGCGCCCAGGAGCTTCATGCGGAAGACGTTGGGCGACTGCCGCGCGACGTCTTCGGCACCCATGTAGACCACGCATTCCATGCCGTAGCGCGCAGCGACCGTGGCCGAGGCGACGCCATGCTGGCCGGCGCCGGTTTCGGCGATGACGCGCTTCTTGCCCATGCGCCGCGCCAGCAGCGCCTGGCCGATGGTGTTGTTGATCTTGTGCGCGCCGGTGTGGTTGAGGTCTTCGCGCTTGAGGTAAATCTGCGCGCCGCCATAGGCCTCGGACAGGCGTTTGGCGTGGTACACCGGGCTCGGACGGCCGACGTAGTGCTTCAGCTCGTATTCAAATTCGGCGATGAAGGCGGGATCGTTGCGCGCCTTTTCATATTCGACACGCAATTCTTCCAGCGCGGCCATCAGGGTTTCGGCGACGAAAATGCCGCCGTAGGGACCGAAGTGGCCGCGGGAATCGGGGAGATCTGTTAGCTTCATGATGCTTCTTTCGCTTTCGCAATGAATTGCGCAATCTTGTGCGCGTCCTTGATGCCTTTCGCTACCTCGACGCCGGAAGACACGTCCACCGCCCAGGGATGAACGCGCTCGACGGCTTCGGCGACGTTGTCGGGCGCGAGTCCGCCCGACAGGATGACCGGGTTGGGCAATCCGGAGGGGATCAGGTTCCAGTCGAAGCGTTCGCCGGTGCCACCCGGCACACCCGGCACAAAGGCGTCCAGCAGCAAACCGCGCGCGGCATCGAAGTCAGCCGCGCATTTTAGCAAATCCGTGTCCCGATTGACCCGCACCGCCTTGATATACGGTCGGCCGTAGCGTGCGCAGTCGGCCGCCGTTTCGTCGCCATGGAATTGCAGCAGATCCAGGGGCACGGCATCCAGCACGTTCTCGACGAACGCAGGATCGGCGTTGACGAACAGCCCCACACTCTGAACGAAGGGTGGCAACGCGCGCACCAGTTCGGCAGCGGCCTCGATCGACAGATTGCGCGGGCTTTTTTCGTAGAACACGAAACCCAGCGCATCCACCCCCGCCGCGCAGGCAGCATGCAGATCCTGCGCCCGGGTGATGCCGCAGATTTTTACGCGAACAGCCATCGTTCAGAGCTTTCCGGCAGGGCAAAGTGCGCAGGATACCGGATATGGGTGAGGTACAGCCCGGCGGCATCGAAGGTGGGCGCAGCCAGCGTGCGATCGCGACCGTGCAGGATCTCGCCCACCCATTCCGGCGCCCGGCTGCCGGCGCCGACCTGGACCAGACAACCCATCAGGTTACGCACCATGTGATGCAAAAAGCCATCGGCGCGGAAGTCGCATAAAAGGTAATCGCCACGCCGCTCGATCTGCGCCAGGCGCAACTCCTTGACGGGAGACTTGGCCTGGCATTCGGCGGCACGAAACGCGGAAAAATCGTGTTGTCCGATCAGGTGGGCGGCCGCTCGGTTCATTGCGTCGATATCGAGCGGACGGTGGTGCCAGCCAATCAGGCCCTGGTTGAGGCCGGGCCGCACCGGATGATTCAGCAGCACATAGCGGTAGCCGCGCTGGGTGGCGGCAAAACGCGCGTGGAAATCCTCGCCCACTTCGCGCGCCCACAGCACCGCCACGCCGGCCGGCAGGTGGCTGTTGACGCCGCGCACCCAGGCGGTCAACGGACGTGTCGCATCGGTGTCGAAATGCGCCACCTGGAACGCCGCATGGACGCCGGTGTCGGTGCGACCGGCCGCGGTGACCGCTGTTTTCACGCCGGCGATCGCCGACACCGCGGCTTCCAGCGCGTCCTGCACGCCGCAGCGCTGCGGCTGCGACTGCCAGCCGCAAAAACCGACGCCGCAATATTCCAGACCCAGTACGACTCTCATGCCAAAACGACCACCATCCCAAACAGGCCCACGAGTATGACGGCGCTGTCGCGGCTTTGCCAGCGCTCGGCCTCGAGGGTGTACGTGGTTGGCGTTGCCTCGTCGGGCAACGGCACGCGCAGCGCATCCAACCAGTGAGCCGGTTTGGGCGCGCGTTCGACGTAATCGAGCGTCAGGCCCAGACGCACGGCGAAGGCGCGACGGTCGAAGCCCAGCCAGGTCAGCGGTTTGGCCAGAACATAGAGGCCGTAGATCAGGCGCGGGCGGCTTGTGCCGGCCAGCAGCAGCGCCAACCCGGCCAGCATCAGCACCAGCCGCCCGACGCGCAGCACGCCCTGCTGTACGCCTTCCAGTGCCGGGCTGGCCCAGCCCAGGGCCGGCCACCATGCCGTCCCGGGCAGCAGATAGGCATAGGTCAGCAGCAACACCAGAAGCAGCCAGCGGGTGCGCCGCAACAGACGCAGCAGTTGCAGGCGGACAGGTGCAAACAGAAAGGCCGTCGCAGCGGCGACGGCCAGAAAGATCAGCGGGGTCTGCGCGGCGCGTTCCACCGTCACCGCCCACCCGCACCACAACAGGATGCGGGCGGCCGGGTGCAGCCCATCAGGGCGAACACTAGCCAAGCGTGCTCAGCATGTCCTTCGCGTCGGCCTGCTGCCGATCGCTACCTTCCGCCAGCACTTCGTTGAGGATTTCACGGGCACCTTCCTTGTCGCCCATTTCCACATAGGCACGCGCGAGGTCGAGCTTGGTGCCGACTTCGTCGAGCTCCAGATCGTCGCTGTCGCCCGACTCGCCCAGATCGAGGTCGAGCGCGCCGAAATCGAATTTCCCATCGGCATCGTCGCCCGTATCCAGGTCGAGATCGAATTTCGACGCATCGTCCGGCGCCGGCAGATCCAGGTCCGGCAGGTCGAAATTGAGGCCCTGGGTATCCATTTCGACATAGCCCGATTCGGGTGCGGCAGCAGGCTCGCTGCCCGCATCGAAATTGAGAGCAGGAGCGGCCGTTTCGAATTCGAGCGGCGCACGCGTGTCAACAGGCTCGGGCTCGGGCTCGGGCTCGGGCAGCGGCTCAGGCTCGGACTTCGGCTCAGGTTCAGCCATCTGGGTATCGAACGCCACCGCACCGCCCGCGATGGCGGCGGTACCGGCAATGGCCGCCAAGGGCGTAGCGGTGACCGGTGCGTCGTCGGACTGCACACCGCCGTACAGGGGGTTGGTCGGGTCGATCGCACGGCCCATCTCGCAGGCCTTGTCCCACAGCGGGCTCGACTTGCTGCCGAGCGCGGCATAGAGTTCGCCGGCAACCGCCTCGAACGCGACGGGGTTGTGGCGGGCCGCATAGATTTCCAGCAGCTTGACGCGGATTTCAGGGCGATCCGGGTTCTTACCGATGGCTTCCTTGAGAATTTCCTCCGCCTGCGCGTCGCGACCATAGGCCATGTAGACCTCGGCTTCGGCAATCGGGTCGACGTCGTGGGTGTCGATGGTGCCGAGACCGGCCTGGCTGAAGTCGGTAAGGAAGGAGGTGTCGCCGGTATTGACGCTGCCCCCCGAGGCGGCGCCGATCACCGTGTTGGGCTGGATGTCGCCGCCGGTCATGATGCTGTCTTCCAGCGAGGTGCCGGGTGTTTTGCGGCGACGGCCGCCGCCCGCCATCATCCACCACAGCACGCCGCCGAGACCGAGCGCGGCCAGACCGCCGCCCCAGTACATCGGATTGGCCACCAGCGGGTCATACCAGTTGTCGGTGGGTTCGGGCGCCGCCGGCGGTGCGGCCACGACAGGCGCCGGGGTGAGCGGCTTGGGTGCAGGCTCGGCCACTGCAGGCTCGGGTGCAGGTTCCGCCGGGGCCGGCACCGGTGCTGCGGCTTCGCCGTTTTGCGCCTGTTCCTTCATGTCCGCCAGTTTCTGCAGATCCTGGACCTGCTTTTCCAGCATGGCCACACGCTGACCGGATTCACTCAGCGCTTTTTCGCGCGCGGTCGCGTCTTCTTCCTGGGCACGCAGTTTTTCCTGCAGCAGACGGGCCTCATCCGCCTTGGCCGTAGCAGCGGCAGACGGCGGCGTGGCCTTGGACAGCTTCAGCACATCCTGTTGTGATTCGGGTGCCGGCTTGGCGCGGTCTTCCACCTTGGGCGTGACCTTGCCGCTGGCGGCCTGGCCCGGTGCGGCCTCGGCCTCAGGGGCGGCGCTGACCGCGGCAGCCAGCTTCTGCCGGTAGGCGCGCCAGTCTTCGGACTGCAAGCGGACTTCCCGCACGGCTTCCTGTTGCGGAATGGCCGCCACCGCCTCGGCGGAGGGGACATTGAGCGTTTTGCCTGCCTTCAGGCGGTTCATGTTGCCGTCGAAGGCATGGGCATTCTCGCGATAGAGTCCGAGCAGGGTCTGCTCCAGACTGACGCCGGCAGGTCGCACCCGGCTGGCAATGCCTGACAGGGTGTCGCCGCGCTTGACGGCCACGCTGTCCGGTGTCTCGGCCTGCGGGGCGGGGGGCGGAGCCGGGGTCGGCGCGGGCTTGGCCACGGCCGGTGCCGGCGCAGCGGTCACGGCGGGTGCCGGAGCGGGGGCGGGCGTGGGCTTGGCAGCCGGGGCCGGGGTCGGCGCAACCGCGACCGGGGCCACCACCTGCGGGCCACCCATGCCAGGCGGATCGAGCAGGACGGTGTATTCGCGAACCAGCCGGCCCGAAGCCCAGTTCAGCTCGACCAGCATATCGATGAAGGGATCGTTCACCGGACGGTTGGAGGTCACTTTCAGGACGGCCCGGCCGTCGGGCTTTTTCACGACCGAGAAGCGCAGGGAGGACAGCACCGGGGCATATTCGACGCGCGCATCGCGGAACGCCTGATCGGAGGCGAGATTGGCCGACAGGCTGTCGAGTTCGGCCTTGTCGGCGGCGAACAGCTCGATTTCAGCCGCCAGCGGCTGGCCCAGCGCCGAAGTGATCGACAGCTTGCCGAGGCCTGCGGCATGGGCCATCAGCGGCACGGCAATCAGACCAGCGGCCACCAGTTGGGTGGTGAAGCGCTTCAATTTCATCCCGTATCTCCCTATTCGCCCCGCACGGCGGGGCTGTTGATTCCTTGACGCCACTATTGACGGCTCGTCAGGCGCAATCTTTAGTGCAATAACCGCACCAACCCGTGATCCGTCCCTGTCACCCCTTGCTCCATCAGGCTTCCAGCAGGATCCGCAGCATGCGGCGCAGCGGCTCCGCCGCCCCCCACAATAGCTGATCGCCGACCGTGAATGCAGTCAGGTACTCGGGACCCATGTTGAGCTTGCGCATGCGGCCGATCGGTACGGTCAGCGTGCCGGTCACCGCCGCCGGGGTCAGTTCGCGCATGGTGATCTCGCGGTCGTTCGGCACCACTTTCACCCATTGATTATGCGCGGCGATCAGGCTGTGGAGGTCGGCCAGCGGCACGTCCTGGGTCAGCTTGATGGTGAGTGCCTGCGAATGGCAGCGCATCGCGCCGACGCGCACGCACAGGCCGTCGATCGGAATTTGCTTGTTGCTGCGGCCCATGATCTTGTTGGCCTCGACCTGCGCCTTCCATTCCTCTTTCGACTGGCCGGAGTCCAGCGCGACGTCGATCCACGGAATCAGGTTGCCGGCCAGCGGCACCGGCCAGGCCTCGACCGGATAGCGATCGGAACGGATGAAGTCGGCGACCTTGCGGTCGATTTCGAGAATAGCCGAGGCTGGATCGTCGAGCAGTTCCACGACTTCCGCATGCACCGCACCCATCTGGCTGATCAGCTCACGCATGTTGCGCGCGCCGGCACCCGAGGCCGCCTGGTAGGTCATCGGCGACACCCACTCGACCAGCCCGGCGTCGAACAGCCCGCCCATCGCCATCAACATCAGCGACACCGTGCAGTTGCCGCCGACGTAGGTTTTCACCCCGTTGGCGATGCCGTCGCGGATCACGTTGCCGTTGACCGGATCGAGAATGATGATGGCCTCGTCCTTCATCCTCAGCGTCGAGGCGGCGTCGATCCAGTAGCCGTTCCAGCCCGCCGCGCGCAGTTGCGGATACACCTCTTTCGTGTAGTCGCCGCCCTGGCAGGTGATGATGACGTCGCAGCGCTTCAGCTCGTCGATGCTGGCGGCGTCCTTCAGCGGCGGCACGTCACGACCGATGTCGGGGCCCTCGCCGCCGACGTTCGAGGTGGTGAAGAACACCGGATCGATATGGTCGAAATCGCGTTCCTCGCGCATTCGGCCCATCAGCACGGAACCCACCATCCCGCGCCAGCCGATCAGTCCTACTTTCATCATTTTCGTGTCTCCGTGTGTGAGGGGCTAGGAAATAGGATTTAGGGACTAGGGAACGAGCGGCCTTCGGCCGCATTATCCGAAAATTGCGCGGGCACAGCCCGCCCCTGCCCTAACTCCTAGTCCCTAGTTCCTAATTCCTAGCGCGTCAGCGCCGCGACCACCGCATCACCCATCTCGCTGCACGATACTTTCTGCGTGCCTTCGGTCCAGATGTCGCCGGTGCGCAGACCCTGCGCGATCACCTTCTTCACCGCGTTCTCGATGCGGTCGGCGGTCGCCAGGTCGGCAAAGGTATAGCGGTACATCATCGCCACCGACAGGATGGTCGCCAGCGGATTCGCCAGATTTTTGCCGGCGATGTCGGGCGCCGAGCCGTGGATCGGCTCGTACATGCCCTTGTTGTGCTCGTCCAGCGAGGCCGACGGCAGCATGCCGATCGAGCCCGACAGCATCGAGGCCGCGTCCGACAGGATGTCGCCGAAGATGTTGCCGGTGACGATGGTGTCGAACTGCTTGGGCGCGCGGATCAGCTGCATCGCCGCATTGTCGACGTACATGTGCGATAGCGCGACCTCGGGGTAGTCCTTGGCCACCTCGATCATCACCTCTTTCCACAGCTCGGAGCACTCCAGCACGTTGGCCTTCTCCACCGAGCACAGCTTTTTGCCGCGCTTCATCGCGATGCCGAACGCGACGTGCGCCACCCGGCGCACTTCCGATTCCGAATACAGCATGGTGTTGAAGCCGACGCGCTCGCCGTTCCGAACCTCGATCCCGCGCGGCTGGCCGAAGTACACGTCGCCGGTGAGTTCGCGCACGATCATCAGGTCGAGCCCGGACACCACGTCCGGCTTCAGCGACGAAGCCGATGCCAGTTCCGGATACAGCAGCGCCGGACGCAGGTTGGCGAACAGATTCAGCTCCTTGCGAATGCGCAGCAGACCGCGCTCGGGGCGCAGCGGGCGGTCGAGCGTGTCGTACTGCGGGCCGCCGACGGCGCCGAGCAGCACGGCGTCGGCCTCGCGCGCCAGTTTCAGCGTCGCTTCCGGCAACGGATCACCCGCTGCGTCGTAGCCAGCGCCGCCGATGGGCGCGGTTTCCATTTCGATCTTGGCGCCGTCGGCCTTCAAAACCTCCAGAACCTTGACTGCCTGCGCGACAATTTCCGGACCGATGCCGTCGCCGGGAAGCACTGCTAATTTCATTTCAACTCCGTAAGGGGTGAGGCGAAAGACATGAAGCGGGGCGCCAACTGCGCCTCACCCCTCACCATCAATTGAACAGCCACGGCGCTTCGACACGGCGCCGTTCTTCATACGCCTTGATCTTGTCGCCCTGCAACAAGGTCAGGCCAATATCGTCGAGGCCATTCAGCAAGCGATGCTTGCGGCCGCCGTCGACCTCGAACGCCAGCACCTCGCCGCCCGGCGTGGTGACGGTCTGCTGGTCGAGATCGACCTTGAGCCGGTAGCCCTCGCCGGCTTCGCACTCGCGGAACAGGCGTTCGACCTTTGCGACGTCGAGCACGATCGGCAGGATGCCGTTCTTGAAGCAGTTGTTGTAGAAGATGTCGGCGAAAGACGGTGCGATGATCGCGCGGATGCCGTAGTCCTCCAGCGCCCACGGCGCGTGCTCGCGGCTCGACCCGCAACCGAAGTTGTCGCGCGCGAGCAGCACCGAAGCGCCCGTATAGCGCGGAAAGTTCAGCACGAACTCCGGGTTGGGCGTGCGCGTGGCGGGGTCCATGCCCGGCTCGCCATGATCGAGGTAGCGCCATTCGTCGAACAGGTTGGGGCCGAAGCCGGCACGCTTGATCGACTTCAGGAACTGCTTCGGAATGATCGCATCGGTATCCACGTTGGCACGATCCAGCGGCACGACCAATCCATCCAACAATGTGAACTTGCGCATCACTTGCTCGCGTCCTCCAATTTTTCGCCGCCTTGTTGCATCTTCTCGCCGACCCATTCGCCGGCCTTCTTGACGCCGCGTTCTGTTGCTTCGGCGCCTTTTTTGACACCGCGCTTTGTCGCTTCGACACCCTTCTCGATGCCGCGCTCTGTGGCCTCCGCGCCCTTCTTGAGGGTTTCGCCCGTCTTTTGGACTAGACTTTTCTCTTCAGCCCATGCGCCTTGCGCCATCGCCAGCAACAGCAACACCCCGAACACTCGTTTCATCGCTCACTCCTTTCGCACATCGACGAAATGGCCGGCACACGCGGCGGCGGCGGCCATCGCCGGGCTGACCAGATGGGTCCTGCCGCCCTGCCCCTGCCGTCCTTCGAAATTGCGGTTGGACGTGGAGGCGCAGCGCTCGCCCGGCTCCAGCCGGTCGGCGTTCATCGCCAGGCACATCGAGCAGCCCGGCTCGCGCCATTCGAAGCCGGCTTCGACAAAAATCTTGTCCAGGCCTTCGGCTTCGGCCTGCTGCTTGACCAGGCCCGACCCCGGCACCACCATCGCCAGTTTCACATTCGACGCCACCTTGCGGCCCTTGGCCACGCCGGCGGCTTCGCGCAGGTCTTCGATCCGCGAATTGGTGCAGGAGCCGATGAAAACCTTGTCCACCGGAATGTCGGTGAGCGGCGTGCCGGCCTTGAGGCCCATGTATTCGAGTGCACGCGTCCAGTCGTGGCGCTTGACCTCGCTCGGCGCGTTGGCTGGGTCGGGCACGCTGCCGCCGATGGTGGTGACCATCTCGGGCGAGGTACCCCAGGTGACCTGCGGCTCGATGGCCGCGGCGTCGAGCTCGACCACGCGATCGAACACTGCGTCGGCATCCGAATGCAGCGTATTCCACCACGCCACCGCCTGCTCCCATTCCACGCCCTTGGGCGAATAGGGCCGGCCTTTCACATAGTCGATCGTGGTCTGGTCGACCGCGACCATGCCGGCGCGCGCGCCGGCCTCGATCGCCATGTTGCACAGCGTCATGCGGCCTTCCATCGACAGCGCCCGGATCGCCGAGCCGCCGAATTCCAGCGCGTAGCCGGTGCCGCCGGCAGTGCCGATCTCGCCGATGATCGCAAGCGCGATGTCCTTCGCCGTCACACCCTTGCCGAGCAGACCTTCGACTTTCACCAGCATGGTCTTCGACGGCTTCTGCCACAGGCATTGCGTGGCCAGCACGTGCTCGACCTCGGAGGTGCCGATGCCGAACGCCAGCGCGCCGAACGCGCCGTGGGTGGAAGTATGCGAATCGCCGCACACCACGGTCATGCCGGGCAGGGTTAGTCCCTCTTCGGGTCCGATGACGTGGACGATGCCCTGGCGGATGTCGTCCATCTTGAATTCGGTGATGCCGAACTCGGCGCAGTTGGCGTCGAGCGTTTCCACCTGCAGGCGCGAAATCGGGTCAGCGATGCCGTGCGAGCGATCGGTGGTCGGCACGTTGTGGTCGGGCACGGCAATGGCCGCATCGACCCGGCGCGGCGTGCGGTGGGCGAGCTTCAAGCCCTCGAACGCCTGCGGACTGGTGACTTCATGCACCAGATGGCGGTCGATATAGAGCAGCGTGGTGCCGTCGGTCTCGACGTGGACCACGTGGGTGTCCCACAGCTTCTGGAATAGGGTCAGTCCTGACATACGGAATAAGGCGTCAAATCGCGTAAAACGCTGATTATTTCATAGCTTGACGGGTGCGGGCACGGTTTTTGTATTCCCCCACAGGGCATAAACGACCCAGGCCAGCGCCGCGCTCACCGCCGCCAGGGTAAAGGTCCAGGCCGATCCCAGCGTGTCCCAGGTCAGCCCGCTCGCCAGCCCGCCGATGGTGCCGCCAACACCGTAAGAGATACTGGTGTAGAGCGCCTGCCCGCGCGCCTGGTGGCGACCGCGGAAATGCTGGTGGATCAGCGCCACCGCCGCCGCGTGGTAGGTGCCGAAGGTAAAGGCGTGCAGCGTCTGCGCCCCCCACACCACCCAGACCGATTCCACCCCCCAGGCGATCAGCAGGAAGCGCAACACCGCCAGCGCGAAGCTCGCCAGGATAAGCTTGCGCGGCGTGACCCGGGCGAAGATGCGCGGAATGATCAGGAAAATGCCGATTTCACACAGCACCCCGAGCGCCCACAGCCAGCCCACGGTGGACTTGTCGTAGCCGTGGTCGACCAGATAGATCGAATAGAAGATGTAGTAGGGCCCGTGCGTCACCGCCATCAACAGGCAGGCAGCCAGCAGCGAAGCGACTTCGGGACGCTTCAGCACGTCCCACACCGGGACATGGTCGCCGGCGTACGGCAGGATTTCGGCCTCGGGGATCACCCGCGCGAACGCGGCGATCCCCAGCATCAGCAGCAGCACCGCCCACGGCAGCCAGGTGATGGAAACGAAATCGAACGCATAGCCCAGCCCCACCACCACGATGATGAAGCCGATCGAGCCCCAC
>Ga0180009_10004095_pt1 | contig 16245 bp, 15 predicted proteins | sample OS_PC_MetaG_FD_123537 | JGI IMG/M metagenome (GOLD analysis project Ga0180009, IMG submission 123537) | Groundwater microbial communities from the Aspo Hard Rock Laboratory (HRL) deep subsurface site, Sweden - OS_PC_MetaG | ecosystem: Environmental > Aquatic > Deep subsurface > Groundwater...
AATGCCTAGAGGTACCTATAAGACCACTATAGTTATTTTTAGTTATATGGTTCGAGAATTGCTTAAAGATAGAGAGTTGTCATATGCTCTGCAGTTTGCTTCTTTCGAGAAAGGTACAGATTGGATGGCAGAAATACAACGTAATTTTGAAAAACCAGAAGTAGTTGAGTTGTTTAATACAGCAAAAAATCCTCATTGTTGGAGAAAAGATAAACTTATTATAAAAGGAGCTTCTAAAAGTAGAGAAGGTTCCGTAATGATATTTGGAGCTGACCAAGGATTAGCAGGGTATCACCCCAAAAGAATTATTTTTGATGACTTGCATGATGATAAAAATTCACAAACAAAAGATCAAGTAGCTAAGATTGTTAAAGTGTTCTCCAGGTCGATAACAGAAATTGCTACCAAAGATACAAAATGTATTATGGTTGCGACTATTTGGGATAAAGAAGATTCAGCTTGTAAGGTTATCAATGAAATTGAAGGGATTGCTGATTGGGAAGAGTTATTAGCTAAAAAGTATCATCAAGGAACTTATTGGGACATTTATATAAGGCAAGCTATAGAGGACAATGCTGAAGGAGAGAAGATTATACTTAAAAGTCCTACAAACACCTTTAAGACATGGGAAAAAGCAAAATTATTTTTCCCAGAAGAATTAGATGTAGAACTTTTGAATCAAAAATACACTCAAGCACCTTCAGATTATGATTTTGTGTGTCAATATTTTAATAATCCTAAAGTAATTCAAAATTTAGAATTTAAAGAAGAGTGGATAAAAGTCTCTCAAGAGCTTGAGGAAAAGATAAAGAAAGATCCTGTTATAATTAAGTATCTTTTAGTAGATCCGGCTTATACAGTTAATAAGAAATCCGATTCAACAGCTTTTATAGTTTGTGGATTTACTTCTAAAAATCAATTACGAGTTCTTTTGGCTCATAAAGAAAAATTAGATTCAAAAGAAGTTGTAGAAATGGTCTTCAGTCTTCAAAAGCAATGGAGACCAAGAATAGTTGGTATCGAAGCTAATGCTTCTCAAAAGCTCTTGTCTGCTTGGATACGAGATAAGCAAAGAGAAACAGGTCAAGTTTTTCGCATAACAGAAATAAAAACAGGACCTAAGAAAGCTAAAGAGGATCGCATTAGAGAACTCATACCTTACTTTAAAGAGGGTAGAATAGCTATACCTGTCGAGTTTGAAGATATTTTTGAAGAGTTAGCGAATTTTCCTAGAGGCTCTCACGATGACTTGATAGATGCTTTATCTTTTATTGAGATGGTACGCAGACCTTTGTTTTTAGGGAATCAGTTACCAGATAAAGATAAAGCACCTAAAGTTTTGTTTAAAGAGACAGGATATTAAATTAATAAAGAGAGGTAAGCAGAATGGTAAAGAAAAGAAAGAAGAAGCAAGTTGATGATGTCAGTGCTTCTCATGCAGAATCAGATATTATCCTAAGCCCTCAACAGAAAAAGAAGTTAGAAGAAGAAGCAAGAGCTTCTCAGTTGAGCGAAGCTAAGAAACAAAAGATTTTAGCAGAGTATCTTAGAGCAGATAATTGGTTTAAAGAGAATAAAGAAGAGGAGTTTACTTATGGACAAGACGCCTCTATATCGTATTTAAGAAATGCAGATACTTGGCACACCAGATCTACTATTTTCGATTCGTCTACCGAGAAAGCTTGCAGGTCTCTAATTGCTAAATATGTTAATGCTATCACGGAATACCTTATTGCGCTGTCCCTTTCAGGGGTAGGTGTTTCAGATATTAAAAAAGCTACAGTATTAAAGAAGCTTATTTTCACAACTCTTCAGAAGATGCCTGATTTTTTTGAAAATATTCTTACATTTATTCGCCAAGTAGTTATCTATGGTACAGGTGTCGGTAAAGTAACTTACCATAGGGTTCATAGGAATATTAAATCTAGGAAGTATGATGAATCTAAAGGTACTTACGAGGTGGAGAATAGAAGGGTAAAGATTTATGATGGCCCTTATTTCATGCCTATAAATGTTACTAAGAATTTTAGAATAGACCCAGAAGCTACTAAGCTGAATGGTTATAAGAAATTTCATATAGTGTGGAAAACTTATGGAGAACTTAAGCAGTTGGCTGCTATGGGGATATACAAAAATATCGATAAAATTACTTTACCAGCAGATAGAACATTGCGGACTGCTTCGGAACCACGTGATTATGATGCTTTAAACTCTACACCTCAAGCACCTCCGTTAGAAGATGATCCTATAGAAGTTATTGAGTTTTGGTCAGCAGATGATTCTAAAGTTGTTACTATAGCAAATAGGCAAGCAATTATTAAAGAAGAAGCCAATCCTTTTTTTCATGGTAGACATCCTTTTGTTTACTCTAATTTTGAGAAGCTAGACTTTCAATTTTATGGAAGAGGAGCACCTGTTAAAGCTAAACCAGAACAAACTTTAATTAATTCTTTTACAAATTTAATGGTTGACGGAATGGTGGCTAATATTAATCCTATGTATAAAGCAGTTGAAGGAGAATTTACAGCAGATTACCTACCTTTTACCCCGTTAGGAGTTATTAAAGTACCTTCTCTAGATTCTGTAGTACCTTTTGAAAAATCTCCAGTAGATATGCAAGCTATGCAATGGGTTTTTAGGCTTCAACAAGATATAGAAGAAAAGACAGGAGCCACTAAACAAACTACAGGAATGGGTTCAGATTCTAAGAGAAGTACAGCTACAGAGTTTAAAGGTATGTACATTTTAGGAAATGAACTACATCACTTAAATGTGAAAATGCTTACGGAAGTTGGGTTTATCGAAATATTAAGAAGAGTTTATTGGCTAATTTTGCAATGTATGACTGAAGAAATGCAGGTTAAGATTACCGAAGATGATAGTGTTAAAGTATCTCCTTCAGACTTACCTTTAGATTTAGATTTTGAACTGAAGTTCGGGTCTACTGAAATGTCTAAAGAATTGGCGCAGCAGAACTTAGTGTTTTTATTTCAGGCTGTAGGACCAGCTCTTGTTAAGATGGGAGTAGGACCTAAAGTGATTATGAAAATAGTAGCTAAGATGCTGGATAATATGGGCTTTAAACCAGAAGAATTTGGCATATCAGAAAAAGAGTTAGAAAAACTAGGTACTGCACAGCCAGGCGGAGAACAAGCTCCTGCAGGCAGAGAACAAGCTAATGTGCAACCTAATGCAGCTATGGGACCAGGACCAGCACAAATTCAGGGACTACAATTATGAAGAAAGCACATCTAGATTCATTACAAGCTGAGTATAATATGATTCTAGCTTATAAAGAGCTAGACAATTTCAGTGCTTGGAAAGATATGAAACAAACTATAACTAGCAGATATGAGGCTGCATTAAAATCAGCTTTAGACATAAGAAAAGGAGGGGATAAGAAGTTACAGAATTTAGCTATGGCTACAGCTTATAAAGAAGTGCTAGATTTGGTTACGAGAGTGTTATCTAGAGAGAAAAGTGTAGTTAATGCCCTGGAAAGGGCTAATAAATAAGTATGAAAAAGGTGGTGAAATATGAATAAGTCTGATGATACCAAGAGGGAGGAAGCGGTCGCACCTGAGACCACACCTTCTAAAGAACCTCTTGCCGGAAAGACTGTTAAGATGGAAGAGAAAAAAGTCGAAACTCCGACTCCCGAGCAGGAAAAGCCGAAGTTAATCTTTGGGAAGTATAAGACCTTGGAAGATGCCGAGAAAGCATATAAAGAACTCGAGCATACTTTCCATAAAACCAATCAAACAAAGACGGAAGAAGAAGATGTCGATATCAGCTCCTTGATAGATGAAGGAACACCTGATAATGCTCTTAATAATTCTCCATACTCTTTGTATGACCCTTATCAAACCAAACAGATACTCCAAGAAGCTGTAAAGCCGCTTGCAAATAAGATAGTCAGGTTAGAAATGACCTCAGCTATTAAGGAAGCAAGCATGAAACCAGGTTGGAAAGATTATCAAGCTGAAGTTTTAGAAACTATCAAAGCTAATCCAACATTGCTGAATGCTTTTAGGCGAGGAGATTCTTCTACTATTGACTTAGCTTACAATCAAGTTGTAGTTAAGCATTTAGAAGATGAAAAAACTAAGGCTGGATTAAGGAAACAGGAGGAGTTGAAAAGTATAGAAGAAACTAAACCTGTGGTGCTAGAGGATATTACAGTCACACCTCCTCCAGAAGCTAAACCAGATATGAAAAAAGATTTGGAAAAAGCTTATACTACTGGAGATTTTGAGGATGTTATATTGAAGTATACTTTACTCCCAGATAGTTTAAAGTAAAGGTAGTGTAGTAAAATGGGCACATTTAAAACAAGTGGAGCTACTGGTAATAGGGAAGGTCTTTTAGACGTTCTTACCTACATTAGCAGAACATCTGCTCCTATCTTTGCAGCTTTAAAGAGAAGGAAGATTGCAAGCACTCATCCTGAGTGGTTAACACAATCCTTACCTACTCCTACAGGCGGAGCAGCCAATGAAGGCGCAGCTTTTTCAGCAGGAACGATTACAGCTAGATCAAGAACTGGAGCTTATACTCAGATTCTTGTTACTACTTACACCATTTCTGAAACTCAAGAAGTTGTTTCAAAGGCAGCAGTCGGTAGTGAAGTTGCAGAGCAGAAAAAATTAGCGTACCAAGATTTTGTTAGGGATATTGAGTATGAACTACTTAATGGAACTGGTAAGTCTGGTACCTCCAGAGAGATCAAAGGTATTCGCAGTTGGATAACAACTACAGTTGAAACTGGAAGCGGTACTGGTGCTTCTGAGACATTGACAGAAGCTATGTTCTTAGATAACCTACAAGCCATCTGGACTCAGAATGGTAAGCCTGACAATACATATGTCGGAGCTTTCCAAAAACGCAAAATAGGTGCTTTTAGCGGTTCTTATGGAAGTTCTTCAGTCAGCATTAATGTCGATCAAATCGGCAAGAAGTTGATAAGTAACGTATCCATATATGAATCTGACTTTGGCATTCTAAAAATTCATTTACATGACCTAGCCACAACTACTGAAGTGTTAAACCTTCAACTAGATTCGTGGGAAGTAGGCTTGCTTCGAGCTCCTAAAGAGATGCAAGTATTACCTGGCGCATGCGATGGACAATCTTTTTCAGTAATTGCAGAGTTAGCTCTTATGGCTAAAGCTCAACAGTTTAATGGAAAGATTACAGGATTAGCCACAAGCTGATCACAATGGGGGCGAGGTGTAATAAGCCTCGTCCTCTTTTAATTTATGAGTATTAGAAATTTTATACAAGAAGTTATAAAAGATAGTGCAGAGTATAAGAGATTAAAAAATAATGGAAATTTTTTAGCTATTCAATGTATGATAGATTGGTATGTAAGAGAATTTAAGATTGCGGAAGAAACCGGAAGATTAATTCGAGATAGAGCTAGGTTTGTTAATCAGAATGAGCAACCAAAAAATATGAGAAATGTAGCGGAAGTCCCGTATATTTACTTAGCAAAATACGCACACATGATGGGGAAAGAACCAGAATACCTAACACAAGATGAAATGAAGAAATTTTTAAAAACTCATAAACAGTTTTGGACGGTAGATAGGTTGTAATGGTTGTAGATTTAAGTAAACTTAAATTACTTCCGGTTAGTTTCGTAGTAGCTTCTAATAAGGATACTGCTTCGATTGAGGCAGAGATAAAGAAGCTGATAGGGAATTATGGCGATATTATAATTATCAAGAACCCTGACAATTTGTATGAAGCTTATGATCAAGGATGGAAGAAAGCTAGAAATGAGACGATAGTCTTTTGCCATGATGATGTCCATTTTAATTGGGATGAAGGTTGGTATCAAAGACTTAAACCGCTTATAGAGCATGAGTTGACTGGATTTATAGGGATAGCAGGGTCAAAAGGTTTACTAACTACCGGTTTTTGGGCCGAAGGTTTTCAGAAACATGAAAGAGAGCACTTGTTAGGAAAAGTAACTCATGGTAAGATAGTAGATGGGAAATATAAAGAAACTGTTGCCGCTTATGGTGGGTATGGCCAAGCAGTTGTATTAGATGGGGTTGTACTGATTACTAAGAAGTCTGTTTTAAAAGCTATAAGTGGGTTTGGAAAGGAAGTTTATGGCAGTTTTCATTTCTATGATATATCCACAACTTTTAGAGCTCATTTAGCTGGGTATAATAACTATGTAGTAGAATTACCTACAGTACATATGTCTACAGGAGTTTTTAATGAAGATTGGCACAAAGCTAGAGATAAGTTTGTGGAAAAGTATAGAGATAAACTTCCCGCTGTTATCAATGCTTTCCCACAGCATGAAAAGGTAAAAGATGGTCAGCTTAGAGTTTTGTGTGGTATGGCTGCTGGTGATGGATGCTCTTACTATAGGATTAAAAATCCTTTTAATAAACTAAAAGAGTTAAAGCTTATGGAGGCTTTGTATTGGGAACCATTTAGTCGAGATCACTCAGCTAAAGATCAAGAAGTTCTGTATTGGACAGATATTTTCTTAGTTCGAGATGGGCATGGCGGGTTGATGAAACGTATACAGTTGAATTTTGAAGGTAAAAAATTTATCTATGATGCAGATGATAATGAGTTTGAAATGTCTCCTTATAATGACCATTTTGGTGGATTTGCAACAGATGATTTTTGGCATAAAAATGATAAAGGAGAAGAGATTCCAGTTTGGATAGACGAAGAACATCCAAACTTAGTTGAGTTGAAAGCAAAGTGGCCTGGATTAAGGACTTATGGTAGAAAGAAAAATATCGCTAGGTTTGAAGAGCTTTTGTGGATGTTGAAGGAATGTTCAGCTATCACAGTTACTACTGAAGAATTAGCTAAAATATATAGACCTTATAATCCAAATGTATATGTTTTACCTAATGCTATTGATTTTAATAGATGGATGAAGGTAGATTTAAAGAAAGGGAAGGAGATACGAATCGGTTGGTCAGGAGGAGCCTCCCATTATGCCGACTTGTTACTTCTAAAAAATTGGTTGCCAAAGTTTCTACAAGCGCATAAGAATTGTAAATTTGTTATTTTAGGATCGGCTTTGGGAGGCTGGATTAAAGATTTGCCGGAGAACCAGGTTGAAATACATAAGTGGGAGACTACCGAAGCTTACCCATTTAAAATGGCTTTACTAAACTTAGACATAGGTTTGGTTCCTTTAGAAAGTAATAACTTTAATAAGTGTAAAAGCCCTATTAAATATTTGGAAATGTCTGCTTTAGGAGTACCTTGCTTGCTTAGTAATTGCACTCCTTATCGGGAAGTGGTTAAAGATGGTGCTACAGGTTTATTATTTACTACTCGTAAGGAATTTTTAAACAAACTAACCTGTTTAGTAGAGGACTCAGTATACAGAAAGAAGATTGGAGATGCTGCTAGGAATTATGTTTATGAGAATCATAATATGGATAAGGTAGCAGAAGACTATTTGAAAGTGTATCAAAAAGTGAGGGAGGAATAATGGGAACAACTTTAAAAAATATGAAAGATAATCTAGAAAATAGAGGTGTTAATGATTCTTTTAGAGCTTATTTTACGGAATGGATTAATCAAGCTTATGACATTATGTGGAATTACTACCCTTGGGAAATTAAAGTAGCAGATGCAGTTAGCATGTCTGTTGTAGATGGTACTTCAGAGTATACTATATCTAGTGCAATAGCATCAGATGTAGCAGATATTTTGTATATGTATGATACTACAAACAATAAGAAAATAGAATATATAGCTCTTTCAGAAATACTTGAAACAGATCCGGATTTATCCAGGTCCGGAACTCCCCAAGCATTTACCTATATAAATAAAAGGACTGAAGTTAAACTTTGGCCAGAACCAGATGCTACGTATACGATGAAGGTTGTATATACTGTTACTAAAACAGACCTGACAGAGGACACAGATGAACCTTTGTTTTTAGAAAGGCATAGAAGAATTTTACAAGATGGAGCTTATGCTTTAGCACTAGCTTATGATGGTGATGCAAGAGCTGGTGCAGCATGGAATATGTTTATGTATAGTAGTCCTTTTTATAAGAGAGGTATGAAAGTTCCAGGTGGTTTAGTCGGGATGTCTATAGAAGAAGATAGAAATAAATCTTTGAATGGATCTTCTTTAGATCCTGAAACAGGGATGATTACATAATGGTTAATAAGAATTTAGTTAGTAGAGTTTTTCATTTATCAGATGGTTTAAATACCTCTAACAATTCTTTAATTTTAGGAGATAATGAAGTTTCTGTTAGTAAAAATATAGACTTAAGCAACCCAGGTCAGATAGCAAAACGTAAAGGTTATACAGAGTTAGGTAATACAGGCAGCTATACTATTCAAGGTTTGTACAGGTATAGACAGCAAGACGGAGACGAGTTTATCTTATGCAATTCAAATGATGGTAATTTATACAAGATGGATGCTCTGGACGGGACATGGGATAGTATCCAATCAGGACTTTCTACTACAGCAACAGATAGGTTTGAGTATTGTTCCTTTAATGATAAAGCTATAGCAGTAAATGGAACAACTCAATCTGTATGGACTGGAACTGGCTCTGCCACCGCTTTGAGTGGAAGTCCGCCTTCAGGGATAGATGTTGAAGAATGGTTAGATAGGCTTTGGATGATAGATGGAACTACCAGCAACTTATATTGGTCAGCAAGTAAGGATGAAGCAGACTGGACAGTAGCCTCAGATTATACTCCTATAGGATACAAAGATGGTTCGGTTCCTAAGAATATAAAATCTTCTGGAAATAATTTGTATGTTTGGAAGTATCCTAAAGGATTGTTTAGAGTTACCCCTGCTACTGATTCTAGAGTAGTGTCTAGAGTAACTCAAGTATTAGATATAGGATGTGTTGGAGTTAAAGCATGTACTAAAACACCTCAAGGTATAGTATGGTTTGATGGAAATACAGTATGGTTATGGGATGAAAGTAGTTATCCTAAAGATATTGGAGGACCTATTAGAGAAGATTTGCTATCTTGTAATTATGGAACACATTCCAGAGCAGTAGTATTTTATAATCCAGATAAATATCAAATATTGTTGTCTGTAGCTTATGGATCAGCTCAAACAACCAATAATAGGGTTTATACATGTTCATTGCGAAATGGTTATAGGTGGACCTACCATGATATTCCAGCTAATGATTTTGCTTTATTGCAGGTTTCCGGTAAGGATACTTTGTATTTTGCCAGTTCAGCCGCAGATGGAAAAACTTTTCAAGCCTATGCTGGATGGAACGATGATAGTGCAGGTATAAATGCTGAACTTAAAAGTAAGTGGCTTACCCCTAGAGATTTTGAAGTTAATGCTAAAGCTGCTTATTTAGATTTTATTAAAGTTGTTATATCTTCAGATGGAGATTGGAATACTAATATAGGTTTTGAAAGAGATTCTGCAGGATTTCCAGAATACTTTGCAGTAAATCAGTATACAGGGGGTTTTATTATTGGGACAGGTATTATCGGTTTAGACACCATTGGAGGAGGAGCTGAAGATGTTTACTATGAGAAAAGATTTAAAGGTAAAGGGTTTGAGCGCATTAGACTTTGCGTAAGAAATAATGTTGCCGACCAGTATTTTACAATTAAATCTATAGAAGTAGGTATAGTACCACGATATATATAAGGAGGAATTAAAATGGCTTTTATCAGTAGAACATATGATTTCAATACGGGGGATACCCTTTTAGAAGCAAGTTTAGAAGGAGAGTTCGATGCTCTGTATAATTTGCTGAACGGAACTACAGCAGGAGATATATCAATAAATGGAGACCTAACCGTTAAAGGTGGGGATATAACTGTATCGGCTGCCGCTACAAGTATAGCTATTATAGATAACAATGCGGCATCCTTAGATTTTAAGGCGGGTAGTGACAGCTTCTTAAAATTTGTAACTACTACAGACTCGGAAGCGGTTGTTCTTGGACAAAAGCTAACAGTTACAGATGATGCTGCAGCGGCCAACATAGCTAATTTAACAGGAGCAAATGCTTCCTATACAGGTGCAGTGCTAGATTTAGATTGCTATAGAGGATCGTCTTCTTCTTTTAATTTTTTAGTCTGTACTCAAGATTCGGATGGAACACCAAATACAGCTTTTTCTGTAGCTGGTAATGGGCAAGTCTACACAGATTACATCTATGTGCTTAAGGACGGGGTTTCTGCACCAGGAGGTACTGCTGGACAGGCTAAGATTTATGTAGATACGTCTGATGGCGATTTGAAAGTAGTTTTCGGGGATGGCCATGTAGCAACATTGGCTGCCGATTCATAAGGAGATGAGATAAAATGACAGAAGGATTTAAAGAATTTTATAAGGAGACACTAGGATCCCCAGAGTGGCAGGAGATGTTAAAGCAAGTTACTCCAGATGTTGATCCATTTTTAAAATCTTTTGAGACTAGAATGGGCAAGCTACGAGAACAAGACCTTTCAGATTGGGAACAGTTAATGGCTGTTTCAGGCACTTCTTATGGAGGAGTAGAACAGAAAGGGGTGCAAGACATTTTCGGAGGTTATAGGGACCAGCTTGCAGATGTGACTCAGCAAAAATTAGCAGAAGCTAAAGATATTGGTTATGGAAGAGCTCGAGATGTGTATGGGTTATATCAGCAAGAGCAAGGAAGATTAGAAGAGCAAGAAAGGTATGAGAAAGGAATAGAAACAGATGAACAAAGATACTTAGATGCTCAGAAAGATAAAGACTATAATAATGCTTTAAATCTTTTAATGAATGCCGGTTCTGAAGATGCTCTTAAGCAAGTGCTTCAATCTCCAAAGTATTCACAATTTGCTAGCGATCCATACTTTTCAGGAATTATTACTCAAAAGAAACATGAATTTAAAGGTGCTAAGCTTCAAGGTACTGTAGATTATTACTTATCTTTAATGGAAAATATTGACCCCGAGTGGTCATGGGATGATAGAATGGAATGGGAGAGGATGCAAAAGCTAATGTTAGACTCTCTACAAAAGTATAATAAGCACATGGGGTATATAGATGAAAGTGATATTGAAAAGGTTAAAGCTAAAGGTACAGGTACAGGTACAGGTACAGGTACAGGTACAGGTACAGGTGAACCTGTCTATGATGATTATGGGCATACAGTATACCAAGGCAGATATATTCCAAGGAGAGTTGTCAATACATGGGATAGTTTAGAGCTTATACCAGACTATGAGCTAGCTAAGTATCCAGTAGGTGTTAGGAGGTACTAAAATGATAGCAGATCCATTTAAGTTTAATTCTGATATAAAACAACGTTTAGCAAAAATGAGGGACTATCAAATTCAAGCTAGAAAAGCAAGAGATGCTAGCAAGTTTGATCCTCTTAAAGGATTGTTAGCAGGAGCAGCTTCTTTCTTTCTGCCAGGAGTAATAGCAGGGTTGCCAGGTATAGCTGGGACAGCAGCAGGAGCAGCTATATCTTCCAAAATTGGACCAGAGTGGCTTAGAATGCTAGAAGGAATTAATTTTGGAATGGAAGCTGGTAAAGGTTCCGTATCTCCGGAAGCTATTACAGGAAGTCTCCTCAAGTCTGGAGTGGAAATGGGTAAGCAAGCTATTCAATCAGTTTATAAACAGGATTTGAAGAGGGCTGAAGAAGATAGAAAAGAACAACGCACCGAAAAAGCACGTGTAATAAAAGGGTCCTATATAACTTTAAACGAAAAAAATGCAAATATAGGAAGAGGTTGGTCCTATAAAGAAGATAGAAAAGCAGGGCTTAAAAGTGGGCATACAGTGCCTGTTAGAGTTGCCATGCCTGATGGAGAGTTTAAAATAGTATGGGGTAGACCTCCTTTAAGACTAGCTACAGTTGAGTCAGCCAATTTAGCAATTTTAGCAAAAAAATTAGGTATCTCTAATGCTCAATTAAACAATACAATAAGTAAGTTACGTTTAGAGAAACTACAAAGTGAGGAAGGCTCAACGATTTTTGATTACTAGAGGTGTAGCGGATAATGGTAGATTCCGATATTAATAACTTAATAGAATTATATAAACTAGAACATCCGGAAGTTGATTTAGAAGAAGAAGGCTTAAAAGATATCTCTTTACCTATTCTGACTTCTCTCCTTTCAGGACATCCTTTTTTAGGTTTAGCAGCTACTATGTGGAAGGGACAAGATGCTCCTATAAAATATCCACAGATTCCAGGACTGGAACAGTTGAAAACAGGTTTAAAAGGTACTCAAGCAGGATCTGTTGTAGAAGGATTAGAAACCACTGGTAAGTTTCTTGCTCCTAAAACCTATGAAGATATTCCAAAGTATATGTCTTATGGAGTAGGAGTACCTGCTTCGTTGCTTTATGGTGTAGCGGATACTTTGTCTGATGTATCTTCGGGAGAAGAGAAGAATCTAGCTAAACGAGCAGCTATTGAGTTTGGAACTAGAGTGGTTCTTCCTTATGCTTTTCAAAGAGGTATTGGCTTTCTAGGTAGAGTTCTAGGGAAGAACCCTCCTAAAGCCCAGCCTATAAAACCAGGAGAATTTCCTGTAGAAAACATTAAGAAAGAAATAGAAGAATCTGGCATAGACTTGACTAAAAAAACTATGAGTTCTTTGAAAGGATTTGCTAGAAGTTTGCCTGGAGTATCTAAAAAGTTAGGAACAAAAGGAATTCATAAAGAAGCTAGGATTTTACAAACTCTTGGAATTAGAGGCTTTAAACGACATTTGCCTTGGCTTAAAAACATTAAAGCGAGTGACGTTGTAGATGATACCGGAGACACCTTAAGTGAAACAGTGGGACACTTAGTTGACATATACAAGTATCCGAAACTATCTGACAAGGTTAGAGATAAGCTGTTCGAAAAAGGAGTACAACACCTAACAGATAAAGTAATGGGTAAGTACCCTCAAAGGGTGTTAAAGACAATGACTCTAAAGGATATAGGAATGCTTTCCAGAGTATCCTCTCCAGAAAGAGTGCTAGAATTAGTACCTGGTGTAGGAAAGAAAATTAACAACTCTACCTACTTATACTTAAAATATGTGGCGTATGCCGATGATGTAGTTGACCAAGCTATAAAAGGAAAGTCTCAGGCTAGCTTAGTGAAAATGTCGCTAGTTCAGGATGGACGCCTTCCTATGAGTGCTTTGACTCCGGATGAGCAGTTAGGTGTAGAACAAGTCCAGAAAATCATGGGTGAAGGAGCCAAACTTCTTAAGTTAGATCCACAGCAGAGACTTCATAACTACTTTTCTCACATCTATCCTAATGCTGAGAGAGCTTATAGCAAAGGATACCTTCCCCCAGAAATACTTGACACTCTTCCTAAAGACATAGGGTTGTATGCTTTAAAACAAAGAACTGGTAGGACTGGGTATTCCTTAGATTTTGCTTATGTTAATAAGTTCTATTTAAGAAGCATGGCTAAGAAGGCTATGCTAGAACCTGCTGTAATGGAAGCAAAAAATGTTGAACATCTTCTCCCTAAAAACTATGCAGATTACTTAAACTCCTACTTGAGGTATGTTATTAAAGGACAACCTACTAGACAAGAAGATTTAGTAAGAACGTCTTTAGAAAATATCCCTATGTTAGGACCTAAGCTAACTAAGACTTTAGGAAACAAACCTGCAACTAAGTTGTCTTCAATGCTCAACGAAATGATTTATTTTCATACTATAGGAGGACGTCCTAAGCAATTTGCGGTTAACTTGACTCAGAATAGTAATTATCTAGCTCTAATACCAACGAAAGACTCTAGATTTATACTAGAAGGCATGCGTCAATTAGGATCAGAAGCAGGAAGAAAATTGGTGAGACAGTCTGGTGTGGTAGATACGTCTCTTTCAGCTCAAGAATTAAACATTCTGACAGGACCGTTAGAAAAAGTTCAAGACACTGCTTTTCTTAATATGAGGCTATCTGAATGGGTAAGTAGAAGTTTGATCTACCTATCTGAGAGAACAAGACAAATCTCTCTCGGTAAGTCTGTGCATAAGGCTGAGAAGTTAGCCTATGATATGACTATGAAGGTTCATTTTAGATACAAATACAATATGCCTTGGTTTCAATGGTTTCCAGCAGGAAAGGCTTCTGGTGCTTTAACTTCTTATGTTTTGAAACAAACTGAATTAGAAGTAGGTCTAGCTAAAGAGGGCCTAAAACAGTTAGCTCAAAGACAAATGCCTGTTAGTCTCGGAAGTTTGGCGAAGATGAAACTTCTTCAATTTGGAATGAATCAAGGATTTAAAGCGATTGGTATTAATACGAGTAAAGAACTAGGAGCTGGTTTGATGACTAACTCTATAGTACCAATTACTTTACCAAATGGAAAGATAGTGAACTTTGAGGCTGAAGATCTTCCACTAGGAGCAATGCCCATGGGAGCACCTACTCTAAACATGTTTAAAGGTCTAGTGGATAACACAGGTAAGGCTGTCTGGGGAACAGGTTTAGAAAAACAAAAAGCTAAAGCTTGGTTATCTAATATTAAAACTAACCCTCTTGTTCCTCTAGGTAGAGCTTTAGGTCCTATAATAGAAGGACAACAAGCCATGGGAGTAGCCTATAGATTGAATCCTAAAGCTACTGAAGAATTATCTAAGAAAATGTCTAAACTGGGTCTCATGGAGAAAGATCAAAAGATTACTGGTATATACCTTAATCAAAAAGGAGATATTAAATTTATATCTACTTCTTTTTATGAAGATGCTTTAAAAATGCTAGGGTTTACTCCAGTTAGTCAAGGAGCTCAAGATCAGTTGTTTACATTAGCAACTCAAATGGATACTAGTTACTATGAACTAATGGAACAAGCCGATAGTTTTTTAAATAAAGCAAGAAGAACTAAGACTACACATGAAAGGGAACTTCTACAAAAAGAATTTGATGCCTGGGTTAAACAAGTTGCTACACGTTATGATGTAGAGGAAAAAGCTTTGACTGAAGCTCTCCATAAGCATTTTAAAGCAATTTCGAGAGATAAAGGTAAAATTCCTCAAGAAAAAATATTTTCCAGGGTTAAAGTGTTATTTAGAAAAAGTTTTCTGAAGAAAGCTATTCAGTTTAAACTCATTAGACCGACAAAGAAGAAAACAAATGAAAATACAAAATGAGGCTGTGTTATGCATCCAGTATTAAACATGAAATTATGTAGAGTAAGTTTGAAGTATAAAGCTAGGTACCCCGAAGAGAAGTTCTTTAAACAAAGAGGTTTAATCTTCCACAAAGGGATAGATTTTACACCTAAGTGGGGACATAAGAATAAGACTTTCTACTTAAGAGCACCTGTATCTGGTATTGTAGAAGCTGGAGGATATTCACCTTCATGGGGCTTTCATTGTATCATTAGTTCCAAAGAGAGTGATAAACCAGCTAAACATATCTTAGCACATATGGCTAAAGTATTTGTCAACCCAGGTAAGTATGTACGTAAAGGACAGACTATAGGGATAATGGGAGATTCAGGATGGAGTAAAGGTAAGCATCTACATTATGAAGTAAGAAAACCTAATAAAAATAAGGTATGGATCTCAGTAGATCCGAAGGAGTACTTGACATGAGTTGGATGGACGATAATAAGGCTACAGTGGAGTATATAGCCCCAGAAATGACTGCAATGGATACTAGTTTAGATATTGAACTATTTGAAGTAGCTAGATTGTTTGGAATGGATTTAAAAGATATAGATGAGTCAAGTGAGAAATTGAATTATATAAAAGAGTGGGCTTTAAGTCAATATGATTCGGAGGTACCTGAGAGATCTTTTAAAGATATTATACGTAATGAAAAAATTATGTTAGGTGCCGATCCTAGTGTTAGGGATTTTTGGGTGTACCTAAAACTACAAGAAGATATAAGTAAACTTCAAGCTAAAGTGGAGGGTATGAAGAATGGCAGGAAATAAAGTTGGTATTCAAGGGTATGACGAGCAGAAAGTAGAACAACCTTTAAGAGCAGATCAATGGGGACATTTGTTTACAGATAAAGCACCTCTAACTATTATTGTTGCTTACTCAGGAGATAATCCAGAGTATGTTGGATGGGCAGCACCAGGAACAGCTACAAGTGCGTCTACTTGGAGAATTATGAAAGTAACATGGAGTGGAAGTAACCCCACCAATGTTAAATGGGCAGATGGCGATGCTAAGTTTGATAATGTGTGGGATAATAGAGCTTCATATAGTTATTATTAAGGAGATAATTTATGGGATATGGATTTAACATATTTACAGGTGAATTTGATAGGTTTGTAGAAGCAGAATTG
>Ga0180009_10004096_pt1 | contig 16241 bp, 19 predicted proteins | sample OS_PC_MetaG_FD_123537 | JGI IMG/M metagenome (GOLD analysis project Ga0180009, IMG submission 123537) | Groundwater microbial communities from the Aspo Hard Rock Laboratory (HRL) deep subsurface site, Sweden - OS_PC_MetaG | ecosystem: Environmental > Aquatic > Deep subsurface > Groundwater...
ACGTCACCCCGGCGAAAGCCGGGGTCCAGAAAAGCTTGAAAAGACTGGATTCCGGCTTTCGCCGGAATGACGCCAGGGGCTTACAGGTCCCGGAAGAGGGGCTTAAGTTAATGGCATTGGGTCAGGCCAAGACAACAATTTGAAATTTCAAGATAATTGACCGAATTTTGGCATGAATTAGAGCTTAAAACGGCTTTTTTGCCATAAAAATGAGGGGATTGACAGGTGGGGAAGATGGGCTATGAGATCGATTTCAATCGTTATTTCTACAAGTATATCCCGCCCCGGTCGCTTGAAGAGATCGAGGCCGACATCAAGGCCGTGGAAAAGGAAATATTAGAGATGCTGCGGGAAGTGACGGAATGAAGGGACTTCCGATAAAATCCTACGAAACCGCGCTTATCTCGGCAGCGGTTACGGGGAAGATTGATGTCCGGGAGGATTTTCAGTCATGACGGATACGTCCAACATGATTTCACTTCTGGACGCACTGCGAATGGAGCCCGATGAATGGAAGTTCAAGATGGACAATGAGACAGACAAACAATAAGATACAATGAAAGCAATAAAACCCTGGGTGAAAAAGGTAACAAGTCTTGTATTATCTATGAGTTAGCCTTTTGCTATTTTCCGACTGTTCACAGGTAGAAACAAAAGACGTGGGCTTCTTATTAAAGGCTTCTTGCCTTTCCTTTAATAAGGTTGTATCATCTTAAAAAAAGTTGAATAAGGATTCTCTCTGTGAAGCGAGGACCGACCGGAGAATACGTTCTGATTTCGACGGTGGGCGATGAACGGGTACAAGCCTTTGTTCCCCGTTCGCTACCGCCTGCCCCTCCTCTTCAAATTGATAGTCGGTTAAGAGAACTGCTCGACAAAGCCCTCCTTGCATTAGGGCGGTTGGACAGCGTCAGCACCCTTCTGCCCGACACCCATCTTTCCCTCTATATGTATGTACGTAAAGAGGCGGTTCTCTCCTCCCAGATCGAAGGAACCCAGTCCTCCCTTTCTGACCTCCTTCTCTTTGAATTGGATGAGACCCCCGGCGTGCCTGTAGATGATGTGATCGGGGTATCAAACTATGTGGCTGCCCTTGACCTTGGGTTAAAGCGACTCCAGGAGAACTTTCCCCTCTCCAACCGTTTGATCCGTGAAATCCACGGGGTCCTTCTCTCCCGGGGTCGTGGCAAAGACAAGCAGCCCGGGGAGTTCCGACGCTCTCAGAACTGGATCGGGGGAACTCGGCCGGGAAATGCCTCCTTCGTCCCGCCTCCACCCAATCGGATGCATGAAGCCATGTCAGACCTTGAGCGTTTTCTGCACGACAAGCCTGAGCGAACGCCCGTACTTATCAAAGCAGCCTTAGTCCATGTGCAATTTGAAACCATTCATCCGTTTCTTGACGGAAATGGCCGGGTGGGCCGTTTGCTCATCCCTTTGCTCTTCCATGCAGAGGGTTTGCTTCGGGAGCCGTTGCTTTATATGAGCCTCTATTTCAAGGAGCGACGACCTGAATACTACGATCTTTTGAACCAGGTTCGCATGGAGGGCGACTGGGAGAAATGGTTGGGCTTCTTTGCAGAGGGCGTCATCGAGATTTCAGAAAACGCGGTGGAAACAGCCCGAAGACTTGTACGGGTGGGCAACGAGGATCTCGGCCGAATTCAAAAACTTGGCAGGTCATCCGGTTCGTGCATACAGATTCATCACGCCCTCATGCGCAGGCCTGTGGGTACAATCGCGTGGCTGAGCAAGGAAACCGGACTCTCAGTGCCCACAGTGACGAGTGCCTTGCGCACTTTGGAAGGAACTGCTTTGGTAAGGGAAATGACGGGTCAGCGGAGAAACAAGGTGTTTAGTTACCCCCATTACCTTGAAATTCTCATTGAAGGAACAGGCCAATGACCCCTGTTGAGGTTTCCGAAAAATCCTTTGAAAGCGCCATCGAGGTGGGGTTGCTTCAGAACGGCCCGGATGCCCCAATAGGTTCGCCGGGAGCGGTTCATTCCATACCAGGAGCGTATGAGGATATGGTTCCAGGCGGGTAAGGGTGTTTCATTTTGCGCAATACTGTCTGAAGCACTGTGGATAAGCTAGGGATTACCGATTTTGAATGGGGGGAGGCATCTGATTGATTTTTAATGGAGTGGCAGGTTGATTCATAACCCATTGTTTTAAAAGAGAAAGATTGCATGAGGGAAGAAGCAGATAAATTCGATGGATAAATCATAAAAATAACTTGACATAGAATGTCATTTATTCTAAAAAGTTAAGTTTTGAATTTTAGATATAGGATTTCTTTTTATGAAAACGTTTGTTGCAAAAGAACATGAACTTACGAAAAAATGGTATCTGGTGGATGCAGAGAACAAGGTCTTGGGAAGACTGGCCAGCCAGATAGCCATACGCCTGAGGGGAAAGCATAAACCTATTTTTACGCCTCATGCCGATGCAGGTGATTTTATCGTGGTCATCAACGCCGATAAGGTGACCCTGACAGGTGCCAAGTGGGATAAAAAGTTTTATTACCGGTACAGCGGTTATGTGGGAGGACTAAAAAAGATTTCTGCGAAAAAACTGATGGAAAAAAAGCCAGAAGAGATTCTGCGCTTAGCCGTTAAAGGAATGCTGCCCAAAAATAGTCTGGGGCGGCGTCAGCTAAAAAAGCTGAAAATATATGCTGGGCCTGAACATCCACATCAGGCTCAGAGCCCAGAGAAGGTGGAGATCAATAATGGCTGAAGAGATATATCACGCCGTAGGCAAGAGAAAAAGGGCTGTAGCCCGGATTTGGATGAAACCCGGCAGTGGCCAGATAATGATTAATAAGAGACCGATGGATGAGTATATTCTAAAGGAAACGGACAGGATGCTCATCCAGCAGCCCCTGGAATTGACCGAGACTCTTGGGAAATATGACATCTCTGTTAATGTAAGGGGTGGGGGCATATCAGGGCAGGCTGGGGCCATCAGGCACGGGATAAGCCGCACATTGGTTAATATCAATCCTGAATTCCGCATTTCCCTGAAAAAGGCAGAGTTACTGACCAGAGATCCCAGGATGAAAGAGCGAAAGAAATATGGTCAGCCCGGGGCGCGGGCCCGTTATCAATATTCAAAACGTTAAAAGAGTTATTCCTATACATTTTTTGTCTCGAGATCTTAAAGGATTTGTTAATGGGGAAGTCATTCATGGCTTCCCCATTTTTTTAAGGGGGAGATGGAGGATAAGAAGAATATTCGATTGATCCTGGAATATGACGGTAGCCTGTATCACGGATGGCAGCGACAGAAAGGGGTATCTACAATACAGGGAGTCATGGAAGACCGTATCCAGTTGATGATTAAAGAACCTGTTAAACTGATGGCCTCCGGTAGGACAGATGCAGGGGTACATGCTTTAAACCAGCCATGTAATTTTATAACCAGATCAAGAATAGATCCTGAATCCTTCAGGCGCGGACTCAACTCACTTCTCCCCAATGATATTGTGATCAAAAAGGCTGAGTATGCCCCTCTTGATTTTCATTCCCGATATCATGCCAAAAGCAAGGCATATGAATACAGGATATTGAATCAGGATCAACCTAATACCTTTCTTCGTAACTATACATGGCATATTCGAGGTAAACTGGAACTTACGGGGATGGACAGATGCCTATCTCTTCTAAAAGGGAAGCACGATTTTTCCTCTTTCAGGTCATCGGGGAGCAGGAACATGAATCCTGTCAGGGAGATGGTGAGGGCTGAAATCCATGGCCCTGAAGAAGGAATCATCCGTCTAATTTTTGAGGCAGACGGCTTTTTAAGGCATATGGTTCGAAATATTGTGGGCACCGTTTTCGAGGTTGGGAGAGGGCGAATAGACTTTGATCAGTTTGTGGAGATCTTTCAATCTAAGGATAGATGCATGGCAGGCATTAAGGCTCCACCTCAAGGACTATTTCTGAAAGAGGTGCGATATTGAACCGTGGCCAAGATATATCACATACCAAACATCTGGTATTCGGCACCCCAAAATTTTGCCGGGTGGCAAAACTTCATAAAGGTCTCAATCCGAGATCTTTACTTTCGGGGAAGTTCCCATGAGGGAATCGTAAACTGTTGAATGTATCTGTCGAAAAACCTCGTCAAATGAGTTTGCTGATAACCTACCCACTTCAATAAATTTGATTACAATCTCTTTTGTCACCTTAAGGACCAACTCATCTTCTTGTTTCATGATACCTCTCCCAAAAACCCCCACTGAATGGAAGAAGGCTAAAAAATTCAGCGGGGGTTTAGAGTTTAAGAAGAACCCTAGAAAGCCCTCCTTGTTTTAGAACGCTATCAGATTATGCTATAAAGATCAACCTGGCTATTCATTCCCAGACACCAGGAATCTCAGCGCTACACTGGGGACACTGACTATTTTTCATCCTATTTTTTCGGATAGTAAAGCCGAACCGATCAATAAGAAGCTCCCCACATTGGTGACAGAAGGTCTTTTCACCTTCTTCTCCAGGAAGATTGCCACAATAGACATATCTCAAGCCTGTCTCATAGCCAATATCCCTGGCTGTTTGAATGCTTTCGGGGGGAGTGGGGTAAACATTGGTGAGTTTGTAGGTTGGATGGAACCGACTGATGTGCCAGGGAATATCCGGATCAAGGTCTGCTAAGAATTTTGCAATCCCTTTTAGCTCCTCACTCGAATCATTTAATCCCGGAATGAGCAAGGTTGTAACCTCAATCCAGATCCCCATCTTTCTCATTAACTCAATTGTTTTAAGAACAGGCTCGAGTTTTGCCCCACACTGCTTTTTGTAGAATTCATTACTATAAGACTTGAGATCAATATTTGCTCCGTGAAGGTCAGGGTAGATCTCCTTGAGGCATTCTTCGGTCATGTATCCATTGGACACAAAGATATTCTTTATCCCTTTTGAAACGGCCAATCGGGCCGTGTCCACCGCCAGTTCGAAATAGATCGTTGGCTCGGTGTAAGTATAAGATATGGTTGCTGATCGGCTGGCTAAGGCTTCGTTCACTATGGTACTGGGAGTCATATCCTCTCCCCAGATCCGGTTATGATCAGCAGGCATCTGGGATATATCTGCATTTTGACAGAAGAGGCATTTGAAATTGCAACCCACGGTGGCTATGGAATAGGATTTGCTGCTGGGCAGAAAGTGAAATAACGGTTTTTTTTCAATGGGGTCCACATGCCTTGCAATAACTTGTCCATAGACAAGGCTTAAAAGAGTTCCGCCTCTGTTTTCACGAACACCACAGATCCCTCTTGAGCCTTCTTTTATAAGGCATCTATGGTTGCAAAGAGAACATCGAACGTTATTTTTCTCTAATTTTTCATATAGATAGGCCTCTTTCATCACCCTGAACTCCTTCCATGGTGTTAGAATTTCCCATGGTTACACCTATTACAATGGATTGTTTGGCCTTTTTCATCCCTATTGTTAGAGGAAGATTATCCGTTTTTACCCTATAAACGATTGTGGCTGCGAGTCCCAACACTGAGCCGAATGGGCAATGATTCAAGTTCCATGATTCCGTTATGAGTCCAGCTATTTTTCCAACAAAGGGGGGCCAGATCTGGGCACAGCCCCAGGCCATGGGAACTTGTCCGAAAGCCATCTGGACATAGGATCTTAACTCCCATAGGTTATAAGGTTTGACATGATTAAAAAGGGATTCACGGAAAAGGCCCTGTAACCTGTTACAGAGACAATACCAGGAAAGGCTGTTCATAACGCCAATAAAGACCTTTCTTTTTGTTACTCTTCCTGCCTCTCTTAATGCCTGTAATGGATCATCAAGAAATTCAAGGGTGTTGATTAAAACCGCCAGATCGAACTCATTGTCATCAAAGGGTAGGTCTTCGGCCCTCACTTTTTTTAGTGAACAGCGGTTTCCGAGTCGCTCCCTGGCCTTCTTTATCATTAAAGAGGAGGCATCGACTCCATTGAGGTCCAGACCTAATTTGTTGAAGAATAGAAGATGATTCCCTGTACCACAGCCAATATCCAAGACCCGTTCACCTGGTTGAGGGTCAAGCAGGTCAAGTATCATCTTTTCTGTCAGCTTATCCATGGCCCTTCCCTGGGGGGATTGATACCAGGACTCATAGAGTCTGGCAGAATGTATGTCAAAGATAAGCCCCATAATTAAATGATTAGATCTCCTTTTTCACCCCCATCCCAATCTTTCACTTTCAAGGTCTCCGGCTCGTTGAGGCTACACCTGGGAAAGATGAGGAACAAGAGGAGGTCGTTAACGTGAAGAATATATAATCTTACATTGGAAGTCAATCAGCCCCATTCTAAAGTCAGGGAAACGTCAAAGTCGAAGTTAAGTTACTCATATTAAGAGTTTATGGGAACTTCAAAATCCGAAATCCTAATATCGAAACTCGAAACAATATCTAATTTTGGATACCAAATGATCAAAACATTACCAGCAAATTATACAATATCTGTGGGGCTCCACCATGATTTTGATTTCGAATTTTGGTCATTGGTATTTGTTTCGGATTTCGAACTTCGAATTTACAGAAAATTGATTAGTCAAATACCTTGCATTAATTCAACTTGTTAGACTCTTCAATAACGCGGCCCTAACTTTAAAGTAGAATCAAGGGCACCTGAGTAACAGGGCCTTTATCTCAGTTTGTATCGGAGGAGACGGGGGAGATTCTCCTTAACCCAGATCTTTGCCTTGGCATTGTGGATGAACTTTTTTTCCATTTTTTTAAAGATCCTATGGTGGGAATGATGGCGACCATTTATCTTTTTAAAACCAAGTAGGTGGTGAAGCATTTCATGGTAAAAGACATCATCAACAACATAACGGGGGACAAAGGATCTATCCAGTACTGGATTTATCCGAATAGTATCTGTCTCTGGCGAGTAGCTCCCGAGTCTTATGGATTTTGGCCTTGTTTCCCTTCGGCGAGTTCCCCAGCTGACGGTACAGTGGATTCTGCCTTCAAAATACCTTTTATTGATTTTTTGAAAGGAATCTCGAAGATTAAAGTATCTCCCCTGATGAACTACATTCATCCTCCTGACCCTTCTCGACTCAGGAGGTTTTCTGATTTTTCCTTCATTCTCCTTAATAAAGTCCTTAAGTGTATTGTCGATGCGGTTGGCATTACCCGATAAATAGCTTACAAGGGATCTTAGCACGTCTTCATTTGCATCCAGGAACATGTGATGTAGACGAAGATTGTATGCGTGATTGTTCCTCTTTACCGAGATAAGAGAGCTTGTATTATCTGTGATAACGACAGATAAAGGGGCATTTAGAAGGGATATGAGTTTGGATTCTATTTTTTTTGATCCATATTCCCAAAAGTGGTTTGAAATCATCAATTTACCTCTGATCCGTTGAATTAGATCGTTGTGTCTGTTAATTTAGAATAGTAAAAAGAGTTTTTTGATGCAAGGAAAGGTTGCTGTAGGGATGATAGGAAATCAAATAATAGAGGAGTAGGAAGTGAGATGCCGTTATCACCCGGATCGTGAGGCCTATATAACCTGCCAGAAGATGGAGATCGGTTACTGCAAAGAATGTCTTGACAATTGCGAGGCATGTACCGATCCGTGCACCTACTGCAAGTTCAGACCCCAGTGTATTATATGGGAACTTTGCAGAAAGAGTGAGAAGAGATATGAACTGGAGAGAAAGGCAAAGGGTACGGTTTAGAGGTCTATGGGCAAAAAGAAGATTCAACCCGAGAAAACAATCAAAGGGGTGCTCTTTGACTTTGATGGGACACTGACATACCCCGGAGCACTGGACTTTCCTGCCATAAAGCGTGAAATGAATTGCCCGGAGGACCAACCTATACTGGAGTATCTGGAGAAGCAGCCCCCCCATATTCGAAAGCCACTCTTGAAGATCCTGGAATCCAAGGAAGAACAGGCAGCAGATGAATCCATTCCCAACATGGGAGCCGAAAAATGTCTGTTGGACTTGAAATCTAAGGGTCTTTTGTTGGGCATCCTCACCAGAAACAGCCTTAAATCGGTATCTCGTATGCTTGAAAAATTCAGTGGCATCACCACAAAGGATTTCGCGGCCATTATCACCAGGGAAGACTCACTCCCAAAACCCAATCCCGACGGTGTTTATAAGGCGGCAAGACTCATGGGGATTGCAACGTCGGAATTGGTTGTGGTGGGTGATTTCCGATTTGATGTGATGGCCGGAAAGGAGGCAGGAGCTTATAGCGTATTAATTACCAATAAGAGTCCAACAGCTATGGCTCCGGGAGACCCTGAACCGGACTATACCATAGATTATCTGGAAGAGCTCCTGGAGATTATTGACTAAAAAGAATTCAAACCAAGTGCTTTGATTTTCGATTCCGTGGGGTGGCCGTCTTTATCCCAACCACGCTCTTCATAATACAGAGGTAACATCTTTTCCAATTCGCACACATGTCCCTTGGCAGGTCCGTCAGGTAAGGGTTCTTTAACTATTCGGGGCGATAGAGAATCATCCTTTGCACTGAAACCGGCTCGAATCAGGAAGATTCTTTCGGCATTGAAAATACGCTCTCCTGCTTGCAGAAGCATCTCCATGTCATAGTCGGTACCCGTGGCTTCGTTTAACAAGCGGAGAATGCCTTCCGGCTTAATGTCCCGGGTAGGTGTGACGTAATTTCTCATGGAAAAGAAGACGCACAGACCGGCAGAGTCGATCACAGCAAAAACATCCTGCCATTCTTTCACAAGCTTGGGTTTATCTTCCCAGGTCAAGGGGTCGATAAGCATGGGCACGCCAAGTATCTCAATATATGCGGGATCGCCCCGCATGTGACTGGCCCCTATGTTGGATGTGGCATAGGCAAGCCCCATCCCCTTTTCACCGCGGGGGTCATAACCTGCAAACTCTTGCCCTTTTGCCACAACGGCCAACTCGGGATGTCCATACTTTTGGGTGAGCCGAAGGCTACCAAGGGACAGATCGTGGCCGAAACCCTCACGATAAGCGGTCTTTCGACACATCTCGATCAAACCATCGCCGTCACCAAAGGGAAGAGGCCGACCAATATCGCTCTCCCTGAGTATCCCTTTTTCAAACATCTCCATTGCCGAAGCAACGGTTGCACCCATACTGATGGTGTCCATACCCATCTCATTGCAGATATAGTTTGCTTTGGTCAGGGCTGCCAGGTCACCGATACCACAGTTACTACCCAGCGCGTAGACGGTCTCGTATTCGGGACCTTCCCCTTCTCCCTGGTATGGTCCTTCAGGGATTTTTGTGACCCTCCCACAAGCGATGGGACAACTGAAACAGGCTTTGGGTTTTACCAGGTATCTCTCGGTGAGTGCCTCTCCACCGATCTTTTCCCAGTCTTCAAAGGTACCCTGCTGAAAGTTGCGTGTGGGTAACACCCCCACATTCTGGGTGCCAACGATTGTTATAGCCGTCCCGTATGTGTAAAGAGGCAAGGGTTGCTGCCGTGTAGCTTCCTTAAACCGGTCCAGGTACTCTTTGACAATAGATCTGAAGGCATCTTCATTATGGAGCGGGATCTTTTGGGTGCCTTTAACAACAACCGCCTTGAGCCCTTTTGATCCCATCACGGTCCCAACTCCTGAGCGCCCGGCAGCGCGATCCTTTTCATTCATGATGCTTGCGAAAAGAACGCCGTTCTCGCCAGCCGGGCCAATACAAGCCAATCTCGCCTTTTTATGGGTTTCTTGGATTAATTGATCCGTGGTTTGATGGGTATTCTTCCCCCATATATGTTTTGCGCTTCTGAGTTCAGCCCGATTATCTTCCACCCATAGATAGACGGGCTCTGAAGAAGATCCTTGAAAAATAATACCGTCGAATCCCGTGCGTTTGAGCATCATGGGGAATTGTCCACCCGAATTCGAACAGGTTACTGCACCGGTAAGGGGAGATTTGGTCATCACCATGTAACGTGCACCCGTTGGAGCACTTGTTCCTGTCAGCGGACCTGTCATCATGATGAGTCTGTTTTCCGGACTTAAGGGATCGCATTCAGGGTTCACTTCTTCAAGAAGATAACTGATCCCCAGACCCCGACCTCCAATAAATGCCTTTGCTCGACCAACGTCCAAAGGTTCAATCTCAGTTTTCCCTTTTTCCAGATTTACCCTTAAGATCTTACCCATATAACCCATCGTCATCTTCCTCTTTAAAAACCTCGGAAAATTTTTTCGTATTCATTTTCCTATTTTTAATCAGAACACTTTCTGATAAAAGTTAAAGATCACTGAATTTAACGGCTAAAAACGGATCGTCCAATATGAACATCAAGGTAAAAGGTTATGCCAATATGAGAAAATATACGGCACATCTGCCTTCTGATGGGGACATGGAAATCCCTGAAGGTACCAAGGTATGTGACGTATTGAAACAGCTCAAAGTCCCTCCAGAATTAAAGAAGCTAATTATTGTCAACGGCCACCACAAACCGCCCCATCACATCCTTAAACCTGGAGACCTCCTCGTGTTCTTCCCACCCCTGGAGGGGGGATGAAGGACAGAGTATAGGGAAGGCAGGATATCAAGTCAAGAATTCAACGTCCCTTTCTCCTTGACCAATTATTTCAGAACAGGTAATTTTATATAAATTTTAGGAACATACAATTTTCTTTTTTTAAATTAAAAGATAAGATTACCCTATTGAAACTCCCTGCTTCCTTGATAGTAAGGACGTCTATTCCTAACCCCATGAGCCATGGCTGTTAAGGGGAGAGATTGGGGTGTTTAAAAGAAGGAGATAACCTATGCCTGAACTACCAGGCCATGTTTTTTCGCGGAACCTGACAGCCCCTCTACCCCGAGCTGTCAATGCCCAAGGAGTCTGGATTGAGGATGAGCAAGGGAACCGCTATCTTGACGCAAGCGGCGGGGCCATCGTGGTTAACATAGGTCACGGTCGTGCCGAGATTGCCGAGGCCGTACGAGAACAGATACTCCGGTGCCAGTATGCCCATCCCACCATGTTCACCACTCCTGTGGTGGAAGACCTTGCCAGCGCACTCGTTGCACACTCACCCCCCGGAATAGAACGTTACTACTTTCTCTCCAGCGGTAGCGAGGCAGTGGAAACCGCCATCAAGTTGGCCAGACAGATTCACCTTGCCAACGGACGGCCTCAGAGGGTTCGACTCATCTCACGATGGAAATCCTACCACGGGTTGACACTTGGAGCCCTCGCTGCCATGGGTCGCACCAGTTTCCGGGAACCCTTTACCCCCCTTCTCTCTGATGCTGTCCACCTGCCACCCCCTTACTGCCTTCGATGTTCCTATGGGCTAAGCCATCCTGATTGCCGGCTCCGTTGCGCAATGGCTCTTGAGGAGACCATCCAGAATTTGGGCACAGGAGTGGTTTCGGCCTTTCTGGCCGAGACGGTGAGTGGCGCCTCCCTGGCGGCCTATCCCCCACCTGCCGGCTACTGGAAGCTTATACGGGAGATCTGTGATCGTTACCAGGTGCTGTTGATTCACGATGAAGTCATGTGCGGTATGGGACGCACAGGCCGATGGTTTGCCAGTGAACACTATCACGTTGCTCCTGATATTGTGACACTGGGGAAGGGTCTTAGTGGTGGAGCAATGGCCATCTCAGCGATAGGGGTTCAAGGGAGACACTTCGAAGCATTACTGTCGACCGGAGGTTTTGCCCATGGTGGTACCTATTCCCATCATCCGGTTGCGGCAGCAGCCGCCCTTGTCACATTGGATATCCTGGAAAGGGAAAACTTGGTGGAACGTGCAGATGGATTGGGTCGGGATCTTGGCCTTAAGCTCAAGGAAAGAATAGCCGCACACCCTCACGTGGCCGATATTCGTGGCCTAGGGATGTTTTGGGGGATAGAATTGGTTAAAGACAAAAAGTCCCTCCAGCCTTTTCCACGTAAAGAGCAAATCACCGAGCGTCTTTGGCAGAGGTTGTTCGAGCGGGGCATTATCGTCTACAGATCGACAGGGCTGGCAGGCATAGACGGTGATGCCCTTGTGATCGGGCCTCCATTTATCATCACGAATGAGGATATCCAACTGTTGGTGGAGGAGGTGGGAATTTGTGTGGAGGAGATTCTAGGTTGATGGGCGAGTTGATCATTTACCTTCTTTTAAGATTTCAGGAAGCCCAAGATAGTAAGAGCCTTCTTCTTTTTTTCCCCTCTTGATACATCCGTTCCCATAGATTCTACATTTTACCGTCAATTCTTTGAGGGTAGCCTGGAGTTGATCCTCACTTAGCCGGCCACTCCTTATCAATTTCACCATGGCCTTGATTCTAAACCGATCCATACCTTTGTGGGTTGAGGATAGCTGGTCTGATGCTCCCCCCTCTTTGACCACCAGCTTCCCATCTATCAGGTGGATGGGATATCGACAGGAGATTCTCAGCCATAGATCATAATCTTCGCAAACAGGAAGATCTTCATCAAAGAGTCCCACTTCATCAAGGAGGGATCGTTTCAACATAACAGCCGAAGGGCTCACAAGGCAGAGTTTAAGAGATGGTTTAAAGATATCTCCCGACGGTTTGAGATGTTTTTTCCGTGGATTGACATGGAGACCTTTCCTGATCCAGATCTCCTCTGTCTGACATGCAACAGCTTCTGGATTGAGTCTGAAAAATTCCACCTGGGTCTCCAATTTTTCCGGCAGCCAGTAATCATCAGAGTCAAGGAAGGCCAGAAATGGGGCTTTGGATGCCTTTATTCCTGTGTTTCTGGCTGCGAAGACACCTGAGTTTTTATGATGATGGATGACCTTTATTTGTTGACGAAATTGAGCCAGGCAATCCTTAGTGCCGTCCTTGGAGCCATCATCCACAACGATGATTTCGTATTTTGTGAATGTCTGATAAATGATGGATGAGACGGCACGAATGGCCTTTTGGGCTCTATTAAAGGTGGGAATAATGACGCTTACATCTGTCACCACCATAGGATCTGCCAGATAAGCCCGAGAAGGCCAGCAAGATAAAAATTCCCCTCTACCAGGTATTCCATGCGGGTACCAGGATAGAGCCATCTCTTTTCATACACTAAGAGGCAGAGGGTTATTGTTAATAAGCAGAAAATAAGGGCATAAGAGAAAGGGTTAACCAGACCCAAGATGAAGGCCACCAAAAGAATCAGCGCGGCTAACAGGATGACTCCCTTAAGGAGCAACAGTGTCCTCTTTTCCCCTAAGATGATGGGGAGTGTTTCTACCCCCACTATCAGATCGCCCTGTACTTGAAATATATCAAAAAGGGCTGATCTTACATAAGCCATTGAGAATACGGTCAAAAAGGAGATAATCATTGTCCCCCAATCTGTTGGAACCGGCTCCAATATGGGAAGTAATGTGATTACTGCACCCCAGGCAATGGCCTCTGAAAAGGTTTTTGAACCAGGGATATCTTTAATCCTGGAATAACGCCATAGATGCCTCAAACGTGTGGGGACAATGGGAACACTATAGATAATGCCTAAAATACTTAATCCCGCCATGGCAAAGAAGACGGGTGGGCCTAGGTGATATGAAAGGAATAAGGCCCCCAGAATTGATGCCATGCCGGTTAGTATGAGGAAGAATCTATGTCTTTTATAGAAATTTGCCCTCTCCGGGTCATTATATGTACTGGCTCCCTTATCAAGAAAGCGATTCAGGACATGCATGGCATAGATATAGAAGAAGGCGAGGGAGGGATGAATGAGGTCGGGCCTTCTGCCAGATATGATAGCGGCAGCATGAGCAAGAGAGAATGCCCCGAAAGCAACCAGAAAGTTGCTTAGAAGAAGAAACTTGAGGGTTTGATTTATCCATCTACCTAAAAACGTCTCTCTCTCACTGCGTATGGCTTCTATCTCTTTTACTATATTTTTAATCATCCAGTTGGGAGTGGAAGCACCTGCCGTGATACCAATGACTTCCATGGCGGAGAGCTCCCCTTTGTCCAACTCTTTTTCGGTCTCCACGTGAAAAGTGGGAAGACCTGCCGCTTTAGAGACCTGAGCAAGCCGCTGAGTGTTGCCACTGTTGTAACCACCAACAACAACGACCCCATCCACATGTCCGGCGAAAGACCTTACCTCCTTCTGCCGGTGGCGGGTAGCATCACAAATGGTATTAAAGACAAGGGCGTCTGAGAATCGTTTTTTAATGACGCTTACCGTTTCATTGAATTTTTTCTCTTCCTGGGTGGTCTGGGCAACAACAAGTAACCGGTCAGAATCAGGCAGATCAGAGACCTCAGAAGGACTGTTGATGACGTGTGTTTGGCCATTTCCGTAACCGAGTAGGCCTATGACCTCTGGATGCTCCTTGTCACCAACAATTACGGCGGTGTATCCTTTTTTGGTATGGTAACGGATGATGGATTGAACCCGTGCCACCCGGGGACAGGTGGCATCAATGATTCTTAAGTCGGATGATCTCAGTAATCTCCGCTGCAGAGGGGGAATGCCATGTGCCCTTATCACTATAGTTCCGTTCTCAACACCAGAGATATCCTCAATATGTTTGATCCCCTTCGATTCAAGGAGTTCCAGCACCTGATTATTGTGAATAAGAGGACCGATAGTAAAAATGGGCCCTTCTCCCTTATTGGCTTCTGTGAGGACCATCTCCATGGCCCGACGGACCCCCATGCAAAATCCTGCCGTCTTTGCCAGTTTAACTTTCAAGTCTTTTCATCCGTTCAATTTGATTAATATAGACGAATATTTGTCCAAATTGTTTTTATCGTAACATTTTAGCTCTTTGAAAAAAATCCGCATTTGCTTGAATGGCTTTCAAAGAGCTAAAATGTTGCTTTTTATCTTTTTTTATAGTTTTAGTCAAAACCATCAGCATGGGATTTCTCAGAAAGCATCAGAGTAGAAAAATAGTCATCCATGGTTGAATTCAGAGATTCGAGATCCTTTATACGTGTGATACTCCCCCGGAAGCGGTTACTATGGGGTAGTCCTTTAGTATACCATAAGAGGAGTCCGCGCATGGCCAATGCAGCCCTCTGTTCCCCCATATAACTGGATAAAAGATGAAAATGTTCCATAATTGCTGTTCTACGTTCGGATAGGTTAGGTTTTGGAACAGGCAGCCCCCGTTCTAAGTGGAGGATCTGATTAAAAATCCAGGGATTCCCTATTGCTCCCCTTCCTATCATCACCCCATCGCATCCACTTATATTCCTCATTTTTAACGCATGGGATGGTTCCAACACATCACCGTTACCTATTACAGGGATTCTCACCTGTTCCTTTATCTTGCCAATCAATGTCCAGTCAGCTCGGCCGGAAAAGCCATGGGAGGCAAATCTCGGGTGAACGGTTATGGCATCAGCACCATAGTCTTCAATCACCCGTGCAATATCGCAGGCAACAGGCCGTTCCGGAGACCATCCGGATCTTATCTTTACAGTCAAAGGCACAGGACAGGCTAAACGAACGGCCGAAACAATATCCCCAACCTTCTTAAGGTCGCGGAGGAGAGATGCTCCTGCTCCCGTCTTAACAACTTTTTTTGTTGGACATCCCATATTGATATCAACAAGATCCGCTCCTGCTTCAACAACCATCTGGGCGGCCCTGGCCATGATATGAGGCTTAGCCCCGAATATCTGGATAGCAAGTGGTTTTTCACTGGGGTGAGTTTTGAGATATTCTACACTCTTTTTTTGGCCCAATGCGAGGCCCATGGCACTTACCATCTCTGTTGTCACCAGCCCGGCCCCAAGCCTTTTAACCATGAGTCGGAAAGGGAGGTTTGTAATACCCGCCATGGGGGCCATGACAAGCCAGTTTTCCAGTTTCACAGTCCCAATTTTCAACATGCTAGTATTTTAAATCATTTACAGGATAAATACAACACCTGCCAGGGTCGTGACCCATGATTCAGTCGTCATCTTGACCCCTTCGATTAACTCCGGGTAAACTCCCGGAGAGATCTTATAACGACTTAAATCCAATGTAACATTTTAGCTCTTTGAAAGCCATTCAAGTCCGGCCGTGGAGGTCTCTTTCAAAAGCCGCCTCATAAAAATACTTCAGATGCTCGTGGAACGCCCCCAGGCATTTAATAAAACTATGGAAAAGGCAGAGAAGATGGCGGGGGCAAAGGAGGACATCCTCTGGGGCTATCCCGGGAAGAATTTCAACACTAAGCTGACCCTCGGCCTGAGACTTGTCGACGAGCTCAAGTCGAGTCGCTCGGGTCGAAGGCCGTCCCATGGAATGAGGGAGGGTTAGG
>Ga0180009_10004097_pt1 | contig 16240 bp, 13 predicted proteins | sample OS_PC_MetaG_FD_123537 | JGI IMG/M metagenome (GOLD analysis project Ga0180009, IMG submission 123537) | Groundwater microbial communities from the Aspo Hard Rock Laboratory (HRL) deep subsurface site, Sweden - OS_PC_MetaG | ecosystem: Environmental > Aquatic > Deep subsurface > Groundwater...
ATTTCGGCAAAGATCGCCGCTACCCCATTACCTCGAAGTACCGACCCGAAGGAGACTTGTCGTGAAAAAAATAGAAGCCATCATCAAGCCGTTCAAACTCGACGAAGTGCGTGAAGCGCTGTCGGAAATCGGCGTGACCGGCCTGACCGTGACCGAGGTCAAGGGTTTCGGTCGGCAGAAGGGCCACACCGAGCTGTATCGCGGCGCCGAGTATGTGGTGGATTTTCTGCCCAAGGTGAAGCTGGAAGTGGTGGTGGCCGATAGCATGCTGGATCGTGCCATGGAAGCCATCATCACGGCCGCGCGCACCGGCAAGATCGGCGACGGCAAGATTTTTGTGACCACTGTGGAACAGGTGGTGCGGATCCGCACCGGCGAATCGGGCGAAGAGGCGATCTGATCGCTGTTGTTGCGTTGAATGAAATCAGCTTGAACCGGGCGTTATTCCCGGTTCGACATCACCAGAACTGGTACCAGGGCTTGCCTACTGTGCTGACGCCCTTGGCGTATTTGCTCTTCGGGAAGTTTAGATTCAATACGCGCTGCGCGTCATCGCGCAGGTCGGTGAGTTTCAGCTTGTCGTAAGACAGCACCATGATTGCCAGCGCTTCTTCCAGTGCAGGGGCTTCAGGGTAGGTTTTCAGCACTTCCTTGGCGCGATTGGCAGAAGCCACATAGGCTTCACGCTTCAGGTAATACTTGGCGACATGCACTTCGTTGCTGGCCAGCGCATTCACCAGATATTTCATCCGAGCGCTTGAGTCGGCAGCGTACTTTCCTTCGGGGAAACGGGTGACCACTTCCTTGAAAGCCAGGAACGCGTCGCGTGCAGCCCGGGGGTCGCGCTCGCTCAGGTCCTGTTCAACCAGTTTACCCAGATAGCCAAGATCATCATTGAAGTTCGCCAGGCCCTTCAAGTAATACGCGTAGTCGACGTTAGGGTGATTGGGGTGTAACTTGATGAAGCGGTCACACGCAGCAATGGCCGATATGGGTTCGTTGTCCTTATAGTAGGCGTAGGCAACTTCCAGCTGCGCTTGTTGCGCATAGCGACCGAAGGGATAACGTGACTCAAGGGTCTCGAATAATTTGACTGAGCGTACATAATCGCCGCTGTTCAGATTATCCTTCGCCTCGGCGTACAGCTTTTGCGCTGACCAGCCTGCGGTTTCATCTTTGACTTCGGGCAGCAGTCCGCAGCCACTCAGGGCAAGTGTGGAGGCCAGCAGCAGCCCGCCTACGAGGCCATACGCCCGATTGAATGTTTTTGAACTGGATAAACGTAGCTTGAACATGGAAAAAGACACCGAAGATTCGTCACCCGATTATAAGGGAAATCCGTCCGCTGACATTCGCGAGCTGGTGATCCCGGACGCCGAGGGTGGGCAACGGCTGGATCAGGCCCTGTCGCGGCTGCTGCCCGAGTTTTCGCGTAATCGCATCCAGAACTGGATACGCGCACGCAAGATCGCCGTGGATGACGTTTTTCCAAACACCAAGATGAAAGTCCTGGGTGGCGAGAATGTACGGGTGGAAATTGAAGCCGATCCCAACGCGACCCCCGATGCGCCCGAGGCGATCCCGTTGGAGGTGGTGTTTGAAGATCCGATGTTGATGGTGATCAACAAACCCGTCGGATTGGTGGTGCACCCCGGCAGTGGCAACCGCCAGGGCACCATGCTGAACGCCTTGCTGCATTGGGTGCCGCAAGTTGCCGAGTTGCCGCGTGCCGGCATTGTGCACCGTCTCGACAAGGATACATCGGGGCTGCTGGTGGTCGCCAAAACGATCAAGTCACACACCGATCTGGTGCGGCAATTGCAGGCGCGAACCGTCAAACGGGAATACCTCGCGCTGGTTTATGGCGAAATCGATCGAAACGGAACCGTCAATGCGCCGCTGGCGCGCGATCCGCATAACCGCGTGAAACGCACTGTGCACAGCATGGGCAAGGAAGCCATTACCCATTACGAGGTGGTCGAGCGCTTCCCCGGCGTCACCTTGGTGCGCTGCAAGCTGGAAACCGGCCGCACCCATCAGATCCGGGTACACATGCAGCATATTGGGCACCCGCTGGTTGGCGAAGACACCTATAGCGCTAGCCGCCGCAGCCATCACAAGATACCGTTTCCGCGGCAGGCGCTGCACGCCGAACGTCTGGGCCTGATCCATCCGTTCACGCAGGAGTTCATGCAGTGGGAATGTCCTTTGCCAGCCGATTTTGCAGGCATTCTCAATTCGCTTCGCGAAGACAGCCTTTAATTCCCGAGTTCGATGCTGCAGCCCGACTGGCCTGCCCCCGCAGGGGTATTCAGCCTGATGACAACTCGCGAGGGCGGAGTCAGCTGCCCGCCTTGGGACAGCTTCAACCTCGGTGATCATGTGGGCGACGATGCGGCCCATGTGGCTGAAAACCGTTCTCGTCTGCGGCTGCAATTACCCGCCGAGCCTGCCTGGCTCAAGCAAATTCATGGCGCAATTGTGGTTGATGCCGGCTCGGACAAGTTGACGGCGGATGCGTCAGTGACCCGGCAGGCAGGGTGCGTCTGCGCTGTGCTCACCGCCGATTGTTTGCCTGTGCTGTTTTGCGACCGTGCGGGCAGCGTGGTGGCGGCCGCGCATGCAGGGTGGCGCGGATTGGCCAATGGTGTGCTGGAAGCCACGGTGGCCGCGATGCAGGTGCTGCCGGGTGATGTGCTTGCCTGGATGGGCGCCGCCATCGGCCCGCAGGCATTCGAAGTGGGTGACGAAGTGCGCCAGGTTTTTATCGAACAGCATCCCGAGGCAGCCACGGCCTTTGTGCCGCATCCTTCATCCAGCGACTCCACCAAATGGCTCGCCGATATCTATCAACTGGCGCGCATCCGCCTTAATCACGCCGGCGTGCATGCGATCTATGGCGGCGGACGCTGCACGTTCAATGAAGCGGACCGCTTCTTTTCCTATCGTCGCGACGGCGTGACTGGGCGTATGGCTTCGCTGATCTGGCTGGGATAACGCCTAGAAATCTTCCCGTATACGCAGATAGCGTGCGAAGCGGGGGAGGCCGTTTTTTGTCAGGTGTTGATAGCGGTAGGTGATGCGTGTGCCTACGGGCGGCGGCTGGCGGCGCAGTGCATCGCTCAGCCCGCTGCCCACCTGAAAACGTTTTCCGTCCGGCATTTCCACCGTCAGCGCGCCGGTCATGCCCTGGTATTTGCCCTTGCCAGGCGTGTACGCCACGACGACTGCCTCGGCGTCCTGCCAGGGTTTCAGTTTGAGCAGCGCATCGCTGCGTCCGGTGAGGTAGGGCGCATAGGCGCGATGCAGCATCAAGCCTTCGCCCCCCGCGCGGATGACTCTCTCTAGATGTTGCATTAGCGCGGCGCGGTTTATCACACGCGTCTGTTCGACAAGCTGCAGCCAGGGCACGGCAGCCTGGGTGACTAATGTACGCATCTGCTGGATACGCGAACTGAAATCGCCTGCCGCGCCGGGTAATTCAAAAATCAGGTAACGCACCTGCCGCCATTCGGCATCCACCGGTTCGTTCCGGCGCACCGTGCCCGACAGCAGATCAAACTGCTCGCGTCCGATCCATAATTCGCCGTCCAGTGGCACAGCCGGGAAGTTTGCGGTGAACCACACTGGCGCAGGCACGATGCCACCGCCGCGAAAGCGCAGGGTTCGACCATCCCATTGCGCACGTACACCATCGAATTTTTCGCTTACCCAGTATTGAGTAACATCGATATTCGCCTCATACACCTCTGCCAGCAACATCGCCGGGGCGGTAGCCGGAACGTCCGCCCACAGCGGAGGAGACGCCAGCGCCAATAGCACCAGCCACAAGCCGGACAAGCTGCGTTTCAGTCCAGCCATTTATGCAGAAACTGCGCATGCCCCATGGCGGGGTCGAGCTGGTAGTCGGTAAATCCCAGGCGTTGATACACATTGCGGGCCGAGGTGTTGCCCTGCAGCACTTCGAGCGTGAGCTTGCAGGCGCCGCGCTCGCGCGCCATGACTTCCACCTGCTCAAACATCCGGGCTGCAATACCGTGCCCGCGATGGCTGGGCGTCACCACCACATCGTGTACGTTGACCAGTGGGCGGCAGGCAAAGCTGGAAAAGCCTTCGATCGCGTTGACGAGTCCCACCGGCGTGTCGCCGTCGAATGCCAGCACGCTGAAGATGAAAGGTCGGGCAGCGAGTGCGCTGACCAGGTTGTTGCGGGCGAAATCGCTCAGGGCCTTGCCGCCGCCGGCCGGGTCGCGCGAGTAGGTATCCATCAACTCAAGCAGCGCCGCAGCATGCGTCAGGTCGTCGTAGCGGACGCGGTTCACTTCAATCATATGTGCGCATCGACAGGTCCACTGCGCGGATGTGCTTGGTCAACCCGCCGATTGAAATGCGGTCGACGCCGGTATCGGCCACTGCACGTACGGTTTTCAGCGTGATGTTGCCGGAGGCTTCCAGCTGCGCGCGGCCGGCGGTCAATGTCACTGCATAGCGCATCGCGTCCAGATCAAAGTTATCGAGCAGGATCAGCTTGGCGCCGGCGGCCAGCGCTTCACGCAGTTGATCCAGCGTTTCCACCTCGATCTGCACGCTGACCTGGCCGGCAGCCAGTTTGAGCGCCGCATCCATAACGGGTGCAATGCCGCCTGCGGCCGCAATGTGGTTTTCCTTGATCAGAATGCCGTCGTACAGCCCCACGCGCTGGTTTTGCCCACCGCCCACGCGCACCGCGTATTTCTCGGCGATGCGCAGGCCGGGCAGGGTTTTGCGGGTGTCCAGAATGGCCGCATGGGTGCCGGCCACCGCTGCGACATACGGCCGGGTGGTGGTGGCGACCGCCGACAGGGTTTGCAGGAAGTTCAGCGCCGGGCGTTCGGCTGTCAGCAGGGCGCGGCTATTGCCGCTGATTTCCACCAGAACGCTGCCGGCCGCAACCAGTTCGCCCTCGCGCACCTGCCAGTCGATGGCACAAGCGGGATCAAGCGTCCTGAAACAGGCATCGAACCATGGCCGACCGGCGATCACGGCGGCTTCGCGGGTGATGACACGGGCACGGGTGGTTTGGGTGGCGGGAATTAATTGTGCGGTCAGATCGCCGCTGCCGACATCCTCGGCAAGGGCACGCGCGACGTCAGATAAAACCTGTTCTATATTCAAATCGGACATAAAGGGTTGAAATCGCCAACGAAGGCATCATTTAGGTGTCATTGAATATACCTTAAGCCAGAGGTCACTTATGCGTTTTGACAAGCTCACCACCCAGTTCCAACAAGCGATTTCCGATGCGCAAAGCCTTGCTGTTGGCGGCGATCAGGCCTATATCGAGCCGCAGCATCTGCTGCTTGCCCTGCTGAATCAGGAAGGCGGCGGCGCGGCGTCGATTTTGTCGCGCGCCGGCGTTCAGGTACCCGCGCTGAAAGCGGCGCTAACCCAGGCGTTGACCCGACTGCCCAAAATCGAAGGCCACGGCGGCGAGGTGACGATCTCGCGCGACCTCAACAACCTGTTGAACCTCACCGACAAGGACGCGATGAAGCGCAACGACGCCTACATCGCCTCCGAACTGTTCCTGCTGGCGGCGCTGGAAGACAAGGGCGAAACCGGGCGCTTGCTGAAGCAGCACGGCGCATCAAAATCCGCGCTGGAACAGGCGATTGCCTCTGTACGAGGCGGCGAGGCCGTGCAGTCGCAGGAAGCCGAAGGCCAGCGCGAAGCGCTTGCCAAGTACACCCTCGATCTGACCGCGCGCGCCCGCGAAGGCAAGCTCGACCCGGTGATCGGGCGCGACGACGAAATCCGCCGCTCGATCCAGATCCTGCAGCGCCGCACCAAGAACAACCCGGTGCTGATCGGCGAGCCTGGCGTCGGCAAGACCGCCATCGTTGAAGGCTTGGCGCAGCGCATCGTCAACGACGAAGTGCCGGAGACGCTCAAAGGCAAGAAGGTGCTGGTGCTCGATTTGGCCGCCCTGCTCGCAGGCGCCAAGTATCGCGGCGAATTCGAGGAGCGGCTCAAATCCGTGCTGAAAGAGCTGGCGATGGATCCGGGCCGCTACATCCTGTTTCTGGACGAGATGCACACCCTGGTCGGCGCCGGCAAGGCCGAAGGTGCGATGGACGCCGGCAACATGCTGAAGCCGGCGCTGGCGCGCGGCGAATTGCACCTGATCGGCGCCACCACGCTCGACGAATACCGCAAGTATGTGGAGAAGGATGCCGCGCTGGAACGCCGCTTCCAGAAGGTGCTGGTCGACGAACCGAGCGTCGAATCGACCATTGCCATCCTGCGCGGTCTGCAGGAGCGTTATGAACTGCATCATGGCGTCGAGATTACCGACCCGGCAATCATCGCCGCCGCCGAATTAAGCCATCGCTACATCACCGACCGCTTCCTGCCCGACAAGGCGATCGACCTGATCGACGAGGCGGCGGCGCGCATCAAGATGGAAATCGACTCCAAGCCCGAGGTGATGGACAAGCTCGACCGCCGCATCATCCAGTTGAAAATCGAGCGCGAGGCGGTCAAGCGGGAAACCGACGAGGCCTCGAAAAAGCGCCTGGCCTTGATTGAAGAGGAGATCGAGAAACTCGGTCGCGAGTCGGCTGACCTGGAAGAAGTGTGGAAATCCGAAAAGGCCCACGTGCAGGGCAGCGCGCACATCAAGGAAGCCATCGACAAGCTGCGTGGCGAGATGATCGACCTGCAACGTCAGGGCAAGCTGGATAAGGTTGCCGAGATTCAATACGGCAAGCTGCCGGCGCTGGAGGCGCAGTTAAAGCATGCCGAGTCGACCGACACCAAGCCCGCGTTCAAGCTGCTGCGCACCGAAGTCGGCGCCGAAGAAATTGCCGAAGTGGTCTCGCGTGCCACCGGTATCCCGGTCTCCAAGATGCTGCAGGGCGAGCGCGACAAGCTGCTGCACATGGAAGACAAGCTGCACAGCCGCGTGGTGGGGCAGGACGAAGCCGTGCGCGTCGTCTCCGATGCCATCCGCCGTTCACGCGCCGGCCTGTCCGATCCCAATCGGCCGCTGGGTTCCTTCCTGTTTCTCGGCCCGACCGGCGTCGGCAAAACCGAGCTGTGCAAAACACTGGCCGAATACCTGTTCGATTCCGCCGACCACATGATTCGCATCGACATGAGCGAATTCATGGAGAAGCATTCGGTGGCGCGCCTGATCGGCGCGCCGCCCGGCTACGTCGGCTACGAGGAGGGCGGTCACCTCACCGAGGCGGTGCGCCGCAAGCCTTACTCCGTCATCCTGATGGACGAGGTGGAAAAAGCGCACCCCGACGTGTTCAACGTGCTGCTGCAAGTGCTCGACGACGGCCGCCTGACCGACGGTCAGGGCCGCACCGTCGACTTCCGCAACACCGTGATCGTGATGACCTCCAACCTCGGATCACAGATGATCCAGCAGATGACAGGTGATGATTACCAGGTCATCAAGCTCGCCGTGCTGGGCGAAGTGAAGTCCTACTTCCGCCCCGAGTTCATCAACCGCATCGACGAAGTCGTGGTGTTCCACGCGCTGGACGAAAAGCATATCGCCAGCATCGCCCGCATCCAGCTGCAGGGGCTGGAAAAACGGCTCGCACAGATGGAGATGAAGCTGGAAATCAGCGACGCTGCCCTGGACGAAATCGCCAAGGCGGGTTTCGATCCGCTGTACGGCGCGCGGCCCCTCAAGCGCGCGATCCAGAGCGAACTCGAAAACCCGCTGGCACGCGAAATCCTCGGTGGGCACTTCGCCGCCAAGGACACCATCCGGGTGGACGCGCGCGACGGCGTGTTCAGTTTCGAGAAAGCGGCAGCGCAACAGGCTTGATCGGGCCGGGCAGGCAGAACGAGAGGGCGGGATTCCGCCCTCGTTTTTTGAGGAGGATTAGCTAGAAGAAACCACGGGAAGTGGGGAAGGGCGCTTGAAATGCCGAGATTAAAGGGGCGGGGTGAAGGGCAGAATGCGACCCACAACGGCCCTTCACAGTTTGGTACTCCAACGTCTGCTCTGTCTGAAAAATCTGTCATACATTAATCCGCACCCAAGATTTCAATTCCTAAGCTGGCCAGTCAAAACTGGCGCACAATTGGTCTGCTACCGGTCTCCTTTTGCATAACTTAATAACCGGACCGGACGCTTGATAATTCAATAATCGAAACCACTGCTGCTAGGCTGGCATTTCAACAATCCAAAGGGAGAGAAAGATGACAATTTCGCGCACTGCGCTGCTGGCAATGCTGGCCGCATCAATGACACTGTTTGGCTGCGCAAGTGGATACAAGGAGTTCTACACGCCAGCTCAGGGCACCACCCCCGAATCCATAGCGTCGATGAGAGCAGGCCGGCCGTCTGCGGTACCGATCGTGGACCGGGCACAACCGAGTAAATCTCAGGATATCCTCGATGCATACGCAAAGCGTGGCTACATCATGATTGGCAACTCTAATTTTAATAGCGGCCGACCAGAGTCCGAGGACTCTGCCGTCCGCCAGGCACAAGAGGTTGGAGCAGACCTCGTCCTGATTCTCAATCCGAAGTACACCGGAACTATCACATCAAGTATTCCAATCACGACGCCGACCAGCACAACCTCATACTCAACCGGCACTGCGACCGCCTACGGCAGCCGCGGACCGGTAACAGCGTACGGAAGTGGAACAACTACAACCTACGGAACGACAACGAACTACATTCCGATGACAGTTCACCGTTCTGACTATGGGGCTTGGTATTTCGTGAAACTAGGTATCATTCTCGGAACGGGTACTCGAGACTTGAATGATTCAGAACGTCAGGAACTCCAGACAAACAAAGGCGCAGTAGTTCATACAGTTATGGATGGGTCACCGGCGTTCAACGCCGACGTTCTCGTTGGGGATGTTGTCGCTTCATTTGATGGCGTGTCCGTAACCAACGCTAAGACCTTAAGCGATCTCTTGGTCGAGCGCCGAGGAAAGCAAGTCACACTCTCGCTCCTTCGTAGAGGCCAGCGGATCGAAAAATCGATTCAGCTAAATCCTTAAGGTGATGTGGCCTAACTCAATCGTCAGGCGTCTTAGGTCCTCAATTGTCTCTATATGCGCAAACTTCTTCCAGGCCAGAAGACAGTGCTGCTTAACGGTATAGTTGTCGGTGAAGTCGTGTCTACAGGCGACGCCGAGCGCGATGTAGAAGCAGTACGACAGTTCCTAAAGAGTAAGGGTCTTCACAAGGAGGTCTCGCCCTACCAAGCGATATACAACCAAGCGGTAGCCTTCGCCAACACGTCTGCATATTTGTACGATCGCAACCTTCGCCGTACGCCACGCAAAGGCTTTAGCGCCGTTCCATTTGTTGTTAACGCGGCGTTTGGCATAGAGCTCTACCTTAAAGCGTTGGCGCAAAAGCATGGCATTGCCCTCCGTGGCCACGAGTTAGTGAAGCTCTACAAAGCGCTGCCAAGCGAGGCGCTTGTCGAGATTGAAGCGGTTACGGCGCAATGTGTGGCCAATCGAGCTCTCGGTGAAACACCAAACTTCCTTGCTTACCTTGAGAACCTCAATAGTGCATTCGTCGATTGGCGCTACTCTTACGAACTAGAGAAAACAGGCTTCGTGCATATCGAGCCAACAATTTTTGTCATGGAGGTTCTGCATGAGGCCTGCGGACTTCCAACAGCCACCTAATCCTTCCATAGGCCGGAGTGGGTCCGCTCATGTCAAACGTTGAGAGGCTGCTTAGGATCGACTACCGAACATCACAGCAATTTATCTGATTGTCTGTTCATGGCCGACCCCAGCCCCTTGACTCCTATCTCTCAAGCGAATCTGTCGTCTGCCCAGTCTGTTTTCCCCATGATTTTTGCCCGATACCCACGCACCCCCTAGAATGGGATGCCGACTGGTTTCCGCGTGGATTGTCTTGCCTGCTTCCATTTTCAAAAATCTTCTGTTTCTTGCTGCGCTGTGCGCGGGGTCTGCGCACGCGCTGACGGTGGAGGTGGTGGCGCCGGATGAGATCAAGGCGCTGCTGATGCAGCACCTGGAAACGGCGCGCGCGGCACGGCTGGGCGAGCGGATGGATGCGGAAGAAATGGCGCGCCTGCAGCGGCAGAGCGACCAGACGGCGCGCGACCTGCTGGCTACCGAAGGCTATTTTTCGCCGCAGGTTGAAAGCGCAGTGGAATGGCTGGGTGATGACTGGCGGGTGGATTACCGGATTGTTCCCGGCGTGCGAACCCTGGTGCGAAGTGTGAAGCTGGGTTTCGATGGCGCATGGAAGACGGGTGAAGAACAGGCCACGCTGCGCGAGCGCATCGAGCGCAGTTTCCCGCTCAAGCCGGGCATGCCGTTTCGTCAGGCCGACTGGGACACCGCCAAGCTGGTGGTGTTGCGGCCCTTGCTGGTGGATACCTACCCAACGGCGCGAATTGCAGCGAGCGAGGCGCGCATTGATCCTGCAGCACATGCTGCGGACCTGACGCTAACTGTCGATAGTGGCCCGGCCTTTGTCTATGGCGCCCCGGTGATTACAGGCGTTAAGCGTTACCCGGAGGCGGTCGTTCGCAATCTCAATCCGATAAAACCCGGTCAGCCTTATCGCCAGCAGGATCTACTGGACTATCAGGCGATTCTGGAAGGAAGCAGTTATTTTGCGCAGGCCACGGTAAGTGTCGATCCCGACCCCGAACTGGCGGCAGCCTTGCCCATTCAGGTCGAGGTGGTTGAGCGCCCCGAGAAACGCTTTAGCGTGGGTGCGGGTTTCAGCACCGATACCGGCGCGCGCGCGCAGGCCTCGTGGTTGCATCGGAACATTCTGGATCGCGGGATGCGACTCAAGTTTGATACGCGGATTGAAACCCGACGTCAGACCGGTACGGCGGAACTGGCCTGGCCGCGCAATGCAAATGGCTACGAAAACAGTCTGGGCTTGCAACTCAAGCAGGAAGACATCGAAGGCCAGGAAACGCGATCGACGTTGCTGGCCGCCAAGCGTAATCGCACCCGTGGGCAGATCGAGACAACGCTGTCGCTGCAATATCAAACAGAAGAACAACGCATTGCCGAAGTGGTCAATGCAAGCAACCAGGCCTTGACCCTTAACTACGGCTGGATCCAGCGCAATGTGGGGCGTGGTTTCTATCCTCGGCGCGGTTATGTGCTGAGTTTGCAGGGTGGCGGTGCGCTTGAGGCCTTGCTGTCCGACACCAGCTTTTTGCGCCTCTATGGGCGCCACACGCAGTATTTACCGGTAGGCTCGAATGGACGCCTGGTCTTGCGTGGCGAACTGGGAAGCGTGCTGGCGCAACACCGTGACGGCATTCCGACAGACTTTCTGTTTCGCGCCGGCGGAGATAATTCAGTTCGAGGCTATGCGTATCAAAGCCTGGGACGCACGCTGAACGGTGCGGTGGAATCGGTGCGTTATCTCGCCACCGGCACGGTCGAATACAACTATTTCTTTGATCGCGATTGGGGGATGGCGCTGTTTGTCGATGCCGGGGATGCAGCCGACAGCCCGGCCAGTCTTTCCCCTGTGTTTGGCTATGGCGTGGGTGCACGCTACAGCTCACCGGTAGGGCCGATCAACCTTGATCTGGCGTATGGTGAAACCACCCAGAAATTCCGCCTGCATTTTTCACTCGGGCTGTCGTTTTGAAGCGCATCTTGTTGAAACGTATTGCCTGGGGAGGCGCGTGGATAACCCTGGTCTTGGCCATTCTGGTTGCGGCGTTTTTGTGGCTGACAACCACGGCAACCGGATTTTTGTGGTTGGCCAAGCAGGCCACCCCGTTAAGCAATGGCCGTTTGGTGCTCGAAGGCGTGGAGGGCCATTTGGGCGCATCGGTCCACATCAAGAAGCTGATTTACAAATCGGACCTGCAGCGCATCACCCTGCAACAGGTCCGGCTGGACTGGAAGCCCCGTTCGTTATGGCGGCGACTGGTCGAGGTCGAACTGCTGGCAGCGCAGCATGTACGGGTGGAAGTTCTCAAGAAGGACCTGACGCCGCTGACGTATCCCGCGAGCTTGCGACTGCCGCTGGAAATCCGGGTTGTCGCATGGGATGTGGGGCAGCTCGAACTGGTCGATGAAGGGCAGACACAAAGCTTTAACGCCTTGCATGGCAAGGTGGATGGCCGGGGTGACCGTTTCGATCTGACGGCTGCAGCGAACACGCCGTGGGCGGAAGTCGCGGGTCGGTTCGGTATCAACAAGGATGCGCCGTTCAAGGTGCAAGGTTCGTTCACGGCACACCGCAAGTCACCGGTGCCGGTTGAGGCCCAACTTGAATTGTCGGGTGAGCTGGCCGCGCTTGATTTCAAGCTGGATGCCCTGGCTGAGGACATGAGCCTGATGGCTGCGGGCAAGCTGGCTTTTTTTGCGCCGGCCCGCTTGCCGCGTCTGGTGTTATCGGGTCAGGGGATCGACCCACGAAAATTTTCGGCGAATGCGCCGCACGCTGACCTGGCGTTTTCCGGCGTGTTTGAAGGTCAACCGGGCGAGCGTTTGCTCGGTACATTCAGTCTCCATAATCAACAAGCCGGGCGGCTCGATCAGGATCGCCTGCCGCTGGCCAATCTGACCGGCGCGGTGGTGGGCGATAGCGTGAACGCCGATTTCAGCGCGCTGGAAATCGATCTGGGTGATGTGGGGCGCTTTAGCGGTGACGGCCAATGGCGTGATGGCCAGCTTGCGGTCAAGCTAAATAGCCCGCGCTTGAATCTGGCGGGAATCCATCGCGACCTGTATCCCACCCGCATTCAAACGGCGTTGCGGCTGGCCGGCGATGCCCAGCGCCAGACCCTGACTGCCGATGTGGCCGAAACCTGGGGGCAGGGCAGCTTTACCCTGAGCCTGGCCGATGCGGTGTTGCGTTTGCAGGATGCAGCCTTCAGCGGGCAGGCCGGGCGGCTGACGGCAAAGGGCAGCGTGAAGCTTGACGCCACTCGCGCATTCGAAGCCACATTCGACGCGACCCAGATCAACCCCGCCCGTTTTGGAAAATATCCGCGCGCCAAACTCAATGCGCGCGGCGAAGTGAGCGGTGCGTTGCTGCCCGCGTTGCGCCTGCAAACCCAATTCACCTTGCCACCGGGCGAACTCGAAGGCCGTCCGGTCAAAGGGCAAGGCAAGCTGCGTTATACAAACAATTATCTGACCGACACCGATATCAATCTCGATCTGGCCGGCAACCGGGCTGTGTTGAAAGGCGCATTGGGCGGCAAAGGCGACCGGTTGCTGTGGGACATCAACGCCCCTGCGCTGGCCCGCTTGAATCTGGGCCTGGCGGGGCGGTTGACGAGCACCGGCAGCATCAGTGGCGAAGCCGGGCAGCCGCAAATCGACGCCCAACTCAATGCCATCGGCTTGCGCTTGCCGGGTGGCATTGCGGCCGATTCCGTGGACCTGAAACTCCAACTGCAGGCCGCATTGACGGGGGTGTTCAAGGGGCAACTGGACGCACGCGGGATACGCATTGCGGCGCAGCGCATCACCACGGCACGCGCCAGTATTCAGGGCCACCGGGACGCACATACCCTGTCGATTGACGCGCGCCTGGCGGACTGGCATGGGGTGGCGTCGCTGGCCGGCGGGCTGGATGCCAGTCAAACCTGGCGCGGCCAATTGAATCAGGCCACCGTGCAAGGTACGTGGCCGATGCAATTGAGTGCGCCCGCCGGTTTGGTGTTGAGTCGCGACCAGCAACAGGTGAGCAATCTGTCGTTCACGCTGGCAGGTGGAAAGGTGAGCAACGTGCAGTTCAACCGGCAGGGAACACAGATGAGTACGCGCGGTGCAATCAGCAATCTGCCGCTGGCGCCCTTGCTCGGCTTGCTGGAAACCCCGCCACCCTTGACGACCGACCTGCGCATGAATGGCGACTGGAACCTTCGCCTGGGCGACACCCTGGAGGGCGAGGCCCATCTGGTTCGGCAAGCGGGTGACGTGAGATTCAAAGACCCGGGCGTTAACCTGGGCCTGACCACCCTCGGCCTCGATCTCAAGGCGGTTGCCAGTCAGGTAACCGCACGCCTCGATGCCACCACTCGCGAGGCAGGAAAACTGCGCGCCGAAGCGAGCGCGAAACTGGTACGCGATGGCGCGGGCTTGTCGCTGCCGCGCACTGCCCCGCTGACGTGGACTGCCGCACTCGATGTGCCCGACCTGCGACTGTTCAAGCCGTTTATTCCGATCGGTATCCGCCTGGATGCACGGCTGGCCGCGCAACTTAGCGGCAGCGGCAGTCTGGCTGCGCCGCGCATCGATGGACAGATCGATGCCAGCCGGATTCGGTTTACCCTGCCGGAAGAGGGGGTGTCGATTACCGATGGCACGCTCAAGCTGGTGTTGGCCGACGATCGGGTGAAGGTACAGCAGGGCGAATTGAAAGGCCTGGGCGGACGGATTGTGGTGAGTGGCGAGGCGCAGCTGAAAAACCCGAAGGCAGGGCTTACGCTGACGTTCGAAAAATTCACCGCGACCAGCCGCAGCGATCGACAAGTGACGGTATCCGGCGTCACCCGTCTCAATCTCGATTCGAAGCGGCTGGAACTCACCGGGGAGCTCATCGCCGATCGCGCCCGGCTGGAAATGCCCGCAGCCAGCAAGCCGGTTCTATCGTCCGATGTGGTGATAGTGGGCCAGCCGCCACGTGACAAACCGGCGAGCCAGCGCTTCCCCATGGCACTCGATCTCACCCTCAAGCTGGGCAATGATTTCCTGTTCAAGGGTGCCGGCCTCGACGCGCGGCTGGGCGGCCAGTTGCGCGTGTTTACCTTGAATCGGAACTTGCGCGGCGAGGGGACGATCCGGGTGGTAGCGGGACGCTACGCCGCTTACGCGCAGACACTCAACATCGAGCGCGGTGTGTTGCGCTTTGTCGGCCCGATCGATGACCCGGGACTGGATGTGCTGGCGGTACGCAAAACCTCGAACGTCAAGGCGGGAGTGCAGGTAGGTGGTACGGTACAGCGTCCGGTGGTCAAGTTGTATTCCGACCCCGCCATGCCCGATACGGAAAAGCTCGCCTGGCTGGTGTTGGGGCATGGCCTGGAAAACAGCGGGCAACAGGAGTTTGTATTGATGCAGGTCGCTGCGGCGGCCTTGCTGAGTCAGGCTGAGTCAGTCAGCTTCCAGTCGAAACTGGCAGACACCCTGGGCATCGACAGTTTCGATGTGCGCGCAGGCGAAGGAACAGCGCTGAGCAGTTCGGTGATCAGCGTGGGCAAACGGCTGTCGGAACGTGCGACCCTGAGTTATGAGCAAAGTCTGGATGGCTTGAGTCAGGTCGTCAAAGTCCTCTACCAATTGAGTCCCAATGTGCGGCTGGAAGTGCAGGCCGGGCAGCAAAGCAGTTTCGATGCGTTTTACACGCGGGAATACGACTGAGACTATTGATTCCCGATGGTAGAATCGGGCACATGTTTGACGCCCGTATCATCGCCATGAATTCCCTTTATCACCTGACCGTCCTGTCGGAGCGCAGTTGCTGATGCGCATCCTGCTTTCCAACGACGACGGTTACTTTGCCCCCGGCCTCGCCGCACTGGCCAGGGCGCTTGCACCGCTAGCCGATATCACCGTCGTGGCGCCCGAACGTGACCGTAGCGGCGCCTCCAATTCGCTCACGCTCGACCGGCCGCTGATGCTGCGCCAGGCACCCAGCGGCTTTTATTACGTCAACGGCACGCCGACCGATTGCGTGCATCTGGCTGTTACCGGCATGCTCGATCACATGCCCGACATGGTGATATCCGGTATCAACCACGGCGCCAACATGGGCGACGACACCATTTATTCCGGCACCGTGGCCGCGGCCACCGAAGGCTATCTGCTGGGCATTCCGTCGATTGCGGTTTCGCTCGCCAACCACAATGCGCTGAATTTCGACACCGCTGCGCGGGTGGTGCTCGAACTGGCGCAGCGTATCCAGGCGCAGCCGCCCACCGAGCCGATGTTGCTCAATGTCAATGTGCCGGATTGCAGCTGGGAAGACCTGAAAGGTCAGCGCGTGACCCGTCTGGGTAAGCGCCACAAGGCCGAATCCGTGGTCAAAACCACCAACCCGCGCGGCCAGACCGTGTATTGGGTGGGTGCCGCCGGCCTGGCACAGGACGCAGGCGAAGGCACCGATTTTCATGCCATTGCCAACGGCTTTGTTTCAATCACCCCGCTGCAAATGGACTTGACCCTTTTCAGCCAGATGGACAGTGTGAACGCATGGCTGAAACCCTGAATTCGCGCGCAGGAATCGGCATGA
>Ga0180009_10004098_pt1 | contig 16240 bp, 13 predicted proteins | sample OS_PC_MetaG_FD_123537 | JGI IMG/M metagenome (GOLD analysis project Ga0180009, IMG submission 123537) | Groundwater microbial communities from the Aspo Hard Rock Laboratory (HRL) deep subsurface site, Sweden - OS_PC_MetaG | ecosystem: Environmental > Aquatic > Deep subsurface > Groundwater...
CAGCCGAGAGCTGATCTATGCCAAATACACCGATGCCTCCTTAACTGAAAACTCTTGACCAAAATGGCTGAGAATTTTCATGGGAAGGAAGTTTCTCGTTTCATCCTTATATCGGAATTCCAGGTTAGAATCTGTGGTCACGTTTTGACCCGCTTATCTTTCGACCTGCACGGGTAATCCCGACACATACGCGTCCACCGTGTCTGTCGGCTCAGTCCGGGATCGGATAACCTCAAATTGCATTGATTTGCAGAATACATGTTAACCATATATAGACTTCTGCTGTCTCGATTATACCTCCATCTGTTCTTGCCAGCCTCATTTCAAAATCGGCCAAACCGGTTTTGGGGATTCCCTTCCATTGAAAATATAACTTGACATTGTTTTTTTAAACGACTAGTTTAACGATAAACTTGTTGCCGTTTTTCGTGCATAGACCTCAACGAAGGAAACGCGGATGGCAACGACACTTAAGAAAGTGGCCGAATTGGCCGGCGTCTCCCACACCACCGTTTCACTGGTGATCAACCAGACCGGCGGCTCCCGGGTGAACCCTGAAACCAGGGCGCGTGTTCTTGAAACCGCCCAAAAGCTGGACTACAACCCGAACCTTACGGCCAAGCGGCTGGTTTCAGGCAAAACCAACTCCGTCGGTTTATATACACCGTTTGAGACCCCCATCTTTCGGAACTACACCTTTAACGAAACGGTCACCGGCATCCAAGACATCCTCTACAGCCAGGGGTTTGATATTGTTTTGTTTTCAGGGGGCAAAACCCTCTATAAAGACAGACCCATTGAACAAATCGTTCGCCAAAACACAGTAGATGGGTTGATTATATTCAATTCCCGCTACACATCACGACAGTACATCGAAAACTATATCCGAAACTTAAACGCGCTCAATTTTAGATTTTCGATGATCGATTACTACTGGGGCAACGCACCCATCAATTATGTGGGAATCGACTATGAAAAGACCGCATACGATGCCGTTCATTTTTTGATTTCGTTGGGTCATGACTGCATTGCCCTGGTGGCCGGTACGGCAAGGGCTCAAGTGACGGCAAGAATCATTTCCGGCTATCGGTGCGCTCTTGACGAAGCGGGAATCAAAACCATCCCCGGATTAATCGAGTATACGGATTATAATTATGAGTCGGCATACGAAAAAACCCACAAACTTCTTCGTCGCCATCCGGAGGTGACGGCAATTTTCGCGGGCGGTTTTGAGATGGCGCCGGCCTGCCTGAAAGCCGTAAAGGAAGCAGATCTAAAGGTTCCGGAAGACGTTTCCATCCTATGTTACGTGGACAGCGACATTATGCCGATGCTGGAACCGCCCATCTCAGCCATTAAATGGCCGTTTTATGAGATGGGCAAGCAGGCGGCATCCCTGTTGGTTGAGCCGGGGCCGGAAAAACAGAAAATTCTGTTTGGTACCCAACTCCTCACCCGGGGGTCAACCGCTCCACGGCGCTGATACCCTCGGCGCCGGCCGATATTTGCATCATGCGGATTAAAAGTGGAGAGAAAAATAACATGAGTCAAATCGAGCAATTCATAAAAGCCGCGCAAGAAGCCATCGAAGCGGTCAAACGGCATCCCGGTAAAACCGTTCAACTTTTTCACCATAACGATTCCGACGGCCTCAGCTCCGGGGCCATTCTCAAGCAGGCCTTTGAACGGGCGGGTTTCACAATCAATCGGTATTGCCTTGAAAAGCCATATCCGGCAGTCCTGGAAATGGTTTTCAAGCAGGAGGAGGGATTGATCGTTTTTGCCGATTTTGCCGGGCGGATCGCCCCGATGATTTCGGATTTGAATCGCGGCCGCAACTTGGTCCTCATCCTCGATCATCATAAGGCGTCACCGGCTACTGACCCGCGCGTTTACAACCTCGACCCGGAACTGTTCGGTTTGAAAGGGGATCGCGATATCACAGCTTCTACGACCTGCTACCTGTTTGCCTGCACCATGGACTCCGCCAATCAAGACATGGCCTACATCGCAACCATCGGAGCCGTAGGGGATGAATTTTTCGTGGACGGACGTTTGGCCTCTCAAAACCGGGAGGTCGCCCTTGAAACCGAACACCAGGGATTGTTGGAGATCAGGGAGCATGAAAACGGCGAGACCTATATCCTCAAGACACCCCGGGGGCCTGTTCCCTGCCACCAACTGGGTGCATATCTGGATACCCTGGGGGCTGCGGGGTACTACCAAAACGGTCCGGACATGGGAATTGAGGTCTGTCTGGCGGGACCTTCGCCGGCATCCGACGAAATGCTGGAAGGGTTGCGGAAGATACAGGACAGGGTCTTCAAGGCGGAAATCGATCGGATCCGCGCCGGAGCGCTGCATCAAACCCCCAACCTTCAATGGTTTCACGTGCAGGATCGCTTTAAGCCCATGGGGGTAAAAATGATCGGTGCGTTTTGCGACGTGTATAAAGATACGGACGTCTTCGACCCCGGAAAGTATATTGCCGGTTTCATGCGCATCCCCGACGAAATTCCGGGATTCGGACCGATTACGTTCAATGAAGTAAAAATTTCCATGCGTGTAGCATACGATCTGCAGGAAGAAATCAGGTCCGGCAAGGCAATGGGTCTCGATACGTTTCTTCCCGAAGCCACCGGCCGGATCGGCGGTTTTTCAGACGCGTGCCACAGCCTGACAGCCGCCACAACAGTGGCCGTCGGCAAGGAGCAGGCGCTGATCGATGAAATGGAAAATATTCTCCATGATCGATCCCCAACCCGGACAAGCCGGAAATAATTGCCACAAAGGCACAAAGACACAAAAGATATATTCAGTATTCTTTCTTCGTGCCTTGGTGTTTTAGTGGCAATAATAATGTTTTGACACAAAAAGCACAAAATTTAAAATTAAGCGCCCAACAAACGATGGGCGAACAAGATGAATTAAAATAAGGAGAAAAGTATGGGAACTGGAACAGCGTTTGGGAAAACAATCCTTATCGGAGATCAATTTGTGCTGTACGAAATACCGGCGATTGTTGCGGCTCTACCCTTTGTGACCGAAGCGACGGTCCAACAGATCGAAGGGACGGGTTGGGTGTTGGAAGACAATCGCATAGAGGTTCCGGGATACAAGGAGAAGAAAAAAGCCCAACAAATCGAATCGATCAACCGCATATTGGAAGTCATGGGAATCGACGTTCAAAAGACGCCCATAAAAATTACGTACGGGGGTTCCCTTCTGGCCGGAAGCGGGGTCGGCGCCAGTGCCGCCAGTTGCATCTCTCTGGCACGGGCGTTGAACGAAGAATTCGAGCTGGGATATTCCATGGAGCAGATCAATCATGTGGGCTGGGAAGGAGAGTTCGCTTATCACGGTATTCCCAGCGGAGTGGACAATACCGCCTCCACGTATGGGGGGCTACTCCTGTATCGTATTAAGAATGAAAAAAAGATGTTCGAAAACATAAGAATCCGGACTCCGTTTCGGATTGTATTGGCCAACAGCGGAATCACCGCCGATACATCCAAGCTTGATGAATACGTCGAATCTGAAGAACGAAGGAATCCGGAGCTGTTTACCAACCGGTTGAATCAGATTCGGGAACAGGCCATGGAAATGAAACGCGCCCTGGAAGCGTACGATTTGGAAACGGTGGGAAATACTATGACCGCTAACCACCAGATTCTCATTGATATGGGGCTTTCGCACGAAACCTTGGTCTATTTGTGTGATAAAGCCATCCAATTGGGTGCACTGGGGGCAAAGGTGACCGGAGGGGGGAGAGGGGGATACATGGTGGCGCTGACATTGGAGGAAGCCGTGCAGGAGTCGGTGGCGTCAGCCTTTGAAAAAGAAAAATTCAAGGTCGTTCGTGCTATGATCGGGTGAAAGAAGAAACCGTTTTTCGTCACACCCCCGTATGGTCGGGAATACCGTTTTCCCCATGCAAAGCGATCCCGACATCGGGAATATTCATCCACAATCTAAAAAGGAGGTATGCCATGAAGAAAAGAACTGTTATTTGTCTGGTGCTTGTCGCCGCTTTTTTCACTGTCTCTGTCGGCGGTGCTGTGGCTGAAGAGTTGTCACTGCTCACCTGGAAAGGGTATGCACCCAAAAACCTGGTGGAAAAGTTCCAAAAGGAAACCGGCATCCAGGTAAAAGCCACCTACACCAACAACGAAGAGATGATCGCCAAATTGCGGGCCACACGCGGCGCCGGTTTCGATCTGGCCCAACCGAGCCAGGATCGCATCGCTTCGGTACAGGAAAAGTACAAGATCTACCAACCCATAGATCTTACAAAGATCGAAACCGGACAGATCATACCCTCCATGCTGGAGGCGGTTAAGAAGAATACCATGGTTAACGGAAAGCCTCATGCCGTTCCCTTTTGCTGGGGGACATCCGGTCTGGTTGTCAATAAAAAGCTGGCTCCGGATGTAAAGGATTATACCGATCTGTTAAATAAGGCTTTCGAAGGAAGGGTCAGTTACCGACTGAAACGCCCCACCCTCATTGCAATGGCCTTTGCCCTGGGAGACGATCCTTTTGCAAAATACAGCGATGAAAAGGCGTACCAAGCGTTAATAGATAAGGTGGGTCAGAAACTGATAAGCGGAAAGCCGATGGTAAAAAACTACTGGACAAACGGAGACGCTCTCTTACAATCCATGCGGTCCGGTGAAGTATGGATAGCGATGGCCTGGGATAGCGGTGGATGGAAGCTCCACGAAGAAAACCCGGATATAGATTTTATCGCACCGAAGAGCGGAGCCCTGGGCTGGATAGACACATTTGCCATCCCTGCAAAAGCAAAGAACACGGATGCCGCTTATAAATGGATTAATTTCATGCTCCGCCCGGAAAATGCCGCGGCGTTCACCAATGTCGAGAAATACGGAACATCCTCCAACGGGGCTGTGAAGCTGACCGATGTGAAGGTTCGCGGTAACTTTGAGCGTTCTTTTCCGCAGGCCGACATTGATAACATCAAATGGTATCCACCGGTTCCAGCAAGACTGGAGGCCATGGAAGGCAAAATTCTGGATAAGGTGAAAGCCGCAAAATAGGATTGGCCTGAAGACGCGTTGCATGAGTTTGAAGTGAACTAAAGTTTAAAGTGAGCTATAGTTAAGGAATTCTGTCAATTATATAAAACCAGCGGAGCAAAGCGACTCCATAACTTTAGTCACTTTAGCTCACTTTAGGCACTTCTAACTTGTCGGACTTGCAGGAAAGCAGCCCCTTTCAGGGGCAAGCCAACGCATAGTCCTTAGGACCAGGATTCTTTACTATACAATGAATGGCAGCGGGGGCGGCATGATCACCGCCCCCCGCCACCCTTTCCCGGGGAGGCAATATGCAGGCGGATCTCTCTGTCCAGAACATCACCAAGAAATTCAAGGACTTTACGGCGGTCAGTTCCGTATCTTTCGAGGTTCAACAAGGACGGTTTTTTTCGATTCTAGGTCCGTCCGGATGCGGGAAAACCACACTCCTGAGGATGATCGCCGGTCTGATAACGCCAACCAGTGGAAAGATCGAGATCCGCGGTATCGATATGGCCCGCACACCTCCCAACAAACGTCCCGTCAACCTGATATTTCAGCACCTAGCGCTTTTTCCCATGATGAATGTAGGGGAAAACATCGGTTTCGGTTTGAAACGGCGAGGAGAAAAAAGGTCGGCCATACAAGAAAAGGTGCGGGCCATTTTGGAACGGGTGGACCTGGAAGGATTCGAACCGAAAAAAATTGATCAACTTTCAGGGGGGCAGAAACAGCGTGTGGCCATTGCCCGGTGTTTGGTGCTGGATCCAACGGTTCTTTTGCTGGATGAACCCTTGGGGGCCTTGGATCTTAAGCTTCGGGAGCAGATGAAGGTGGAGCTCAAAAAGCTACAGGCCAAAGTGGGGACCACTTTTGTCTATATCACCCATGATCAATCCGAAGCGCTGGTCATGTCCGATCATGTGGCGGTGATGAATCAGGGCAAATTCGAGCAGATCGGTACCCCCCAAGAACTATACAACAACCCTCGAACGCCGTTTGTCGCGCGATTCGTGGGAGACAGCAATACCTGGACCTGTAAAGTCCGCCGTTTTCACGAATCGATCGCGGAACTGGAAACCGATCAAGGCACTCGCTTCCGGATCAAGCCCGAACAGCCGTTACAGCCGGACCTAGATTTTACACTATTTTTGCGCCCTGAAGCCATGCTAATCTTACCGGACGATCAGATTCCGGGTTTGAATCGATTTGACATAACGGTCAAGGCGATTCTGTTTGACGGGGCCAACAGCCGATTGCTGGCCCATCCGCTGAACTCGACCCAGGAGCTGCTGATTGCACTACCCCAGACTCGCCAATATGACCATATTCAGGTCGATGACAAAATCGAAGTCGGCTGGCACGAGCAGTCCGGTATCTGTTTTTCCAATCGGTGAGGATTGCCATGAAACATCAAAAAAAATGGGGTCTCCTTTTTTTCATGCTCCCGGTTGTACTCTGGCTGTTTCTTCTGATCGTTCTTCCCCATATCGATCTGCTGATTATGTCGTTTCGGTTCGAAAGCGATGACTGGGACATGGTCTGGAGTCTATCCAATTACCTGAGCTTCTTCGACGAGCCCATTTACTGGCTGACCTTCGTGCGGACCGCCGCATACTCGATCCTGGTGACCTTTCTGACATTTGTCATCGCTCTGCCGGTGGCATTTTTCATTACCAAAGTCGTATCGCCCCGCTTTCAGGGATTTCTAATGGTGTTAATCCTACTCCCCTTTTGGGTGAGCGAACTGGTGAGGGTCTATGGATGGATGATTCTGTTGCGGGAAAGCGGGGTTATCAACCATTTCCTCATCAGACTGGGGATATTGAACCAACCGATCGAGATGCTTTACAACGATGCTGCCATGATTCTGGGACTTGTTTATACATCCATGCTGTTTATGGTGGTTCCCATCATGTCGGTTCTCGAAAGCCTGGACAACAGCCTCATCGAGGCCGCCTATGATCTGGGAGCCGGTATGGTGTCGATCCTATTCAAAATCATTATCCCCCATGCCACGCCAGGCATCGTGTCCGGTTCCATCGTTGTTTTCATGCTGACCTTAGGCAATTACCTCACCCCGAATCTGATGGGTGGTAAAAACTCGTTGTGGTTCACCGAGCAGATTTACAATCAGTTTATTGCCAGCTTCAACTGGAATCAGGGATCGGCTTTCGGTTTTCTGCTACTGATTCTATCGTCGTTGGTTGTATGGCTGGGATTGAAATTGTCCCGGCAACGGTTAAGCAAGGTTATCCAATGATCCGTTCGCTTCCAAATTCAAAGGCGTACACCATAAGCTTTAAACTATATATACTGCTTTATTTCGTCTTTCTGTTTGCCCCGCTGGCCGTCACATGCATTTTGGCTTTTAATGATTCACAATTTCCTTCTTTACCTTGGAAGGGATTTTCCCTGGAGTGGTTCACCGGAAACCGCCCGGAACGGGTCGGTATTTTTCATGATCAAATGAACCTGGACAGTATATGGGTCAGCGCAAAGGTGGCTTTCTTTGTGACCATCCTTTCTGTGACGGTGGGCACCTGCGGCGCGTTTCTCTTCGAACAGGAGGACTTCCGGTTCAAACCGTTCCTATATTTTCTGATGCTCGCTCCATTGGTGATTCCGGGCGTGATTTTGGGAATCTCCATACTCATGTTCAGCAACACACTGGGAATCTTTTTCGAAGAAACTTGGCGTATCGACGTTGGGTTATTCCGCCCGGGCTTTTGGTTGGTGGTTTTGGGCCAGTTTTCCTTTATCAGCACGCTGGTCACCCTGGTGGTTTCGGCACGGTTGAAAAAATTTGACCGGACATTGGAGGAGGCGGCAGCGAACTTGGGTGCCAACCGGTTTGAGGTTATCTGCCATATCACCTTGAAATTTCTGCGACCCGCCATCATCGGGGCTGCGGCCCTGGCTTATCTGATGTCTTTTGAAAACTTCAACACGACCCTGTTTCTGGTGGGTGCCGAACCGACGCTGCCCATTAACCTCTACCTGCAAGTGCGAGACGGCAGCACGCCGGTCATCAATGCCATTTCGTTTCTGCTGATCGTCGGCACTTCCTTGCTGGCGCTGGTCAACCTCTACTTCAGCAGAAAGAGGGACTGACAGTAAATCCTGCTATTTCCAATATTCGGTTCATGGTGCCAGAGGTCGCAACAGCCATCACAAGAAAGAAAAATTCAAAATATCAAGTCGCCTTAATCAATCTGTAGGGTATCAATGCTCAAATTCGCATTGGCAACGGAGTGCTTGAAGATAGTCTGTAAAAAGCAGGAAAACGAAAGGGAGCATTCATGAGAAAAATCGTTCGCGCGACTGATGTCGAATTTAACAAGGTCGATTGGGGGCTTACGAAAAATCTCGTGGGACCCGAGTCCATGGGATCGGAAAAGATTAAAGTCAATATCACCGAATATCTTTCGGGCTATCGGCACAAGCTTCACGTTCATCCCACCCAGGAAGAAGTCATTTACGTGCTTTCGGGAAGAGGGGTGTCGGAAACAAACGGCGACCGGATGGAAATCGGTCCCGGCTCCGTTGCCTTTGTCCCGGCCGGTGTCCCGCATGCCACAGTCAATTTAAGCGATTCGGAATCATTAACGGCGATTATTATTAAATCACCGCCCGGGGATGAGGAAATCAGAATGTAGCTCTGCCGGCGCAAGCCCTGCTTATACGGAAACGTCTTTGACAATCAAGGGCGGTTATCTTATGAGGAACCATTCAGGCAGCGGATCATCAATTCAAAAGATAATTTAAATCGAATAAATGCGAGGTGCATATCATGTCGTGGAAAAAGACGAGCTGCAGTCTCTGCCTTCAGAGTTGCGGACTGGAGGTGATGGTTGAACAGAACCGGATTGTAAAGGTTCGACCGGACAAGGCCAACCTCAGGTCCCGGGGCTATGCCTGCCGCAAAGGACTCAAAGTGGCCCATTTCCAGCATCATTCGCAGCGGCTGGAACGTCCCCTGAAGCAGCAGAATGGTCAGCGGGCGCCCATCTCTTGGGACGAGGCCATGACCGGGATAAGCCGGGGATTGAGAGAGATCCTCGAAAAACACGGCACTCGGAGCATAGCGCTGATGGCCGGCGGCGCGGGCGGCTGCCAGATCGGCGGCCGATTATCGGCCCGTTTTCTCATGAGCTTAGGTTCCCGTTATCTCTACACCTCATTAGGTCAGGAGTGGACCGGCCGTCATTATGCGCGAGGCCGCGTTTACGGCAACCAGACCCTTTTTCTCCACCCGGATCATGATCGGCTCGATACCCTTTTGGCGCTTGGCTGGAACGGCTGGTCCAGTCACGGCATTCCCCAGACCCGGCGCTACATTAAGGCACTCTCGGAAGACCCCGACCGGATTCTGATCGTGGTCGATCCCCGGCCGTCCGAAACGGCTCGTTATGCCGACATCCACCTCGCCCTGACACCCGGCAGCGACGCGCTTCTGCTCAAAGCCATGATCGCCATCATTTTAAAGGAGGGTTGGCAGGACCAGGCTTTTCTCAAATCCCATGCAACCGGATGGGAGTCCGTGGTCTCCTGTTTCGCCGATTTTCCCGTAAACGAGGCCCTGAAGGTCTGCGGCCTCGAGTACGAGCAGGTAAAAGAAGTCTGCCGCCTCATGACCAGCCGAAAATCTGCGGTGATGTCCGATCTGGGCGTTTTAATGAATCGCCACTCGACCCTGGTCAGCTATCTTGAGGAAGTTCTGCTGGCGGTTTGCGGTCGGATTGGAGTGGAAGGGGGCAACGTTTTTACCGGAACCCTGTCCCCGGTGGGAGCCCACACCCCGCCCGAGGACTCAAACACCTGGCGGACCATGAGTACCGACATCCCTGCCATCATGGGCGTATTCCCGCCCAACGTTCTACCCGAGGAGATTCTTTCTGATCGGGACGACCGGATCCGGGCACTGATTGTTGTGGGAGCGAATCCCCTCCGATCATTCGCCGACACCACGGCTTACGAACAGGCCTTTAAGAAATTGGATCTGCTGGTGGTTTTGGACGTCGCCATGAGTGAAACCGCGGTATTTGCCGATTATATCCTGCCCGGCCGGACAGCCTATGAATCGTATGACACCACCTTCTGGAGCTTTAACTTCCCCGACATCTTCTTCCATATCCGAAGGCCGGTGGTCGAACCGGCTCCAGAGACACGCGAAAACGGTTGGATCATGAGCGCTTTGGCTGACAAAATGGGTCTTATACCCGAGATACCAAGCGCGCTCTTTCATGCGGCCAAAGAGGATCGCGGTCTTTTCAACCGGGAGCTGGGCAATTACGTCGAATCCACTCCCGGAGCAGCGTTCAAGCTTCCTTTTATTCTGGCCAAAACCCTGGGACCGGATTTGGGATCGAGCAACCTCGCTTTTCTCTGGAGCCTGATCTGGTCGGCTCCGGCATATCTTAAAAAAGCAATGGCCCGGGCCGGTTTCCCTGAAGGCGAGAACCAGGTCGAACAGGTCTATGGGGCCATCATGGACCATCCTGAAGGAATATGGCTCGGCCGGCTGGACCCGGAGAAAAACATGGAATTCGTTTCCACCGAAGACAACCGGATTCACCTCTACCACCCTGAGCTGGCAACCTGGCTCACCAGTATCACACCCGAGGCAGAGGCGGAAGCACTGTCTCCGGATGAAGCGTTTCCCCTGGTCCTCATGGCCGGCTGGCACAACGATAATAACGCCAACACGCTGATGCGGGACCCGGCCTGGAATGAGGGTCGCAGGGTGGGCTGTCTGGCGGTTCACACACGGGATGCTGATAAACTGGGAATATCCGATGGAGAGCAGGTCCGGCTTTCCACCCGGGCCGGAACGGAAACAGTGGAAGTGGCAATTTCCAAGCTGACCCGACCGGGAATGGTTTTACTGCCCCAGGGCTTTGGATTGGAATTCGAAGGGCAGTGCGTGGGCGTCAATGTAAACAGATTGACCTCAGCCGGCCATAGGGACAGGATCGCGGCCACTCCCTATCACCGCCGAGTCCCCTGTCGGGTGGAGAAAATCTCCACAAATTAAATTCCTATATTATCCAGTGTAACTCATTTGGAATTTGTGCGTTTCTATGATGCACAAAGGAACTTGTTAGGGTTTCAGGTGTCAGGTTTCGGGCCTTCGCCGCGACGCAGTGGTTTCTGCCACGCAAGCGGTTGTCAAGAGTGAAGTTTCTGAAACCTGAACACTGAAACCTGTATTACCATTGCGTTTACCCCACTCTATTGTCAAGTTTTCCGAACGCCGTATGATCAAGACATCAGATTATAAAGAAACCGCAAAGAATACGGCTATCCGGCAAGCATGGCGGTAAATTTCAACCCGTTGGCCAGACTGCCGGGATCGGCAATGCCTTTTCCCGCGATATCAAAAGCGGTACCGTGTGCGGTGGTGGCGCAGGGTACCGGCAGTCCCATAAACAGGGTCACTCCGGTTCTTGTAGCCAACAGTTTTCGGGGAATGTTGGCCTGGTCATGGTACATGCAAACCACACCGTCATATTTCTCCTTCAGAACTGTCACGAATACGGTATCCGCAGGAAACGGACCGTCTGCAAGGATGCCTATGCTTCTGGCCGTTTTAATGGCCGGGCCGATTTCCTCGATCTCTTCGTTGCCGAACAGCCCGCCTTCCCCGCCATGCACATTCAGTGCGGCAACAGCCAATCGGGGCGTTTTCTTGCCGGTCCGTTTCAATGCATCATTCAAAAGCTCGATACGCTTCAACACCCTTTCCTTTGTGATCATATCGGCGATCTTCCGAAAGGGGAGATGCTCGGTCACCGGGATGGTCCAGAACTGATCCATCACCCCCATAATCGTTGTTTCTTTGCTGCGAGTGATTTCGGCCATATACTCCAGCTCGTCTAAATAGTCGTAGCCGGCGTTATGGAACGCTTCCTTGTTCATGGTTGTGGAGATAACCCCCTGCACCTTTTGCTCCAATGCCAGTTTAAAAGCTGTTTCAATGCACATAGCGGCTCCTTTGCCCATGGCCTTATCGACCTTTCCCCACTGAATCTTCGGCACATGCAACCCTTCCGGGCAGAAAACATCCAAAGTGGAGACAGAGAATTTTGCTTCAGAGACATCATTTATGGAACGGGTTTTTATTTCCTTTCCGATGGCTCGCGCGGTTTCCTCGATGGCACTCGGGTCGGCCACTAGAAAAGGGCGGCAATAATCATAGACATCTTTATCAGACATCACTTTAATCACCAGTTCCGGACCGATCCCGTTTGGATCTCCCATGGTAATGGCAATAATCGGTTTGCTCATTGTTCCTCCGGTTCACAATCAATCCTTTAGAAATGTTTCGGCAATGATGAGTTTTTGGATTTCCGAAGTTCCTTCATATATTCTTAATGCTCTGATTTCACGGTATAGCCGTTCAACGGTGGTCCCCTGAACGACCCCCATGCCGCCGTGAATCTGAACCGCCTGATCGACCACACGACATGCTGCTTCGGTGGCATAATATTTTGCCATGGAAGCGTATCGTGAGGTATTCAACTCTCCCCTGTCCTTTAAGACGGCAGCCCTGTATATCAACCCCTCTGCCGCATCCAGTTCGGTTGCCATATCCGCCAGCTTGAGCTGTATGGCCTGGAATTTTGAAAGGGGGCTTCCGAATTGAGTCCGGTCCTTTGCATACTTCAGTGCCGAATCGAAAGCGGTTTTCCCCATCCCCAATGCCGCGGCTCCCACAGACACACGGAAAACATCCAGCGTCCTCATGGCAATCTTGTATCCGTCACCCACTTTGCCCAAGAGGTTTTCCTCAGGTATGAAGCAGTCATCAAATTCAAATTCAACAATATCATGGGGAGCCATCAACTTGAGCCTTTGAGAAACGCGAACCCCCTTCATGGCTTTTTCGAAAACAAAAGCGGAAATCGATCTCGGGTTATCCGAAGCGGGGGTTTTCGCAAATACGATCCCGATATCTGCGGCATGGCCGTTTGAGATAAACCGCTTCTTTCCGTTCAGGATAAATCCGTCCGGTGTCCGCCGGGCTTCGCTTTTCATGCCGTTTACATCACTGCCCGCTTCCGGTTCCGTGAGCGCAAAGGTGGTGAGCAATTCGCCGCCGGCGATTTTCTTAAGATACTTCTTTTTCTGGGCCTCCGACCCTGCCAGGCATATCGGATAACTGCCGAGCCCCTGCATGGCCAGCGTGACGTCTGCCGGGCAGTAGATGCCGGCAATCTGTTCCCTTGCCAGACAGATCGGCGTCACCTTTATATCGCTTGCCCCGGCTGCTGCGGGCAACAAAAGTTTAAAAAGACCGGCCTCGGCCATCTCTTTTACCATCTCCCGGGGAATATCGTCCGTCTCACCGAATTTTTCGGAAATGGGGATCAGCTTTTCCTCGGCAAACCGCCGGCAATCCTCTCTGAAGCTGATTTGTGCGTCTGTTAACAATAAATCCATTGGAATAACCTCAAATATCGCTTTACTTTTGGGGAAGTAAATTTTTTGCAATCTTGCCGATCGGGTTTTTGGGAAGCTCCCTGACAAACTCGATCATCGGGATTTTGTATGCCGCCAGGTTTTGACCGCAATGGTTCAGAAGGTCTTTTTCATTTGACTCGGCGCCCGGCTTCAATGCGATAAACGCTTTCGGAATTTCACCTTTATTTTTATCCGCAACTCCGATTACTGCGACTTCATGGATATCCGGGTGAGACGACAACACGGCTTCGATTTCTTTCTGATAGATATTGAACCCGCCGGACACGATGAGTTCGCTTTCCCTGCCCACAAGGAAGAAGTATCCGTCTTCATCCTGATAGACGTGATCGCCGGTATGCACCCATCCGTCTGTGATACGCTTGTTTGTTTCATCCGATCGATTCCAGTACCCGGCCGTTGCATTGGGACCTTTGAATATAAGCTCGCCCACCTCCCCCGGTGCGCACTCATCATCGGACTCGGAAACAACTCTCGTTTGAACGCCGGATACGGTAATCCCGATGGATCCGGGCTTTCGGGCACCGTATACCGGATTGGCGGTTACAAGGCCGGTGGACTCGGTCAGGCCGTAAACCTCAAGAATATTGGCGTTGAACTTTGTTTCGAACTCCCGCAGCGATTCAACCGGAAGCGACGCCCCTCCGGACAAGCCCATGCGTAGAGAGGATAAATTCCGGGTGTTGGATGAGAAATCTGACAGAAGATAATTGAACATGGTGGGGACACCGGGGAACCAGGTGATTTTATGACGCTCGATGGCTTCGTAGACATGATGGGTCTTGAATTGTTTCATAACGATAACCTTGCCGCCGGAGCTGAAGCTGCCCAGAACCGGGCTGGCATTGGCGAACACATGAACCAGGGGCAAAACGGCAATGGTTACGTCATCTTCTCTCAGTCCGTAACTTTGGGCAACGTTTGCACCGCCGAATGTGAGGTTTCGATGGGTCAGCATGACCCCCTTCGGTTTGCCCGTTGTTCCCGATGTGTAAAAAACGATGGCCAGGTCATTGGGATCATACGAATCGATTTCAATGACCCTCAACGGCCCGACCATCTCGGAAATTGCTTCCTCTAACGTCTGCTCCCCAGTTTTTATAATGATCTGCTCCAGTGTGGGAATTTCTGATTCAATGTTCTTTACCTTTTCCGACAACGCATCGGTGGTGACGAGGAACCTGGTTTCCGAGTCATTGAGAATAAATTGAATTTCCGGGGTGGTATACAGGCTGTTGATGGGAACGGCGGCGCCTCCTGCTTTCAGAACGCCCACATAGCAGAGGATGAAATCAGACTGATTCGGATGAAGCAGGGCAACGCGGTCTGCTTTTTTGAGCCCCAGGCTGTTAAACCCATGGGCCAACCGGTCGGTCATGCCGTCAAACTGGGCATAGGTTATGGATTTCCCGGTTTCAAAGTCGCATAAGAACACTCTGTCGTTGTATTGGTTCGCCTTATCGCGAACACATTGAACAAAACTTTGAGTCATAACCCCGTCCTCTAGAGTACCGTTCTTCCGCCATCCACAAAGAGTGTTTGCCCGGTTATGAAATTGGATGCATCGGATGCCAAAAATACCACCGGGTTAATGATATCAGACTTACCGCCCAACCGCTTTAGGGGAGTAAAGGAGAGGATTCTCTCCATTACAGCTTTGTCCTCTATCCGGTCTTTTACCATGTCGGTTTCGAAATAACCCGGCGCCACCGTATTGACATTGATGTTATGGGGCGCCAGTTCCTCGGCCAATGCTTTGGTCAGCATGATGACGGCGGCCTTGGTTCCGGCATATACGGAATTCGGAATTCCGGCCCTTACCAAATACCCGGCAGCAGAAGAGATGTTGATGATCTTTCCGCCCCCGTTTGAAATCATCTCCCTGGCTACAAACTGGCTGACAAAATATACGGCTTTAAAGTTTACGTTTGAGATATGGTCGAAGTCTTCCGGCGTCACATCTATAAAGGATTTGTGGATGCTCACACCGGCATTATTGACCAAAATATCGATCCGCCCGAACTGAGAAATGATTCCCCGAACCATGTTCTGAATGGAATCGATCTCCCTCAAATCCACCGCCACGGGATAGGCGTTCCCCTTCATTTCTTCTATTTCCCGGGCCGTCTGCCTGACGCCATCCAAGTGCAGTGCCGCAACGGCCACATCAGCCCCTGCAAGAGACAGTCCTTTGGCTATCCATTTGCCCAACCCCCGGCCCGCCCCGGTCACCAGGGCAACCTTGCCATCCAAACGCATCTGTAATTGATAATCTTTTTCCATCACCGTTCATCCCGAAATTTCCGGCCGGTTCCATCTTTAACGGCCATAACATATTGTAAATATGATTTAATTTTCTTCACAATGGTCCTAAAATATTGTCGTCAATTAATTAAATGTTTTTCTCATGAATCATTCCGAACTTTCGGTTGGTGGTTTCTTTTGGGTCCAAAAGGCACTTTGCCCATCATCTATAAACTTTGTCGAAACAAAGTAATTTTACTTCATTCGAACAAACTTTATCACAATAAAGCTCTTTTCGAGAGTTTTTCCTTCTCAGTGCTCTATGCAAATTCCAACAAATGATCACCACAGAGCCAATTTCAAAATGGTTTAGCGTCAATCAGTTTCCATAATTTTGAAGCATTAAATGTTCTTTGAAAGCATGCATTTGGTCATTGGCAACTCAAGCAAATGAGCATATGCTCAAAATTTCA
>Ga0180009_10004099_pt1 | contig 16240 bp, 18 predicted proteins | sample OS_PC_MetaG_FD_123537 | JGI IMG/M metagenome (GOLD analysis project Ga0180009, IMG submission 123537) | Groundwater microbial communities from the Aspo Hard Rock Laboratory (HRL) deep subsurface site, Sweden - OS_PC_MetaG | ecosystem: Environmental > Aquatic > Deep subsurface > Groundwater...
CCTTCAACAGTTGCTCGCCTTGCAGATATTAAAAATATAGTTGCCATAAAAGAGGCAACAGGAGACATGAAACAGGTAAGCGAGGTTATAAGGCTGTGCGGAGATAGGATATCGGTTATCTCAGGCGATGACTTTACAACACTCACACTCCTTGCGCTCGGCGGAAAGGGCGTAATCTCTGTTTCTGCGAATGTGGCTCCGAAGGATGTTTCAGACATGTGCGCTGCATGGGAAAAGGGAGATATAACAAAGGCGAGAAAACTGCATTACAAATTAGAGCCTCTGAATGCCTCGATGTTCATAGAGACAAACCCTATACCCGCTAAGACAGCGCTCGCAATGATGGGAAAGATAAAAGAGGAATTCAGGCTTCCGCTCTGCGAGATGTCAGATGCAAATAAAGATAAGCTGAAAAAGGCATTAAAGGATTACGGGCTGATTTAAGTTATTAAATAGTCTTGTACGAGGCAGACATTGCTCACAAATTTCTTTAACTCGATAAATTATTGAGATTATCTTGATTTGTCATATCCGATAAAGTATTCCAAAAACCATCAGAGAGAGGTAGCAAAGGTATCGATCCCGATGTATATCGGGATTCGCAACATCTGCCTCGTCTTAAGCAATAGATTTATTCTTCCAGTATAATCGCTTCAACAGGACAGTTCTCTTCCGCTGCTTCGCAGCACCCTGCATAATCGCACCCGTCAGGGTCAACAATCAGGGTGTTTTTACCCAGCGAGGCAGGTGTTAGGTTCTAGGTGTTAGGTGTTATGCTAAAACCTGAAACCTGACATCTGATACCTGAAACCTAAAATAAAGGAGGGCATATCTCCTGACATGTCCCGCAGCCGATGCATTTATCTTCATCAATCCTGACATTCATGCAGATATTTTATATTTTGACTATCGGCGAGGCAAGAATTTATTTATGGCAGGTGATAAATCCGCCTCAGAAATAAATCCCAAAAACAGCCTAATAATAATTGCTTCCAAGCTGAATAAGATGCTATATTAGATTCCATGAAAAAACTTACCCACATAGACGAAAAAGGCATGCCTAAGATGGTTGATGTAGGTTCAAAACCATTAACCGAAAGAATGGCTGTTGCGCGAGGTTCTGTCTATATGAAAAAAGAGACCTTTAAGCTAATAAAATCAGGCAGGGTCTCAAAAGGCGATGTCTTGAATGTCGCAAAGCTTGCAGGGATTATGGCTGCAAAAAGGACATCTGAGATTATTCCTCTCTGTCATCCTCTGAACATCACGTCAGTTGACATTGACTTCAGGCTTGATGAGAAAAAAAGCAGGATAGATATAGAATCCCGCGTTAAGATAACAGGACAGACAGGCGTTGAGATGGAGGCGCTTACCGCTGCATCTGCCGCCGCGCTCACAATCTATGACATGTGCAAGGCAGTTGATAAGGGAATGGTCATCTCTGATATTATGCTAATGGAAAAACGCGGCGGGAAAAGCGGAGAATATAAGAGAAAATGAAAATAGTTTTTACCTAAAGGCAGGGTATAGTATTTGAGCGGCTTTTTTACCCAAAAAGATTACCAATAAGCATGGCCGGCTTATTTTGAGCGAAAATACTATACCCTGCCTTTAATCCCGGTTACCCTTTTGCCTGTTTCAGCCCTTTCTGTGCCTTTACATTTCCGGGGTCAAATTTCAATGCCTTCTCAAACTGCCCTGATGCCCTCTTGTGCAGGCCTGCCTTAAGATAAAGTGATATTGCCATGGCTTTATCTTATCAGTTAGTGGTATCTTTTAACCTCAAACCTGAAGATTTTAACTTCCTCATTATCATATATGCCTGCCTTCATCTTTGCGATGTGGAGCTGCTCTTCAACAGTGTCAACACCTTCAAGGTCAGGCAGGAGCAATCCTTTCCTCTGCCCCTTTGAAACTATTACCCCGTATTTTTTGGAATCCAACTCTTTAAGGTCTTTAACCTCTTCAGGCGGAGTCAGGACATCAACAGAATAAGTAAGCTCGCTCAGTTCTTCCTTTTCAACACAGTGGAATCTAGGATCCTGTGTTGCAGCGCATATTGCGTTTTTTATAATCTCCTCGGCAATATTCTCGCAGGAAGGGAGAAAAGTTCCTATGCAGCCTCTTAATTCTCCGTGTTTTTTTATAGAGACAAATGCTCCTGCTTTTTGTTTCATCTCAGGCGCAAACTCGGCAGGAGGCTCTATCACACGGCGTTTACTTATATAAGTCTCTACTGTCTGCCTTGCAAGTTTGACCAATGGATGCATATTATTTATCTCTTGATATTGCATAGTCAGCAAGGCTCAGCATGGCGTCCCTGTCAGGAGAGTCAGGGAATATGAAAAGCTCATCCTTTGCCTCATCAACAAGAGCCTGCGCCCTCTTGAGTGACTCTTCCAGAATGCTGTACTGCTTGAAGAGCATAAGAATCCGCCTGAGTCCTTCTTCCGATGGTTTTTCTATTATCCGTTTTATTTCCTCTTTCTCATCAGCCGAGGCATTTTTTAAAAGATAAATAACAGGCAATGTTATTTTGCCCTCACCTATGTCCTTGCCGAGTTTCTTGCCAAGCTCGCTCTCTTCTGCCATGTAATCAAGAATATCATCCGCCATCTGAAAAGCTGTGCCTGCCTTGAACCCGAACATTGCAAGGGCATTTTCTTCAGCAGAAGGGCTGATGCTCAGTATTGCGCCAATCCTGCATGCCGCTGATATGAGCAAGCCTGTCTTGGCAGATATTATTTTTATATATTCGTCCTCTGTAATATTGATATCAGCGGTCTTCTGAAGCTGCAGTATCTCTCCTTCTGTCATGCTCGTTGTTGCCCCTGAAAGGGCCTCCATTATCCTCTGATCTTTAAAGGACACAGCTTTTTTAAGGGCATTTGAATACAGAAAATCTCCGACCAGAATCACAATCTGATTCCCCCATACTGAATGGGCTGCTGCCCTTCCCCTCCGTATCTTTGCAGCGTCAACGACATCATCATGAAGCAGTGATGCCATATGTATCAGCTCTATGATGCCTGCAAGCGCTATATGTTCATCCCCTTTATAGCCTGCAAGCCTTGCGCTTGAAAGCAGGAAAAGCGGCCTTAATCTCTTGCCTCCGCTCTCAAGCAGATACTTGCCTATCATCGGTATAAGAGGAGCTTCGCTTTGGAACAGGTCTTTAAGTTTAGCCTCAACGAGACTTAATTCCTTTTCATACGCATCAAAAACCTTTTTAATATCTGTTGTCTTAATCATGTCAGTCGTAGTATCTTCTGCTTTACATTTTATGTAGTGTCATTCTGGCTTGTCCAGAATCGTTCCCCTTTTAAAAGAAGGATTCCCGACAAGCGGGAATGACAAAATTGTGCAAACTTATTTATGAGACACCACACTATAGCCTGAACTCATCAAGATTAACATCTTTCTTTGCCAATTTTCTAATGTCTTTCGGCCTGAATGCCCCCTTTTCAGTGATAATTGCCGTCACATATTTTGCCGGGGTAACATCAAATGCCATATTCCTCACTTTCACGTTGTCAGGCGCGATCTGGCATCTGCCGAATATATGCGTAACTTCCTCTGCGCCTCTTTCTTCTATCGGAATCTTATCGCCTGTCGGGATTGAAAAATCAATACTGCTGAGCGGCGCCGCAACATAAAACGGTATCTTATGCTCCCTGCAAAGGACTGCCACTGAATATGTCCCGATTTTGTTAGCCACATCTCCGTTCCTGACAGTCCTGTCAGTGCCGACAATAGCAAGGTCTATCTCGCCCTTTTTCATGAGGGCGCCTGCAGAGTTGTCCGTTATAAGTGTAACAGGCACACCTGCCTGCATAAGCTCCCATGCGGTAAGCCTTGCTCCCTGAAGCACTGGCCTTGTCTCATCAGCTATGACCTGTATTTTTTTTCCCTGTTCTATTGCGACAAATATCGGCGCTGTTGCCGTGCCGTATCCGCCAGTTGCAAGACAGCCTGCATTGCAGTGAGTGAGAACTGTATCACCGTCTTTTATAAACTGCGAGCCCCATCTTCCTATCGCCTTATTAACCTCAATGTCTTCCTCGTGTATCTTTTTTGCCTCTTCAATGAGAAGTTCCTTTAACCGATTCACCGATTCACCGCGTCTCTCCTTTAAAAGCCTTTTTATCCTTTCAACAGCCCATTTTATATTTACTGCCGTAGGCCTTGTTGAAAGCATGACATCAAATATGGTCTCTATGCCTTTTATGAATTCCCTGTAATTCTTTGCCTTTATATCCTGTGCGCCGAGAGCTATCCCCATTGCAGCTGCTATGCCGATTGCAGGCGCGCCCCTTATCCAGAGTTTTTTTATGCCCTCGGCAATGATATGATAATCAGTGCATTCAATATATTTGACCTCAAGCGGAAGCCTGCTCTGATCAAGCATTATAACTTTCCCGTCTTTCCACTCTATTGCCTTTACCCCGTTAGAAAGCCCCACCACTTTGGGTGGAGATATATCAATAAATCTATTTTTTATTGAAAGGGCGGGGTCTAAAGTCCCGTCCTTTCTAACGGGGTTTACCATTAAATCTTTCCTCCTGCAGGCATTATGCTCGTAACCACAAAAAATACAGTGAGACAGATTATAACCACTACTGTGCCCCAAGTTATGTAATTATAACTCTTCGGGTTTACATATTCTCCCATTATCTTTGCGTTGTTCACCAGCGACAGCGCATATATTAAAACAAAAGGAAGCAGAATGCCGTTTACAACAGACGCTAAAATCATAAGAAAGACCAGCGGTGCATTCGGGATCAATATCACCAACGCAGAAACAACTATGAGCGCTGTGTATATCCACATAAACTGAGGCGCCTCTCTGAATGTCTTGTTAACGCCTGCTTCCCACCCCATTGCCTCGCATATATAATATGCTGTTGCCAGCGGAACTATTATCACTCCAAGAAGCGAACCGTTGGCAAGGCAGAGAGCGAAGATGAAAGACGCATATTCTCCTGCTAAAGGTTTGAGCGCGATAGCTGCCTCTGATGCCTCGTTTATCCTTATGCCTAACGGAAAAAGCGTGGCTGCACATGTAACTATAATGAAAAATGCAATTATGTCCGTTATAGAACAGCCTATAATCACATCAAGTCTGGATGCTTTATAATCCTCTTTTCTTATCCCCTTCTCTGCAATGGATGACTGGAGATAAAACTGCATCCAGGGTGTTATAGTTGTGCCTATTATAGCTATGCTGAGTATTGCATATTCGGAATCCCACTTTATCTGAGGCACAAATGTGTTCTTGAAAACAGGAACCCAGTCAGGTTTTGCCATGAATCCTGAGATAACATATCCGAAATATAAAAGACAGGCAAAGAGCAGCACCCTCTCAACTGCCCTGTAACTGCCTTTTGTAACGAGAAACCACACAGAAACCGCACCTACAGGAACCATTACGTATTTGCTTAATCCAAGGATTTCCATTGACGCTGCCCAGCCTGCAAAATTAGCTATTGTAGTCCCAAAATTTGCAACAAGAAGGGCTGCCATCATATAGAATGTTGACTTTACGCCATAGTTTTCTCTGATAAGATCCGAAAGCCCCTTGCCTGTAACAACTCCCATCCTTGCAACCATCTCCTGAATCACAACAAGCGCTACAGTAGTTGGAATCAATGTCCAGAGCAGTAAATATCCGAACCTTGCGCCTGCCACAGAATAAGTGGTAATCCCGCTTGCATCATTATCTATATTCGCAGTTATGATGCCGGGCCCCATTACGCTCAGGAAGAGGAGAACTTTTTTGCTAAATTTCATCGGAACATACCTCTTAATATTTTCATACCCTTCTTCTCTTATGCTTTGCTGCCGGCGGCAAAATCCTGTCAATAATATCATCAACTGTAACAATGCCGAGCATAAATCCTTCGCTGTCAACAACCGGAAGCGCAACAAGGTTATACTTTGATATAATACCGGCAACCTGCATTTCATCAGTCTCAGGCGTGACTGACTTGAACTTGGTTACCATAATATCTGACAGCCTTGTTTCAGGCGGAGAAAGCAGAATTTCCCTGAGCGACACTACCCCCTTGAGTTTCTCTTCTGCATCCGTTACATATATGTAATAGATGGTCTCAACTTCTTCTGCATCTCTTCTGAAACTTTCGATAGCCTCTTTTACGCTCGTTTCAGGCCTGTATGCTATAAACGCATTTGTCATAATACCGCCTGCTGTGTCTTCTTCATGCCCCATAAGTTCCTGAATGTCCTCTGCGTCCTCTTTTTCAAGACTGCCGAGAATTTCCTGCGCCTTTTCTGCGGACAGGTTGCTTATGACATCAGCAGCTTCATCAGGAGACATCTCCTCTATTATGTCAGCGGCTTTATCAGTATCCATTCCTGTTATTATTGCCGCCTGTGTATCAGGTTCAAGTTCTGAAAGCGCCTCAGCAGCAGTTTCTGCATCAAGGGCTTTAAAAAATGTAGCGCCCTCTTTATGGGAGACCTGGCTTATTATCGCTGCCAGATCCGCAGGATGCAGTTCAGCCACCATCTGTCTTGGAACTGTGAGTGATATTGCAGTAAGTTTTGGTTCCAGCGGCTGTATATAATTCCAGCTTATAAGATTGTACGGCAGCTGTGTTCTGAAAAGCCTCATCAGATCTTCTCCGCCTCTTTCAACTCCGAGCCTCCTCATTATTCCCCTCATTCCCACATCAACAGCTAAAAGCACCGCCTCTGTGTTAAGCCCCTCAAGCTTTACATCATTAACCCTCACAACCTTTGCTCCATTTGCATCAACTATCTGCTTATCAAAAATATCCCTTGCCACAAGCAGGTCTTCCTCGCTGAGTTCATAGGAATGAAGCCTTGCGCCGTAAATATTCGCAGCGATTATTCTTTTATTGAATATGCTCAAATCACTCCATGGGAGATTAAAGAGCTTTCTTTTCTTCTCAATGATAAGGCATGAAATCTTCGGCAATGGGAAGCCTTTAACAACAACAAGGTCCTTTACCCTGCCGAGTTCTTCGCCTCTCGGGTCAAGGACAGGCTTTCTTAATATTTCACTTACAAAAAGTTCACTGAAAAAAGGCATCTCTAACTCCTGTCCCGATATTATCGGGACTTATTTGCTGATTATAAAGTATAGCTCACTGGTTTTTATTTCGGCAATACGAAAATATGGAGTAAGCTTATATTAGTAACCAGCAAGGCGAGCTATAGTATTTGAGCGGTTTTTTTTGCCGATATTCAGACAGCTAACATACAAATAATAAAGAGGCAAAAGCCTCGGAGCGAAGCGAGAATGAGCGAGAGTACTATATCTCGCCTTGTCTGTAAGTTGATTATAGCCTCTTTAAATTGCTTACCCTCACTCCAATAAGCCTCACCTTCTTTTTAAGCTCTATTTTGCCCAACGCCTCAAAGACAGCCTTCCTTATTATTTCATTGGAGCCTGTAAATTCATCCATTGTCTTTGCGCGCGTATAGGTTTTGAAATCCTCAAACCTTACCTTCAAGGTTACTGTCTTACAGAGGTGTTTTGACTGTTTGATATCCTCAGCCACTTCCTTTGTCAGTGATGCAAGTGTCCTTGCTATAGTCTGCCAGTCATTAGTATCCCTCTGAAAAGTAACCTCTCTGCTTGAAGACTTAGGCTCCCAGTGTGTTACCAATGGACTTTCGTCTATGCCCCTTGAAGCCTCATAAAGATAATTCCCATAAGAATTGCCAAAATGTCCTATCAAGTTTTCAAGTGACATGGCAGCCAGTTCACCGATAATATTTATGCCAATACTCTTCAGATAAGCCTCTGTTTTTGGCCCAACCCCCCAGAGCTTTCTGACAGGCAAGGGCCAGATTAATTTCTCAATGTCACCTTCTCTGATTATTGTAAGCCCATCAGGCTTTTGAAGGTCAGACGCAATCTTTGCAAGGAGTTTGTTCTCTGCGATTCCTATGGAACATGAAAGCTCAAGTTCCTTTCTTATTCTTTCTTTAATATTCTTTGCTATCTCTTCAGAAGTCCCGGGCATATCTGTTATATCAAGGAATGCCTCATCAATCCCGACATCCTCCATAACAGGACTGAATTCTCTGAGAATATTTTTGACCTTCTTTGAGACTCTTGAGTATTCCTCATAGTCAACAGAAAGGAATACTCCCAGAGGACAGAGCTTGTATGCTGTCCTTAACGGCATTGCAGAATGGACCCCGAATTTCCTTGCCTCATATGATGCTGTAGAGACAACTCCCCTGTCTTTCGGGTCTCCGCTGCCGCCTATTATCACAGATTTCCCAATAAGTTCAGGATGGCGTCTCTGCTCAACAGCAGCAAAAAACGCATCCATGTCTAAGTGAAGTATTCTGCGCATTATTGATTATTTTAATATGATTAGTTGAAAGCCAGTCCCGTTTTTAGAATTTTATTTTATCCAGCAAATATCGGCACAGATGATTTCTTTATTATCCCTTTCTCTTCTGCCATGTCCAGAAGTTTCCTTACAGCTCTTATCCCCTCATCGCCGATATCAATCGAATAATCATTGACATAGAGATTAATATGCTCAGCGATAACAGAATCATCAAGTTCCTGTGAATGCTCCTTTATATATTTCACCCCGAGCATCTCGGGGCGGCTAATCGCATAAAGCACGCTCTCCCTTATAAGTCTTTCAGCCTTACTTATGATATCGTTTCCAAGACTTCTCTTTGCGATAATGCAGCCCAATGGTATCGGCAGACCTGTTTCTTTTTCCCACCACTCACCAAGGTCAATAATCTTTTTCAGCCCATAGGATGGATAAGTAAATCTCCCTTCATGGATTATCAGTCCTGCATCAACCTTTCCTTCTTTAACCGCACCCATAATTTCATGAAACGGCATCACTTTGACATTACTCCTGAAATCAGGCTCATAAAGCTGTAAAAGAAGATAAGCTGTGGTAAGCTCTCCGGGGATTGCTATTGTCTTTCCCTTCAAATCTTTCATTTCACATTCTTTTGAAGCTACAACCAATGGCCCGCATCCCCTTCCAAGCGCTCCGCCTGAACGCAGAAGACAGTAATCATCCCTGAGATTCCCGAATGCATTGTAGGAGACCTTTGTTATATCAAGTTTGCCTTTCAAAGCCATCTGGTTCAGCGTCTCTACATCAAGAAGAATTTCCTTAAAGTTCAGATCTTCAGTCTTAATCTTTCCATGCACAAGCGCATAGAAGATGAATGTGTCATTCGGGCAAGGAGAATATCCGAGAGAAAGGGTTTTCATTTTGCAGACCCATCCAAAAAAAGCAGGGTATAGTATTTGAGCGGATTTTTTTGCCGATATTCATTCGAAAAATATGATTTCGAGAGGCAAAAACCTCGGAGCGTAGCGAGAATGAGCGAGAATGCTGTACCCTGCCTTTTAATCATATATTTCTTAACGGACATTCTTCACATCTCGGTTTCGGCTTGCAGAATTCTTTCCCTGCCCGCACAAAAAGCGCATGATACTCATTATAAAGTTTTACATCCTTTTTCAGAGACAAACGGAAAAGCTCCTGAAATTTATCGTATGTCTCATCATGCCCTAAAATATTATGCCTTGATAGAACCCTCTTGGTATATGCATCAATAACAAAAATTGGCTTATCCAAAGCATAGAGAAGAATTGAGTCAGCAGTTTCAGTGCCAATGCCGTTAACACTCAAAAGTTTCTTCCTGAGTGAATGCATCTCTTCCTTTCTCATCTTCTTCATACTTCCGTGATAATCATTCATCAGGAAATCAATGAAAGCCTTAAGGCGCTTTGCCTTGATATTGAAATATCCCGCAGGCCGAATCAATGAAGCCAGTCTGTTTACAGGCATATCATGAATAGCCTTTGCATTCAGGACTTTCTCTTTTTTGAGATTTTTTATCGTCTTCTCAACATTTCCCCAGTTCGTGTTCTGTGTGAGAATCGCCCCAACTGCAACCTCAAAAGGTGTATCGCCGGGCCACCAGCGCTGCGGGCCAAAAGATTTGAAGAGTTTCTTGTAGATTGAGATTAGTTTCTTGTTGTCCATTCTTTATAATTTTATAGCAAAGGCAGACCATTTGGAATTTACGTTAAACATTTATCTCTTCCTCTTCAAAAACTTCTCGCTATCCTTTTTATGTGTAATGGCAAGAATTGCAACCTCTTTTTGATATATCCGGCAATAGACCCTGAAATCGCCGCTTCTTAGACGGTAAAGGGGCGGCTTAAAACCTGTTAGTCTTTTAATTCTTGTTTTTCCGAATGGGAACGGAGAAATCTCCAGATAATTCCTTATATCCTTTGCAAGCTGAAGGGCGATACCAATTTCGAGTTTTTCGACATCATGCTGGGCGGCAGGGCTGAATACGACCTTAAACCTTTTTTGCTCCACGTCGCCTTTCTAACCTTTTTATGAGGGCATCGGCAGTGATACCTCCGTGCAGAGCATATTCTGAGTATGCATTCTCAATCCTTTTTTTAAAGGCAGGGTCGTTCTCTATAAGGTAGTCAGATAGGGCATCTTCTGTCACGTGATGCAGGACAGCAAGGGGTTTCCCATAGGCAGTTATTATAATATCCTCCTTTTCTGACTCCTTAAGAAGCTCCATTGTATTCTGTTTAAGGTTCTTTACGCCTGTAAATCGCATATTTCTCCTTTCCTTAAAGTTATACAATAGTGTAACTTTATATATAGCTCATGTCAAGTCAGCACGTCAGCTGCAATGCAGCGATTATTTTTGTCAGATTTTTAGCTCTGCATTTTGATGTATATGCCTTCTTATCAACTGCGATTTTGCCGAATGAGTAATGGGAAACTCTTATAATCTTCTATCCATTTCAAAGTAAACGTCTTTTCTATGGCGTATTCCAAGTATCCAGACCTCATTAGCACGAATCTTAAAGACAACCCTGTAATCGCCAACCCTCAACTTCCAGTAGCCTTTAAGAGTTTTTCTTAAAGGTTCACCGTACAGATGAGGCACTGTCATAAGGCGTGTTTCTATTGCTTTTTTTATCCTGTCCTTTAGCTTTGTATTAATCAATGGCAGGTCAATAGATTTAACATCAGGATGGTATATCAGATTAAAAGGCAAATTACCAGACCTCGCTGTGTTTTAGAGCCTTTGTTTTACTAAAAGATTTTCCTCTTTTCTCAGCAAACTGAGTCAGCGCTATGTCCTCTTCTATCTCCAGCGCCTCCTTCACAAGATCACGCACTTTTAATGACAATGAAACACCGTCTCTCTTTGCAAGATGCTCTATCCCTACAAAAAGGGGTTTTTCCAGAACAACATTAATTCTTGGATTCTTTGTTGGCATATCCTCACCTCCTGAATAAGTGTAACACTTATAACACACCCTGTCAACTGTTTGCATCTGTCCCGCCGAAATGATAATCTCCTAAACAGAATAGGCAGGTTTCCTCAACTGCACATAAAGAATTCGGCGTCAGTCTGCCTTTGCTGCAATTCTGGCGACCTGAATGACTGTTTTTTTAGAAGCGCTGCTTTTGATTTTTCTGAAATGTCTGAGAAGTCTGCTTTCAACGGACAACAGCCCTAATAATTTTCAGGCTAAGTCTCAGCTTGTCCTCATCAGCCTCTTTAAGTAATTTACTTATATTATCAGTCAGGTCTCTATTCCTCGACAGGTGCATAAATTCAAAAAGGTCTTTTATTTCTACATTTAATGCATTGGCAATTCTCTCCAATGTGTCAAGAGAAGGATAACTTTTCCCCACTTCTATTCGGCTTAAATGTTTTGAATCTATACCCACCTTTTCTGAAAGTTCTTCCTGCGATAGTCCTTTTGCCTTTCGTAACTCCTTTATTCGTGCTCCGAGTAATTCCTTTGTCGTTTTCATAAAACCTCCGTTTTTAAATAATCAACTTTTCAGGAGGTTTTTAAAACTACATAGAATACTCTACATGACATATAGAACTCTGCTTCAAAATCAACTCAAAAAATAGGTAATGGAAGGAGGTGAGAAATGGAATTTGTGTTGTCATTGCGAGGCTGACAGGGTACCCCTGTTCTGTCATGCTGGCTTGTCCAGCATCTTTCTGAAGAAGGATTCCGAACAAGTCGGAATGACAGATTAGCTCTGGATTCCTGCTTCAACAGGAATGACAAAAAACAATAATTCATTAGAAGAGGAGGAAACCATGAAGAAACTGGTATTAGTTATTGCAATCGCAGCGATATTTGCAACAGGCAGTATGGTTTATGCAGGTCAATTCGGCCCGCCTGAGCCTGCTGCAAAGGAAGGGAAAGTATCTCTCGGAGTTGGGTATTTCTACTATTCAGCTAAAAGCAAACCGAAAGATAAATATATGGATGAAGATCTATCCTGGCCTGAAAATAAGTCCACGTCAAATCAGGCATATCTTCAATTAGGCTATGGCTTTACAAAGAACTGGGAGACATATCTCAGGGTTGGAGGTGCTGATTTAAAAATAAAGGATGCTATTACTGAATCCGACTTTACAAATTCAGGCCCAAAAGACTTCAAGGACGGGCTTAAACCCTTTGGCACGCTGGGAATAAAGGGGCTTCTCTATGAAAGCCGATCGTTCGGTATAGGACCATTCCTTCAGGCAAGCCTTTCTTCCAGTTATAAAGATGAATGGACTTTGAATGAACTTGGCTGGAGTGACCAGGGGTATGTAAAAGTCAAATTCAAAAAACCATGGGAAGTTAATCTCGGAGTGGGACTTCAAGGCAAGATTGGTGAGACGATTATTTATGGTGGACCAGTTGCTTACTGGACAAGGAGTAAGGTAGAACTATCTGCAGCAAACTTGGATACTGGCAATACATATTCAGCCTCAACAACCTATAAAGAGAAGAACAACATCGGCGGCTTTGCAGGGGTAAGAGTGCCGCTCGGCAAAGGGCTTAGCCTTGAGGTTGAAGGGCAGATGAAGAGCAAGTTCTCTATGGGCGGGGCTTTGACTTATTCGTTTTAAGTGATATTCCTACACATCCGAGGGGATGACCGCATATCAAAGTCATCCCCTCACCACATTGATCTCTATACGCATAAGGATTAAGGACATCTCATATTGGAAAAACCGACCTTTTGTTCTAACTAAACAACAACGGACTACGAATCCGCAGGCTGGGGGTAGCAGAACTAAAGAAAGCTCTTCATCCCACCTTCACCTTCTTCTGCATCTCAAACATCTCTATTATCTCTTTGACAGAATTCGCATCCTCAGGGTTTTTGTCTCCTCTCAGAAATCCGACTGCCCTTGGGAAGCGCAGTGCGTAGCCGATACCATCCTTGTCCCTGCCTGCTGTATGCGAAGGAGAGCGTGTTATCTCATCTGCCATGACTGTCACAACATACCTCGGCTCAACCCAGACATCAGCCTCCATAACGGAATCTACCCTCGGATGCCTGTGAGAGATGGATATTTCATCAAGGATTTTTTTGAGCTGAAGAAATTCATCCTCTGAAAAGCCTGAGCCGACCTTGCTCACTGTCTTGAATGAGTCTGTCTTCGGATCATAGACAGCGCCGAGCAAAGCTCCTACACCGAACTTTGCCCTTGCTCCCTTGCCCCTGAAATAACCGACTATGCATACATCAATCGTATCTGCAAGTTCTCCCCTGTAACTTCTTTTGAGCTTAATCCAATTGAAGTTCCTGCCTCCTGCTGCATAGGGCGCATCAAGCCTTTTTGCGACAACCCCTTCAAGCCCCCTTGCTATGGCATTCTCAAAATACTTCGTGATGTCCTCATGCCTGTCCGTAATAAACAATTCCGATGGTTCAATCACAGGATTTCTCTTTATAATCTTTTTCAGTCTTTCCCTTCTTTCACTGAACGGTTTTGGAGTATAGTCCTCTCCATCTGCATAAAGAAGGTCAAAGGCAAAAAATCTCAGGGGATATTCCTTTGCAAGTTCCTCAATCCCGTGTTTTCTTTTCCTCTGAATAGTAATCTGAAATGGAAAAAGTTCGCCTGTTGATTCATTGTATGCAAGCGCCTCACCTTCAATGATTGCAGTATCTGCTGTTATAAAATTTTTTACAGCCTCTTTTATCTCGGGGAACATGTGAGTCGTCCTCTCGAGGTTTCTTGAAAACATGTCAATATTGTTCTTATTCTTATGAATCTGCACCCTGAAGCCGTCGTATTTGGCTTCTACGGCAGCTTGCCCGATTTTCTCTACAATCTCCTCCGAGGAAGGAAGCCTTTCGCACAACGCCATCCTTATCGGATAACCAACTCTCACATGGAATTTCTTTACGCCCTCCATCCTCTTTTCAAGCAATGTCTTTGCAACAAGCCCCAGATCAGAGCAGAGGTTATAAGCCCTTTCAAGTTCAGGCCTCAGTGTCCTGTCTCCCTGCGCAAGCGCCAATGCTTCAAGCACAGTTGGATCGCCGATTCCGAGCCTCAACCTTCCTATTACAAACCTCGCAATATACTTTGCCTCTTCTGGAGATACTCCCCTTAAAAGACTGCTCAGAAGCCCAATCTTCTTTTCAACGCTTCCTGTGCCTGATGTATGGGCAATGGCCGTAAGTTCCTCATAAACTTTTCTGACTGTAAGATTTTCTCCTTTGTTTTTTACCAATTCCCCGGCAGTCTTTCCGAGGTCTCCCGTGTGTTTAAATACATCCTCAACTTTTTTCGGAGGCGTATTCGCTGCATCAGATATTGCCCTGATAAGAAGTTTTTCCGACATGCCCATCTCAAGACCATGAAAAGGCGGAAGCAACTGCCCCTGACTGAGATAGATGATCTTATCTATATCATCTGCATTTGATTCATTGAAAAGCTCAGAGAGGATATCAAACATCTCAAGGCGCTTTGTGGTGGCCTCAAGTCTTTCAAAGTATTCAACGAGTTTCAGAAATTTCATATGCAATAGCCCCTGAATTTTTATTTAGATTATAGCAGTCATTTAATGTGTCTGTCATTGAAAATACCACCCATTTCATATGCAGGGAAGACTTAGGAAGAATTTTTATCCGCCTCGGCGGATTCGCAGAGACGAATAAGCCACCTTAAAAGTTAGGATGGGATGTGTTATCATCATTACCTATGGAAGAACGGCTTCAGAAGATACTTGCGAAGATGGGAATTGCCTCAAGAAGAGGCGCTGAGGAGATTATCCTTGAAGGAAGGGTCACTATAAACGGAAAGGTTGCATCCCTCGGTATGAAGGCCGACCTTTCAAAAGACCATATAAAGCTTGACGGGAAACTTCTCACAAAACCTGAGCCGAAGGTCTATCTAATGATAAACAAGCCAAAAGGAGTTATTACAACCCTTGCAGAAGAGGAAGAAAGATCAACTATAAAGGATTATTTAAGAAACATCAGATACAGGGTATTTCCAGTTGGAAGGCTTGACTTTGATTCAGAAGGACTGCTGCTTCTTACAAATGACGGTGATTTCGCACATTCAATCTTGCACCCGTCAAAGGAGATTCCAAAGACATATCATGTTAAAATAAAGGGCATTATTGAGGACGAAAAGATAGAGAAACTGAGAAGAGGGATAAGGCTTAAGGACGGAGTTACCGCGCCTGCTAAAGTAAAGAAACTCAGAAAGGCAGAGGAAAACTGCTGGATTGAGATTACGATTTATGAGGGGAAAAAAAGGCAGGTAAGGAGAATGTGCGAGCAGGTCGGACATCCTGTGCTTAAACTCAAACGCATAAAGATCAACGGCATAGATATTGGAAATCTTCGCACCGGAGAGTTAAGATATTTAACTCCGGATGAGGTTAAAAAGATAAAGAAAGAGGTAATGAATGATTCGGGACAAAGGCTGCGGTGAACTCAGGGAATCTGACATAGGCTCGAATCTGAGCCTTGCCGGCTGGGTATTCAGAAGGAGAGACCATGGAGGGCTCATATTCATTGACCTCAGAGACAGGAGCGGACTATGCCAGATTGTATTCAGTCCTGACATCGCAGGTGATTCGCATACTAACGCACATGACTTGAGGGCTGAGTATGTAATAGCCGTATCAGGCGAAATAGGGAAAAGGCCTGAAGGCACCGAAAATCCTAATCTGCCAACAGGCGCCGTTGAGATGTACGTGAAGAGGCTTGAAGTCCTTAATGAGGCAGCGCCATTGCCTTATAACATGGAAGAAGCAGCAGACGCAGGAGAGGCATTACGGCTTAAACACAGGTATCTTGATTTGAGAAGGCCTGAGATGCAGCAGAACCTCATAATGCGCCACAAGATTACGAAGGCAACAAGAGATTATCTTGATGAGAGGGGA
>Ga0180009_10004100_pt1 | contig 16235 bp, 16 predicted proteins | sample OS_PC_MetaG_FD_123537 | JGI IMG/M metagenome (GOLD analysis project Ga0180009, IMG submission 123537) | Groundwater microbial communities from the Aspo Hard Rock Laboratory (HRL) deep subsurface site, Sweden - OS_PC_MetaG | ecosystem: Environmental > Aquatic > Deep subsurface > Groundwater...
GGCACCGTGGTGCACATCAACGCAGGTATTGCAGCGCTGGTCGGCGCCATCGTGCTGGGCAAGCGGATTGGCTACGGCCGGGACGCCATGCCGCCGCACAACCTGCCGATGACCATGATCGGTGCTTCGCTGCTGTGGGTGGGCTGGTTCGGCTTTAACGCCGGTTCCAACCTCGAAGCCACCGGCGGCGCTGCGCTGGCCTTCATTAACACCATTCTGGCCACTGCTGCTGCGGGCCTGTCGTGGATGGTGGCCGAGTGGATGTTGCGCGGCAAGCCCTCCATGCTGGGTGTGGCATCGGGTGTGGTGACGGGCCTGGTTGCGGTCACCCCCGCCGCTGGCCTGGTTGGACCGATGGGTGCGATCGTCCTCGGTGCAATCGCTGGCGTAATCTGCCTGTGGGGCGTGTCCGGCTTGAAGAAAGCACTGGGCTACGACGACAGCCTCGACGTCTTCGGTATCCACGGCATCGGCGGCATCGTCGGCGCCATCGGCACCGGCATCTTCGTCGCGCCGGCACTGGGCGGCGTGGGTGTGGATGGCTACACCATGGGTGGTCAGGTCATGACGCAGGCGACTGGTGTGCTCATCACCATTGTCTGGTCGGGTGTGGTCAGCTTCGTGCTGTTCAAGCTGATCGACATGACCATCGGTCTGCGCGTGTCCGAAGAAGAGGAACGTGAAGGTCTGGATACCGCCAGCCACGGCGAGCGGGCCTACAACGCTTAAGATCTACATTCTCCGAAGGAAGCCGGGGCGCTCTGCGGGGCGCCCCTTTTTATTGGGCGCTTTGCGGCGGCAGTTGGCCGGAGCCGGTTTCCTGCTGCGCCAATTCGGCAAGCTCGGCGGCGTTGAAAACGCGCGATCGGGTGTGGAAGGCAAGGCCCTCCGGCCCTTCGAGCGAGAAGGTGCCGCCGCGGCCTTCGATTACGTCGATGATCAGTTGCGTGTGTTTCCAGTACGCGTATTGCGCTTTTCCGATATAGAACGGGCAGCCGCCGATTTCGCCGAGCAGCACGTCGCCGGCGCCGATGGTGATCTCGCCCGGCAGCAGGCAATTGGCCGCGCTGTTGTCGCAGCAGCCGCCGGATTGATGGAACATCAGCGGCCCATGCTTTTTCTTCAGCCGTTCGATCAACGTCAGAGCTGCATCCGTGGCTATGACTTTTTCAACCATGGTTTTCTCCCATAAATAAGGGGCGGTTGCCCGCCCCTTCAATATTCGCAACACGCGCGCGAGGCGTTTCCGCTCAGAAGAACCCAAGCTTCTTCGGACTGTAGCTGACCAGCAGGTTCTTGGTCTGCTGATAGTGGTCGAGCATCACCTTGTGCGTTTCGCGGCCGATTCCCGATTCCTTGTAGCCGCCGAAGGTGGCGTGTGCCGGGTAGGCGTGGTAACAGTTGGTCCACACGCGGCCGGCCTTGATGGCGCGGCCCATGCGGTAGGCGGTATTGCCATCGCGCGTCCAGACGCCGGCACCCAGGCCATAAAGCGTGTCGTTGGCGATTTCAAGCGCTTCCGCTTCGGTCTTGAAGGTGGTCACGGCGAGCACCGGCCCGAAGATTTCTTCCTGGAAGATGCGCATCTTGTTGTGGCCTTTGAACAGGGTCGGCTGGATGTAATAGCCGTCGGCCAGATCGCCTTCCAGCACCGCGCGCGCGCCGCCGATCAGCAACTCGGCGCCTTCCTGTTTGCCGAGATCGAGGTAGGACATGATCTTGGTCATCTGTTCCTTGGAGGCCTGGGCGCCGACCATGGTGTCGGTATCGAGCGGGTTGCTCTGCTTGATGGCCTTGACGCGATCGAGGACGCGCGCCATGAACTTGTCGTAAATGGATTCGTGGATCAGCGCACGCGACGGGCAGGTGCACACTTCGCCCTGGTTGAAGGCGAACAGCACCAGGCCTTCGATGGCCTTGTCGAAGAAGTCGTCGTCGGCATCGGCGATATCGGCGAAGAAGATGTTGGGCGACTTGCCGCCCAGTTCCAGCGTCGCCGGAATCAGGTTGTTGGCAGCGGCCTGGGCGATCACCCGGCCGGTGGAGGTGGAGCCGGTAAAGGCGATCTTGGCGATGCGCTTGCTGGTGGCGAGCGGCATGCCGGCTTCGCGGCCAAATCCGTTGACGATGTTGAGTACGCCGGGGGGGAGCAGATCGGCGATCAGTTCGGCCAGGACCAGGATGCTGACCGGGGTCGATTCGGCGGGCTTTAGCACCACGCAGTTGCCGGCGACGATTGCCGGCGCCAGCTTCCAGGCCGCCATCAGGATCGGGAAGTTCCACGGAATGATCTGGCCGACCACGCCCAGCGGTTCATGGAAGTGATAGGCGACGGTGTTTTCGTCGAGGTCGCTGAGCGCGCCTTCCTGGGCGCGCATGCAGCCGGCGAAATAGCGGAAATGGTCGATGGTCAGCGGAATGTCGGCGTTCAGCGTTTCGCGGATCGGCTTGCCGTTGTCGACGGTTTCGGCATAAGCCAGCAGTTCCAGGTTCTGTTCCAGGCGATCAGCGATCCTGAGGAGGACGTTCGCGCGATCGGCGGCGGCGGTACGGCCCCACTGGTCAGCGGCAGCATGGGCGGCATCCAGCGCCAGTTCGATGTCTTCGGCGCCCGAGCGGGCGGCCTTGGTGAAGACCTTGCCGGTAATTGGCGTGATGACGTCAAAGTACTCGCCCTTGACCGGCGGCACCCACTTGCCGCCAATGAAGTTGTCGTATTGGGCCTTGAACTGAACTTTGGCGCCGGCGGTACCAGGTGCGGCATAAATCATGCGTATCTCCTCGATAGTGTGAATAATCGTCATCAGCCCATCGGGCCAGACCATCAGGTCATGCAGCAGGATCCGTGCCCGCCCGGGCGATGGCGCCAACCCCATGAAAAGTAGCGGGTTTGTGTTTTTGTCGTGGTGCAAGCTGTGGCATCGCGGCCTGCGCCAAAGCGTGGCACTGTCACGAAATGACACAGCTGCGCCATGTGTCCCGGGTTTGTCTTGCGCCGTACGGGTGTATCCCTATATTGTCCGGATACAGGACGCCGCTCGATGGCGTCGACACCCGAGGAAAACCCCATGGCACCAGGAGGAACCGGAAAAGCGGCCCTGCATCACGCCCGCCGCATGCTGCTCGAACGCGGCGAATTGCCGGGCGGCCTGGTCGGCGATCTGGTGGCGCGCTCGTGGCGCCGCAGCTTCGACACCGGGTTGGCGCCGGTCGGACGGCTCGGCGAAACGCCGCATCTTTCCGCTATCGAACTGGAACGCACGGTCGAACGCCAGCAGGAACTCATCGCCCACGCCCGCCCGGTGATGGAATACCTGCACGGTCAGATACGCGGTTCGGGTTGCATGGCGATCCTGGCGGACGAACGCGGCGTGCTGCTGGACGCGCTTGGCGACGTCGACTTCCTGTCGCGCGCCGAACGCGTGGCGCTGATGCCGGGCGCCTCCTGGCTCGAACGTCATCGCGGCACCAATGCCATCGGCACGGCGCTGGCCGAGGGCGCGCCGGTTGTCATTCATGGCGCCGAGCACTATCTCGAACGCAATGCCTTCCTCACCTGCGCGGCCGCGCCGGTGGTCGCGCCGGATGGACGGCTGCTCGGCGTGCTCGACATCTCGGGCGAGCAGCGCAGCCGCCATCCCCATACCTTCGGCCTGGTGCGCGCAGCGGCGCAGATGGTCGAGAACCGGCTATTCGACGCCCGTCACGGCGACAGCGTCCGCCTGCGTTTCCACCCGCTCGCCGAGGGCATCGGCACCGTGGCGGAAGGCGTTGTGGCGCTGTCGGAAGACGGCTGGATCGTCGGCGCCAACCAGGCGGGGCTGGCGCTGCTGGGCCTGGCCACCGCCGATCTCGGCGCAACCCCGTTCGAACGGGTGCTCGACATGCGCCTGGCCGATCTGGTCGACTGGAGCCGCCAGCATTCCAGCCAGCCGCGACTGGTCAATCGCCAGCGGGGCGGGCGCTTGTTCGTGCGCGTCGAGTCGGCGCGGCGTCCGCGCGCCGTCGCGCCAGCGCCGCAGCGCCCCAGCCCGATTCCGGACAGGCTCGCCATGCTCGACACCGGCGATGCGCGCATACGCGCCGCCATCGAGCGGGCAAGCAAAGTGCTGGGCAAGTCGATCCCGCTGCTGCTGTTCGGCGAATCGGGCGTCGGCAAGGGCATGTTCGTCCGCGCCCTGCACGAATCGGGTCCGCGCCAGGGCAAGCCGTTCGTGACGGTGAATTGCGCCGCCCTGCCGGAAACCCTGATCGAGGCCGAACTTTTCGGCTATGTTCCCGGCGCGTTTACCGGCGCCCGCCGCGAGGGATCGCCCGGCCGCATCCGCGAGGCCCACGGCGGCACCTTGTTTCTCGATGAAATCGGCGACATGCCGCTGGCGATGCAGGCTCGCCTGCTGTGCGTCCTGCAAGAGCGCAAGGTCACGCCGCTCGGCAGCGGCAAGCCGGTAGCGGTGGACTTTGCGCTGGTTTGCGCCACGCACAGAAACCTGAAGATCGAAATGGAAACCGGCCGATTCCGCTCCGATCTTTACTACCGGATCAATGGCCTGACGCTGGCGCTGCCTGCCCTGCGCGAGCGCAGCGATTTCCAGGTTCTGCTGGCCCGGTTGATCGAGGCGGAGGGGCCGGGGAGGGGACTTGCGCTGGACGCCGCGCTGGCGCCCGGTTTCGCCGATTACCCCTGGCCCGGCAATCTGCGCCAGCTGTGCAACGTCATCCGCACGGCCTGTGCATTGCTCGACGAAGGCGAAACGAACATCGGCTGGCGCCATCTGCCCGACGACCTGGTCGAGGACTTGCAGCGTCAGACGCTGCGCCCGGCATTGCCGGACACACCGGTTACGGAAAATCTGCGGGCTGTGTCAGACGCGATGATTGTCCAGGCGGTCAGGATGTCTGGCGGGAACATGTCGGAAGCCGCCCGCCGCCTCGGAATCAGTCGCAACACCCTATACCGGAGACTCAAGCGCGGCACATCGCAGCAACCGGTCAGTTCGCGCACCGATTGACGCTAATCTGGCTATAGGGTTTATTTCACGCAACACGGCCTTGAATTGATCATTCTGCTGGCCGGCGGCGACAACTCCACCCAGAAGGTGGACATCTTCGCTCCTCGCGACGCCGATTTATAGAAGTGCCCTTAAAACGATCCGAAGCGGACTTTAGGCGATAGCCGGGGTCTGAACGGCTCCGGGTTGCCGCGTGGGAATGCTGCATAGCTGGACCTGTTCCCCTGTTTTTCTCTACGAAAGAGCGACAAGCAATGCAGCAGCCGCCAGAAACGCAGACAACACCAACAGATAGAATGAGGGAGTGACACTCCAATGAGGACGTTTAATTTCAGAGAGTATTTCAGCGTGCTTTGAATTTTCACGTTCCTTTTGCCGCTCGTGTAAAAGCTGAACTGCAGCGATGTGCATTTCTGAACTTTCGATCCATTGGTGCTTCGCGGCGATCACTTCCTCGTCGCTCAACGAAGAGTAGTGATTTTTCCAGTGGGCAATATCCTCTGCTTTTGGCATGGTATGTTCAACGAATGAAAGGGACTCGCCCGCTTCTGGGCGAGTCCCGCTTGAATGCAGCGTTATGGTTCATACTTCTTCTTGCGCCAAGATTCAAGTATGAAGAGTGCAACGGTGTGCGCCGAATGAACTGCAAGGCGTGCGTGACGTGGTTCGATTTTGTAGCTCGTCTTGCCAGCGCCATGTGCGGAGCTTGCATGAGTACGTAACGCGCCGATGCCCTCGGTAATGGAGATCAGCCCCGACAGGATTTGCTGAAGGTCTTGATCTTCAATGGTGCTTGGGTCAAAGCCGAGGTGTTTGCGCACAATCGACCACACTGGCTTCAAGTCTTGTTTTGCGGGCGCTTCGAGCCTTTCCTCCGCGATGTAGACTTTGCACACAGATTCGAGAATGTTGCTCGCAGCGGAAACCGCCTCTCGCGGATTGGACTCGACGTTTGATAGAGCGCGGTTGAACTCAGCGTCGATAGACACGAGATCCCGGCCCTTGATGAACTCCTCAAGAGTTCGGGAAACCGCGCCAAGCGAGCCAACGACTTTGCCGCCTTTAATGTACTGAAGCTCGCACTGTGCTAACACTTTCGCTATGCGTTCGCGATCCTTGAGCCGATCTTGATCCCAAGTGTTATTTGGATCAAGCGGGGCCTCCATGTAGTTTTCGATGAGGCGTCCAAGTACATCAAGTGGCTTTACGTTTTCATCTTTGTTTGTGATTCGAAGCCATGCCTGTGCTTTTGCTGGCTTGCTTCCTGGCGGCGGGTCACCCGGCGTGCCAGCATATGTAAAAAGGCTATCCAGCGTTGCATGCGTCTCGCGGTTGGCCGCAATTTCAGCACAAATTGACAAGACGGCAGCAGGAATAGGGCGACGCGTCATCTACTGGACCTTCTAACGTTTCGGTTCACCTGCCAGCAAAAGCGGCAAGCAAAAATTGAATAATGCACAAAAGCTGCGCCGCTTTTGCGGGTCGGAGTGCAACCGGTTGTTAGCCACACTACCTCAGGTTACTTGCTTCAAAAAAGCCACAAGGTTGCCGCTGGTGAATTCAGGCGTGTTCAGATGTAGCTTTTCCCACAAGGATAAGACCTTTAGCTCTTCCTGGTTTAGCGGTCTGCCACCGCCACCACCGCGAGCACATGTTGGTGTGGACAATGCGAATTCCAAAGGCTTCTGATCGAAAATAACTTGCACACAAACTGCAATTCCGTCAGCGCGCCGTCTATTGATTTGTTCATTTATCCATTGAGGCGTAGCCTCACCAATAGTCCTTTCGCTATCCTCGATTCTTACCTTAGACATTTATGTACTCCCTCCTTGATGGCTAACGTGGTTGTAGAAAAACTCTCATTCCCGCATCTTGCCTCAGCCCTCCACCTGCATCAACATTCTGTTATTGATTTGGTGATGGCACTGACCCCAATGTTGGGTATCTCTAGATACAACTCAGTCAACTTCATCGATGTGAATCTCATACGCGTCTACGCTGGGCCGGGCACGAAAGAACTGAAGAGGGCTATCTCTACCCGCCACCCATTGCTGGATGGAGGATTCGTGGTGTGGCGGAATCCGTGCTCCGAAAATGACGCCGGTCAGGGACTTGGTTGGAAAGCGGTAAGCACCAGGTCCGTTTTCGTAGTTAACGATGCGCCACTCTTCCTCGTAACTCCAGTCTTCGCACTTGTTGAGTAACGCCGCTTCCAGATCTTCCATATGCGTGTTACGGAATGGATTAATTCGACGGCGCTGAGGTGGGTAATTAACCTTCTGAGTCTCTGCAAAGAACGGGAAGAAACCATTGAATCGCAAGCAAACGCCTCGATGGGAGTCGGCGTAGTGCGCCCACATCAAAGAGCTGTTTGGGTTTGCGCTCAAGCAGAGCACGCCGATGCGATTCTTAATCTCCTCTACATAGTGCTGTTGAATGAAATCACGCGCCTCTTGGCTGGTTGGTGATCGCACAGGATTGGCGGCGAGGTCTTTGGCGGCTTCCAAGCATTTTTGGTCTGTCCACTCTGAATTGTGCCGCTGGAGGACGCGGGCATAAACAGGGGCCATCTCATCAACCGTGGCTTCTAGGTCGAAGGTGGGATGGCAATCAAACGGATCATTGAATGTGCTTGGTGCAGGAAACCAAATCTCGTCATGGCAGATTGTTCTTTCTGCAAATGCCAGCGCATTACCGTCGAGGCTTCGATACTTGTAGAAATGCTCAGGACACGCTTCCATTTGATTCAAGATCTAACGAGGTTGTAGGACAGAAAATAGGGTCAGCACCATATCCCCCTGCTTAATGCTGCTCTGTACGATATCTAGAAGTGCCTGCAACTCTGTAGCCATGGGCTCACCGCTTGGCAGGCTGATGCCATGTATGCCCGTTGAGTAGCGAAGGTAGTACGGCGAACCATGCACTTGGCTTAGTGTCGTGACCCAGCTTGGCGGCGCCAAGGGGGTTTGGAGTCCTTGCTCATGAGCCAGCGACCAAAGTGCGGAAAGATTGTGACGAATTTTCGGGTCATCTTTTACAGCAGAATCAGATCCGCCCCTTGAGATGTAAGCTTTTAGCGTGGACTCCAAGACATGTGCGGCAACAAGGGTTAGTGCAAGCGGGGAAGTCGGCGATGCGTCCGCCAGCAACCGGACGCCTTTGATCATGCTGTGTGCCACGCCCAGATATGTTTGTGGTGGCGCAGGCGGTACAACACGAAGGGCTTCCAGATCGAAGCTGAAGTTTGTGATCTCTACTATCATCGCTGCGCTCTAAGGAAAATGGCGGAAAAGAGCAACATCAATCTACGGAGCCTACATACACCTGCCGTGCGATTTCCAGTTGAATTTTCCGCTCGGACAATTCCTGCATGAGTTGTTTTTCCAAGTCGCCTAATGGATCGCCGCCCATAGCCTGGGTTTCTTCGATGGTTTGCTTAAGTTGAGAAATATCGGTCTGCTGCATCGCGTCCATTTCCTGCTTCACATCTTCCATGCGGCGGCGCAATTGTGCGATGCGGCGGATGGCTTTCACGATGCGTGAGGCGACATCACCACCCGTGATTGCCTCGGGGTCTTGGCCGTATTCTGCGACCAGTTTTTCGATGGCTTGTTGATCGCCGCGCTCATACGCAAGGTTCACTTGTGCCATCAGCCCTGTGCGGCGCAGACGCTCAGGTTCCGTGGTGGCGCGGTCGGGGTGCATCAATTTGGCGGCTTGCCGGAAAGCAAACTTGAGTTCTGGCGTAATCACTGGCGGCGGGGCAGGTTGCGCCTCAATCAAACCGGCTTCTTCAGCGGAGGCTTTCGCCTGCTGTTCGGCAGCCTGCGCATGCGCTTGCGCATCGGCATCGTCTGGGTGGTGTCCCGCTTGTAATCTGGCAATCAGTGCGTCCAGTTCATCCAACTGCGCATACAGCCGCCCCACGGTTTGATGGTAACGATGCTGAAATTGTGCTGTCTCGGTTTTGCTGGTTTCCAGCATCAACTCCGCCGAAGTCACTTGCTCCTCAAGCTCGGATTGTTCGGTTTCCAGGCGGATTAGTTCTTGTTCTTCAGGGAGCATCAGGTGGTTTCCAATCTATGCCAAGTTCACGAAGGCGAGTTTGGGCTAAAGGTAGACCTGATTGCTTATACCAATAAACAGCTTTCTCAGTGTCCTGCGCAACACCAAGTCCCCGCTCGTATAGTTCCGCCAATTGGAGGGCGTGGGAGCCGTATTGAGCGTGTTCCATATCGAACACTGACTCGTGAGCCTTAGCCGCCATTTGCAGCAGCCACGCTCGCGCAACGGACTCCTCAGCGGCGCTAAACTGCCCATCAAAGCATTTCTTGGCCACGATCTTCATGGCTTGATTCCTGTAACTGCCAACATCTGCGGCACGCGTCAGCCAATTGATTGCCTCCGCGAAGTTTTGGGGAACGATTTTTCCCTCAAGGTATATCTCGGCCAACCTCAGCCTTGCGGGAAACCTCTCCGCAGCCAACTCCAGCCAATGGATGGCAGCCCCCGCATTCTGTTGCAATCTAAGGCCAGACGCATATTCCACACCAAGCGTTATTCGGGCTGAGTCATATCCTTCCATGGCTGCGTGCAACAGCCACTTTTCTGCCAGTTGCAAGTCTTGATCGAGGTGTTTGCCAACAAGATAGAGAATCCCAAGGTCGCACGCTGTCGAGAGGCTTCCCATCGCTATTCCCCGCTCGTACCAGGCAATAGCTGCTTTCTTGTCGGGTTCAATGAGGCGAGGCGGTAAGCCTCTTGCGGACTTTCCTTTGGCATGACCCAGCAAATAAAGCTCGCCAAGTGTGCGACACGAGAATTCGTCCCCTAAATCGACAGCTCGTGAAAGCCAGTAAATGCCTTTTTTGGTTGCGAGTTCGGAAACCTTTGGGGAATGTAAGTGTTTGTTACCGAAATGTAAGTATTCGTTACCGAGGCGACGACACGCTGGCCAGTAGCCTTGTTTTGCGGATTCAATTAACCAGTGTGCCCCCGTAGCGCGACTCGCTATATCGACATTGCCTGCAAGATGTATCTCGGCAAATCTAAATTGCCGCTTTGCATCACCCGCCTGCGCCCGTTTTTCGTACCAGGCGAATGCTGATTCAATCATTTGCTCATACTCATCCTCTGGCAGTTCATCGCTCACTTCAAAATCAAAATGATTCACCGCAAACTCATATTGAGCTGGCCCAAAGCCGAGACGAGCTGAACTTTCCAACCAATAACCGGGTTTTGTTCGACCCCACTCCTGCGCGCTATCTCCGAGTTCGCAGTTCAAATATTCAAGCTGATACTGCGCTTCGGCATGATCAAGGTTTGCTGCTTTCAGCAAATACTCGTAAGTCTTGTGAAGGTCTGACGGCATGCCGTATTCGCCGTCGTGTCGGTAACGCATCCCCTGCCTAAATAGTTTCTCCGCATAAGCTTCGGTGGTTAATGAAAGCTGCTGCCCTTCCAGGCCTTGAACTGCCGCCAACCCACGCACCACAAGGCTGCCTAGCTTCTCTGTTGTTGCAACTAGACGTTGCGCAGCCAATTTGACGGGCAGATATTTTTGGTTAGCCACCTTCAGTTCTCTCTGCGTGTTTTGCCATAAGGTTGCCGATGTCGCTTCGCCCGATCATTTTCACACAGGATTTTTTGGCGAGTTCCAGCGCGTTGGTGGTGAATGTGCCGGTGGTAATCACCCAGGCAGTATGGCATTGGTAATAGGCTTGTCCCGAGAGGGCTTCCTGCACGGCCTGCACGCCGACGCTGCCTGCATAGCGTTTTGCTTGTACAGCGATGCGTTGCCCATCTTTGCTCAAGATCAGGTCTGCGCCGTAATCCCCTGAAACAGGAGTAGATTCAGATGCGTAGCCTTGGGCGCGAAATAATCCGGCGAGAAATTCCTCAAACTCCACGCCGCTGAGGTGGTCAAGCTCGGCCGCTTGGGCTGCCCCAAACTGCCGTTGCCAAGCATCCTGCTCACGTTGCTTCTTGCCCAAAGTCCTGTGTTGGTCTTTGGCGAATTTCAGTGTGTTGCGCAAGTGATGAACTCCCTTCTCTTCCTTTGACGGCGGTTCTCTGCCCGGTGAGGGAAGCGTAGGTTTTTTTGTGAACGCTTGCCAGACTAGCCACGCAATGCCCGCGAAAAACAGGAGGAGGATAAGGTCTTTCATAACGGGGAATCAGGTGTCGTGGTTATGGTAAATCACAGGATCCGTATTGGCCTGTAAATCAATCATCGCGTCAGTCTCATGAAGGTTCCTCCACAATCTAAGCCGTTTCCACCTCGTGATCAATCAGTTCCCCTATTTCAGTGCGGTCCACTTCCCGCATGGGTACGTTCTGCCCCTGCTCCCACGCTTCGGCAGCAGGCAAGGGCTGAACGGTTCCTAATCCTGGGCGTTCCGGCAAGGTGCCACGCCCGAGTACCCCTCCCACAATAATCTCGCGCACGAATTTTGACAGCAGCACACTGGCGTGGTCGGCCAGGGTTTGCAGATCATCTTTCATGCGCTGAGCGACCCAAACTTTGATTGGTGCGATGTTCTTTCCGAGTTCGGGCACTCTGTAGATGTGCTTCACTGCCCGAGATGAAATGCTTCTGGAGAACAAGGGCGGATCGGAATCGCGCCGATGGATGCCAACCCGGTTTTCGCGCATGTAGGCCAAGGCATAACGCCCATAAACGTAGTCCGCCAGCAGAATCCGTACCATTAAGGAAACGGATACTTCGTAATATTTAGCCAAATCTTCCAGTGCGCGTTCCACAGGGTCTGGCAGCCAGAATTTGAGCGTGGCATCCTCAATGGCCAAATCCTGGAAATCGCCCATGCCGGCAATCATGTCCGAGTAGTTAACCGTTTTGGGTAGTGGGGAAGGCGACAGCCTTGGTGTAGATGACTGTTCAGGCTCCTGCTTAATCCGCTTCAGAAAAAACCACATGACATCCCCCCGTCTTGCTATAGGCTGCTAAAAACTTACCCTGTTTTTGCACTCGTGGAATAACCGGTGCATATCAGACCACGGATTGTTTTTTTGATGATCTGTTCTTGGCCGCTATGCCTGACCCCAATGTTGCGCAGTTCGCCGGCGGTTTGCGGGCCGCGCCGCATGAGCGCGGTGAGCAGGGCGATGGACTGGGCGGGCAGGCGCAGGGCCCGGCCCAGGTTGTGGGCGGTGCGGGTCACGCGGCCGCCGCTGGATTCGACGATCAGGGCCGGGCCCTTGAGGCTGTCGATGGTGGCCTGCACTTCGGCTTCGGTCGCCTCGATGATGGGGTGGCGGCTGGTTTTCTGGTTGCAGCCGGCCACCAGGGCTTTGAGGGACAGCGGGTAGGTGTCGGGCACGGTGTGCTGCTTTTCGCTGAGCACGCCGAGGACGCGGGTTTCGAGCAGGGACAGGACGGGGAGGCGAGGGGCGGTCATGGCGGTGCTTCGTTGTGGCGAGGCGGTCATTATGCCCGGCTACGGCGGGGACGAATTTTGCTGCCCGTATTCAACCCGGGCGGACTTTGGCCTTATTTGAGCAGAAACAGCAGCTTTTCGTTGCCTACTTCGATCGTGTCGTTGGGGGACAAGGGGCGCGGTTCATGGCCGATGGACTTGCCATTCAGCCGTGCCGGCTTTTTCCCTTCAACGTGGGTGATGAAGTAACCCTGCGGGCGGGAATTGATTACCGCCAGTTGCGTGCCGGGGATGCCAAAGGTATGCAGCACTTCGGATAATTCAATTTCCTGCGCTGACGGGCCGCCATTGAATACCCGGACCAAGCCCATGCGGGCGCCTGTTCTGAAACGGCGCTCTTTTTTTGCCGTTGCCAGTGCATAGGTCCCCACCGCCTGGGCGGGGGCCCCGAGCTCCTGGCCAGAGGGCTGAATGATCATCGTCCGGTCAAAACTGGGGCCGTCAATGGCTTTATGGTTGCGGTAACGAATCTGGATGTTGGCAATCTCGATGACATCGTCGTTTTGCAGGATATGCCGGGTAATCGACCGACCATTTACCAGCGTGCCATTGGTGCTGCCCTGGTCTTCGATGATGTCGTCATTGCCGACTGAGGTGATGCGTGCGTGGGTGCGGCTGATGCCCTCGCCGACCAGGCTTAGGTCACTGTCGGCCAGGCTGCCGATGGTGAAGCTGGATGCGTTGAGAAATCGGTTTTCGATGACTTCACCGTTTTGACTGACGATTAGTTTGGCCATGGGGTATCAGCCTCCAAATAGCCGGGCAAAGAAACCCTGCTTCTTCACGATGGGTAGGGGGTGTTTTCCTGTTCTTGCCAGGATGACGGAAACATTGTCTTCGCCACCATTGTCGTTGGCGATCATGACCAACTGGCTGGCGGCGAGCGGTAGATTGCACTGGAGCGAATTCAGAACCAGCTGGATATCCGCGTTGTCGACCATATCATTGAGGCCATCCGAGCAGAGCAGGAAGAGGTCGCCTGGCTGCGCTTCGCACTCGCTCAGCGCCACTTCCACGTCGGATTTCAGGCCCAGCCCGCGTGTCACCAGATGTCGGTTGTGGGACGTGGCAGCGGCCTCGGTGCTGAGTATTCCCTGGTCGATCTGCTCCTGCAGCAGCGAATGATCGTGCGTGAGCAGCTCCAGCTGCTTGTCACGCAGGCGATAAATGCGCGAATCGCCCACATGCGCCAGCGTGACATGATTGTTTCTGAACAGCAGCAGCGCCAGGGTGGCCCCCATCATCTGTTCCTGGCTGCCGTGGATACGCTTCGCGCGCCGTTCGCCTTCCATGAAAATCGCGCGATTGGCCCTTTTGACGACGTCTGTCACCATGGCAGCCACATCGCTGCTGTGATTGAGCTTGCCCTGCAGACCCTGGGTCAGGCCCTCTACGATGACCTGGGTGGTCAGCTTGCTGGCGACGTCGCCGGACTGGTAGCCGCCCATGCCATCGGACAATACCAACAGGCCCAGATCATTGACCGTGGCGATGCTGTCCTCGTTCAAACTGCGCAGCAAGCCCGGGTCAGTCTGGGTGGCGATCTCGAGGAAAAGCGGGGTATTAGCAGGCTTGTTTGACAAAGCGATAGTCTCTTGGTGTTTGTTATACTTTCTTTCCGAGGATTCTCTCACCAGGAATCGCCCTAAAGCAAGCCGCTTGGCGCGGCCCCGCATGCTCAATCAAACTAAAATTGGTCGTTATGAAGTGATCGCCCCGCTGGGACAGGGCGCGATGGGAACCGTCTATAAGGCGGTCGACCCCTTGATTGAGCGTACGGTCGCGATCAAGACGATCAATCTAAATCTCTCAAAAGAGGAGCTTGCCGAGTTCGAAGAACGGTTTTACCGTGAAGCAAAATCTGCTGGCCGTTTGAACCATCCCAATATCGTCACCATTTACGACGTCGGCGAAACCGGCGATATCGCTTATATCGCGATGGAATACCTGGAAGGGGAGTCGCTGCGCGAGATGCTCGATTCCGGTGTGGTGCTGCCGGTCGAGTTGATCGGAAAGATCGCGGCACGTATTGCCAGTGCATTGAATTACGCACATGAGAACCATGTGGTGCATCGCGATATCAAGCCTGCAAATATCATGATCACGCCCAACCGCAACGTCAAAATCATGGATTTCGGCATTGCGCAGATCCCAACGGGTTCGCGTACCCAACTCGGTACCGTGCTGGGCTCGCCGAAATACATGGCACCCGAGCAAGTCGTGGGTCAGGCCACCGACGGCAAAACCGATATCTTTGCGCTGGGCGTGGTGTTGTACGAAATGCTGACCGGGACGACGCCTTTTAACGGCGACAACCTGAGCGCCATCATGTACAAAATTTTGAATGAAGAGCCCGCTCCGCCCAGCACGATCAATCCCCGCGTCCCCCCGATATTCGACCGGATTGTCAGCCGGGCGCTGGCCAAACGGCCGGAGGATCGGTACCAGACCGCCCGCGAATTCGCCCGGGATTTGCGGAACCAGGATGCCGCTCCGCTCCACGCAGCCAGTCAGCCGGCAGTAGGCAACCGGTCGGCAAGCGCAAGGCAGGCGACCAGCCAGTTGGCAGACGAACAGGACACCACTCTGTTCCTGCCGCCCCACAAAGGCCGAAAACTGATCGCGGCAGCGTCCGTGGATCGTCGGGCTGGCATCAAGGGAAAAATTGCATCTGTTCTTCAAGCCTCTCTGCTGCGTCGCAAGGCTTTACTTGTTGTCGTTCCGCTGTTGGCCATTACTGCATTCGCGATTTATTTGTGGTCGCCCCAATCCATACGGAGTGCAGAGCCCGTTCCCGTCGCATCCGGGCTCGAAGTGCCGCGCGCCACCGCACCGAAACCGTCGGTTGTGACAGCAAACGAGATTGTTGTTCCTTCGGTGGTGCCCGCGATACCCGCTGCGCGCGTTGTGCCAGCAGCTAAAATCGCAACAGCGCCCGCTGCCTTGGCGCAGGCAAAAGCCACCCTGTCGCTCGCGATTTCGCCATGGGGTGAAGTCTTTGTCGATGGCCAAAACATGGGCGTCTCCCCGCCGCTCAACACGTTGCAGCTGGAGGCGGGCAGGCACACGGTGGAAATACGCAACCAAGCGTTTGCAGCTTATCGTGAGACAGTGATCGTGAAGCCGGGCCAGTCGCTCAAAATCAAACATAAATTCAGGTAAGGAAAAAACTATGAAGCAGATTAGTGCGCTGATTTGCGCTGTACTGCTAATGACTGCTTGCGCTTCCCCCGTCATGAGGGATGCGGGCCTGGACAAGCTTTCCCTTCGCAAGGCTGAAAAAGACCTGTCATTGGGAATCCGGGCATACGAAGACGGCGATTACAGAAACTCCACGCGACTTTTGCAGAGTGCGCTCGCGTCCGAACTCTTTTTGACCTCGGACAAGGTGGCAGCGCACAAGTACCTGGCCTTCATGCATTGCGCCCAGTCTCGGGAAAAAGCCTGCCGTGATGAGTTTCGCAAGGCGCTGGCCTTGAATCCGGATTTTCAGTTAACTCCGGCAGAATCGGGTCATCCTTCGTGGGGGCCTGTGTTCAAGTCACTTAAATAGCCGTGCAGATGGCTTGAGTTAGAGGGTGCCGATGCGGCAATCATGAAATATCTTGTTTGACAGGGAATAAAACGGCCTGTGACGGTGTTCACGTCTATGCAAGTTCGCAGTGCCCTTCAACCCTTGATAAAGGAACATCATGAAATTAGCCTTAACTTCTGCTCTGGCGAGCCTCACCCTGCTGGTTGCCTGTGCGACCCCGATGGGTGCCCC
>Ga0180009_10004101_pt1 | contig 16235 bp, 15 predicted proteins | sample OS_PC_MetaG_FD_123537 | JGI IMG/M metagenome (GOLD analysis project Ga0180009, IMG submission 123537) | Groundwater microbial communities from the Aspo Hard Rock Laboratory (HRL) deep subsurface site, Sweden - OS_PC_MetaG | ecosystem: Environmental > Aquatic > Deep subsurface > Groundwater...
AGGTTCGAGCTCAAGCGCAATTGTGCCGGTTGCACCGAGGGTAATGGATGGGTTGGACCAAGGCCATCGGCCGATCGGGTTTGATGAGCACGTATCTCGCGCGTGTCGAGAGCGGCGAAATCGAGCCGAACGCCAAGCAGGCTGAAGTTGTCGCGCATCTCGATGACACCGCGAACGCCCTGGTCGCTTATCTGCCGTCAGCCTCGGGCTTGTTCGGCTTCCTGAAAAAGAAATCCGCACCGCCCCCGCGCGGTCTCTATCTCTATGGCGGAGTCGGCCGCGGCAAGACCATGTTGATGGACCTGTTCTTTGACGAGGTCGCCTTTGAGCCCAAACTGCGCCAGCATTTCCACGCCTTCATGGCCAGTGTACACGACCGCATCGGCCAGGCCCGCAAAGCTTTGGCCGGCGATCCTATCCCGATCGTCGCTGCACAGATCGCGCAGGAAGCCCGGCTGTTGTGCTTTGATGAGCTGCACGTCACCGACATTGCCGACGCGATGATCCTCGGCCGCCTCTTCGCGGTGCTGTTCGAGCGTGGCGTCGTCGTTGTCGCAACGTCGAACGCGGCGCCGGAGGAATTGTACCGCAATGGCCTGAACCGCCAGCTGTTCCTGCCGTTCATCGATCTCATCGAAGACCATATGGATGTTGTGAAGCTCGCCGCGGGCAAGGACTTCAGGCTCGAGAAACTCGCCGGCCGCCCGCTTTATTATTCGCCCGCCGACGCCGCCGCGACCGCCCAACTCGACGGCCACTGGACGCGATTGACCGGCAGGCCGCCCGATCCCGCTCCGGTGTTCCTCGAAGTTCTTGGCCACCAGGTTGCCGTACCGATGGCAGCCAACGGGGTCGCCCGTTTCGGCTTCGAGGATCTGTGCGACCGCCCGCTTGGAGCGCGCGACTACCTGCACGTCGCCCATGCATTCCACACCGTTCTCGTCGATCGCATCCCCGTTATGGGCCCGGCCAAACGCAATGAGGCGCGCCGCTTCATCAACCTCATCGATGCGCTCTACGATAACCGCGTCGGCTTCATTGCTTCCGCCGATAGCGAACCGGACTTGTTATATAGAGAAGGCGACGGCGCCGACCTTTTCGCGCGCACAGCATCCCGTTTGAAGGAAATGCGCTCCGAGAGCTACCTGTCGAGCCGCGACGAGCGCGCCAAGTCCACCCTCGGTCCGACCTGAGACCTGTCGATGGCAATTCGCCGATGTCACCGTTCCAAAAACAATTGCGCCCAAGGCTTTCGGCCCTGGGCGCAAAAGTGGTCGCGGTGGAACCCGCTTACTTGGCAGCGTCACTCTTCCACTCCGGCGCAGCTTCCAGCGACTTCTTCGTTGCGGCGGTGGAAATCAGATACTTGCCGTCCGTACCCTTGGTGAAGGTCAGTTCGTCGAACTTGAGCGCGACGACCTTTTCACCAAGACCCAGGAATCCGCCGACACCGACGAGTACGTGTTCGATGGAACCGTCGCTGGCCAGAACGAAGTCGTTAATGTCACCGATCTTTTCGTTGCCGGCATTGTTGACGGGCTGGCCGATGAGCTTGCTGGCGCGCCACTGGTCGCCCATGCCCGTTGCTGGCTGGGCGTCGACCGGATTAGCGGCCGTATCCTCGGATTTCGGTCTGTCCGCCGAAGGCATGGCGGTGTCGTCCTTGACCGCCGGACCGGTCTGCGGCTGCGACGGGTTCGAAGGCTGTTCAATTGCCGGCTTGCTGTTTTCATTCGTCGGCGATTCCGACGTCTGCGCGAGAACAGGAGTCGCAAGCATTAGGGCAAAGAGCGACGTAGTCGTGATCAGCTTTTTCATATCAATAACCTTCCGTATGGACGTTTAAGGTTGCCCATCGAGGCAACTGTCAAATAAACCAGCCAGCATTCGACAGGTTCCCGGCCGCGACAGGAATGTCGCAGTTCGAACAATCGAATCTGAACCGGATCTATGGCCGAACCGGCGATCCGGATTCACTAATGCTCGAATTCGCACCAAGACGTGGACCGTTGCAGCATAATCCGAAGAGGGGCCTGCCACCACCGTGGAGGCGGGGTTGTAGGCGGTCTCTCGCCGAAGTCGAGCATCACGGATGCATTTCGAACGTGCGACAAAACAAAGACTTGGAGGGCTTTCGAGCGGTCGTGAAAAGGAAATTCTTCACTTCTAAAGCAAGTTCCGACATGCCTATCCCAATAGCTCCGGGATATGCCGCACGAACGCCATGGTCGCCCTTGAGGCGGCCGCGGCCATCCAGGGCGGACTTCGTCAAGCTTTCCAGGTGTCACCCTGGCAAGTGATGAGTTCCGGACTTGAAGGGATCGGCATGAACATCCGATCTGACGGAATCCCCGAAGGCGATTCCTGGATCGGATAAAGTTGCGCTTGAATTATAGATGCACTACTCGCGAGCCCGGCCGTCTCCAAGGCCGAGCGAGCCGGTGCTGGGACCGTGAGTCGCGTTGCCCGTGCCGGCATTTCGCAGCCCAGCCTGGCGACTGGCCTCTTGCTCGGCGCGCAGCCGAATTCTAGCGGCATGTCGGGTTGGCCGGTACAGCTTCAGAATGCCATCGATATCGCCCGGCTGCAGCGTCTGATGCCGCTCGTCGTAGCGGTAAGCCATCAACTGACCGCTCGCTCCAGGGTGATCGAGCCCCAACGCGTGGCCGATTTCATGGGCCATGGTGTAGCGCAGATCGTAGACATCGAGATCCCCGTCATACCCAACTTTCCACCGTACTGTGGGATTGAAGCAGATCAGCGAACGCGCAATCGCCTGCGGACCATCCCGCGGGTTCCGGTCATCGATCTCGACATTGGTAAAGGCGCGGCCGAGAGGCTGCGTCTGGGCGCCAATGAGGATTTGAGCTTTGGTAACGTCGCCTGTTTCAACGAAGCGGATTTGAGCGACTGTTTCCCAGATGGCGAATGCGTGTTTGGCCTCGCGCCTGAAAACTTCAGGAGCGATGTCGGAGCCGTTCAGCACAGCCCTGATCGGCTGCATTGATCCGCAATTGCGGGCAGACGTGAATGACATCCGCCGATCGACATAGGCGTATGTCAGCTCCAACGGAGCCTCGTTCTCCGCGCCATACCACTTGGCCGACTGCCGGCCGATCTGGAGCAGCCTGTACGCATTGATGCCGCGATACTCGATACTACGAGTCTCGATGTCGCGATCCTCCGCTCCAGCGGAGGCGACGAGCGCCATCGTTGCCAGCATGCTGCCGGTCAGCGCAAGAAGCGTTGCTTTGGCCATTTTCCCCCCGGTGCACGAATTCAAGGCATTCCCGGCAACGCTTGAAGGCTGTGCTGCAAGTCAAGCGACGTTCGCACATGCAACCTTAATGCGGAACCAAAAGTCAAGTTACACGTTCGACCCTCTTGGGGATTTCAATGACAATATTGTGCGTAGGGGAAAATCTCGGCGACCGTCCGCCAGCCACCACTTTCGTTTGATCACCGGATGCCTTGCTTGAATGCACCCTTGTTTCGGTCTAGCAAGGCGCTACACCGCGTTGCTTCCCCGCGCGCTGCCGTCCTGCGAGCGCGCTGACCGGGATCCGACGCCAGCTTTGCACGCAATCCCTATGACACGAGGAGACTTCCCGCATGGCGCGAACCAAGATCGCATTGATAGGTTCAGGAATGATCGGCGGCACGCTGGCGCATTTGGCCGGACTGAAGGAACTCGGCGACGTCGTAATGTTCGACATCGCCGAAGGTATGCCGAATGGCAAGGCTCTCGATATTTCGCAGTCCGGTGCCGTGGAAGGGTTTGATTGTCGCATGGCCGGCACCAACTCGTATGCCGATCTCGAAGGCGCGGACGTCTGCATTGTCACCGCGGGGATCCCACGCAAACCCGGAATGAGCCGCGACGACCTTCTTGAAATCAACTTGAAAGTCATGGAGCAGGTCGGCGCGGGCATCAAGAAGTACGCCCCCGGTGCGCTCGTGATCTGCATCACCAACCCGCTCGATGCGATGGTCTGGGCGCTTCAGAAGGCTTCCGGCCTGCCGCGCAACATGGTCATCGGCATGGCCGGCGTGCTTGATGCCTCACGCTTCCGCCATTTCCTGGCAACCGAACTGCAGGTGTCCGTCGAAGACGTCTCCGCATTCGTGCTCGGCGGTCACGGCGACGACATGGTGCCGCTCGTTCGTTATTCGACGGTCGCCGGCATCCCGCTTCCCGATCTGGTGCGCATGGGCTGGATCAAGCAGGACCGCCTCGACGCGATCGTCGATCGCACGCGCAAGGGCGGCGGCGAGATCGTTGCCCTCCTCAAGAACGGCTCGGCCTACTACGCGCCGGCTGCTTCCGCGATCGAGATGGCTGACAGCTTCCTCAAGGACAAGAAGCGCGTTCTGCCCTGCGCCGCCTACCTCAACGGCGAGTATGGCGTAAAGGGTCTTTACGTCGGCGTGCCGTGCGTCATCGGAGCCGGCGGCGCCGAGCGCATCGTCGAGATCGACCTCAACGGCGCCGAGCGCGCCATGCTGATGAAATCGGTTGAATCGGTGAAATCGCTGGTCGATGCCTGCAACCGGATCGCCCCGAACCTCGGCGAGGCATGATCTGCAAGGAAGCGGCGCGCGCTCGCGGACTCGCCTCGACGTGTAATCCGCATTGGGGACGGCGCCGCCGGAAGTGCCTTGCCGTTTCCATGTCCTGATACGATCGACGCAGTTTCCGAAACATGAAAAGAACTATTGGCATATTGTATGCCAGATAGTATGAAGCGTAGTGCTGGTTTGGCGACGACGGTGTCTGGCGCGACGAGTTGCCTTCAGGACAATTCTGACAACGGTGGTGAGACGATGAACATTCACGAATACCAGGCCAAGCAGGTCCTGAAGAGCTTCGGTGCGCCGGTTTCCAAAGGCGCTCCCGTTCTCTCGGTTGCAGATATCGAAACGGCTGTGAAGTCGCTTCCCGGTCCCGTCTATGTCGTCAAGAGCCAGATCCACGCCGGCGGCCGCGGCAAAGGCAAGTTCAAGGAACTCCCCGCCGACGCTAAAGGCGGCGTCCGCGTCAGCTTCTCGGCCGACGAAGCCATCGCCAACGCCAAGGAGATGTTCGGCAGGACGCTCGTCACCGCTCAGACCGGCCCTGGTGGCAAACAGGTCAACCGCCTCTATATCGAGGACGGCGCCGAAATCGGCCGCGAACTCTATCTCTCGATGCTGATCGACCGCACGGTCGGGCGCCCCGCATTCGTTGTTTCGACCGAAGGCGGCATGGACATAGAGACGGTCGCCCACGACACGCCCGACAAGATCATCACGGTCGCCATCGATCCCGAGACCGGCGTCACCGATGCCGACATCAAGACGCTTTGCGATGCACTCAAACTCGAAGGCGCCGCCGCCGAAGATGCTGGGTCGCTCTTTCCGACCCTCTATAAAGCGTTTACGGAAAAGGACATGGCGCTCCTCGAGGTCAACCCGCTCGTGGTGCTGAAGGACGGCCACTTGCGCGTCCTCGATGCCAAGGTCTCCTTCGACAACAACGCCCTCTTCCGCCACCCCGACGTCGTCGAGCTCCGCGACATCACGGAGGAAGACGAAAAGGAAATCGAGGCTTCCAAGCACGACCTCGCCTACGTCGCCCTCGACGGCAACATCGGCTGCATGGTCAACGGCGCCGGACTTGCCATGTCGACGATGGATATCATCAAGCTCTACGGCGAGGAGCCCGCGAACTTTCTCGACGTCGGCGGCGGCGCCTCGAAGGAAAAGGTGACGGCGGCCTTCAAGATCATCACCGCCGACCCGGCCGTCAAAGGCATCCTGGTCAACATCTTCGGCGGCATCATGAAGTGTGACGTCATCGCCGAAGGTGTCGTCGCGGCCGTCAAGGAAGTCGGGCTCAATGTCCCGCTCGTCGTTCGCCTCGAAGGCACCAACGTCGACCTCGGCAAGACCATCATCAACGAGTCCGGCCTCAACGTCATCGCCGCCGACGATCTCGACGACGCCGCCCAGAAAATCGTCGCCGCTATCAAGGGGGCTTGAGGGGCGGGCCGCGCTCCACCGGCTTGCGGCCGACGCCCGTGCGTCAGCCGCACCACCCACCGAACTGCTCACTTGCCGTCACACCCTACACAGGTTATGTGTTCCACATATCCTGTGTAGTCGAGGCCCGTCTCCATGCCCCCGAAGTCAACAAAGAACATCACCCTTGCCATCGATGAGGACCTGCTCGACAAGGCTCGCGTGCTTTCTGCCATGCGGCGCACGAGCGTCAACGAGATGGTTCGGGAGTTTCTGGAACGCGAGGTGAAGCGGGAGACCACAGAGGCAAGCCGTGCGGAGGTCTGGGGGCGCATCTTCGAAGCCGCCGACTCCAATGCGGATCGGCGGGAGCTGCGTAAAGCGGGCGAGCTGATTTTCGACCGCGAGGAATTCTACGAGGAGGTCATGCGTGAGCGCGGCCTTCTTTGACACCAACATTATCGTTTACGCGGCCGACAGCGCCGCGCCCGAACCGGCAAAGCGCGACGCGGCGCGACAGTTGATGCAGTCCCGCACCATCACGATCTCTACCCAGGTGATGCTCGAACTTTACGCCGTCCTGCGCAGGAAACTCGCCTACAGCGCACCGGCAGCCCTCGAATGGGTCCGCGCACTCCAAGGCGACACGGTGGTGGAGCTGGCCTCCTCGGACATCCTTCAGGCAATCACGATCGCCCACCGTCACGACATCTCCCATTGGGACGGGCTCATCCTCGCGGCCACCGAAAAGGCAGGCCTCGATCTCGTCTACACCGAAGACCTAAATCACGGGCAGACCTACGGCACAGTGCGGGTTTGCAATCCCTTCATCCAAGACTTTCTCGCGCTCAAATAGGGAAACAGCGACCCCATGTCGATCCTGATCAACAAAGACACCAAGGTTCTCGTCCAGGGCCTCACCGGCAAGACCGGCACCTTCCACACCGAGCAGGCTCTCGCCTATCACGGCACCAAGATGGTCGGCGGCATCCACCCGAAAAAGGGCGGCGAGACCTGGGAAGGCTCCGGCGGCCACAAGCTGCCGATCTTCGCCAGCGTCAAGGAAGGCAAGGACGCCACCGGCGCCAATGCTTCCGTCGTCTACGTTCCGCCGGCCGGGGCGGCCGCTGCGATCATCGAGGCGATCGACGCCGGGATTCCGCTCATCGTCTGCATCACCGAGGGCGTTCCCGTGATGGACATGGTCAAGGTGAAAGCGCGTCTCGACAAGTCGACCTCGCGTCTCATCGGGCCGAACTGCCCCGGCGTCCTGACGCCGAACGAATGCAAGATCGGCATCATGCCCGGTTCGATCTTCAAGAAGGGCTCGGTCGGCATTCTCTCGCGCTCCGGCACGCTGACCTATGAGGCCGTCTTCCAGACCACCAACGAAGGTCTCGGCCAGACGACCGCGGTCGGCATCGGCGGCGACCCCGTCAAGGGCACAGAGTTCATCGACATGCTCGACCTCTTCCTCGACGACCCCGAAACCGAATCGATCATCATGATCGGCGAAATCGGCGGCTCCGCTGAAGAAGACGCTTCAGCCTGGTTGCAGGAACAGGCAGCCTTGGGCCGCAAGAAACCGATGGCAGGCTTCATCGCCGGCCTGACCGCGCCTCCCGGCCGCACCATGGGCCACGCCGGTGCCGTGATCTCCGGCGGCAAGGGCGGCGCCGATTCGAAAATCGCCGCGATGGAAGCAGCCGGCATCCGCGTCTCCCCCTCGCCAGCCCGCCTCGGCAAGACGCTCGTCGAACTGCTGAAGGGCTGATCAGGTCTTCACCAGATCGAACACGAACTACACCCAGATAGCGGGGGCCGCGGTCCCTGCTTTTGTTTTTCTGAGCGATGGTCCGTTGCGGGATTATAACGGCGGCTTCGGGATGAAAGTCTGGTTGAGATTGACCCGTTGCAGACGTATCCAGGAAGTTCGAACCGCACCGAATATCGTCAGGGCTTGAGAGGAAGTCGTGTTAGCGATCCAGCACCAATCGATCGCCGCTTACGCGTAGTCGGGCGACAAGAAGTATGTTCTTGATATGTTCCTATCGATCAGCTACACCCCTATTTGTGTGCATGTTGCACGAAAGTACCGTGATGTTGCAACGCCATGTGGCTAAGGTCGGTCGGGGAGAATCGAAGCACATGTCGAACAGGAAAATAAAACAATCCAAACAACCAGCACAGCAGGCGCCGCTCGACGTCTACTGTGCCGCGCGTGGTTTCGACCGCGACGCTTTCATTCACCACCTGATCTCGGAGCATCTGGCCCGGGACTTTGACCTTGAGACAGAGCCCTACCGTCTCCGGCGATCACTCGGTGGGCTCGCCCCGCTAACAGCGGTCGATCTCTTCTCCGGCGCTGGCGGCATCACTCTGGGGCTGGCTAACGCCGGTTTCAATGTTATCTTCTGCGCCGACGTTCAAAAAGCCTGTGCTGCTACTCACCAGCGCAATTTTCCCGACATCCACTTCGAGGCCGTTGACATCGAAAAGCTCGACGGTGCCGATATCCGCAAGGCTACCGGCCTGCGCAAGAGCCAACTCGACCTGCTGATCGGTGGACCGCCCTGCCAGGGCTACAGCATCATTGGTCCCCGCGCCGGCGACGACCCACGCAACGTCTTGTTCAAGCAGTTCCTGCGCATTGCCAAGGATATGCAGCCGAAGTGTGTCGTCATCGAGAACGTCAGCGGCTTGGCGACCCTTGGCAAGGGCGCCATGCTTGGCCAGATCGGCGAAGCTTTCGCGGACATCGGCTACGATGTCGATTGCGCCGAACTGGTAGCTGCTCACTACGGCGTGCCGCAACTGCGATGGCGCATGTTCTTCATTGGCTGGCGTCGCGACCTTAAGCGGCGGGGTGGATTTCCAACACCCAGCCATGGACGCACGGCCATCGGCGACCTCGTCCCCAATCGCACCCTGAAGCCGCATGAGACGGCAGGCTTCCTGACGGTCTTCGACGCTATCGGTGACCTCCCGCCCATCGGCTCGGGCGTACGCGGCCATGCGTATTTGGCTGCGCCGACGACGCCGTTCCAGCGCGCCATGCGCGTAGATGCAGGCACAATTCTACACAATCACTACGCGCCAAAACTCTCGAAGCAGAACCTCGAGCGGATTGAGCATCTCAAGCCCGGAGACGACTGGCGATCGTTGCCTCACCATCTGCTGCCTGCCGGCATGCAACGCGCGCTGCGCAAGGATCATACTCGCCGGTTCCGCCGCATGCATTGGGGCGGTGTTGCCCGCTCCATCATCACCCGGTTTCGCGATCCGAAGTCCGGCGAGTACATTCACCCCGACCAAACGCGTACCATCAGCATCCGTGAAGCCGCGCGCATTCAGTCGTTCCCCGACTGGTTTGTGTTCGAGGGATCCAACACCGAGCAATACGATCAAGTCGGCAATGCCGTCCCGCCGCTGCTGGCCAAGAGCTTGGGGCGCGAGCTGGCCAACATGCTCACATCAAGGACCGCCGAGAAACGTCCGCCCGTCAAATCACGCTACCAGATTCCGGCACGTTCCTTCCTCGTCGCGGCGGAATAATCATGAAAGTGCCGAAGCGTAGCGGCGCTAATTTTGTCAGTGAATGGTTCGGGCATCGCGTCTATCCGACCGTGTTGTCGAGTGCGGAAGCCGTCGCAGATCAGCGAACAGAACGCTGTCCGTTTCTGTCCGCCGCCACCGGCGAGCCACGCACCTGCATCAAGGCCGATGCTTCGCGCGGCGTGTGCTCAATCAGCAGTTCCTCGAACAAGGTGCGACAGGACTGGCTGGTATGTCCCTATCGTGCATTGAGCGCGGAAATCGTTACGGGCGCCGTGCGCCGACTTTTCGAACTGCCGCAGACCGCCGATCCGTTCGTGACGCCAGCGATCACTTTGACCAAGGATAACGTCAAGGTGGATGTGCGCGCTCGCCTCGACGCAGGCCAGCCCGTATTCATCTACTTCGACGCCAAGATGAGTGGCGAGCTGTCGATACCCCCGACCGACCGCTCGCCTGAGTTCGCATTCGATGTGACTATCGTCGAGATAAGGCGCGAGGCTGGACTTCCGCATATCGGCCGCTTCGGCATACTCGAAATTCAGACCATGGATTTCCACGGCTCGTACCGCTCTGCCGTTCGCAATCTTCGCGATGGACTACGTCTACATCCGACAACTTTTCCGACCGTTCTACAGACGAACCAGCAGTGGCTCTCGGAGAACGTCGAAGGCCCCAACATTGCCAACGTCTTCAAGCGCACGTTCTACCAGATGATGTTCAAGTTCCAGCTCGGAAAACATGACCGCTGCGCTGGCTGCGTCTTAGCCATTCCTCAATCCGTTTGGGATAGTTGGCAGCGTCACCTCGGCGCCCCACCGCTCGTTCCAGAACCCGATGGCACGTTCAGTCTGACGGCGCCGCGAAAGAAGCGCCCCGATCCCGCGCCGGCCTGGATCTATGTCTTCGATCCCGACGCCTCAGCGGCCACCACGCCATCCCCCATCAGAGTTGCCAAGGTGATTGCCACCGACGTGCCTGCCATATCACATTGGGCCCTTGAGGTTGCTCCCTTGGCCGCACTCGATAACATCGGCGGCGAAACCGGGTTGCTCTCACATATGGCACGTCGCCTGAAAAATCTTTGGCCCGAGTTGGCGGCGACGATCACCATTTGAAGCACGACTGGCAATGTGGGGAATCGAGAAAAGGCGAAGTCGCTTCAGATATATTTCTTGTCGTCTCTATTCGCCCGTCGCGTGCCCGCGACACGGTCGGCTTTCGGCAAGCAGCAGACCTTCCGGCGGCCGGAGTGCTGATCCTCAAAAGCGGTCGGTTTACACCAGCCGCGTTTCCATCCCCACCCATGTCCTTTGCGCTTTCCCATTTCAAGGGCTAAGGGAAACGCCATGACCGCCACCGCGAACGAGCCATCCCTGAAGCGCCGCATTCGCACCGTTGCGGCGATGTCCATCGCCGTCGCGCTGGTGGTGATGGCGGTGAAATACATTGCCTATCTCGTCACCGGTTCTGTCGCGCTTTATTCCGATGCGCTCGAAAGCATCGTCAACGTCGCCGCCGGCATCGCCGCGTGGGCGGCCATCCGCGTCGCCAACAAGCCCGCCGACCAGAATCACCCTTACGGCCACGAGAAGGCCGAGTTGCTGTCGGCGGTGTTCGAAGGCTCGCTCATCATCGTCGCGGCGGTCTTCATCGTCCTCGAAGCCGGTCACGCACTGCTACACCCCCGCGGAATCGAGCAGCCCGTCGTCGGCTTGTTGATCAACGGGTTCGCCACAGCCATCAATTGCGGCTGGTCGCTCTATCTGATCCGACAGGGCAAGGTCTGGCGGTCTCCTGCCCTCACCGCCGATGGCTGGCATCTGATGACCGACGTCTGGACGTCCGTCGGCGTCTTCGCCGGGATCGTGCTCGCCGTGCTCACCGGCTGGACCGTCCTCGATCCGATCCTGGCGCTGTTGGTCGCCGCCAATATCCTCTACATGGGCTATCGCATCGTGATGCAGTCGATCAGCGCCCTCATGGACGAAGCCGCCCCGGACGATATGCAGTCGCGCATCCACGAGGCCATTTCCCGCAGCGGCGCCGGCGCGATAGAAGCCCACGACATCCGCACCCGCCATGCCGGCCGCGTCGTCTTCATCGAGTTCCATCTCGTCGTGCCCGGCGGCATGACAGTTGCCGATGCCCACGACATCTGCGACCGCCTTGAAGCCGAACTGGAAGCCGAGATCGAAGGCTCTGACGTCGTCATCCACCTGGAACCCGATCACAAGGCCAAGAAGCAGGCCGCCGGCGTCATCGGCTTCTAGGATCAAGGTGGCCGTATCGATTGCGTCGGGTATCGTTGGGTATTTCGTGCTGCTGATGACGCTGTCGCAGCAAGCCGCTGCCAATGTTGCTGCATGATGCCTGCGGGCGGGTCAAAGCGACCCGCCGGTTCATTGGCCGCTAACGCGAAAGTTACGGGGTTTTCACGGCGCGCGAAATAAACTCGGCTGCAAACATCTGGAGCCGACATGATCTCGAAGTTGCCCGTATCCCTGGCCTGGTTCGCGCTGACCGCCCTCATTTATCTGCTGCAGTGGATACCGTTTACCGGCATTTTTCTGATGCTGCTGGCGGCTCCCTTCTGGTCGGTCATCACCGTCAACGCGGGCTTCGTGTTCCTCGGGGTTGAAGCGCTGGTCCGCCCGGGTTATCGCCTCTGGCTGGTGGCTCCGGCGCTCTATTTCGGCGGCTATGCAACCTACGCTCATCTCAGCCATCAGGAGTTCGCGCGCATGGATGCCGATCTCCGCGCCTTCAATGCCGGCAAATCGGTTGCCTTCGATCCCCGCGCCAACGACCTCCTCCTTGAGGAGAAATCGCAAGGCCTGAGTAGCGGCGCCCTCAGCTTCGTGCGCAACTACAACCTTGATGTCGTCTACGTCGCCAGTCGCAATTTCGACACCGCGCGGCACCTGTCTTATCGGCTCGCCACAAAGAAAGTTTGCGACGAGATCAGAAAGGACGCCGACGCCAGCGCAGCATTCGTTCGCACGAGCGGCCTTCATTTCAACGGCAGGCTGTCGAAAACGATCTGCAGCGTTTCGGGTCCCGAAGACCCCGTCCGCCAGATCGTCAGCGTTTCGACGACACGGGTCAAGGAGAACGGCTGGCTGCTGCCCGCCACCGTCGACACGATCAAGCTGCGAGGAGCCGATGGCCGCGAGACCGAACTGAAAACCGGCTACGCTGCGCCCTTGCCGGCGCTGCCCATGCCGGTCATGGGCTGTGCGCTCAACTCCGGCGCGCCCTCCTGGGATTGTTTCCTGGGCTTTTCCCGTCTTCGCCAACAGGGGCTCGGCGCAACCGGTTCCTATGGCACAGCCATTATCCCGGTGGTCGCGACTGCGCTCGGACTGAACGAGATTACGGATGCCGAGCGGCAGGAAAAAGCGATTGCCCAACGGCCCACAGCCCTCCAGTCAAACATTGGCAAACGCATCGATTTCTCGCTTGCAAACCTGGATAAAATTATTGCCGATCCGTCGGTGCGGTTGACGCTGCATGATATCAGGGGTCTGCGTGAGCGCCCCGATCTTTGGCGCCATCTCGTTCCCGACATGCTCGCGACCTTCGAACGTGCTCTGGATGGAGGACATTCCACGCGTGAGCGTGCGAACATGTTACAGGACTTGTTCATCGCCTTACCGGATAAGGAATTCGTCGATGTCGGCAAACGGATCTTGCAGGCGTTCCTCAGCCGCCCCGATCTCTCCGACAACTTCCTGCGCGAACGCACTTTGGGCCGCCTCGCCGATCTCGGTCCGATTTCATTGCCGTTCCTCGAAGCGAAGCTGACGGCCGTCAAGCGCCTTCCGCCGATACCTTTGATGCTTGGCCTCTGCCGCATCGGTGCGCCCGCCGCCCGCCTTGCGGACATCTTGGCGAATAAGATCATTCCCCATGTCGACCGAGGCTCCGGGAGCCAACAATTTGTCGCGTTCGTCACCTTGATGAAATGGGACCGCCCCGAGCTTGCCGAACATGCCTTTGGAAAGCGCATGGCGGATCATGGGGTCATCACCTACGTCCGCCGCAGCATCGCGCAAGGCCGCGTCTCTGATCTCTGTCGTTCCGAAAATGACTGGAAGAAGGAAAAGCTGGACGCAGATCGCGCCGCCAACCGGCGCTGAAGCAACCAGTCACTGCGAGACCGCCTGATAGCAACGGCCAACCCCTCCAAGGGTCGTCATCCCGGCGTGATCTAGGACTCACGTTATTATCATGGAATCGTTGAATAAAAATTGTCATATTTTGGTTGTGCAGGGATTGTGCAGGGCCTTCTGCGTTCACGGCTCCGAATCACGTCAGTTCTGCAGCTAGTTTAGCTGCATTCGGCTCCAGGAACTAAGTCGCTGGTATTTCGAAAAGCTTGGTCCGGCGCTAGAGACAAAAGACGTCGCTACTCGCGATTCAGCCGATTTGGCAGTAGCTAGCCATCGACACGATTTTTACGCTTGCCTGTGGGTGAAGCAGGGTATGCGCTCGCCAAAGGCTGCCGCGTCCGTAGGGGGCTGATATCGTTTGATCGGCAAGAGTCGGTTTTCTCAGTATTCTGAAAAACAGGAATAACTGGCGTCGCGCCATCAAGATAGACTAACTATCTCTACTGATTGAACGGGGAGTTAAAGTATGCTCGGCCTTCTGCTGCGCGACGAATTCAAGGGCAAGCGCCTCCGAGGTACGGCTATTGAGCTGTCTAACGAGGCGAATACAGGCGCGACTCAGGTTTCGGCTGCAGAATTCCTTGAAATTACTTACCCGACGCAGGATCTACTTAAGGCAATTGAAGCTACTGCTCCAGGGCAAGGACGCCCTATTGTCGTTATCGGCGAGCGCGGACTAGGTAAGTCGCATCTTCTGGCAGCTCTCTACCATGCGGTTTGCGATGCGACGGCCACCGGCGCATGGCTAAAAACTTGGGCCGGTATTCTAGGCGAGCCAAAGATAGGGGAATTGCCGCTCCGCAACGACATGCTTGTTATTGGCGAGAGCCTGCATCGCCAGCGCTATAAATACCTTTGGGACATCCTCTTCGAAAGACACCCGCGAGGAAACTACATCCGCGGCAAATGGGAGGGCATGGGCGCTGCGAAGACAGATATTCCCTCGGATGAATTGATCTTGGAATTATTGCGCGACAAACCGGTCGTGCTTTTGCTTGACGAATTTCAAACCTGGTTCGACGGCCTCACCAATACTAAGCAATACCCTTGGAAAAACTGGGCTTTCAATTTTATCCAGATTTTGTCGGAGATCGCGAAAGAGCATCCGGAGCTGCTGGTTCTGGTTGTATCCGTGCGCAATGGATCTTCTGATGCTTACCAGCAAATTCATCGCGTCAATCCAGTTGCAATCGACTTTAAGGCGGGCGGCAGTCCTGAGCGGATGCAGCAAGACCGGCGCCGCATGCTGCTGCATCGTTTGTTCCAGAACCGGCTGCAAGTTCCCAGCCTCGACATAGAAGACCTTATAGCAAAGCACGTAGCCGAATTTCTTCGGCTTCTCGAAGTGTCGCCGCCTGAGCACGACCGTAAGCGCAGGGAATTTTTCGAGTGCTGGCCGTTTTCGCCAAACCTTCTTCAGCTCCTCGAAGATCAAGTATTGATCGCGACAGACGCACAGGAGACGCGCGATCTCATTAGGATTCTTGCCAATTTGTTTAAAGCGCAAGGAGAGAATGCGCCCGTACTTACTGCAGCGGATTTCCGGCTGGACGACGATACTTCGGGTATCGGAGCGCTGCTCGATTCTGTCGCAAAAGATCATTACCGGTCGCTACGCGAAAAGGCGATGCGGAACGTAAGTGCTGTACGGGAAGCTGTGTGTCAACGCCGGAGAGATTTTACATCGTCTGGCCGGAGCAAAAGTACATCAGTTGAGCTAGCATGAAGGCCCCCGATATCGGGGGCCTTCATGCTTTTGGGGTCCTATTCCTGATGGGTAGATTGTGGCTCGGCTTTGGCCGTTCGGGCCCGCCGCTTGGACTGGTTGAGCCGATAGCTCTCGCCGTTCATTTCGAGGATGTGGACGTGGTGGGTAAGCCGGTCGAGCAGGGCTCCGGTCAGCCGTTCGGAGCCGAACACGGACGTCCACTCGTCGAACGGCAGGTTGCTGGTGACGATCGTCGAACCGCGCTCGTAGCGCTGCGAGAACACTTCGAACAGCAGCTCGGCGCCGGTCTGCGACAATGGGATAAAGCCCAGTTCGTCGATGATCAGCAGCTTGTAGGCGGCGAGCTGCCGCTGAAGACGCAGCAGCCGTTTCTCGTCGCGTGCCTCGATCAGTTCGTGCACGATCGCCGCCGCATTGACGAAGCCGACCGATAACCCCTTCTGGCAGGCGGCTAGACCGAGCCCCAACCCGATATGGCTCTTGCCGGTGCCGGAGTTGCCGACCGCGATGATGTTCTCCCGACGCTCCACGTACTCCGAACGCGCCAGTTCCATCACCAGCGCCTTGTTCAGGTCCGGGAAGGCCGCGAAGTCGAAGCTGTCGAGGCTCTTCACGGTTGGGAACTTGGCCGCCTTGATGCGGCGGTCGACCATGTGTGCAACGACAATTATGATGCTCGGTCGGCGACAATTAGGATGAGCGGTTGTCGTCGTTTTCAGGCGCTGGCTTTGGTGCGGGTTTTGGTGGGTGGAGATTGATCGGATTGGCGTTTGCGA